>ENA-OWNT01004115-OWNT01004115.1-seawater-metagenome-genome-assembly--contig:-NODE-4115-length-13069-cov-5.134006_pt1 | contig 13069 bp, 10 predicted proteins | sample MGYA00238136_ERZ651165 | MGnify/ENA primary metagenome ERZ651165 (study PRJEB26861, sample SAMN08777766) | seawater metagenome | isolation source: coastal seawater | place: USA: Florida | collected... | reverse complement strand
CCCGAGATGAAGGGCAAGCACTCGCTCAAGGCCAGCGTCACCAGCGAGCTCGTCTTCGACAACGTGCGCATCCCCAAGGACCGCATCCTGCCCCACGTCAAGGGCCTGCGCGGACCCTTCTCCTGCCTCAACAACGCCCGGTTCGGCATCTCCTGGGGGGCCATCGGCGCGGCGATGGCCTGCTTCCACAGCTCGGTCGACTACGCCAAGAGCCGCATCCAGTTCGGCAAGCCCATCGCGGCCCGCCAGCTCGTTCAGAACAAGCTGTCCTACATGCTTCGCGAGATCACCAAGGCCCAGCTGCTGGCGCTGCACCTCGGCAAGGCCAAGGACGACGGCACCATCGGCATCCCCCAGATCTCGCTCGCCAAGATGAACAACGTCGACATGGCGCTTCAGATTGCCCGCATGGCCCGCGACATCCACGGCGCCAACGGCATTCTCGACGAGTACCCCATCATGCGTCACATGGCGAACCTCGAGAGCGTCTACACCTACGAAGGCACCCACGACATCCACAACCTCATCCTGGGCCGCCACATCACGGGATTCCAAGCCTTCCAGTAGGTGCTTGGGTTGGTGAGAGGGTCGTCCATCAGGTTGTTTTGGTGGACGGCTCCGCCTCAGGGGCCCGCGGTCTCGTCGGGCACCGCTAGCGTGGCAGAAGCGACCCCGATGCCCACGCTGGTGCGCTCCGGCAGGGACACCACGAAGCCGTCGCAGGGCGCCCGAAGCACCTCTCGTAGCTCACCGGCCAGTCCCCTCACCTGGGCGATGGCGGCGCCGCGGCGGTAGTTGTCGCCTGGACGCACCATGGGGATGAGCACCCCGGTGCGGGTGGTGCGGGGTCCGCTCTCACGTCGCCAGATGCGGTCATCCCGCACGCTGTCGTGTCGAGGCGCTGGCTGGCGGGCCATGTGCAGCTTGGTGAGGATGCCCATCACACCGCGGGTCGCCAGCTTGACGGCCGCCGGGTCGATTCGCCGGCGCGGGCCCACCTCCAAGGTGACCGAGGGGATGGCGAGGCCGTTGACCAGGGCGCCGGGCAGGCTGCGGTCGAGCTCGAAGCGTCGGTAGCGGTCGGGTGGGTACTCGCGGAGCACGGTGAGGCCGGAGGCGGCGGCCAGCTCCACGCAGCGTCGGGCGAGGCCGCGTCCGCCACGTCCGCGGATGACCCGGTCGACGATGGCGTAGGGCATCGCGCCGCCGGCATCGGTGTGCAGGTCGATGTAGAGGTCGGGACGCCGCGCGGTCAGATCGGTCCAGATGCGCCAGGCGTGTCGCTCGGCCGCCGACCCGCGTGCGGCGCCGGGAAAGGCGCGGTTGGGGTCGAGGGTGTCGCCGGGCATGCGCCGGGTGCCTTCGTCGAGGCCGCGTGGATTGAGGCTGGGGTAGAGGTGGACCTTGCCTCTCAGCAGGGTGCTCGCGAGGTGCGTGCACAGGGTATGAACCACGCCGATGCCGGTACACTCGTCGCCGTGGAGGTTCGCGCCCACCGCGACCGTCGGACCGGGCGACGGTGCCGAGAAGGTGATGACCGGCATGGGCACGCCTGCACCTCCGACCATGCCGGAGCGCCTTCGCACGCGGTCCTGGGAGGAGGTCATGCTCACCCGCCCAGCACCCAGGCCTTGAGGTAGCGCGACTCGGGAAAGTCGAGTGCAGCGGGGAAGTCGACCGGTGTGCTGCCTTCGTGGAGCAACCGCAGAGGGCGGCCCGCCTTGTGGCTGCCAGCTTGAATCTGCTGGAGGAACTCCTTGGGCGACACCTTGCCCTGATTCGAGGCGACCACCAGCCAGCCGCCAGGTGCCAGTACGCGGCAGCAGGCCGCCACAAGGCGCGCGAGGTCTTTGCCAGCCGACCAGCGGCCCTCCTTCGCGTGCGAGAAGGAGGGAGGGTCGGCGATGACGATGTCGTATTTGTCGCCCTTTCGGCGGCGCGCATCGAGGGACTTGAAGGTGTCGCGGGCGTCGAAGCCGTGGCGCGTGGGGTCGATCTTGTTGAGCCGGAAGTTCTCCTGAGCCCGGGCGAGGTACCGCTCGGACAGGTCGACGCTGGCGACCTCACGGGCCCCGTGCACTGCCGCCACAACGCTGAACATGCCGGTGTGGGCGAAGGTGTTGAGCACCCGCTTGCCACGCCAGTGGGGCTCCAGCCAGGCCCTCAGGTCGCGCATGTCGCAGTACAGGCCGACGTCGTGGCCGAGCCATGGCTGCACAGCGACCTTCACGCCGCGTTCCTGCACGGTGATGGCGGTCTCGTCGGCTTGTCCCCAGACCAGGCCCTGGGGCAGGTCGGCGAAGCGAGCGGCCTCTCCTTCGGGAATTCGGTAGGACAGCCAGACTGCGGACAGATCGTGGGCGTGGTCGGACAAGGCCTGCAGGATGGGTTCCAGCAGGGGGACGAGGCTCGGAGAATCGAGCGCGAGCCCGATCTGTGTGCCCCAGACGTCGACGCGAATGCCGGGCAGGCCGTCGTTTTCTCCGTGGATCCAACGCCAGGCAGTGGTGTCGGGTGGCAGCGGGCGGCGGTCGCGGGCAGCTCCGATGCGCTTGTGGAGGAGCTGTGCGTCGATGGGGCCGGCATCGCTGCGAAAGCGCCGGACCTCCACCTTGCCTTCGTCCCAGATGCCCGTGCCGAGCACATTGCCGTTGCGAGACCGGATGCTCACCACCCGACCGGGTGCGAGCTTGCCGGTGCGGCCCACCACTTCGTCTTTGTAGACCCACGGAAAGCCACGGCGGAGCCAGCGCTCGGAGTAGCCGTTGACGACAATGCCGTCGCCGGCCTTTGGATCATGCACCACTGGTCTCTCCGGCGAAGCGCGGAACAAGGGGTCGTCGGCCGCAGGGCTTTCCCGGGCGACACGCTGGCCAGGCCGCGCACCCTTCCGGGGGTTCGGGCGCCGACCACGCTTCTTGCGATACTCTCTCGTCATGTTCGACTCGCCGGACCCGATGCCGCGAACCAACGGCCAGTTTTCTCTGCCGCTGTTGGCGCAAGCGGCCCTGTACCACGCCAAGGGCGTGCGTGCCGAGGCCACCTTCGAGGTCGTGCTTCGCGCGGGCTCATCACCCCTTGGCACCGCTGTCGCAGCTGGCGCATGGTGGGCTGCACGGCTCGCGATGGGCCCGCTCTCGGGCGGTGACGATGCACTGGCGGACTGGGCCGCAGGCCGGGCGGCAGCGGTGGGTGCCGACCGAGAATCGGCGCTGGCGCTGCTCAGGAGGCCGTTTTCGGGTCGGGTGCATGCACTGTTGGCCGGCACGGCGGTCAGCCCAGCCACGCCGCTGCTTCAGGTCACCGGTCCGCTTCCTGAGGTCTATGCGCGCAGCATGATCTTCCGGTCTGCGCTCACCGTTGCGGTGGGTGCTGCGACGGCTGCCCAGGCGCTGGTGACGGCCGCCGGCGGACGCTCTGTGGTCGACGACGCATCGGTGCGTGCAGGGGCGCCGGCGCTGTCTTCACTCATCGCGTGGTGTGGTCGCGTGGGCGGAATGTCCGGCACCACCCACGCCCGGGCCGGCTGGGAGTGGGGGGTGCCTGTGGTGGCGGTCCCCCAGACCACGGGCCTGCCCGGAGAGGCCACCGACGGAACGGTCGATGCTGACGACATCCATGCCAGCACACTCGCCCTCGCACGCCGGCTGCGGGAGTCTCGTGGCGGAGAGCTTCGCCGGGTGCGCTTGAGCCGGCCCCTCACCGATGAGGTCGACCTGGAGCGTCACTTCGTGCTCCGACGCGCCCTCGACCGCCACGGACTCCGCCGCACCCGCATCTGTGCCGAGCTCCCCCCGAGTCCCACGGCCGTGCAGAGGATCTCGGCTGCGGACTCCCCGGTCGACCTCGTCGTGCTCACCCGACCTTGGTGGTCCGACGCCAGCATCTCCTGGCTCCCTGCAGAGCTTCCGAGGGGCATCGAGGCGCCACCTCGGCCGGACTGGGCGCTGAGCATCGGACGCCACCAGGTGGTCCGTCACGGCGACACCCTCCATGCCATTGCGTGGGCTGACGAAGGCATGCTCGTGGAGTTCACCGGCCCCGGTCGACCGCTCCCCACAGTGCCGGAGGTGCTGTCGGGCCTGCATCCGCACCGCCAGAAGGTGTCCGCACTCCTGGAGCCTCCCGCAGACTTGTGAGGGAGCGGCCCGATGTCCGGTTGCCCCCGGCTCAGCTTTCGCGGCGAGCGGTGTCTCGGAGACTGACGGGGTTGGCGAGCCGAAGTCCCCAGCCGCTGGGTGCCCGCAGCAGCCGGCGTAGGCGCTGCCGGCCCCACATTCCGACTCCGAAGGCTGCGATGGGCCAGAGGGCCAGAGAGGTGGCGAGCAGAGCGGTGGGCTGCGGACGACCGAGCATATCGATGAGCAGCGGCAGCATGGAGACCAGGCTCACGAGGCCCACGCCCAGGCTGGCCACGGTGACCGTGCGCAGGGTGCGCTCGGCCGCTTCTCGAAGGTCGGGGTCTGGGTCGACGCCTTGTGTGACCTTGGCCACCCGCCTCAGCTGCTGCGCGCCTCTCAGCCAGTGCCCCCGTTGCATCTCGGCAAGCCCTCGGAGCAACCGGGTGCAGTCCATCGCCTGCACACCCGTGGGCTGCGCGTCGAGGGCACCGAGTGCCTCATGAGGCCGGCCGTGTCGGAGGTGAACCAAAGCGAGGTGGTGGCGAAGCAGCGGGTCGGCAGGCAGGTAGCGAATGCCCATCAGAGCGGCGGTCTCGGCGGCGTCGAAGGCCCCGAGCTGGTCGGCGACCACACCCGCACCCACGTAGGCGGCTCGGCGGAAGGGCTGGGCTTCGTAGGCTTGTCCGAACTGCAGCAGGGCGTCGGAGAGCCGGCCCCGCCGGAGCGCCGAGAAGGCCGCCTGGAGCGGGTCGTCCTCGACAGCGGCGAAGCCGAGCCACTCGATGTCGTCGGCCACGGCTCGGGCACCGCCCACCTCGGTCTTCACGGATGGACCGTCGACGGCATCGCCTCCAGTGAGGATGAGGCCGCAATCCGCGGTGTGGTGGAAGCCGATGAGCTGCTCGACCGCATCGGTGTCGGCCGAAACGGACTGCAGCACCTTGAGGGCCCGAAAGAAGGCCTCGCGTCCGGGGCAGGCCGATGCCGACGAGAACCTGTAGAGGTAGAGCAACCAGGGCTGCTCCTCGGGACTGCCCTCCAGGCGCACGTAGTAGAGCTGGTGGTGCTCATCGTCCTCGAGGAGGGCGAAGCTCACGGGCTCGGTCGGCTCGCCTGGCTGTGCGGGGTCGGACAGCACTCGGCGGAGAAATGCGGCCACCTCTCCGGCAAACTCCCCGGCGAGCAGGCCAGGCCGGTCGCCCACCCGCAGCGCCGCCCACCCGTAGCGGGCGAAGTAGCTGCGGCGAAGCTGGCCGATGCGCTGCCGACAGTGGATGACCTCGGCGTCGACGACCTCACCGTCGGCGTAGCGGGCTTGCGCGCTGGCGATGCGCCGCTGGTAGAGCCGAATGGACTCCTCGAAGGAATAGCGCCGGACGACACCGTCGCGCCCGACGATCTCGACGGGGAAGTCTACGAGCTGGGTGTAGTCCTTCTGCTCGTAGCGGCGCAGCTTTCGGGCCTTGTCCATAGGACTCCAGAGTCCCACGTTACCACCCACACTTCTCGGACGGCAACTTGCATCCCTGCAGGCGGAGTGGACCTGGAAATAGCGATTCGCCGCCCACCGTAGGGCAGCCGGTCACACCCGATCCGACCGCCAGCCGATTGGATCACCACGGCCACACCCCCCTCCACCACACCTGTCTCGATTCGTCTCCGTCCCCTGGACACCCTTCGAACCGTGCACAGAACAGGGTCGTCCGCGGCGCAACGCGGCATCCCTCCTCACACTGGAGACCCACGCTGTCCCTCCACGTCCTCCCGCCAGCCATCGACGAGCAAGACCGCATCCTCGCCGCGCGCGACGGAGATCCCAGCGCCCAGCAGTGGCTTGTGGAACGCTTCACGCCGATGGTCTACCGCTTCTGCCTTCGCATGACGCAGAACGAGCAGGATGCTCGCGACGCCACGCAGGACACCTTCTTCAAGGTCCTGCGTCGGATCGACCGGTACGACGAGCGCTGGCGCTTCCAGACGTGGCTGTTCAGCGTGGCCCGCAACACCTGCATCGACGTCCATCGTCGCCGCAAGCGTCGCCCCACCGCTCCCGAGCGGGAGGTTGCCGCCTCCGGTCCCAGCCCCGCCGATGAGGCTGAGAAGAAGCTTGATGCCGACCGCGTGCACAGCGCTCTGGCCACGCTTCCCGAGATCTACCGGGAGATCATCACCCTCTACCACCTCGAGGGCATGCTCTACCGCGAGATTGCCGACCTCACCGGCCTTCCGATGGGCACCGTGATGAACCGCCTCTTCCGGGCCCGCCGCAAGCTCCGAGAGGCGCTCGAAGCCCAGGATGCCCACCACATCCGCACCCGTCGTGAAGCCTGGGTGCGCTCGGCGGGCGCTTGAGAGGCCGGCACCCGCCCTCGGATGTGCTCATGGCCTTCGTCGCCGGTGAGCTGCCGGAGGCGAGGGCCGTCGCCATTGCGGAGCACCTCGACTCCTGTCCGTCTTGTCAGCAGGCGGCATTTGCCGAAGACGACCTTCACCAGATGCTGCTCGATGCGTCCGACGAACCGCTTCCACCCGCTGGTCTGGTGGGCGACATCCTCGCCGACGCCGAGTCCCTGCCCGCCCGCGGGCCCGGTCCCGCCCCGGCCGTGGCCATCGCGCTGTTGGGCGCAGCAGGCTTTCTCTTCGCCGTGTTGGGTGAGCCTGCCCAGGTGCTCACCGAGGGTGTGACGATGGGACTCGGGCTCGGCGTGGTGGCTTCGGTTGCCGGCGGCCCGTCGGGACTGGGTGGCTGGGCCGTGGCACCGGGTCTTGTGATGGTCGGGGGCATCGTGCTCGTGGGCGCGCACCTCGCCAAGAGGTTCCGCCAGTGAGCGCCACAACGGGCGGACTCTTCGTGTTGGCGCTGGCGGGCACCCTTGCCGAAGCGCACCCCGACGAAGGGCGCACCGAGGCCCTCGAGGCGCGGGTGGCCGAGCTCGAGGCCCGGCTCGAACGCATCGAAGCCCCCCCGGCCGTGCCCCCCCATCCTGGCGTCGGAGACGACGTGGTGGTGCCCATTGACGCCCACTGGAGCGAGGCGGTCGCCTGGCGTGGAGACCTTCGGGTGGATGGCGCCGTGTCGGGTCCTGTGGTGGCAGTGGGCGGCGATGTCGTGGTCGGGCCCGAAGCCCGTGTCGAGGGCCACATCATCAGCCTCGGCGGTGAGATCGACGTCCACCCGGATGCTGTGGTGCATGGTGACCGCGTCGGGCTCTCCAAGCCGGAGCGGAGCGACCGATGGTTGGCTGCGCTGGCCCGCCGTCTGTCCACGGTGCTGGGCCTGGCGGCATTCGCGGTGCTGGTCACCAACCTGTTCCCCGAGCGGTCGCGCAATGTGGCCGACACCCTCCGGCAAGGCGCGGGCTGGTACACCATCGCGGGCGGCATCTTGGGCCTCGGCGCCATTCTGGGCACCGCAGCGGCCGTGCTGTCCATCGTTGCCGCTCCGCTCGCCATCGTGCTGAGCGTGGGGGTGGCCTTCGCCTGGCTCGTGGGCGCGGCGGGTGTGAGCCGATGGGTCGGCGAGGCGCTGCCGGGGCCCGAGCGCAAGCCCTGGGTGTCCGCGCTCGCCGGGGCGGTGATCTGGGGCGGCACGGCCTCGCTTCCGGTCATCGGGCCCATCGTGGGCGCCCTGGGTGCGCTGGCTGCGATTGGTGCGGGCGGTGTGTCCTGGTTTGGGCGTCGGCCGGTGCTCGACGCCTGAGATCTACTTCTGCGGCCGCGACGGAATCCAGCCTACGCCCGGCTGGTGCTGGGTGCGGTAGATGGTGGCGAAGGTGCCGTCGGGCTTGCGGAAGTGGAAGTCCAGCACCATCACGGCTCCGTCCACCTTCATCGACCACCAGCCGGCGACCGGGAAGTGCCGCGCGTTGTAGGCCGCGGTGAAGCCGTCGAAGCTGCCCCGCGCCTTGGCTTCGTCGATGGCGACCTCGGGCAGTCCCACATCCCTGTGGTGGCGGTCCATCTGGTCGAGCAGCGCCAGGTCGAAGATGGGCTCCAGGTTCACCTCCGCGGCCTTGCCGGCAGCATCCGCCGCCGCCCAGCGCTTGAGGTCGTCCTGCACGGGACCGGCCCCGCCTGCCCCCAGGTGCAGCGCGCCGCGCGGACCATCGGGCATCAGCACCTGGTTGGTGTGGTGCCCCGCCGAGATGACCGCCCGGAGTCGCTGCACACCGATGGCGTCCTCGATGTGTTCGATGAGCTCCTGGGGACCGCCGCCCTTGTTCATCGCGGGCGTGCGACCGCCGAGGTCGTAGAGGGGGTCGTGCATCACCACCACGAGGTAGTCGAAGCGGGGGTCCTTGGTGGTGCGCTCGATCCAGCCGATCTGTTCGGTCCAGCGGCTGCCGAGGGCTTCCTGGCGGGGGTCCACAACCATGAAGCGCCAGGTGACGTCGCCCGTCTGCAGGTCGAAGTGATACCAGCTCGCCACGCGGCCGAAGCCGATGTCGGCCCCCACCCCGGGGAAGGCGTCGCCAAAGCCGAAGTAGCGGTCGTCTCCCATGCCCTCGTGGTCGCCGGCCAGCGGTAGTGCCCGCAGCTGCTTCACCTCTTCGCCCTTGGGTGGCGGGGCGCCTTCGAGAATGGCGGCCAGACGCTTGTCCATGGCCTTCCACTCGCCGCCCGCGCTCTTGCGGACGTGGTCGCCGAGCATCCACATCAAGGCCGGCCCATCGTCGTGTCGGGCCTCTTGGGCGATGTCTGCGACGATGGCGGTGCGGGTGCCCTTGTGGATCGACTTGCCTGCGGCGACATCGGGCCCGGTGAGCGGGTCGCGGGTGTTGCCGATGAGGGCGAACACCAGCGGGTCACTCGCCCGCAACACATCCCCGTCGTCGGCGAGGATGGGGTGGTTGGTGACTTTGTCGGGCACCTCTGCAAGGGCGGGTGCGGCGACGCCGGCCGCCAACGACAGTGCGAAGGCAGCAAGGCACGAACGTGCGGAGACTCGGGAGTGCGGCATGCTGTCGTGATGCTCGATATGCAGGGGGTTGTCCAGTCAAGCGCGTGTGATGCCTCGGTGACGGCTCCGCGCTGCGACCCCTCGCCGCCCTCCCACCATCCGTGGAGCCCTCCGATGTCCCTCTCCGCCACCTGGTTGCGCTGCGGGCTTGTCGCCTTGTTGGTGGGTTGTGGTCCCAAGTCGTCAGAGCATCGGCGCGTGGTGTCCATGGAGCCGGCGAGCGAGGTGCCGGCCGCCGTGGAGCAGCGCGACCCCGCCTACGCCTGGCACTCGGGGGCCCGCAAGTTCGACGCCGCCGACCCCAGCGGCTCACCCCAGGTGTTGTGGCGCACCGAGATCGGCTCGGCCTTGGTGCATCCGCTCGTCACCGATGGACAGCGGGTCTGCGGAGTGGGCGCCGGCTCGGTGTTCTGTCTCGACGCCGAGGGCAACGAGCTGTGGCGCTCTCGGGTGGAGGCCACCGGAGGAGTCGGCCTGCGCGAAGCCGGGGTCGCTGTGCCGACGGCCAACGACACCATCGTCGACCTCGAGCAGGAGCGCGGCACCATCGGCAACACCCACGTTGCGGGAGGCGTGGCCTCCGGCTGGCCGGTGCCGGTGGGCGGCGAGCTCGTGTGGGTCACGGAGGAAGGCAAGGTGGTGTCGGAGGCCGGCTGGATGGCACCTGCGAGCGACTCGGCGGTGGGCTGGCCGGCGAGCGACGGGCTCCACATCTACTTCGGCACCAAGACCGGCGAGGTGGTTGCGGCGAGTCGGGCGCGTGCGCGGTGGCGTGCGGTGCTGCCGGGTCCCATCGTGGGTGGCCTCGTGGCGGCCGATGGCCTCGTCTATGCGGCCTACACTGGCGAGCTCGGGCGACCCGGGGGAGTGGCTGCCCTGGCCGCAGACAGTGGCGCCATCGCCTGGCGCACCCCGCTCAACGACGACCCCACCGCGGGCCCGGCCCTGGCCCATGTGCTGGTGGTGCCCGACCGAAGTGGTGAGATCGTCGGCCTCGACCCCGCCACAGGAGAGGTGAGCTGGCGGGCGACCGTGGCCGGCGCGCCGAGCACATCTGCGGCCTTCGGTCGCTTTGGTCTCTACATCGGCAATGCCGACGGCCGGCTGCATCGCTTCGACCCCGACGACGGTGGCGAGGTGTGGGGCCTCCAGCTCGGCGCGACGCCGTCTGCGAATCCCGTGGTGCTCGACGGCAAGGTGGTGGTGGGCCTCACAGACGGCAGCATCGTCGCGGTGGGCGCACGTTGATCGCGTCCATCCCGGCGGATGGCTGCTGGCGAGGGTCGTCGGGTGTCGGGCGGGTGGGGCGGGGGACGCTGCTCTACGCAAGTGCCGACCTCATGATGTGGCGTGCCCTGATGGGCTCGACGGCGCTGGTGCGGGTCCGCGAGCCGGGAGAGCCTGCCTTCGAGCCCGGGCACCGGGTGTGCTCGGAGGACGGGCCACGCATCGACCTCGGCCACCAGGTGTGTGTGGGGACGCTGACGCACGCGGTCGACGCCGCTCGCCGGCATGCGGTAGGCCACATGGCGGTGGAGCGGCGGGGAATGGACCTGCATGGGGTCGGCCGTCCCCTCCCCTCCTTGCCGGAAGCGGCCCACGAGGGGGGCGCCCGTCCGTGGCCGGTTGCTTCGGGCTGGGCCTGGGCATGGGAGGACACGCTCTATCGATGCGCACCCTCAGGGAAGGTCACGGTGGCGGCTCGGCTGCCAGGACCCATCCGAGCGTGGGACGTCGGACCACGGGGCGCGGTGTGGTGCGTGGGGGCGGGCTGCCTGTGGTGGGCTCCGCCAAAGCGCTCGGCCCGTCGGCTTCCCTTCGAGCAGGTGGACGATGCTGGCATCGATCTCGATTCCCTCGGCGCGGGGCAGCTACTCTTCTCGGATGACGGCCAGCAGGCCATTGTCGCGGAGTCACCCGGTGCCTGGTCCATTGGTGGCAAGCGGCCAGGCCTCGCCTCCGCTGCAGGTGCTGTGGGCTGGATGCCCGACCACACCCTCGCTGAGATGGAGGAGGTGCCCGCCGTTCGAGCGTCCCCCGTAGGGAGTTCGGTGCTGCGGGTTGGTCGCTCCCGGATGCTTGCACTCCACAAGACCGGTCGGCGCGCCGAGGCAAAGCTCTGTCTCCCAGCACCCCCGCTCGACATGCGCGCCCACGCCGACGATGCGGTCACGGTGCTCACCGCACGGGGGGCCCTGGGGCTCACGGTGGACGGCCGGGAGTGTGCCCCTGACCTGGGCGTTCTGCTCGACCCCCAACCAGAGGTGGGCCGGCTGAACCACGGCGACCACGACACCTGGTGGAGTGCCGATGGGGGCGTGGTGACCGGCCTTTCGCCACGTTGAGGGCTACTCGACGGTGACGGACTTGGCCAGGTTGCGCGGACGGTCGATGTCGCGGCCGAGAGCGAGGCCAGCCTTGTAGGACAGCAGCTGAAGTGGCAGCACCGTGAGCAGCGGGCTGAGGATGTCGAGCGACTTGGGCACGGGCACCGAGATGTTCGCGAGCTCTGCGGCGGGGTCGCCCTCCTCGTGGATGAGGATGACGTTGGCGCCGCGCGCCCGACACTCCTGCAGGTTGGACAGGGTCTTGTCGCGGTGGGCGTCGTCGGGGGCGATGACGATGACCGGCGAGCCCTTCTCCAGAAGCGCGATGGGACCGTGCTTCATCTCGCCCGAGGGATAGGCGAGGCACGGGATGTAGGCGACCTCCATGAGCTTGAGGGCGCCCTCGGCAGCCACCGGTGCGCTGACGCCACGGCCCAGGAAGAGCACCATCTTCGCGCCCACCACCGCGCGGACCATCTCGTCGATGGGGCCGGGGTTGGCGAGGTAGGCGTTGACGAGGTCGGGGATGGCCTGCATCGCGGTGGCGATTTCGCGGCCGGCATGGGGGGACAGCGCCCGGGAGCGGCCGATCTGGAGGGCGAACAAGCTCAGCGCGACCACCATGTTGCTGAAGGCTTTGGTGGAGGCGACCGCCATCTCGGGACCGGAGTGGATGTACACCCCGCGACCACAGGCCCGTGCGATGGAGGAACCGACCACATTGACCGCCCCCATGACCGTGGCGCCCTTGAGCTGGATTTCCTTGATTGCGCCCATGGTGTCAGCGGTCTCGCCGGACTGGCTCACGGCGAAGAACAGCGCGCGGGGGTCGATGACCGGGTTGCGGTAGCGGAACTCCGACGCGATGTGGGCTCGGGCCGGGAGGCGCGCGAGCTGCTCGATGACCATCGCGCCCACCTGACAGGCATGGTAGGCCGTGCCACAGCCGACAAGGCCGATGTAGGGCAGATCGACGAGGTCTCGGGCGGTGAGCTCCAGCCCGCCGAGCTTGGCGGTGCCGCTGTCGGGCACGAGGCGGCCGGACAGGCACTGGCGCAGGGCCTCGGGCTGCTCGTGGATCTCCTTGAGCATGTAGTGCGGAAAGTCGCCCAGCTCGGAGTCGCCCCAGTCTTCTTCGAGCTCGTGGACGGGGTTCTCGGAGCGGTCGCCATCGAGGCGCCAGGTCTGCACGCCGTTCTTGTCGAGGCGCGCCAGCTCGCCGTCCTGGAGGTAGACCACGCGGCGGGTGTAGGGGACGAGGGCGTGGGGGTCGGAGGCGATGTAGGTCTCGCCGTCGCCGAGGCCCACGACCAGGGGCGAGCCGTTGCGGGCGGCGATGATGAGGCCGGGGTGGTCGCGGAACATCACGGCGATGCCCCAGGTGCCGCGGACACGGCCCAGGGCGGCGCGCACGGCCACCACGGGGTCGCCGGCGGCGTCGGGGCTGATGCTGTCGCCCAGTGCGCCCATGCCATCGTAGAAGTGGGCCACGAGGTGGGCGAGCACCTCGGTGTCGGTCTCCGAGCGAAAGCGCACGCCGTCGGCCAGCAAGCGGGTCTTCAGCGCGGCCATGTTCTCGATGATGCCGTTGTGCACGATGACGATGCGGTCGAGCTCATCGGAGTGGGGGTGGGCGTTGGCCTCGGTGACCCCACCGTGGG
>ENA-OWNT01004114-OWNT01004114.1-seawater-metagenome-genome-assembly--contig:-NODE-4114-length-13070-cov-3.234742_pt1 | contig 13070 bp, 13 predicted proteins | sample MGYA00238136_ERZ651165 | MGnify/ENA primary metagenome ERZ651165 (study PRJEB26861, sample SAMN08777766) | seawater metagenome | isolation source: coastal seawater | place: USA: Florida | collected... | reverse complement strand
GCAGGGTGCGGGCGACCGGCTGATCGGCCTGCTGGCCGGCGCGCCGGATCTGGTGTTTTCGCTGATAGATCGTCACGGGATTGTCTGCGAACCGATGCGCACCGGCACCCTGCATTGTGCCCATTCCGCCAAAGGTTTGAACGACTTGCGGAACCGTCACGTCCAACTTGCGGCAAGTGGGGCACCGGTACAGTTGCTGGACGCGGCGGAGACTTCTCGCCGCACCGGAACCGTCGCGTTTCACGGCGCGCTGTTCGACCCGCGCGCCGGCACCATCCAGCCGTTGGCCTATGCCCGCGGGCTGGCCCGGGCGGCGATGGCGGTGGGGGCAGAGGTCCACCAGAACACGCCGGCGCAATCGGTCACCCGCGAGGGCGATCTGTGGCGCGTGACAACCCCCGGCGGCACCATACGCGCGAAATCGCTGCTGCTGGCGACAAATGCGTATCATTGCGGGGCCAGTGGCCTGCCGGCGCCGCAATATACCACGGTTGGCTATTTCCAGCTTGCCACCGCGCCGCTGAATGACACCCAGCGCGCCGCGATCCTGCCCGGCGGCGAAGGGTGCTGGGACACGGGCCTGATCATGTCCTCGTTCCGGCTTGATGCCGCCGGGCGGTTGATCCTCGGCGCGATGGGCGACCTGTCTCACCCCGCGGCCGGGATGCACCGCGCATGGGCGGCGCGCAAGCTGGCGCGGCTGTTCCCCGACCTCGCGGGTGTTCCGCTGACCCATGTCTGGTGCGGCCATATCGCGATGACCTCTGATCATCTGCCCAAGGTGCTGCGACTCGGCCCCGGAGCGCTCTCGGTCTTTGGCTACTCGGGTCGAGGCATCGGACCGGGCACGCTGTTTGGCCGCGACGCGGCGCAGGCGCTGGTGGCCGGCGACGACCGGCTCTTGCCGGTCGCGCCCGTCGATACCTATGGCGAAGGGTTCACCGGTCTGCGACGGGCCTATTACGAAACGGGCGCCGTGTTGACCCACGCACTGCGCGCCCGGGTCTGGGCCAACGAGACGCCCTGAGCCGGAAACAGGGGGCAGGGGAGGGGGCGCTGCCCCCTCGGCCTGGCGGCCTCACCCCCGGAGTATTTGCCGAAGAGATGAAAGGGCGCGCGGGCGCAGCGCGTGGGTTTACCCGCGCGCTGCCGGGCCCAACAGGCCACAGGCATCTGTGATGCCGAAGGACCTGGCGGGAGCCGTTCGGGGCACGGGGCGGTTTGTCGGGGGATGTGCGGGGACGGTCAGCTGCCGGAGACCGCTTCGTCACGGCGCTGCGCGGTGAAACTCCCAGAGGCAAGGAGGCCGAACTTGACCTTGCCCGCCATCGTGCCGCCTTGTCTTTCGCCTTTGAACTTCAGCGTCATCGGCGCCGGTTTCTGGATCCGGCAGGACCACGCCAGCCTGTCGCCATCGATCTTTGTATCCTCCATCGGGCCGTCGCCGCCTTTGCCGGTCATCCGTCCCACCAGCCTGCCGCCGGCATCTTCGAAGTCAAGCCGCGCCCGGGTTTCGCCAAGTGGCGATGAAATCACGATATCCCAGCTTTGCATGATGTTCCTCTGCTGAATGCGCGGCCATCCTGCATGAAACCCGTGCCGCGCCCACAACGACCCTGCGGCACTGGCGCCGCTGTCCGAACGTCAACCGCCGCACACCGGGCATTCGGTGCGCTTTTTCAGCCGGATCTTGCGGGTTTCGCCATAAAGCGCGTCATAAATCAGCATCTCGCCGCGCAGCGCCGCGCCCGCGCCGGTGATCACCTTGATCGCCTCTACCGCCATCATCGCGCCCACCACGCCCGGCAGCGGACCAATTACCCCCGCTTCGGCGCACGAAGGCGCCAATCCGGGCGCCGGTGCCTCGGGGAACACGCATTGGTAGCAGGGCGCGCCCTGCGCCGGATCGAACACGCTGACCTGTCCCTCCCACTGCGACAGTGCGCCGGAAATCAGCGGCTTGCCCTGCGCCGCCGCGGTGCGGTTGGCCAGGTAGCGGGTGTCGAAATTGTCGGTACCGTCCAGGACCAGGTCATAGTCACCGTACAGATCCGCCGCCATATCCGCCTCCAGCCGCCGGTGATAGGGGCGCACGATCACATGCGGGTTCTGCGCTTCCATCGCGGCCTGCGCGGAAAACACCTTGGGCATGCCGATATTGCCGTGGCTGTGGATCACCTGCCGCTGCAGGTTGGCGTTTTCCACCATGTCGTCGTCGATCACCCCGATGGTGCCGACCCCCGCCGCCGCAAGGTATTGCAACGCAGGTGATCCCAGCCCGCCGGCGCCGATCACCAGCACCCGCGCGGCCTTCAGCCGTTTCTGGCCCGGCCCGCCAAGCTCGCGCAGCACGATATGGCGGGCATAGCGGTCCAGCTCTTCGCCGGTAAAGGTATCCGTCTTCTGTTCCGGCACCGCGACCTCCGCCCTCTGTGCCCGCCGCCGCAGCGCCCGCACCAGTTGCCCATAGACCATCGCCACGGCGGCAAACCCGCCCAGCAACAGCCACAGCGCCGGTGATTCCCCGGTCGCCATGCGCCAGGGATGCCCGTCCGGCAGCACCAGATGCAAGCCCAGAACCGCGACAAACAGCAGCCCAACCAGAAACAGCCGCCGCGCGCGCGGCGCACCCAGCGCCGCGCCGACACCCCAGAGCACCGCCGCCAGCAGGAACACCATCCCCATCAGGCGCGCCCCGTGGACCCGAACCCGCCGGCGCCCCGGTCGGTCTCGGACAGCGTTTCGACCTCTTCCATCGGCAGCCGCAGCACATCGGCGATCACCGCCTGCGCGATCCGGTCGCCATGCGAAATCGTGAACGGCGCCGCACCCAGATACAGCAGCCCGCATTTCACCTCGCCCCGGTAATCGGCGTCCACCGTGCCGGGGCTGTTGGGGATCACGACCCGGTGCTTCAGCGCCATGCCCGACCGCGGCCGGATCTGCATTTCGGTGCCCACCGGCAATTCCACGCAAAAGCCCACCGAAATCATGTGCAGATCGCCCGTTTCGAACACCACCGCGCCTTCCGGCAGAAAAGCGCGGAGGTCCATCCCCGCCGCCCCCGGTGTCGCGTACTCCGGCAACGGCAGATCCGTGTTGCCCTCGACCCGCTTGAATTTGATCCTTCGCATTCCCGCTTCTCCCGCTGCATCCCACCCGCGCGTCACGCAGCGGTGATGACCCGTGTTTTGCCAGCCGCTCCCCGGCGGCGCAAGATCACGCCATTCATTGCCCAACCTGACAGGAGAGCCCAGATGCCCCGCCCGATCCGCCGTGCCCCCGCCATCATCCTCGCCGCCCTGCTGGCCCCGACATGGACGCTGGCCGACACCGGCCAGACGGACAAACCGCCGGTATCCCGCGCCGATCAGCCGCCCAAGGACCAGTGGATCTCGAACTGGCCCGCCAATCCCGAACGTCAAGGCGGCCGCGAATACACCAAGTTCACCCGCCCCGAACTGGGCGGCCCGGTCGAACGCAACTTTGAATCCGGGCGGAACTGAGCCCTTCCGCGCCTCACAAAAGCACCATCAGCGCATAAAGCAGCGCCGAGGCGATCGCGACCGCGCGCGGCGACCATCCCGCCGCCGCCGCCAGCGACACACAGACAAACAGGGCGTTGATCCCCTGCGGGGTAAACACCCACGCAATCACAAGTTGCAGTTGCCACATCATCCGTTATCCTTTCGGAATTGTGGCGGGCCCGCCTTGGGTTAAGACGTTGCCGACGCTGAAATTATCGCAGCCCGGACTTCGGAACGCAGTCACACAGAGTGTCCGCCGGTTGGCGGGAGTGGCCTGCGGTTGCCAGAAGGTGCGTCGAGTTGACCAAAGTTTCCCCCGAAGATCTGATCGCCTTTGGCACCGCCGTGAAACGCGCCCGCTCGCTGCGGGGCTGGACGCTGGATCAACTCGGTGCGGCCATTGACCCGCCGGTCGGCAAATCGCTGGTCTCCAAGGTGGAAAAGGGCCGCAAGGAGGGGCTGAATTCCCGCACCGTCGGGCGCTTCATCAAGGCGCTGGATCTGGATGAGGGGCTGATCGACGCCTTTCTCGGCACCGACACCACGGATGAGGGCGACGAGACCAAGGCCGAACGCGACGCCGACCGCATCCTCGACCGGCTCGACCGCGACGAGGCGACGCGGGGCGCCAGCGAAGACCTGCTAATCATGCTCGCCAACCGCTATGCCGAGGGCACCCACCGCGAGCTTGAGACCGCCTATATCGGCGTGCGCGCCGCGCTGGAGGAATTCGTCAAGATGAAGGCGCGCAGCGACGCGCCGGACAATGCCGACGGCCAGTTTCAGGCAGTCATGGCCGAGGTCACCCGCCTGAACGAGGCCGGCGATGCCGATGCCGCCGGCGAGGCGCTGGACGAGGCCATGGCCCGGATTGAGCAGGCCCGCGACACGATATTTCAGCAACAACTGGCGCAGGACCGGGTCCGCAACCGCCCCGACCTGACCGCAAAACGGCTGATCAGGGACCTGCACCGCCAGGCCCCGCCGGGCGGGGTGTTCTGGGCGACGGATCGGCTGTGCAATGAGTGGAATGACACTGGCCATATGACCGGCGACATGTTCACGCTGCACGTTGCGTTGGAACTGGCCAAATCCAACCATGACCGCGCCAAGAAATCACAACAACCCGCCGCGCTGATTACTCTGGCCAACTGCCATTGGCGGATCGGGGAACGCTCGGTGAAGGAGAGGCACTTGCACGTGGCCCGCAACGCGGCGGCCGGGGCGCTGGCCAAGTTTTCCAAGACCAAGGAGCCGCTGAACTGGGCAGCCGGCCAGAACACGCTTGGGAATATTCTCTCCGAAATGGGAGGTCAAAACCGCGATCCGGACCTGTTGCGAAAGGGCATCGCGGCGCAGCGCAAGGCGCTGAGGGTCAAGCTGAAACATGGAGACCGCAAAACCCAGGCAGGGACCTGGAGCAACCTGGGCGCGGATCTGCAATCCCTCGCCGAACTCACCGAAGATCCGCAGCCGCTGCAGGAAGCCATCGACAGCCTCGAAACCGCTCTGGCCCTCAAGGAGACACACTCCGACAAATTCGACTGGGCCATGACCAAAAACAACCTCGGACTGGCCTGGCGCTGGAAGGGGGCGCTGACGCAGGATCGGCAGGCGCTGGACACAGCAGAAGCCGCTTATCAGGCGTGCCTGCCTTATCGCACGCGTTCCAAGGAGCCTTTCAATTGGGCGCTCCTGCAATGGAACCGCGGCGATCTCGCGCTGGCGCGCTTCGAACTGACCGGCGACCCGACCTACCTCGACTCCGCCCGCACCCATGTGACTTACGCGCGCGAGGTTTTTGCCGAAGGCTCCGACCACCAGACCGCCCGCTGCGACGAGCTACTGGCCAAAATCGACGCTGCCGAAGCCGGTTAGGTATTAAACAGGAAATGCAGCACGTCGCCGTCCTTGACGGTGTATGTCTTGCCCTCGGCGCGCATCTTGCCGGCTTCCTTGGCCGCCTGCTCGCCCCCCAGACCGACAAAATCGTCATAGGCAATCGTCTCGGCGCGGATAAAGCCCTTTTCGAAATCGCCGTGGATTACGCCTGCCGCCTTGGGCGCAGAGGTCCCCGTGCGGATGGTCCAGGCGCGGGCCTCTTTCGGGCCGACGGTGAAATAGGTCTCAAGGTGCAACAGCTCGTATCCGGCGCGGATCAGCCGGTCCAGCCCGGCCTCTTCCAGCCCCATCTCCTCGAGGAACATCTGCGCCTCGTCGGCCTCCAGCTGGCTGATCTCTTCCTCGATCTGGGCGGAAATGATCACATGCGCGTTGCCCTCGGCGGCGGCCATCTCGGCGACGCGGGCGGAGTGGGCGTTGCCCTCGGCGGCCTCGGATTCGGCCACGTTGCAGACGTACAGCACCGGCTTGGTGGTCAGCAGTTGCAACAGCTTCCAGGCGCGAATGTCGTCTTCGTCAACCTCGACCAGACGTGCCGGCTTGCCGTCTTCCAGCATCGCCATCGCGGCCTTCAGCAGGCGTTCCTGCTGCACCGCTTCCTTGTCGCCACCGCGTACCTTGCGCACCAGCCCCTGCAGACGCTTTTCGATGCTTTCCATATCGGCCAGCATCAATTCGGTCTCGATGGTTTCGGCATCGGCCACCGGATCGACCCGGCCTTCGACATGGGTCACGTCGCCGTCCTCGAAACAGCGCAGCACATGGGCAATCGCGTCCACCTCGCGGATGTTGGCCAGGAACTGGTTGCCCAGTCCCTCGCCCTTGGACGCGCCTTTGACCAGACCGGCGATGTCGACAAAGGTCATCCGCGTCGGGATGATCTGTTTCGACCCGGCAATCGCCGCCAGCTTGTCCAGCCGTGCGTCCGGCACCGCCACCTCGCCCACGTTGGGTTCGATGGTGCAGAACGGGAAATTCGCCGCCTGCGCCGCGGCGGTTCTGGTCAGCGCGTTGAACAGCGTCGACTTGCCGACGTTCGGCAGGCCGACGATGCCCATCTTAAAGCCCATGTTGGCCCCCTGTCTGGTCTCGCGCCGCTTCTAGTGGCGGGGGCGGTGCCGTGCAAGGGGGCTCGCGCCCGGCCGCCCCATCGTAAATCGCGCGGAACCGCGATCTGTGCTAGGCTGCGCCAGGGGAGTGAGAGATGGAACGCCGCATTGCCGCGATCCTTGCCGCCGACATGGTCGGCTACAGCCGCCTCGTCGAACTGGACGAGGCCGACACGCTTGCGCGCCAGAAACGGCACCGGATCGAGCTCATCGATCCCACGTTCGAGCGGTTCCACGGGCATATCGTCAAGCTCACCGGCGACGGACTGATCGCCGAATTCGGCTCGGTCGTCGAGGCGGTGCAATGCGCGGTGACCATCCAAAAGGAGATGGCCGCGCGCGAGGCGGACCAGCCCGAAGACCGGCGCATCCGCTACCGCGTCGCCGTCAACCTCGGCGACGTCGTGTTTGACGAAGGCGACGTCTACGGCGACGGCGTGAACATCGCCGCCCGGCTGGAACACCTGGCGGACCCCGGCGGCGTCGTGGTCTCGGGCACCGCCTATGACCTGCTCAAGAACCATATCGACGTCGCCTATCGCGCGCTTGGGGAAAAGACGCTCAAGAACATCGCCGCCCCGGTCCGGGTCTATGCCGTGGACGCCGACGGCGACCCGCCGCCCCCGCCGACAGCGCCCAAGACCCGCGCCCGGCTGCTTCCCGTTTTTGCCACTGTGGTGCTGTTCGCCTGTCTTGCGCTGGGAACCTTCTGGTGGCTGACCCGCCCCGATTTCGCCCCGGCAAACCCTGACAAGATGGCCTTCTCGCTGCCGGACAAGCCATCCATCGCGGTCAAACCCTTCGAGGACCTAACCCGCAACGACGACCACGGCTGGATTCCCGTGCAACTGTCCCGCTCGGTGTCGGAACTGCTGGCCAATTCGCCCGAGATCATGGTGATTTCCTACAAGTCCACGGGCGAGTTGGGCGATGTCGCGCCCTCGCAGATCGCCGAACGGTTCGGTGTGCGCTACGTGCTCGACGGCGTGGTGCGGCAAAGCGGCGATGAATTCCGCGTCTCTGCCAGTCTGCTGGATACCCAGAGCGGCCAGATCATGTGGGTCGATCAGTGGGATCAGGGGTATGACGACATCTTCGCCGCGCTGGACCAGATCGCCGAGGCCGTGCTGCTGGAGTTGCAGGTCAAGCTGACGCTTGGCGAACAGGCGCGGGGCTGGCGAGAGTTCGCCGGGTCAACCGAAAACATGCAGGACATGGTCAAGGGCCGGGTGGAGTTCCAGAAATGGACCCCCGAGGGGCACGCCGTCGCCGACCGGATCTGGCGCGAGGTCTTTGACCGTGACCCGTCATCGCCCAGCGCCGCCATGCTTGTCGGTTACATCTACTGGCAGCGGGTCGTCATTGGCATATCGGAAGACCCCTCAGCCGACTATGCCGAAGCCATGCGCTATGCGCAGATGGCTATCGACAATGGTGGCGACGGAAACGCCTATACTCTCCTGGCACTTCTGGACAAGGACATGGGCAACTACGACAAATCTATTGCCGGCGTGCGTGCCGCCGTTGCCATGACACCCAGCGGCGCCGATGTCCTGATGATCGGCGGCAGCACGATGGTTCTGGCCGGCGAGACGGACGAAGGCATCAACCTGATGCTGCGTGGCATGCGGCTCGAACCCGATTTCCCCGAATGGGTGCCCGGCGTGCTGGCACTGGCCTATCTCGAAAAAGGCGACCACGCGAAGGCTCGCGAATACGCCAACGCCGTGCTGGCTTCCGGCGGGTTGGACATTCGGGCAAGGCGATTTGCGCTCGGCACCCTTGCGGCGATAAACGTCTGGGAAGGCGACGTGGAAAAGGCCCGGACGCATGTCACATCGCTTCTTGAGCTTTATCCAAACCTTACGCGCGCAGCGGCCCAGCAGACCATACGCCGACGCGACACGGGTTTCACCGACCGCTTCTACGACGCCCTCGTCGCCGCTGGCCTGCCCGAAAGCTGACCCCGAAGGCCGCCCCGCCCTATCGCGGCATTCCCAGATGCATCCCCGCATCCACCAGCAGCGTCTCGCCGGTCACATGACGCGCCGCGTCTGACACGAAAAACAGCGCCGCATCGGCAATGTCGTCCGGGCCCGAGGCCACCGCCAGCGGCGTGCGTCCCTCGATCGTCGCCTCGACCTTGGCAAATGCCGCCTCGTCCATCGTGTCGCGGAACCAGCGGGTGCCGATGAAACCGGGGCAGACCGCATTGACCCGAATCGCCGGCCCCAGCGCCCGCGCGAGCGACAGGGTCATCGTGTTCAGCGCCCCCTTGCTGGCCGCATAGGCCACCGACGACCCGATCCCCATTACCCCGGCGATGGACGAAGTGTTGAGCACCGCGCTGGCCCGCCCGGTCTGCGCATGTGCCGCCACCAGCAGCGGTTTCGCCGCCTGTACCATCATGTAGGGCCCCACCACGTTGACCGCGTAGATGTCCATGAAATCGTCCTTGGACAGCGCGTCCAGGTCCGAATGGTCCGGCGCGTGCCGGGTGATGCCCGCATTGTTGATCAATATGTCCAGCCGCCCGCGCGCCTCGGCCGCCGCCACCAGCGTCCGGCACCCCGCCGCATCGGCCACATCCGCCTGCACCACCGTCACCTGCGCCCCCGCCGCGCGGCACAGGTCGGCGCATTCCTCCGCCTCTGCCACCGACCGGGAATAGTTCACGACCACCTCGGCCCCCCGTTCGGCCAGTTTCACCGCCATCGACCGGCCCAAACCGGTCGCCGACCCCGTTACCAGCGCGATGCGCCCGTCCAGATCATTCATGTCGTCCTCCCTGACAGCTGTCAGCAGATGACCCCATCGCGCGGCCCAAGCCAAGCCATTTCGCCCCACGCGCGAAAGGTGCATTGATTTCCCGACCCGCATTTGGCATGGCAGTCGGAACCGACCAAGGACAGCCGCAATGACCCGTATCGACGCCAAATTCGCAGATCTCAAATCCCGTGGCAAAAAGGCCTTCGTGGCCTATGTCATGGCCGGCGACCCCGATTTCGACACTTCGCTCGAGGTGGTCAGGGGCCTGCCCGGCGCCGGCGTCGACATCATCGAACTGGGCCTGCCCTTTACCGACCCGATGGCCGACGGCCCCACCATCCAGCTGGCCGGGCAACGCGCGCTTGAAGGCGGCATGTCGCTGGACCGGACGCTGGAACTGGCCCGCCGCTTCCGCGAGCAGGACAATACCACCCCGATCGTGATGATGGGCTATTACAACCCGATCTATTCGCGCGGCGTCGATCTGTTCCTCGAACAGGCGAAAGAGGCCGGCATCGACGGGCTGATCGTGGTCGACCTGCCGCCCGAGGAAGACGCCGAACTGTGCATCCCGGCGCAAAAGGCGGGGCTGAACTTTATCCGGCTGGCGACGCCGACCACCGACGACAAACGCCTGCCCAAGGTGCTGCAGAACACCTCCGGTTTTGTCTACTACGTGTCGATCACCGGCATCACCGGCTCGGCCCAGGCACAGGCCACCGACGTCGGCCCCGAAGTCGCTCGCATCAAGGCGCAGACAGACCTGCCCGTGATCGTCGGCTTCGGCATCAATACACCCGAGAAATCGCAATCCATCGCCAGCGTTGCTGACGGCGCCGTGGTGGGCTCGGCCATCGTCAGCCAGATCGCCGCCGGCAAGCCGGTGTCCGAGGTGCTGGCCTTTGTCAAAAGCCTCTCCGACGGCGCCCACGCCGCCTAGAGCGCTTCGGGTTTTACCTGAGACATTGTGGAACGCGTTTCGCGTTTGAGCCAACGGCGAAAGGCAGCGAAAGGTGTTTCAGGTTTAACCCGAAACGCTTTAATCCGGCGGGTCCGGGGCGGGAAACAGCCCGCTGACGGAAAAGGTCCTTTTGCGCGCGTCGAGATACAGCGTCACGCCGTAGAAGGTCTTGCCGCCGATGAGAACGCCGCGCACGTGAATGTTCCCCTAGCGGCGTTCCGCGCTCCACCGCCGCTCTCCCGCGACGAATTCGAACTTCAGGACCTGGCGAGCCGGCTCCACGGCGATATGCACCTCGCGCGCCGCCATGCTCTCCAGCCGGCGACTCCAGCCTTCCTTCCAGGCCTCGTCGTAAAATCGGTCCAGCAGGGTTTCGGCGTCCTAGGTGAAATGATCCGGCAACTCTGCCAGCAAATCCGCCAGCACCGCGATTTCGGCGTCATGCGCCCGCAGCACCGATTGGAACTCCTGCTTTGGCATCTGTGACAGGGTTTCGCTCCAATAGATCGCACCGAACAGCAGCCCGGCGCTCAGCAGGTTGGCGACCAGAAACGCCAGGGCACGGCCAGGGGTCACCAGCACCTTGAACAAGTGGCGCAACAGGAGCAGCTCCAGCCCCGCGTCCAAAACGCCGAACCCGAAACTCAGCGCGCCGATCTCGACCATCTGTCCATGCCCGAAAATACCGGTCACCAAAGGCGCGAACACCGGGTAGAGCAGCATGATCACAAAGGGGTAAATCGGCGCACCCACCACGGCAGTGACCACGTTCACAAGAACACCCACCGTTGCCGCGTGTTTCCAGGACAGGCCGAAAAACAGCTTCAGCACAACAATTTCGATCAGGATTGCCGCTGGCGCAACAGGCCAGTATGCCAGCCGCGCCGCCCCAAAGAACGGGGCCAGCGGCATGTTCGCCAAGACAATGGTCGCAACAATGACCAACAGCCCGGCTATCGGCCAAAACCGCACATCATGTTGCATCCTTTCGCCCTCCCCAGCGAAGGTGCAATCGTGGGATACCGGTCAGACGGCGTCGTTGCGTTGGATGAAGTCAGCCGTCCGCCGCCGGCCGGCAGCGCAGCATGTGAATGCCGATATAGCCCGCGACCTTCTCGTCGTGCTGGTTGAAGATCTCGTAGCGGATATTGGCAAAGCCCCGGTCCGGCTTCGACGCCGATGCGCGCGCGCTCAGCACCTCGCCCGTGATATGCAGGCTGTCGCCGGGCCGCACCGGGCGCAGCCAGCGGACTTCGTCGATGCCGGGCGAGCCCATCGAACATTTCGACCAGTCCACCGCCTCGAGGATCAGGTTGAACGCCTCACCCAGCGTGTGCCATCCGCTGGCGATCAGCCCGCCATAGGGCGACGCGCGCGCCGCCTCTTCATCCACGTGGAACGGCTGCGGATCCCACTGGCGGGCATAGTCGATGATCGCCGCGCGGGTCAGGGTGCGGCTGCCGTGCTCAAACCGGAAACCGACCGGGAAATCCTCGAAATACATCTGTGCTGTCGCCCTCGAAACCGCTGTCGCGGCGGTTTTCGCCCGCCGCCCGCGCGCCGTCAAACCGAAGCCGCCGCAGCGGCGCATTCCGTTACGTCACGGGCGGATCGGCGCGGCGGTTCTCGTCCAGGTACACCCGCAATTCGGTCAGCACCGGCAACACCGCCGCCAGCCGTTCCGGTGCCAACGCCTGCCCCAGATCACTGTATTCGCCCGCCAGCTCCGCGATGATCCGCGCCCGCAACGCCCGCCCCGCCCCGGTCAGCCAGACCTGTTTCGACCGGCCATCCTCCGGGTTCGGCCGCATCTCCACCAACCCGGCCTTCTCCAGCCCCGCCAGCGTATGCGTCATCGAGGTCTTGGGCACCTGGAACGCGCGGGCCATCGCCATCGGCGTGCTGCCGTCGCCGACCCGCGTCAGGTGGTTCAGCACCGTGAAATGCGGCGCGATCAGCCCTTTCGGCATATGCGCCTCCAGAATGGTGCGGCTCAACTGCTCGATGATCCCGATCTCGTTGAGCACCCGAAAGATCAGCGGCGGGTCGGTTTGCGGCATCACACATCCTGCAGTTTCGCATCCAATGGCCAGCGCGGACTGACCGGCACCTGCGGGCCATAGCCCAGGCGGCCCAACATTTGCACGGTTCCGCCGGCCGGGGCCAGCCTTTCATGCGCCTGCGCATGGGGCTCCGCCATCTCAGGGAACTCCTGCAACGCCTGGCTCATCGGCTGCACCCCCAGCCCCAGCGCCGTCGCCGCAAGGTTCAGCCGGACCCAGTCGCGCCCCGCCGCGATCTGTTCGGCGCGCGTGTTGCCCTTTGTCACCAGCCAGCAATAGGCCATGCCGGTGCGCGCGGTCCCGGTGATCATCTCCAGCCCCGAGCGAAAGCTCTGCCCTTGCATGTCCATCGCCGCCTCGCGGGTGAACATGCCGGTCATATGCAGCGCGTCCCACATCGGCCCGCTGAAGTCGATCCCGTCGGGGCTGGCGTTCACCTCGCGCTTGCCGATGCGGAACAGCTCGACGCTCTCGTGATAGGTGCGCGGGGTGTTCAGCTCGATCTCGAAGGCGCGCACCGTCAAGTCGCGCAGTGCCGCAACCTGCGCCATGTCGTTGGTGCTGCCCACCACGCTGCCCTTGCTCACCGCCGCTTCCAGCGCCTGCAACACCTCACCCGCCACCGGGCGCGCGGTGTCAAAAGGCTCTTTCAGCGACCGTCGCTTCAGAACTTCGGCAAACAGCGCCGGATCGCGCGCCACAGCGCCTTGTTCGAACCGCGCCACCGCCACCGGCCGGC
>ENA-OWNT01004113-OWNT01004113.1-seawater-metagenome-genome-assembly--contig:-NODE-4113-length-13071-cov-3.342235_pt1 | contig 13071 bp, 12 predicted proteins | sample MGYA00238136_ERZ651165 | MGnify/ENA primary metagenome ERZ651165 (study PRJEB26861, sample SAMN08777766) | seawater metagenome | isolation source: coastal seawater | place: USA: Florida | collected... | reverse complement strand
ACATGCATGAGTCGAAGTTTTTCAACTAACTAGCTCAAATTATAGTTTTGTAAATTTATTTTTACAGTGTGTTTTTTTATGTGTACACCTTGAAATTTGTTTTTAGGCTGTTATTTTATGCTTAATCCAGCCCGATAGAGATGCTTTAAATTGGGTGTAAAAAAATATATACAGGTTTGAGTTATGCAAAAAAGTGAATTGAGCAACATTAATATTAGTGAAGAACAAGTTCTGATTACACCTGAAGAGCTGAAAGCCAAGATACCACTGAGTGATAACGCTCGTCGCTTTATTCAGGAGTCTCGTCAGACTATCGCTAACATTATTCATAAGAAAGATCATCGACTACTTGTGGTATGTGGCCCTTGTTCAATTCACGATCTGGACGCTGCGAAAGAGTACGCTAAGCGTCTTAAAGCATTGTCTGAGCAGCTCAGCGATCAACTGTACATTGTTATGCGTGTTTACTTCGAAAAACCACGTACTACAGTGGGTTGGAAAGGTTTGATCAACGACCCGCATCTAGACGGTACTTTCGATATCGAGCACGGTCTGCACGTAGGTCGCAAACTGCTAGTTGAACTAGCAGAGATGGAGATTCCACTGGCGACCGAAGCGCTGGATCCGATCAGCCCTCAATACCTCGCGGACACATTCAGCTGGGCAGCAATTGGTGCACGTACGACTGAATCTCAGACTCACCGTGAGATGGCGAGTGGTCTATCTATGCCAATCGGCTTTAAAAATGGTACGGACGGAAGCCTTGCTACGGCGATTAACGCAATGCAAGCAGCCTCTTCGAGCCATCGTTTCATGGGAATCAACCGTGAAGGCCAAGTGGCACTGCTAACGACACAAGGCAACCCAAATGGTCATGTCATTTTACGTGGAGGTAAGCAAACCAACTACGATTCAGTATCAGTGACTGAATGTGAGCAAGAGATGGCGAAGTCTGGTCTCGATGCTTCGCTGATGGTGGACTGTAGCCATGCGAACTCGCGTAAAGATTTCCGCCGTCAACCTCTAGTGGCGGAAGATGTTATCCACCAAATTCGTGAAGGCAACAAGTCTATCATCGGGCTAATGATTGAAAGCCACATCAATGAGGGTAATCAGTCATCAGATATTCCTTTGCAAGAGATGCAATACGGCGTATCTATTACCGACGCTTGTATTAATTGGGATACAACTGAGGCACTATTGCGTCACGCACACAAAGAATTAGTGCCGTTCTTGGAAGACCGCCTGAAAGGGTAAGCAGTAGAGATAACAAGGAATATAAATGGCTGTTGAACTTAACGAGTTACGCGATCAAATTGACGCAGTAGATAAGCAAATCTTAGATTTACTCTCCCAACGTTTGGCGTTAGTTGAGAAAGTCGGTGAAGTTAAGAGTGAACATGGCTTACCTATTTATGCTCCGGATAGAGAAGCAGCCATGTTGGCTTCTCGCCGTAAAGAGGCAGAGAAGAAGGGCGTTCCTCCTCAATTGATTGAAGATATTCTTCGCCGCACGATGCGAGAGTCATACGCCAGCGAAAAAGACTCTGGTTTTAAATGCCTGAATCCAGAATTGCGTTCAGTTGTGATTGTGGGTGGTAACGGTCAGTTAGGTGGGTTGTTTGGACGCATGTTCAAACTGTCGGGTTACCAAGTCAAAGTGCTTGGCAGCCAAGACTGGGAGCATGCGGATGAGATCTTGCATGATGCTGGGCTGGTGGTTGTAACTGTACCGATCCATCTGACTCAAGGTGTTATCGAAAAGCTAGGCAACTTGCCAGAGGATTGCATCCTGTGTGATTTAACCTCGATTAAGTCTAAACCGCTTCAATCGATGATGACTGTGCATAACGGGCCTGTTGTCGGTTTGCACCCTATGTTTGGCCCGGATGTACCAAGCTTGGCGAAGCAGGTGATCGTATACTGTGATGGTCGTGGAGAAGAGCAATACCAGTGGTTGCTGAAACAGTTTTCCATTTGGGGAGCAAGCTTGTGCAATATTGACGCATCGGAGCACGATCATGGTATGACGCTGATCCAAGCCTTGCGTCACTTTACTTCGTTTGCGTACGGTCTGCATCTAAGCCGAGAAAATCCAAACATTGATAAGCTTTTACAGTTGAGCTCGCCTATTTACCGCCTTGAATTAGCCATGGTCGGGCGCTTATTTGGACAAGATCCGAATCTCTACGGCGATATTATTCTTTCATCAGATGAAAACATTGAAATGATTAAACGTTTCCACACGTGTTTTGGCGAGGCGTTAGAAATCTTGGACAGAAAAGACAAGCAGGCGTTTGTTGAAAGTTTTAATAATGTTGGTCAGTGGTTTGGTGAGTACTCGCAGCAATTTATGAACGAAAGTCAGAACTTGCTCAAACAAGCGAACGATTCCATCCATCGGGGATAAGACAAAACCCAACTCTGATTCAAATAAAAAAGCTGCCATTGGCAGCTTTTTTTAGTATTTATTGAACGCTGACGTTTTCAACTGGTTTCGGTACGTCTTCATTTTTAACCGTACTGACCGAGTCATCCACGTAAGGGTTGTTCGTCAGGTTGATTTGTAGTCGTACTGTATTATCAATCAACTGTACTAAAGGCGCCCACTTAACCGTCTTTTCTTTTTCAAATAGGTAGTTAAAGTTTTCAGGCGTCCACTGCATGGTGTAGTAAGGGTTGAGTGGTCGACCCAAAAAACGGACTTCGTAGTGAAGGTGAGGCCCGGTAGAGTTACCTGTCGTGCCACAATTCCCGATCAGGTCTCCTTTACTGATGAACTGGCCACTGCGAACTTTAAATCGAGATAAATGCGCATAGGTGCTGGTGAAGCCATATGAGTGCCTTAACGTTAAGTAGTTTCCGAACCCTTTTGAGCTAGGTCGTACGGACTCAACAACCGCATCCGCAGGCGCATAAATTGGGTCCCCTCTGTCACACGTGAGGTCGATGCCTTTATGGATATGAACTACCCCAGAGATAGGATTGGTACGGCGGCCATAGTGAGAAGAAATGCGATCATAATCGAGCGGGCTATCGTTTGGGATCATACGAAATAGGGTCGCACGCACTGCAGAGTCAATAGCTGCCGCGTCGATTCGGTTTTCCAAATTACCTTCTTCAGGAGCAAATGGGTCGGCAATCCCGAGTACGGCTTCGACATCGTAGACGCGTCGGCCTAAGATGTTGATCATACTGTTCTTATCTTCTAGTTCTTGAGATAAAGAGTGAGTGGTACCCACTTGCTCAGTGTAGAGTTGTTCCAGGTCGTTTTTTTCTTGCTCGACTTTGCTCAGTTTATCAACCAGAGTGTCGTACTTCTCTTGGGCGGCAAGTTCTTGTGTCCAGTTGGTATAGACGTACCCTATTGCAGCGGCTAGAGCTAAGAAAGCTGTTGAGAGTAGCGCTTTACGTGATATATCAAAAATCTGAGTTCCCTCAGACTTCGGTACTGAAATGGTTATTCTTTTAGACATACTATTTTCGTTAAGGGGATTCACCCAGATCCGACAAACTCTCCATATCTCTATAAAGAAGTTCGTCATCTCCTACATTTAATTCAACTAAACGTTTTAGGTGTCCGATACTGTCAATATCAATATGATCAATGCTCAGACGAATCATATTATTATTAACTCCAACCACATTCGCGATGAGCTGGATCGTGACATCGCTTTCAGGAAGCGTAAACGTTACATTCACTTGCTCGGTATCTTGCAATACCGAAGAGTGTTCACTTGTCAGCAGTAATCCGTGTAATGATAGATCATAAATATACGCGCTGAGAGTGTTCAACCCTTGAGTAATGACGGCTGGCATACGATATACAATACGTGAGAAATGGCGTCGTTCTTTCATAACGGTCCTCTGAGTCCGATTCGCTACACTATCAGAATAACAGTAGTTGCTATGCGGAACTGTTCTCAATCTTTGTTATCGCAAAAATGCAAATTTTCCCGTAATTCGAGCAATATAACAAAAGGCCGCTAATTTAAGCGGCCTTTGCATAGATTTCAAGCGTATTATTTTGTAATACGTTTGTACTTGATACGGTGTGGTTCCGCTGCTTCTGGACCAAGCGTTTTCTTTAGCCAGTCCATGTACTCAGTGTAGTTGCCTTCGTAGAAGTTCACCTGACCTTCATCGCGGTAATCGATGATGTGCGTTGCAATACGGTCTAGGAACCAACGGTCGTGCGAGATAACCATGGCACAACCTGGGAACTCTAGTAGCGCTTCTTCAAGTGCACGTAGCGTTTCAACGTCAAGGTCGTTGGTCGGTTCATCGAGTAACAATACGTTACCGCCAGCTTTAAGTAGCTTAGCAAGGTGAACACGGTTACGCTCACCACCAGACAGTTCGCCAATCACTTTCTGTTGATCGCTGCCTTTGAAGTTAAAGCGAGAGCAGTACGCGCGTGCTGGGATCTCGAAGTTGTTGATCTTAATGATATCAGCGCCTTCAGAGATCTCTTGGAATACCGTGTTTTTGTCGTTCATTGAGTCACGGAACTGCTCAACTGACGCTAGCTTCACGGTATCACCCATTTCGATAGTGCCTGAGTCTGGCTGCTCCGTACCACTTAGCATCTTAAACAGGGTAGATTTACCTGCACCGTTGGCACCAATAATACCGACGATAGCACCCTTTGGAATGCTGAATGACAGGTCGTCGATCAGTACGCGGCCATCGAACGATTTGCTTAGGTTATTGACTTCAATAACCTTGTCACCTAGACGTTCACCTGGCGGGATAAACAGTTCGTTGGTTTCGTTACGTTTTTGGTGATCGGTGTTTTGCAGCTCTTCAAAGCGCGCCATACGTGCTTTAGATTTCGCTTGGCGACCTTTCGGGTTTTGACGAACCCATTCCAGTTCTTTCTCGATGGTCTTTTGACGAGCTTTCTCTTGAGACGCTTCTTGTTGTAGACGCGCATCTTTTTGCTCTAGCCAAGAGGTGTAGTTACCTTCCCATGGAATACCTTCACCACGGTCAAGTTCAAGAATCCAACCCGCTGCGTTATCTAGGAAGTAGCGGTCGTGGGTAATCGCGACAACAGTACCTGTATAGTCAACAAGGAAGCGCTCTAGCCATGCCACTGATTCTGCATCCAAGTGGTTGGTTGGTTCGTCTAGCAGCAGCATGTCTGGCTTTTCTAGAAGCAGGCGACAGATTGCTACACGGCGGCGCTCACCACCTGATAAATTGCCGATCTTTTGATCCCATTCAGGTAAGCGAAGCGCATCAGCTGCGCGCTCTAGAGCGTTTTCTAGGTTGTGACCGTCTTTGGTTTGGATCAGTGCTTCAAGTTCACCTTGCTCTTTTGCTAGTGCGTCAAAATCAGCATCAGGTTCTGCGTAAGCTGCATATACCGCATCAAGGCGTTTCAGTGCGTCTGCTACGTCAGCAACCGCTTCTTCAACAACTTCACGAACTGTTTTTGATTCGTCAAGCACTGGCTCCTGTGGCAGATAACCCACATTTAAGCCTGGTTGTGGACGAGCTTCGCCGTCGATATCAGTATCTATGCCTGCCATGATGCGTAGAAGGGTTGATTTACCCGCACCGTTCAGACCTAGAACACCGATTTTTGCACCAGGGAAAAAGCTCAGAGAGATGTCTTTTAGAATTTGACGCTTAGGTGGAACAATTTTGCTCACCCGCGACATGGTATATACGTATTCAGCCATTGCCGATCGTTCCTAACATTTCAATTCACGTAAACGGCTATTCTATACCATGACGCTTATGTTTGTTACTCCCGAAAGGTGCTAAGTGGTAAATTGATAACCATTATCGATAGTTTTGTATCTTGTGTTTGGGGAAACCACGGCAATTGTCACAGTTGTGTGAATTTACATTGAATTGCTTTACGGCCGTCAAAAGCGATCCGTAGAATGAGCAGTCTTTAGTGATTTTTTTTATCATTCTCAATAGGAAGAGAATTTACCATGCTGACGTTTTTTAAGTCGCTACATCGCATTCCTTCATCGATGGTCGTGGTTGCCTCGGTGGTTTGTAGCGCAGGTTATGCCACAACTTCAATGGCGACAAATCTCTCGCACCAAAGAGAAGTGTACGATCAAGCACAAGACTTGCTTGACCAAAAACAAGTCGATGAATATCAAAACATCCGCGGTCAGATTGCGGATTACCCACTGACCCCTTACGTTGACTACCGTGCATTTTTAGTCGGTTTGTCAGAGCGAACGCCATCGGAAGTAACGCAATTTATTAATACGCACAGTGATTTCCCTTTTTCTGGTCGCATTAGTGCACCTTATATCAGCAGTTTAGCGCGTACCAACCAGTGGCAGACGTTATTGGAGTTCCAGACAACAGAGCCAAGAGGCGAAACGTATCAGTGCCATTACTATACGGCTATGTATCATCAAGGGAATAAGACAGAAGCTTTTAAAGGTGCGCAAAAACTATGGTATTCGGGCCGCAGTGTCTCAGATGCCTGCGACCCTCTATTTAGTGCATGGAATGAAGCTGGCTTAAGAACGAATGAACACGTAATTGAGCGTATGTTACTCGCGTTTGAAGCACGTAATGGCGCAATGATGAGCTATTTGACCAAGCTATTGCACGCCAAAGAAGCGAAGCAGCAAGCTCAAGTGATGATCTCTTTGTTTAATAACCCAGAGTCAGTGTTGGAGTTTGCCGAGCAGTATTCGGCAACGTCTTTCTATCAAAAGCAAACGAAGCTTGGGTTAAAGAAACTGGCGCGTAAAAATGTAGGGCAAGCGCAGCGTATATTTGAGAAAGTGGTGAAAGCGCAAAAGCTGGCTCAAACCGATGCACAGGAACTTGCCGATTACATAACATTCCGATTAATTAATACCAGTAACCAAGCTTTAACTCGTTGGAGAGACAGCAAAATCGCAACCTCTAATAACCGTTCATTGGTAGAGAGAAGAGCTCGCCTTGCAATCCAGCATGCGGATTGGAAAGGTTTACAAAACTGGATCAGTCTTTTGCCTGACGACGCGCAGCAATCTTTACGCTGGCAATATTGGCTAGGGCGCAGTGAAATCGAAACCGGTCAACAGGTGGCTGGTCAACAGCGTCTGGAGTCAATTGTCGGTAAACGTAACTTTTATAGTGTTGCGGCGGCTACAGAGGTTAAACGCTCAATCGATTACCCGGTATCAACCGTTGAGCTCGATAAAGCCTCTATCCAACCATTTAACAACTCTTTGGCACGTATTGAAGAGCTGATTGAACGAGATAAGATCGCAGCGGCGAAAAGTGAATGGCGTTGGTTGTTATCCAAAGTCGATGAAGAGCAGAAAGAGATGTTGGCTGCGTATGCGTCTTATAAGCGCTGGCATAACCTATCTGTCACCGCGAGCATAGAAGCGAAAATGTGGGATAACCTACAATTAAGGTTCCCGATTGCTCATCGCTGGTGGTTTAATTTCTATGGTGAGAAACATAGCATTGATCCAATCACACTGATGTCTCTGGCTCGTCAAGAGAGCGCGTTGGATGTAGAAGCCAGATCGCCGGTGGGGGCGCGTGGCATCATGCAGATTATGCCTTCAACCGCCAAATATACCGCGCGTAAATATGAGATAAACTACAGTGGTAGTGATGAGCTGTACGAAGTAGGTAAAAACATCGAAATTGGCAGCCATTATCTGAAAGGGCTGTTAGAGCAGTACGATAACAATCGAATTTTTGCGCTTGCGGCGTATAATGCTGGCCCGCATCGAGTTAAAACATGGCGTAAACGGACTCAAGGTCAATTGGATGCCTACTCATTTATTGAGGCGATTCCATTTAATGAAACCCGAGGTTACGTTCAGAATATCTTGATGTTTGAAACCTATTATAGAGACCTAATGGGTGTTGATGGCGCTTTCTTAAATCAAAACGAAATCAACACCAGGTACTAAAAGCCTAGGCGGAGATTAGATGGCGACAGAACCTGAGTACACTGAGTGGCAGCAAATTCTAGATTTGGTCAAAAGTAGCACTAAGACTGATCAGCACGAAATGTTGCTGACCATGCTTTTAAGCCCGGATGAAAGAGAATCTTTGATATCAAGAGTGAACATCTTTCGTGAACTACTGAAAGGTGAGCTTTCTCAAAGGCAAATCAGTCAACTGCTCGGTGTCGGTGTTGCGACAATTACTCGTGGTTCGAATGAGCTTAAGTCGAAGTCGGATGACGAGAAGAGTGAAATTGCTCAGTTGTTAGAGAAAAAATAAAGGTGCCATCGGCACCTTTATTTTTATCTATTTCTCTCGTACTACTAGCTGAATAACCTTAAAGGTTTGCAGGAAAGTGTTCAGGGTTAGTAAATGGGATCAGTGCCAGAATTAACGCTTGGTGGTAAACACTGCTTCGCGTGAGTTGGTCTTGGGTTAAGAGGCTGATAGCGCCGCCCTTTTGCTTAATGTTATCGGTGCCAAATACGTCGTCCATAACATCGCCTAACTCGTTCGCGTAACGTAGCTTTTCAATCACAACGGGTGGCAGCATTAAACTCGCTGAACGGGATTCCCCCCTGTGAGTTTGAGATTCAATAACCATCCACGCAAAGGTCACACTTTCTTCAATGCCTGCTTCTAAACCCACATAGTAATCGGCGCTTTGGCACTCTACTTTCGCATTCTTAACACGATTTAATGCTCCGCGATGGGTTTCGTTGTTACTCATCGGTTGATCGGCGACTTCGCTGGCAACACTGACGCCTATAAACTCAAATTCTTGTTGAGCAAAAGTGGCCTGAAACGCACTTTTTACGGCATTGATTTTAGCAGGGTTAAGTGAAGCGACGATCACCTTTTTCACTGTCATTATTACTTCCTTCCAGCTTTAAACTAACTTAACTTGGGTTGGTTGCACATTCTCTCTAGGGTAGCAGCCAAGGACTTTTAAGTGCTTGGTTAGTTTTGTCAGCTCGCTCAGTGCTTGTTGCATCTCGTTGGAGTCTAAATGTGCTTCAAGATCGACGTAGAACATTTCTTCCCATGGGTTACCCATAATAGGACGAGATTCCAGTTTCATCATGTTTATGCCGTAACGCTGAAGTACTAACAGCGTTTCTACAAGAGAGCCTGCCTCTTGAGACGTTGACATGATCAGGGTCGTTTTAGCTGGGATTTGCGATGAGACTTCCACAGGCTTGCGGGCTACCACGATAAAGCGGGTGTGGTTTTCTGTTTGGTTGGCAATGTTACCTTGAATGGATTGTAAGCCGTACAATTTACCACTTGATGCGTTGCCAATCGCGGCCACATCATCACGATTGAGTTCTTTCACTTTTTGCATGGCGTCAGCTGTACTGGCACATGATTCAAGCTTCACACCTTTTAGTTTACTCAGAAATTCACTGCACTGCTGGTGTGGCTGAGGATGTGAATACAGAGTTTTAAGGTCTTCCAGACGAAGATCTGAAGTGGCCACTAAGCAGTGTTCGATTGGGAGTGTGAGTTCACCGACAATGTATAACGTAGTGTGTTGGAGAAGGTCGTAAACTTCATTAATTGAGCCAGAGCTGGTGTTTTCAATCGGTAGAACGCCAAAGTCCGCATGTCCAGATTCAACCGTATGCGCGACATCTTTGAAATGTTCGCAGTTGAGTTCAATTAACTCGGTATTCTTACGACTGAAATACTCTCTGCTGGCAAGATGAGAATAGGAGCCTCTGGAGCCTAAGAAGGCGACTCGGGCAAGTGGTTTTCGGCTTAATTCAGGGTTTGCGAGGTTTTGCAGATATGCTTGTTGAAGAAGAACAGAATCTTCAATAATGGTATGGAACAGCTTAGTAATGTACTGGGCGTCCAATTCGTATTTATCTTTACCTGCATTAATCAGTTTTACTAGCAGTTGTTGTTCACGAGTGGCATCGCGAACAGGTTTTGATGTCTGAACTTTGCTTTTGGCAACTTCAATACTCATTTTTCTACGCTCAGATAGCAGCTTTAATAATTGGTCATCGAGCTCATTTAACCTTAAGCGAATTTCTTCAAGCGAGTATTTTTGTTCAGTCATCCTGTATTCCTTAAATAAAAAAAGCCTCCCTTTTGGGAGGCTTCCTGTTCGTTTTTGACTTATCTTTCGAAAACGAGAGAGCCTCCAAACCTAGTGGAGAAAAAAGAAGTCAAAAAAGAACAGGTTGGTTGTTGTCATAAATCGTTACTTTTTAGTGAAGTCCTACCCACAATAAGCAACCACTTAGAGAGCGTCAAGCAAAAAAATAGCGCCTTTCGGCGCTATTTTTCTATTCCTCTCTAATCCGCTTGGTTAGGTAGAGTTTATTCTTCAGTTTCCGTCTCTTCTTCTAGCTCAGGCTTATCTGCTCGTCGAGCTTCTGGTTTGTGACGTAATTTGTTTAGCTGACGTTCCAGTTTCTGTTCTACCTCATTAACGGCAGCGTATAAATCTTCATGTGATGCTGATGCAACAAGTTTGCCTTTAGGTACGGTAATCACAGCTTCAAATTTCTTCTGTTTATTTGGCTCCTCACTGAAGCTTGCCTGACAACCGATGATGTCTACTTGCCACTTTTCCAGCTTTTTAAATTTGCTCTCGATGTGAGCACGGATTGCAGAGGTAATGTCGATGTTTTTGCCAGTGATGTTTACTTTCATAAATGTTTTCCTCTGTGTCATCCCTTATGGGTTAACTCCAGATTACTTATCCGAGCGTATAATAATGTGATCTGAGTCACTCTTCGCTTGGGTGGTTTCGGCATTAAATTTAAACGTGATCTATCTCAAAGAGTCAGCCTGCTTTGATACGAAAATGCTTGTGAAAGGAAAAAATCTCATTAGATTGGGAGCAGTAAGGTACTAAAAATCATCTGTTTTTTAGCGGCTTTATTCGGCTCAATAAAGACTGACGACTAGATATTGAGCAACATAAAATGTGAATTATCTTCCAGATATTTTTAGCACTTCATCCAACTGTTCCCTTCTTTTCTTTTTCTGAACCTTACTCGTAGGAAGCTTCTTACCTTTACTTCCGATTCAATGGGTTGTACTAGAACTAGAGATCTGTTTTGTAAGCATAAAAAAACGCTCATATGTATGAGCGTTTTGGTTTTTTGGGAGTGCTTAAAGTGGGTTTAGCTCTATTAGCTTTTCAGTGCGCTTGACAGCATCTTGTAACCCAAGAGCTTTGTAGGCGGCTAATTGAATTTTTAGCGATTTACGCGCAGCCTCAGTATCTGGGTAGGTTTTCTGCAGTTCTTGGGTTCGCTTAATGGCTGCAATCCATGCTTCGCGGCGGAGATAAAAATCAGCGGTTGCTAAGTCATATTCAGCTAAGCGGTTTTTAAGTGCAAACATACGTTTTTGCGCATCTTCAGCATAATGACTGGTAGGGTAGCGCTCTAATAGACGTTTGAAATCCGCAAAGGCTTTTTTTACGGGCTCTGGATCTCGGTCTGCTCTGTCAACGTTAAATAGATCATGCATAAAGTTGCGATCTTGCGCCATGTGAGTCAGGCCTCGCATGTAAAGCACCCAATCGAGTCTTTCGTGAGTCGGGTTCAAACGAGTGAAACGTTCGATCGTCGCCAAGCCCAAAGCCAAATCATCATTTTTGTAATAAGCATAGATAAGGTCGAGCTGAACTTGCTCCGAATAGGCACCGAAAGGATAGCGAGAGTCCAAAGCTTCAAGCTGACTTATTGCCGATAACCAGTTACCACTTTGAAGCGAAACCTGGGCTTCTGAGTACAGCTCAGATGGCGGCACGTCTGGAACAATCTCTTCGCTGCTTGTACAGCCAACCAGTACTGATAATGCCAATAAGCCAGATAAAGTATGCTTTTTCATGTCAGGATTCGATTCCTTGAGATAATTATTTCTGTCGCTTCCGTTACTTTCAGGGCAGTAACAGATACAATGTCCAATAGTATATTTTTCCACAGTAGTGACAATTAGTCTCACAGTTTTTAAAAAAGTTCGATATGGCTCAGCAGATTGTATTAACCAACACAGTAAAAGATAGCCAGTTAGGTCAACGCCTAGATCAGGCTATTGCCGAATTGTTCGCCGATTTCTCGCGTTCTCGACTCAAAGAATGGCTTTTGGACGGTAAAGTCCAGGTCGATGGTGAAGTGATCATTAAGCCCCGCACGAGAGTGATGGGAGGCGAGGTGATAACTCTGCAAGCGGAACTTGAAGATGAAGAGCGCTGGGAAGCGCAAGATATTCCATTAGATATCGTTTTTGAAGATGACGATATCATTGTTATCAACAAACCGCGTGACTTTGTTGTACACCCAGGTGCGGGCACGCCTGATGGCACGGTACTTAACGCCTTATTACATCACTATCCAGCGATTGCTGAAGTGCCCCGTGCCGGTATCGTGCACCGTCTTGATAAAGACACCACAGGTTTGATGGTGGTCGCGAAAACCGTACCAGCGCAAACTCGATTAGTGCGTGCATTGCAAAAGCGTAAAATCACTCGTGAGTATGAGGCGATTGCGATTGGTCGAATGACCGCTGGTGGTAAAGTGGAGCAGCCAATTGGTCGCCACTCAACCAAACGAACTCTGATGGCAGTTAGCCCTATGGGTAAGCCAGCGGTGACTCATTACCGCGTAGCAGAGCATTTCCGTGAGCATACTCGTATTCGTTTGCGTCTAGAAACAGGCCGTACTCACCAGATCCGTGTTCATATGTCCTATTTGCAGCACCCGCTGTTAGGTGATACTGCGTATGGTGGTCGCGCGCGTATTCCATCAGGCGCTACCGAAGAGCTAGCGGAGAAAATCCGTAGTTTCGATCGCCAGGCCCTTCACGCGGTGATGCTAAGGTTTGATCACCCAGTTACGGGTGAAGAACTGGAGTTCCACGCCCCGGTACCTGACGATATGGTAGAAATTGCAGAAGCGCTTCGCCAAGATACGCAAGAACACGGCTTAGAAGAAGAGTATTAATCATGGAAATGATCATCCCTAACTGGCCTGTACCAAGTAAAGTGAAAGCTTTTTCGTCTACCCGATTAGGAGGATTTTCATCTGCTCCTTATAATGGGTTAAACCTTGGTAGTCATGTTGGGGATGATACAAATGTGGTTGAGAGAAACCGAGAGTTGCT
>ENA-OWNT01004112-OWNT01004112.1-seawater-metagenome-genome-assembly--contig:-NODE-4112-length-13074-cov-4.115027_pt1 | contig 13074 bp, 10 predicted proteins | sample MGYA00238136_ERZ651165 | MGnify/ENA primary metagenome ERZ651165 (study PRJEB26861, sample SAMN08777766) | seawater metagenome | isolation source: coastal seawater | place: USA: Florida | collected... | reverse complement strand
GATCGGAAGAGCGTCGTGTAGGGAAAGAGTGTAGATCTCGGTGGTCGCCGTATCATTAAAAAAAAAAAACGACCAATCCTGGGTAGCCCTCCTCGTTACGTGCGTATGCCTGATCATAGTGTATTCGGTGACCGTTAAAGGTAAGTGCTGAATAGCGAAATAACAACGTCGTATCCGCCACAAAGTGGCAACTCCATTGCGCTTCGCCTTCGTAACGTTTGAGCGCTGGAGAAGAACTTGCGCCTGGCTGATTGGCCTCGCGGTAGACAAGATCCTGCTCCTCAACAATGCAAGGTGTACTACCGTATGATGTGGTGTGCTCCACCGTCACAAAACACAGAGCCCCACTCTTACCGACCTTATTTTGGACTTTCAGGATTTTGCTTCGACGCGTAGCTTCCGACGCTACGCTCAGGTCGGCCAGGTAGCGGATCCGACTCCCTGCCCACATGCGCCTCGGCAACGTTATAGGCGGCAAGAAGCCTCCACGGGCCGGATGGCCGTCGACACCAAGTTCACTCCGACGCACTGCCGGATTAAAGAAAAGCCATTGCCAACCCGGAGGCAGGGGATCGCCCGCGCCCGGAGCGGACTCAAGGTCCAGCGTGGCGGCCATCGCCTGCACGGCGGATTCATTGATACGGTCACTACGCGCCTCTTCACGCCCCACCCAAGCCTCGTACTTGTCCTCTACCGCCAGATTGCTCATTGTTTCGTAACCTCATCCACATTCACCTGGGTGAGCAGTCGCTGCTGGATAACAACACCTTGAACGCTGCACTACACAGCACCCCACCCCCAAATAATATATAATATATTTTATAAGCAATCGCCGCATATTGTCTATAGACTGAGTCGGCATGGTCGCGCCTCATAAAAGGGCCGCTTCATTTTTATATCGCGGCGTATCCGATCAAAAGTATAGACAGCGCCCCACCCTGGAGCATCCCACATTACTGCTAACAGCATCGCCGATGGATAACGACAGTATGGTTAGGCATAATAGTGCCCGAAAAGGTGCCAAGCCCTTATTGGTCGATATGAATCAGGTTATAGATTGCGGAATGAGCTCTATGCCCATGACTCCACCTTCATTATTATGGACAACCAATGGAACTACATTTCACCCCTGGCGATATCTATACCCCCTATAACCTGCAATAAAAAGATCTATCAAATTCCTGCATGAACACAATGGAAAAAAGATTGCCCAAAAGTCGTTCACGAGCTGGACGCCCTACTGCCGAACAGGCGGAACTACGCCATCTGGAGCTTCTGGACAGGGCTCTGGATCTATTTCTGAAAAAGGGGTTTGAGTTAACAACACTGGATGCCATTGCAGCTGCGATGCACATGACCAAACGTACTATCTATGGCTTGTACCCCAATAAGGAGGCCTTGTTCAAGGCTGCAGTCCAACGAGCTATCGACGCCAACCTTGTGTCCATCGAAAAATTACAGGCAATTGAAACTGAGGATCTGGAAACCACATTGATTTCAGTGGCTCGTCAACGTATCGAAGCGTTTCTAAGCCCCACTGGTATACGGCTACAGCGCGTGATTAGTGCCGAGTCCTATCGGTTTCCTGAGATATTAACCCTGGCGTATAAAAAAGGAACAAAACCCGTTGTAGATTTTCTTGCGGACCTGTTTCGACGCCATACAGCGACAGGCGCCATCCAGGTAGAGAAGCCAGAAACAGCAGCGGCAGTTTTTCTCAGCATGGCAGTTGGCGGCCCAGCTCGGGGAATGTTGGCCGGCGCCCTACCAGAAGAATCAACGAACCTGGATGAACACATCAAGTATTGCGTGAAAATTTTCCTTGATGGAATGAGACATCGTTAGCAGGTTGTAACCAATGCATAGCACGGGTCGCACAACCTTACTAATCCGCCATCAACGGCACGGTCGACACCACCGCTTCCCAGCGGCTAGGACGTACGGCGCGATATAGTAGCGCACAGTTACCGAACATGACCTAATAACGATTATTGCCAAGCCATGATATACTATATATTATTATTGTCCAGCAATAATGGTACTCAGGTGAATCTAATTCCAGCAGCGCAATCCGCTGCCGGAAAGATGAAACCGGCATTAAATTCATAGCTTTTGTATCAGCCACCCAAAAAATCATCCTTCCAGACAATTACATGATGGATTACAGAACAAAAGAGGAACAGGTCGCAGACTACCTGCGCGAGGGCATCATCTCCGGCATGTATCCGCGGGGGTCTCGCCTTAAGCAGGCAGAGATCGCAGAACAGTTACATCTAAGCATCACGCCGGTGCGTGAGGCGCTCAAACTGCTGGAAGCGGAGGGTTATGTCAGCCGGGATTCGTACCGTGGCGCACAGGTTGTCCCTTTCGATGCCTCCGCTTCTGGAGAGATCCTGCAGTTGCGGCTATTGCTAGAGGCGCAACTGGTGCAGGGCGCGGTTGAAAAAGTCACCGCAAAAGATATCGCGGAACTGCGCGCGCTAGAGGCGGAGTTCGAGCAGGCTTATGAACGCGGAGACCGAGCAGCGGCGCGCGGGGTAAACTACCGTTTCCATCGGCGGCTCTACGACATTGCGGACATGCCGCACACGCTGCATTTTGTGCAAATTCTTTGGGCCCGCTACCCGTTTGACGTGATTAACGCTGTCGGCGGGCGCATCCAGAATGCCGCGAAGGAGCATGATGAGATTCTTAACGCGCTTGCTGGAGGTGATGCGTCGGCGGCCATATTGGCCATGCGCAAGCACATCGAATCAGGGTGGGCCGTACTGAAATCCGAGACCACTGATTCGGCATAGCAGGGGTGGCCAGTATGGCCCACTCCTGCCCCAGCACGACCCTCTACTGCCCTACCCCTTACGTCGCACCGGGACCCAGGCAAAATCGTCGGGACCGGCTACCAATACGGCACGCTTTTCAAGCAGTTCGGAACATTGGCTCTCGTCGTACCCCAGAGACTGCAGGATCTCCACCGTATGCTCACCGAGTTCGGGTGGGGGCAGATCCGGGACTGTCTCGGCCTGCCCTGGAAACTCTGGCACCTCGAAATGCAAACCGCGGAAATTCATTTCCCGTAGCTTGCCAGGCTGATGTGCCTGGGGTGCTTCAAGTACACGCTCAAGAGGCAGCACCTCAGTGAAGCCTACCCCTGCGTCGCGCAAGCGAGCGGCCGCATCGTTGTAGCTCAGCTTGCCGATAGCTGTCCGCACTGCGGCTTCAACGCGTTCGCGCTGCTTCTTCCGCTGGCGGAGCGTGGCCAAGGCAGGATCATCGGCCTCGGCCATCTCCAACGCCCTGGTCAATTTCTCCCAGTGCGCATCAGTGATCACCAGCAGATAGAGCCAACGCAAGTCGTTAGACTGGTAAGCGCCATAGCCTGGCATGGCAAATTCGCCGCCAGCCTCCCGCTCGGGGCGACCCAGTAACTGGGTTTTCAACTGCACACCGGCCAAGTCGCGTCCCGCCAGATGCAAGCCGGTTTCGTAGAGGCCGATCTCGATACGTCGCTCCTCCGGCGAGGGCGATGGCAGCATCATTGCCCCCAAGATACGGATGACTGCGAACGCTCCTGCAAACTGATCGTGATAGGAAGGACCTAGACGACTGGGACGCCCATCTTCCAGGTGATCGTACATGACACCAGTTGCCGCCTCGGCAACCGGATTTGTGGCGAGCTCGTTCTCTTGCGGCCCGGTCGCATAACCGCAGATGTGGGCGTAGATCAGTTCCGGGTTTGCCACTGCGAGATCATCTGCCGTGACCCTCAATTTACGAGCCGCAGAGGGCGCCAAGTTGTGAATAAAGGCGTCGGCCGTAGCGATCAGTTTGCAAAACGCTTCGTGCCCGTCCGGTGTGCTGAGATCGATAGCAATGCTCTTCTTACTGTGGCTGTACGCAATCAAGGTGCCACTAGGCCCTCCTCGCACCAGATTGCGAGTGGTGTCCCCCCGGGGGGGCTCGACCTTGATGATCTCGGCACCAAGCTGCGAAAGAATATGAGTAGCGAAGGGCGCGGCAACCATAGTACCGAGTTCAATCACCCGGCGACCGCTAAGAGGGCTGTGTTTCATGTGACTCCTGAATATAAAATCTTGCCTTAAAATATATAATGCATTTTACATTATCCAGATCTTATAGTATACATATGACAGCCGCAATGGGATCTGGCTTTGTTAACTTAAAGCTCTTTTAAAAGAGTGCTGTTCAACAGTGAGAAGCCCTATCGAAGACGACTCACGCCAAGCGTTTAATTGTTGAACAACAAAATGGTTGACTAATCTCCTTTTATGTACTATTAAAGTCGTAATGAGACTAGCTAGGTGCCATTGTTTAAGCTGAGGGGAAAGAAAGTGGTCCCCACAACAATAAAACATAACACTGAGGAGCATCTATTATGAGCATCCAACTCACCCGAGAAACCGAAATAGCTGGGAAGACACGTAGACAGGGCTTCTCACCCTCGCGTTCATTACTAGGCGTCACTGCGCTATCGCTCACCGTTGGCGGTCCCTTTAACAGCTATGCAGAAGAGAGCAAGAGTTCTGAAGCAGCATCATTTCTTGAAGAGATAATAGTTACAGCTACCCGACGAGCAGAAGGTTTGCAATCCATCCCCGCGAGTATCGCCGCGGTCACAGCAGCAGATCTTGAAAGCAAGGGTATTACCAACTTTGCGGATATTACCCAGGCGGTAGCAGGATTACATCTCGAGCAAAGCAGTAATATGACGAATTCGTCATTGCGAATCCGCGGTGTTGGTACAGCTGGAAACAGCTCGACAGCTCCCTCTGTTGGCGTTATCGTCGATGGCGTTTACCAGGTGCGTAAAGGCGCAGCGTTTACCGAATTGCTGGACCTCGAGCGGATAGAAGTGTTGCGGGGCCCTCAGGGTACCAATTTCGGTAAAAACACCACCGCCGGTGTTATTGCTATCCATACCAAAGCGCCTGATACAGAAAAATTTTCCGCTCGTGTGCAAGGTGTCGCAGGTAACTTGGACAATGCTGAATTTAGAGGTGTGGTAAACATCCCCCTGATTGAAGGCAAATTGGCGGCCCGCATCAGCGGATATACGGCTGAACGCGATGGCTATACGGAAAACGTGTTTGTCGGCGAAGATACCCGCAATATGGACAGGGAAGGGGGCCGCGTCAAGCTGTTATGGAATGCAACCGATGATCTGACAGTTAAAGTATCCGCCGAGCATTTAAACCAAAAATCCCGTATGGATCAGGCCTTGGTGGAATATGACACGCTCAAGCTTGGCTCCAGGGCATTTCCCTATTCCACATGGTACGGCATCTTCGACGCGGGTTCTCCTCCCCCCATTAGTCTGGGTAAGGCTCAGCAGCAGCACTCTGAAACGGAAGATACGGTTGATCGCTATGTCATGAATATTAAATGGGACATAGCCAACCATACACTGACGTCGATTACCGGTTACGAGGAAATTGAAACTTTCCTCGATCAGGATAGAGACCGCTCCACTCTCGATATCATGATACTTACCAGTAGTCCGCAAACCGACATCCTTACCCAGGAAATTCAGCTTGCTTCAGATTTTGACGGCCCTTTCTCTTACATCGTCGGTGCGTTCTACCAGAATGAGAAACTTTTCAGTAACACACTGATTAACGGCAGATCGGTCTCCTTGACAAAGAGAGACATAGATTCACAGGCGGTGTTTGGCAGTGTGACCTACGACATCAGCGAGCAGTTGAGTGCTGTTGTCGGTGTGCGTTGGTCGGAAGATGAAAAGACGAATAACAGGCTCGGTATTGAAGAGACGTTCGATGAGGTGACTTACTCGGCGAAATTGCTCTACCAGCTCGACAGCGACAAGATGGTCTATTTCTCCCACGACAAGGGCTTCAAGTCCGGTGGTATTAATCGGCTTGTGCCCGGAGGGGATGAATCTTTTCGTATATGGGATCCAGAGGTTACCTATAACTACGAAATCGGTTTGAAGAGTGAATGGATGGATAACAGGCTGCGTTTTAATGCCGCCTTGTTCTACCAGACCTATGAGGACTACCAGGTAAACACAGCAATAGAGGACGCGGATGGCAACGTTTCTACGCTTGTCACTAATGCGGCTGAGACAACATCTCAGGGCATTGAGGCTGATTTCAGCGCTGCCCTAACAGAAAACCTGATAGTTAATGGCAGTGTGGCTTGGATTCAAACCGAATATGATGACTACGAGAATGCGCCCTGTCCTACGCCCACATTCCCGGGATGCGTTAACGGTTCTCAGGATTTGTCCGGTGAACAGCTGAATGATGCGCCCAAGTTGACGTATTCTATCGGTGCGGAGTACCGTGCGGCACTGTCTGGAAGCGATGTTGAATGGTTTGCCCGTGCCGATGCCTCTTACAGGGACGATGCCAAGCTGGGGGCGAGACTGTCCGATATTAAGCAGGACAGTTATACCCGTTACAGTGCACGGCTTGGGCTGGAATCAGAGGGTAAGTGGAAGCTGACGTTTTGGGGTAAAAACCTCTCTGACGAGGAGTATGCGTTCGCTGGTGGTCGCGAAGAGTTTGGTGTGACTCTGATCCAGGGTCTCCCCAGAACCTATGGTCTTACGGCTGACTGGTTCTTTTAAAGCATCGGTGAAGCTGGTCGGGAGATTTAGCTTGGCCTGAATTCGGGTAATACAAAAGGCTGCTGTACTGTGCAGCAGCCTTTTTTTCAGGTGAAAAAACAATGAATTTTACTTTATTCTTTGGGGATAAAGGTTTAAATAAAATTGTAAAGGTGTAGATATTTTGAACCAGTTTATAACAAACTTTTATCCCGGATGGAGAGTTCATGCCGGTGCTTTTTGTTGCGCTCTTATTGTGGCAGGTTGTACCAGCTACATTTTTGGTCTATTTGTCATACCTGTTAGTGAAGAGTTCGCTTTAAGCCGGGCGAATGTCAATAATGGATACATTGCATTCTTGCTGGGGGTTGGCATTTTGTCGCCAATTGTAGGCCATTTATTGGACAAGCTGTCCGCCCGCTTGATTGTGTGTTCCGGTGGCATGCTTTTCGGTTGTGGAATGATAGGGATCTGCTTCACAGAATCTCTTTTGTCGATGTTGCTTCTTATTGCGGGGCCAATTGCTTTTGGTATGGCTGCATGCGGGACATTGGCCGCTAATACAGTAGTCGTTCGGTGGTTTAATAAAAATAGAGGGAAGGCATTGGGGGTATTGGCAGTATCAACCTCAGCGGGCGGCTTTATTTTTACCCCCTTCACTGCCCTGATGATTGAAAGTTTCGGTTGGCGTACAGCCTTGTTGATACTTGGGCTCATCGCCATTGTGGTAATTGCGTTTATGACAGCGTTCTTGATCCGCAATCACCCAAAAGGCTCTGAGCCAGGATATTCTGGGGAATTTAAGGTTGCCGCAACAAATTCTGGCACTGAAGTTGAGAGCACGACCCAACATGAGGAGTGGCGCTACTCCCAGTTGCTGTGTAATCGAAATTTCTGGTTATTGACCCTGGGTATCGGACTCTTATACGGCAGCGACCAGGCTCTGGTGACGGCCAATGTGCCCTATTTCCAGGATATCGGCATTGATCTTTCTGCAGCAGCACTCATTGTCGCATTTATGACTGTTTCTGCTATTTTTGGCAAGGTGTTGGTGGGCATATTGGCCGACAAATTTGATTTGCGTTATATTTTCTACGTAGTTGCCGGGGCCCATCTAGCTTTGTTAGCCGTTTATCTTCTTCAACCACCCTACTGGGTACTCCTTGTGCTGGCGACGCTGTTTGGCGTTGGAATGGGCGGTGTTTTTCCTGTGTGGACAACGCTTCTAGCCTGGTTATTTGGTTCCAGAAGCTATGGAACGATTATGGGTCTAATGACAGTTTTGTTTAAAGTGCTTTCAATTATCGCTGTCCGCTTTGTCGGAGAGGTCCACGATGCTACCGGAAGCTACAGCTTCGCTTTTGTCATGTTTAGTGTGGTGGTAGTCGTGGCGGTCATCCTGATATCAATGTTAACGCCAGAGAAAAATACTCAGGATCCTATTCCAAACTCTGTTCAAGATACTGCAACAACATAAAAATTCCCATTAAAAAAAGGCCACGGATCGAGAGAGAGAAAATCCGTGGCCCAAACAAAAATTAATTCAAATTATGCCTTGAAGGCTGGCGGTTAGCCTAGTGCAACTCTCGCAAGGAATTGTTCAATCAGTTTCTCGCTTTCTCTCCAGAGCCGTTCCGCTGCGGCATCGTCCTGCGCAGCGGGACTGGGTGGAATGTTCTTGCGCTGATAAAAGTATTGGCCAGAGGATTTACCCGGCTCTTCGGCTGTTGCCAGCCAGATCAGTGTATCTGCGGCCACTTCGGGGCATTGGGATACATCCTCCAGGGTGCCTATGTACCTCTGCATGGCTTCATCCCCGTGATTGGCAAAGTTGCTACTGACAACGCCGGGATGCATCGAATGTGCAACAATACCATCGGCAGCCAGTCTTTTTGCCAACTGTCGAGCGAATAGAATATTGGCCAGTTTTGCCCGACAGTAAGCATTACCCGAATTAAAATCGTCCTTCATCTGCAGGTCGTTCCAATCCAGACCGTCACAGGACTCGTGCCCGCTTGAGGATACATTGACAATCCGCGTTGCACCTGGCGGAGAGTCTGCCACTGCGGCTTGCAGCAATGGTAAGAGCCGGGTGGTTAACAGAAAATGGCCGAGATGGTTACTGGCGAATGTGGTTTCATTGCCCTCCGGCGTTATTCTCCGCTCACTGGTGAGGCCTCCCGCATTGTTCAGCAGCACATTGACCCTGTCCGTCAGTTTTTCTATTTCCTTTACGGCACGAGTAGTATCCGACATGAGGGAAAGGTCAGCCTGAATCATATTCACCTGTACACCGAGATCAGACTGAGCGCGGATCTCCGCTTCAGCTTCAGCACAGCGCTCAGAGTTCCGCCCGAGACCAATTACCTTCCAACCTCTGCCGGCAAGAGCTCTGGCGGCTTCCTTGCCAATGCCTGAACTTGCCCCCGTAACAACAGCAACGTGACTTTTAGCCTGTGGTTTCATATGTCATTTCTCTTATCTTGTTAAGCCCTGGCAAGGCAAGGATTAAATATCCTCGTCTGCCATCCAGTGAACAAAACGTTGCAGAGGATACATTGCATCGTGCGGACCACCCAGTGCATGCTTATTGGCACCGCCCAGCTGGCAAACCCGTTGACCACCGGCACTGGCAATTTTGTCGCGCAATGCAACCTTGCGCTCAGGTGGCCAGACGCCAATGGTCTGTGTTGCCACGTTCACATATCGGATAGCATCATCCAGACTGGGTACCATTACCACATTGGCAGTCTTGTTACTGGGATGGAAGTCCACCGGTTTATCGGTAAGAATGACCAGGCCCCGACCATCGAACTGACCCCATACCTTGAAATCGCCCATTGCCTGCATGACTTCGATCTCCTCACGAACGTCAATCGGTAGCGGAGGGGCAACCTCAGAGGAAACTTCACGGTCCACGCCCAACCGTTTAACCAGTGCCGCGCAATATTTTTCCACTTGCGCCCGTTTCCCTTCAACAAAAACGAATCGGCTTGCCAGGCAGGCTTCCTGGTTATAAACCGAGACATCGGCGGCCGTGCGCTCGGCAATTTCAGCGATAGCGTCGTCTGAAGCAAAAGCTTCGGCACCAATCATCGAAATTGAGGACTTGGGATCAAATGAAATCATCTGCAGCCCGGGTCCAAGGTAGCCAATAACATTTTTAATGGCATCCCCACCGCCCCAGGCGACAATTTTGTCAAAATATTGAGGACGGTACAGGATGCGTTCAATGCTTTCGTCTCCACCTCGCCAATAGACCGCAGACATTGATCGGACGACTGGGTGGTCGGGGTCGATTTCTGCCATAGTCCGCAAAATGGCAACGCAAGTAAACGGATCGCTGGAGGGCATCTTAAACAAGTTAACCGCCTTCACCAGCGCACCCTGGGCAATGGAAGAAATACAGCCAGCGGGAGAATTGCCGGCAAGCATGTGAATCATCCGCGATGGAAATGCCCGAATGGCACTTTTGTTGCCAAACATATCCTCACGGGAAACCCACCGGTCGAGATAGGACCTGTCGGCAAAATTCGCCTCTACCGTTGACAGTAGAAGTTCTTTCTTCAAATAATGACGGGCATTGCGATAGAGGTTTTCCACCACTCGCCGCGGTAGTGGGTTGGTCGAACCCACCCGTTCCAGGCACTCCTGGAGATGGACATTGCGCGACAAGTCCAGGCGCTCACCGGTTTCCACCAAAAAATCGATAATTTCATCCAGCGAAACGTTAAGGAGTGGCGGCAGATCGGAGCGCGGTGTGACTAGGGCGTCCAGATCAACGGCCGGGGTGGTAAAATCCACGCCCAGATCCCGAGACCGATGACGAACTTCGTCACCCTTCAGCAGTCTTCCTCGTACAAAATGATGAGCCGCCAGTACCTCATTTTGCTCTGTATTTTCTGCTTTAAGTTCAGTTTCTGTATTCATGATACTCCTCTCACATAGGCATCGATGGTGCCAGAGCAGCTGATCTTGTCGCCACCGGGCAAATCGGAATAGCGGACAATGTCGCTATTAATTGTCGGCCCCTGGTGTCCGCATTCACATTGTCCGTAGTTGACACAGATTTTGTCCCCGGAAATCACACCGCCCCAGCGGCCATCAACGGAGATATCAAAAAAGCCAGCCCGACCTTCCACCTCACCGGTGGCGTCAGTGATAAGATTGTCACCGCTCTGATCCAGCAACAGCACAATGATCCAGGGTGGCACGTGGTAGCGACCAGCCTTACAGCGCGGCATAGTGGTATTCAGTTCTTGCATGCCATAGTATTGGTAGATCTGGTCATCGCGGAGATTAAAAGTTTCCAGGATGCGTTGGCGGTAATCCGGTGGCAAATTGGCGCCTTTCAGACCACCTCCCACCAGCATGGCATTGTCGTTACGAAAATCTTTCCCGCTATAGCCTTTTTCCCTGATCAGTTCGGCAACCTGGAACAGGGTGGCAAACATACCGGCAATCAGTATTTTTTGACCACGATTCTCAATAAGCGCATCCGCAGTTTCAAGCACGCCGTCGGCCATCTCCTGTTCTCGTTTTGCTGACGTCGCTTCGAATGCGGCGATGTCCGCAGGTAGGGCAGTACCGTCAGCAATGGCTTTACGCATGGCGACCATTTGGCTGATACGACCGACAGTGATTGGTTCACAAGGGAAAACATACTCATCGCCATTGCTGAATCCCTCCGTAATGGCATCCCGGCTGTCATCATTGCGAACACTCCGAACAGCAGGAGCAACACTCATAATTTTGAAATCATTGTTTGGCTTTATACCTGTCACCCACTCAAAACCAGCGGCATGGTTGCTCTTATTCATATGGCGGTCCGCCAGAGCGGCATCGATTATTGAGCATTTACCGGTGGTGCCACTGGAGCAGGAGACAAAATGACCGGCGGCTTCCAGGCGCATCAGCCAATCGTCAATGCCTTTGACACCTTTATTCTCAACGTTCTCAACCGGGTATGTAGACAGTGTATCCAGCCAATTACCCATCCGATCCCATTTTTCTTCGGTTAACCAGCTTTCGGGGTAGCTCTTGTAGGTAGTATGGGCGAAGAGTAAGGGAACCAGGTCTTCCCGTTCGCGAATCTCGGTAATTTTTGCTGTTTGAGCGCGATTTGCCAACAGTTTAATTTTATCTTTGCGGTTCTGAAGTCTCTCATTGGCCGCATCCAGCTGGATTGCTAGGCGTTCAGCATGGGGAATATCGTACCTATCCTCCGCGTCAACCAGATTGATGAGTGTTTCGATAGCTGAGGCCATAATGCCACTCTCCTGATAAAAATATTAATAGCACCTTAATAGTATCATTATGGCTTTTTTTAAATATAATGCAAGTTTTCACTTTAATGTCCGAAGCCAAATCAGGGAAAAAAAAGGGTCAATGTTGTTGAAACATTGACCCTAAGTCCCGCGGAGAGAGAACGGGGGTGAAAAAGTTGTTGCCGGAATCGATACTCCGGTCGATTGTTTTACCAAAACTACGTGTCGCTGCCTGTGCTTGGCGAGGCTATCACTTTGCTTTGCGGGCTTCTTAAACTGCTAGCATACTCTTTGTCGATCAGGATTCCGGCGCCAAAAGCCAACCTTTAGTCGCCGATTGGATTTATAAAACCACCCCGTAAACAACTATTAACTTTCAATTTTTTATAGCAGTACTGTGGGGTTTATGCTTAGTTCACTCTAAGCTTTTTATATTATTTTTCCTGTTAATTAACACCGTACACCTCGCCCGCCCCGCTGTCTATTAACAATTTTGTATACACTCTATATAGCCAGTGTATAGGTCGCCAATAGCACCATCATCTCCTGCCCAATACCTAGCCGTATCCTCAAGTAATCTGGTATACCGTCGGCATACTGTTTGCCCTTTGACGGATTTCGATTCTAGACCGCATGATCATTTCTGTGCTAGCCGAGCCCATCCGCAGTGATCTCGACATCAGCTCATCAATCCCCGCGCATCTCTGACAGACATCGCTTGTCAATGTCATCAGCTAAAGAAGGTGCCGTTAAACATAGAGGGCGCAGATATAATTGGTACAACCGGGTGGTGGTGACCCAACGTCTCTAACACCTGACTGATGAGGGATTGGAATACGGTTTGGCACTGTAAGGGCTGGGCATGGTGGAATTGATTCAGTCAAGGAGAGCCAAGTGAGTTATGGCGTCATTCAGTAGGCTTCAGGCACCTTTCAAAAAAGAACGGATATAAGCTGCACACTCCACAGCGTTTTCCAGATGTAACATGTGACCCGAATCGGCAAAGTCCACACGGTTCACCCGGGGCGAACTGGCTTCAATCACGTCTGCAATCAATCGAAAATCCTCCATGTCGCGACCACCCGTCAGCAACAAAGTGGGGACTTGAAGCGCATGTACTCGTTCTATATCAGGCAGCGTCTTTTTTTGATAATCGCAGACCCATTGCTCGCCTGAATACCGCTGAATAGATTCGAGCAACGCCTGAGCTGCTACACTTTC
>ENA-OWNT01004111-OWNT01004111.1-seawater-metagenome-genome-assembly--contig:-NODE-4111-length-13075-cov-5.043622_pt1 | contig 13075 bp, 11 predicted proteins | sample MGYA00238136_ERZ651165 | MGnify/ENA primary metagenome ERZ651165 (study PRJEB26861, sample SAMN08777766) | seawater metagenome | isolation source: coastal seawater | place: USA: Florida | collected... | reverse complement strand
CAAATGAAAAAAAGCTTATTATCACTACTTGTTGGTTTATCATGCGCTTTAACCAGCACGATTTCTCAAGCCGAAGACTTATTACAAGTTTACGACATTGCAACTGCCAATGATCCTACGGTATTAAAAGCAAAAGCCCAAGCTGATGCACAAAAGTTTGCTAAAGACAGTGCACTAGGTGAATTGTTACCTTCATTATCATTCTCAATGGGTTACAGTGAAACTGACACTGATGGTTACACTGGTTCAGATGCAACTGGTTATGTTGCTGGTAGCGGTTACACTAACTCTTTTTCACGTAACCTAGTTTTAAGACAAAGTGTTTTCAATATGTCTACATGGGAAAGCCTAGCAATTGCAGAAAAGCAAGCTCTGCAATCAAGCACACGCTACGCACTTGCCCAACAAGATTTAATCGTACGTATTGCACAAGGTTACTTTGACGTTTTAAGTAAATTAGACAACCTTGAATTTGTGCAAGCAGAAAAACGTGCAATCGAAAGACAATTAGAGCAAACAAAACAACGCTACGAAGTGGGTCTAACTGCGATTACTGATGTGCATGAAGCGCAAGCCCAGTTTGACCGTGCAGTGGCTGATGAAATCGTTGCTTCAAATGATGTTGAAACAGCACGCGAAACACTGAGAACAATTACAGGTAAATATCATAGTAAACTTGACGCTCTAAACACTGAAACTTTCTCAACGGTTAAACCAACCAAAAAATCGACTGATTTTATTGATGTAGCAAAAGAGCGAAACTTATCTTTACAAATCACCAAGGCTTCACTAGAAATTGCGGAAGATGAAATTGATAGAGCGCAAGCTGGTCACTACCCAACTTTAAGCTTTGAAGCATCTTATGGCGATGGACTAACTGATACAAACGGTAAAGACATGCAGCCGAGAGGCGATTCTACTAAAGTTGGTTTATCACTGAGTGTGCCTCTATATTCTGGTGGTAAAACACAAGCTGCAACAGAAAGAGCAAGAGCTAATTATATTGCTGCGAGCGAAGATTTAGAAAAAAGCATGCGAGATATCACGCGCTCTGTGATTACATCTTACAACCAAGTTGTCTCTGATGTTGCAACTTACCGTGCACTAGAGCAAGCTGTGGTTTCTGCTGAAAGTGCATTACAAGCAACTGAAGCGGGTTTTGAAGTTGGTACTCGTACCATTGTTGACGTACTTGTAAGTACTAGAAACCTATATGCTGCGAAGAAGAACCTAGCAAACCTACGTTACCAATATGTACTCTCTTCATTAAAACTGAAGCAGGCAACGGGTACGCTTTCAAGAGCTGATCTTGCAGCAATCAACAAAGGCCTTGCAGAAGGCTAAAATTAAGTCCTGTTAAACAGACACTTAAAATACTCTTTTCAAAAGCCGGCGCTCGCCGGCTTTTGTGTTTTTAAAAGCTTATCGTTAAACTAGCAACAATTCTGTGTACGAGAGAACTTTTGTGGTCACAAATCCATCTTTTAAACTCGCTTTTCTGGCACCAAAGTATTGGTTAACTTGGCTAGGTGTACTTTTCCTATATCTAATTTCTTGGCTTCCGCAAAAAATACAAATATGGTTAGGTCAAGGCCTTGGAAAATTAGTCCACAAATATGTTAAGAAACGCCGCAAAATTGCCGAAGTAAATATAAAGCTCTGTTTTCCTGAAATGAGCGAAGCTGAACAGGCTAAACTCGTAAAAGAGAATATGGAAAACACCGGCATAGCAACATTAGAAACGGGTATGGCTTGGTGGTGGCCAAACTGGCGAGTTAATCGTGTTATTGGTTCGATTAAAGGTTTTGAGCACGTTGAGCGCGTACAGGCTAATGGTAAAGGAGTGCTTTTGCTTGTTCCACATATGTTACACCTTGAAATGCTAGGTAGAATTGTTGGCTCTATTCAGCCTGGGGTTGGATTTTACCGCCCTCATAACAATGCCTTGATGGAATTCTTTATGACTCGAGGACGACTACGTTCTAATGAAGCGTTAATCGGTAAAAGAGATGTAAAAGGCTTATTGCAGTCTCTTAAAAACAAAAATATGTGTTATTACCTGCCCGATCAAGATTATGGCCGTAACCGCTGTGAGTTTACGCCGTTTTATGCGGTAAAAGATACGGCGACAACAACGGGCACTCTGCTGTTTTCAGCGAGTAAACATTGTGAAACTTTGAGCCTATCTGGTACGCGTGATGAACAGGGTAAATACCACCTTGAATTTCACCCGCCACTAGAAAGTTTTCCTAGCGGCAATGATAATAGTGACGTAAGACGCGTTAATGAGCGTATGGAATTATCTATTGATAAAGCACGTTCGCAATACATGTGGTTGCATCGTAGATTTAAAACACGTCCTGATGAAAACGCTCCGTCGTACTACAAATAAAATGTGAGTATTTTGTATGGCTAAAAAGAATAAAAGAAAAAAGTCGTCATCAATGGGATTTTGGGCAAAACACCTTGCCCTGAGTGCAATCTTGATTGCTGCTGCATATTACGTTCTTAATGGCGCGTTGCCTGAAAACTTAGATATGACGAAAACCACCAATGCAGCGGCTCAAGGTTTTTCGCAATTTTATGAAAGCTTTAAGAATCGAGTCAGTGAACGTAGCTCAGAGCGTGATCAATATGTTATTGAGCTAGGAAAGCCTACCTTTCCATTAGACGATGCACTTGCACAACGCGGTCTTGTAGTAAAGCCTTCATCTCCTGGCTGGACAGGTGAATTAGCGCCTCGACGGTTTCAATCTGGTGGTACTTTGAAAGAGGTATTAACTAATTATGCTCGTGAGGAAGGTATTGAGTTATTTTGGTATCTTGAACGTGATTATGTGGTCAAACATAACTTCAGGGTTGATAGCAATTTCGTGTCTGCACTTTATCAAGTTGGCAGTGCTATCAATGATGATTTTGAGTTTGAAGTTTATACCTTTTTCTGCCCTAACCACCGCGCAGCCGTGATAACTGAAAATCCATCGCATTTTGTTCGTAACAACTGTCGTCGGTTAACTAAATAACGAAATGGTATAGCTACACCTCGCATATGAATAAATTATAGGGCGATTATGCGCCCCATAATACCATTCCTCTTAATTAAGCGATCTATTTTGAGGCAAGGAAAACTTGTAGATAACAAGGCGGAAATTTTGCTATTTAGTTGTTCTAAATGAGAAATTCCCAACGAAGTTAGCGTCAGTTTTAGTCCCTCAAAATGATTGAGTACTATTGAGGATTGGTATAATTTATCAACTAAACAGGTGCTGCCAAATGCCTTGAACTTTCTCAACCTGAGTCTGAATCAACTCTCTCTCTATACAACGCCCATGTTGATTCAAACTGTTAAGATGATAATGTTCTCGTAGTGAGCAATAACACTCTGTCAATATATGCCGTTGTTCTTCGCTGATCACGCCTTGTTCTGCGGCACTTTCTAAAATGCGAATGTTATCAGAATACTTAGTGAGTGCATTGCTGCTTGCTGAATGGTTTAATACTAAAAATTGGGCAATAAATTCGATATCTGTCATCCCCCCCAATCCTTGTTTTAAATCGAATTCAAACTCACTGTCTTTTGAGAGGTGAGTGCGCATTTTTTCTCGCATCTTTACAACATCTTCTTTTAGCTGGGCCTCGTCTCTTGGTGAACATAATATGTCTTTACGAATTTCAGCAAAACGATTGTGTAATTCAGGTTCACCATAGATCATTCTGGCTCGAGCCAAGGCTTGATGCTCCCATGTCCATGCCTGTGATTGCTGATAATGGTAAAAGCTCTCTATATTAATCGCCAGTAAGCCTGAATTACCCTCAGGGCGTAAACGCGTATCTAGCTCATATAAAATGCCCGAAGCCGTTCGAGTATTGAACAAATGCATAAGTCGCTGAGCCAGTTTTAAATAAAACTGACGAGAAGAAATTTGTTTAGTACCCGTTGTAGAGCTATCTCCTTGCTGGTTATGAACAAATACAAGATCTAAGTCTGAATCATAGCCTAGCTCTAAGCCTCCTGCTTTGCCATAAGCAATCACTGCAAAACCTTTTTGCACTTCGTCACAGCCCTTTGGTTCACCATAACGACTCACCATCTGCTGCCATGCTAGATTAACTGATTGCGATACGATAGCCTCAGCGAGTGCTGTAAGATGGTCACTCACCTTCATGATACTTAACACGCCAGTGGCATCTGCAGCGGCAATACGCAGCTGATGAGTTTGCTTAAATTGTCTCAGCGCTTCCATTTGTAGCTCAAGATCGTCTTGCTCAATACGAAGGAAGTACTGCCTGATTTCAGTCTGATACTCACTCAAAGGCAAAGGTTTATAAAGCGCAGCGGGGTCAATTAATTCATCAAGCAATATCGGGTACTTAGCAATATGATCTGCGATCCACTTACTATGACCACATAGAAGCACTAATTGCTTGAGTGCACCTTGGTTTTCAAACAATAATTCTAAATAGGTAGTACGAGTCGCTATCATCTCAACTATATTTAAGACACGTTGCAGTAACTCGGATGAACTTTTTTGCTGTGCAAGGGCATATAATAAAGCGGGCATTAATTTATCGAGTATGTCCCTTCCTCTTATTCCGACATGACGCTTATTGAGTTTGGCATCAAATTCTGTCAATACTTTTTGCCAGCGCTCTAAATTTGATAAATCTAAAATACCATCTAACTGTAAACAATCTCTTTGCAACCAAGCATAACTAAAACTGTCATCATAATTACCCTGCTCTTGCGGTTCATCACCCACCACAAGCGCAAACTCCTTTCGAACAGATTCCATAACTTGGTTTATTTGAGGCAAACTACTTGCGAAATCATCTTGGCCCAACAAATAAGCTAAACGAGATTGACCATGTGCTGTGTCTGGTAGAGTTTGTGTTTGTTGGTCATCAAAGGCTTGAAGATATTGTTCAACTCTTCTCAAGAACAAATAGCTTTTTGTTAAACTGTCACTCACATCTGAAGGTAAGACCCCCAGCTTAGTAAGCTCGTTAATCGCGCTCATGATTGAAGGCGTTTGCAAGCTAACATCTCGACCACCGCGGATCATTTGTAATGCTTGAACGATAAACTCGACTTCACGGATACCGCCTGCGCCCAATTTAATATTGTTCACAAGGCCTTTACGACGAACTTCTTGCGATATGAGATGCTTCATCTTTCTAAGTGATTCAATCACTGAAAAATCGATATAGCGGCGATATACAAAAGGCTTGAGTAGTTGCTTAAACTCATCCCAATAACACGTTTCTTCCCCTAAAGGCCTTGCCTTGAGCATCGCGTAGCGCTCCCACTCACGACCTTGATCTTGGTAATAATCTTCCATGGCCGAAAAGCTCATTACCAAAGGTCCACTTTCACCGAACGGTCGAAGACGCATATCCACTCTAAATACCTGCCCGTCTGCGGTCACTTGGTTTAACGCACTAATCAGCTTTTGCGCAACCTTAGTATAAAACACTTGAGATTCGAAACTGCGCCTACCGCCTTGCGTTGGAACATTTACTGGGTAAGTAAAAATTAAATCAATATCTGAAGAAAAGTTAAGCTCTCCGCCACCGAGCTTGCCCATGCCTAAAACCAACATAGGCAGAGGGTTGCCTTGTTCATCTAACGGGGCACCACATTGCTTTGTTGTTTGAGCAAACGCCCATTGATTCGCTGCACCGATTAAAGCTTCTGACAGCTTAGAAATATACTCAATACTGTTTTCGATGGGGTTTTGATGAACCAAGTCTAACCACATCACCTTTAACCAGTACTGCTGACGATATAAACGCAGTTGTTTAAAACATGCCAGCTCACTCAATTCGGCCAGGTCACCTGTCAGTGGCTCTGGAACGATACGACAGTCAATTTTAAGTTGCTGTAACCAAGCCCCTAACTCCGGTCGTTTTTCTAAAATTCTAAATGCAAAATCACTGAGCCCAATTAACCGTCCAAGTTGTTCGTCATATGGCTGTACGCCATATAATTGCTGCCAGCGTTGCTCCGCTAATTGTGAAAGTGAAGAAGGAAAATCGACCTGAAGCATAAAAAATCTCCAAAGCTAGGTAGCTCAATGAGTTGGGAGTCGTTATAGTTAATCTATTAAAACCATAACATTACACGTTATATGTCATATTTGTCTTTACTCGATATCAATATTTTTGTGATTTTAAGCTGCTTTGTTTTAGCAAGCCTGATTGTCATTGGTCACCGACTTGTTATTCAATATAAAGCAAACAAAGCGCTGGAGTCTGAAATTGCCAAACGCGACAATTTTGCCTTTGGTATTAACTATGCCTGTCAGATAGGCATTATTGCCATCACCGGTGCGTATATTTTTCCCGATGTGTATGAACACTTAGTTGCTGGTCATTTTGCGCTTGCTGTACTGACGATTGTGATTACATTCTGTTTTATTCTGCTAGGCCAATACATTCATAGAAAGTGGATTTTAAACCGCTTCAATGAAGAAAAAGCCATCATGAAACAAAATATCTGTGCTGCCCTAGTCGATTCTGGCATGTTACTGGGTAATACCATACTGGTTTTAGGTATTTTTCACTGGCTTCACCCGCAAGGCGTTAGTGATTTATTAGTAGCGACTATGAGCTTTATTGTTTTACAGTTCGTATTCGCAATTGATAGCAAGCTCAGAGAAATGCGATTTGCCAAAGCAAACCAAGGCGCTTCTTTACAACAAAACTTTAATCTAGCGAATACTTCAATAGGCATACGTTATGCGGGTAAAACCGTTGGGCTTTCGTTAGCGCTCTTTGCTGGGTTACAAAGCGCCCCTTATCATGGAGCCACCATAGTCGAGAATATCAATAGCGTATTACTTCACTGTGGAATTATGTGGGTATTGTTATACTCGATGAGCTCTTCATTGATACATTTTGCTCTGCCCAAAGTGAATGTAGGGCTAGAAGTTGACCACCAAGATAATATTGGTGTTGCCTGTATAGAATTTGCGGTTTTCGCAGCTATGGGCTATTTACTTATTAATCTCTTTTCAGTTTAGTATGTTATTTAACTAACTGAAGTACGGTGGAAGTATGGCGACTTGTTTTGAGAATTTCTTACTTATAGATAGCAATGCCGAATTCAGTAGAGACTTCGTCACCTATCAAAACCAGCTATTTCCAAACAAGCCGCAACACCTTATTGTTGCCGGTGAAGATACGCGCCATTTAGTAAAAATGATGTTCGACAATTTGATTAAAGACTACTGCTATTGTGATTTTGCCAATGAAATCAGTGTTACCGAGTTAGCCGCTTACTTGTTAGAACATCATCAAATTGCAGGGGTGATCATCCATGATTTAGATTTTCATCTGGCCAATGAAGAGCAAAGAGCCATATTTAACTCTCTCCACCCAATCCGATATTTAGTTGAAATCACACCCGAAGGTTATAACTACAGTAAAATTCCTGATGTATTTCATGAAAATCACATGTCTTGTCACAGTGAGCACCTCGATGAAGCCGATAAATCAATCGAAGCATCTTTATGTAAATTAGAGAATGACTAGACGTCGCTTTCGCTTAGCCTTACTATTGCTCCACCTTTGTTTTAAGTCTAATCACTATGCGCGTTCCTCATATTTTTCAACCTTCTGAGTTAAGTATTAACACACCTGTACAGCTTTCTGATGATGCCGCAGGCCATATTGGTCGAGTGTTAAGAATGCAACAAGGCGATCACGTCTCTTTGTTTAATGGCGAAGGGGGGGAATATTTGTGTGAGCTGACCGAAGTAGGCAAAAAGTCTGTTACAGCAACACCTATCGAATTCAAAGACGTTGACGTTGAATCACCGCTAAAAATTCATCTTGGTCAGGGGATCTCTCGCGGTGATAAAATGGATTTCACCATTCAAAAATCTGTGGAGCTCGGTATTACCGAAATCACCCCCCTGTTCACAACTCGCTGTGGTGTAAAGTTAACGGGAGATCGTCTTGCTAAAAAACATCAGCAATGGCAAAAAATCGCCATTGCTGCTGCCGAGCAGTCGGGTCGTAATTTTGTAACCAAAATCCATCCACCCGTGCAATTATCTCAGTGGCTGTCCCAGCAAAGTGAAGAATTAAAATTAACCCTACACCCTCGTGCCGAGCACAGCATTAAAACTTTACCAGTACCAACGCATGGTGTGCGTTTTGTAGTGGGGCCTGAGGGCGGCTTTACCGATGAAGAGATGGCTGCGACCTCAGAGCAAGGCTTTGTGGATGTTCGCTTAGGCCCACGAGTACTTCGCACAGAGACAGCCGCTTTAACCGTATTAAGTGCACTGCAATTGCAATTTGGTGATTTAGCACTTTAAAAGTGCTTTTCTACCCCCATATTGATTAAAACATTCAAATAACTAGGTAAACATTATGGCAATTAAACTCGGTATCATTAGCGATCCAATCAGTGGTTTCAATATTAAAAAAGACACTGGCTTTGCCATGATGCTCAGTGCGCAACAACGTGGCTATGAGCTTTACTACATGGAAATGGACGATTTGTTTTTATACCAAGGACAAGCTCGTGCAACCGCAGCTAAAGCAACCGTATTTGACGACGTAGACAACTGGTATGCGCTAGAAGATAAGCAAGACATTGCACTGAGTGACCTAGATGTGATCTTAATGCGAAAAGATCCCCCATTTGATACTGAATACATCTATGCAACCTATATTCTTGAGCGCGCCGAGGATGCCGGTACTTTAGTCGTTAATAAGCCGCAGAGTCTACGCGATGCTAACGAGAAGCTATTCACTGCTTGGTTTAGTGAGCACACACCAGATACGTTAGTCACCCGCTCTCAAGCACAAATTCGCGAGTTTTTAACTAAGCATGGCGACATCATTTTAAAGCCACTTGATGGCATGGGTGGCGCATCAATATTCAGAGTCAAGCAAGACGATCCTAACATTGGCGTGATCTGCGAGACTTTAACTGAACATGGCAGCCGCTTTGCGATGGCACAACAGTATATTCCAGAGATAAAGCAAGGCGATAAGCGTGTTCTGGTTGTGAATGGTGAAGTTATCCCTTACTGTTTAGCGCGTATCCCTCAAGGCGGTGAAACACGTGGTAATTTGGCCGCGGGCGGTCGTGGTGAAGCGCGTCCAATCAGTGAAGACGACCTGAAAGTCGCTCAAGCTGTCGCACCAATTCTAAAAGAAAAAGGCCTAATTTTTGTTGGCTTAGACATCATTGGTAACAAGCTAACCGAAATCAATGTCACAGCGCCAACTTGCGTAAAAGAAATTGAAGCGGCGTTTGATATTTCAATTATGGATAAATTCTATGAGGCGATCGAAGGAAAACTCGCCCATAATAGATAAACAAATGGGGCAATCTATGCCCCACCTTCTAACCTAAGGTTATCAATATGCAATCATCATTAGAGAATCATTTCTTAATTGCTATGCCCAGTTTGCAAGACCCTTATTTTAAGCAAAGTGTGACGTATATTTGTGAGCATAATGAAGAAGGTGCGATGGGATTGGTAATTAACCACCCTGTCAATGTCACTGTTGGTGAGCTACTAGATAAAATTGATATCGAAAATAACAAGATGAGTGAGGCGGCTAATCGCCATGTATTTGCTGGAGGGCCAGTTCATACCGACAGAGGGTTTGTGCTTCACACGCCTAAATACGGTTACTCATCGAGTCAAGAGCTGAGCTCAGAGATCATGATAACTACATCTAAAGATGTACTAGCAAGCTTAACTTATGACGATAGCCCCAGTGATTTTATTATAACGCTTGGCTATGCGGGTTGGGAGCAAGGCCAATTAGAGCGTGAGCTTTCAGAAAACAGTTGGTTAGTAATTAAAGCCGACCCTGCAATCATTTTTAATACCCCCGTTGAGCTTCGCTGGCAAAAAGCCGTAGAAATGCTTGGCTTCGATGTCTCAAAACTTGCCACTATCGCTGGCCACGCATAACACAGAATAGAATTCATGACAGATAAAAAAGAAAAAACGCCCATTGGCCAAAGAACGGTCATGGGCTTTGATTTTGGTACTAAAAGTATTGGTATTGCTGTTGGTCAAGAGATCACAGGCACAGCTAATAGTGTTGGCGCTGTAAAGGCACGCGATGGCATTCCTAACTGGGATGAAATTGGCGCTCACATAGCAGACTGGAAGCCTGATTTATTGGTAGTTGGACTGCCTTTAAATATGGATGGCACGAATCAACAAGTCACGTTCCAAGCAAAAAAGTTTGCTAATCGCTTACACAATAACTTTAAACTGCAAGTTGAAACTCAAGACGAGCGACTAACTACCACTGACGCGAAAGCGCGTTTGTTTGAGCAAGGTGGCTATCGAAATTTAGGTAAGGGCAACGTAGACAGTATGTCTGCTGTGATCATTTTAGAAAGCTTTTTCGAATCACAATGGGGCTAGCGCTGCCCCATTTGTTATTTTTTAGTGTTTGTTTCTGGTAACTGGTTAAGCACTTTATATTTGTTTAAATCGGGTATAAAACCTGCCTGCTGATATGCTTTTAATATCACTCCTCGCTCATTCAGCATGGCCAATCCCGTTGCTAAAGCTTTAAATGCCATGGCACCATATGGATGCTTTTTAGAGACCACTAGATGTCGACTGCCATCTAATAAAACCACAAGCTTTGGATGGGCAATCAATTTAATCCCTTCTAGATTGAATTCATTATTTAAGCTAGGCATTAACGGCATCAACATAAAATCAGCCCACTTCATATTTACCATTCGCGCTTGTGATATCCACTCATGCTCAACATACAGTTTTTTTAGCGGTAAATTGTGAAGCGTTTCCCAATCTGTTCGCCAGCGCGGTGTACTCACTGAAGAATAATTTACTAACTGAGAAAACTCACTGAGTAGCTTTACCTTCTCATTATCTTGCGCATAAAAGATGCCAGCAAAGTATTGCCCACGCTTAATTAAAGGCTCACTGACATAAACAAACTCTTCAAGTGCTTTGGCATCTTCAAGCCAATAGCTATCCATACTGAGTAACAATTTGCCTTGTTGCAGCAACTTTGTATTAGTGAAATTAAAGTTTCCGGTTTGATACTCAAACTCTTTCTCAAACCCACCTAAACGTAATGCCTGTTGAGTTAAAATCATATCGACCACATCACGGCGAGTATATTGTCCAGAGAAATCACTGATCTCACTTACACTACGACCATTTAGAAAACGTTTGTAATCGTTATAGACGTCATCTCTGACATAAATTTGAATTTTGTTGTTATCAAAGGCATGAGCCGCACCGCATTGCAGTGCGCTCATTAAAAGGCAGAAAGAAAGTGTAATTTTTATAAAAGAGTTATTTTGAATCCAACCCATCAACAGTCACACCTTGTAAGAAACCTGCACCTTGCTGCTCATTATTCTGCAGCTTTATCATTAAGCGTAGATCATTTGGCGAGTCTGCGTAGTGAAGTGCGTCTGCATAATTAATACGACGTTGTTTATAGAGCTCAAACAAGGCCTGATCAAAAGTTTGCATACCCATTTCTTTAGACTTTGCCATGGTTTCTTTAATCGAGCCGATATCACCTTTTTTGATAAGCTCAGCAACCATTGGCGAGTTAAGTAAAATCTCGATGGCAGCTTCGCGCCCTTCCCCTTTCGCTGAAGGCACGAGTTGCTGAGCAACAATGGCACGCAGATTCAACGCTAAGTCATATTTAAGCTTATCATGTTTCTCTTTCGGAACCAGGTGCATAATACGGTCAATCGCTTGGTTAGCGTTATTTGCGTGCAGTGTTGCCACACATAAATGGCCTGTCTCAGCAAAGCTAAGTGCATATTCCATGGTTTCTTGAGAGCGAATTTCACCAATTAAAATAACATCTGGGGCTTGTCGCAAAGAGCTCTTTAGCGCGGCTTCAAAACTCTCTGTATCAATGCCTACTTCACGTTGCGTGATAATGCTTTTTTTGTGCTCATGCACGAATTCAATTGGATCTTCAATTGTTAGAATATGACCACGCTGATTACGGTTTCGATAGCCAAGCAGTGCTGCTAGTGATGTTGATTTACCCGTACCTGTACCACCCACAAACAGCACTAAGCCGCGTTTTGACATGATCACATCCGTCAAAACTGAAGGTAAACCCAAATCATTCACATCGGGAATTTGCGTCACAATGCGACGCAATACCATACCAGCACAATCTCTTTGCCAAAATGCAGAAACACGGAAACGTCCTTCATCTGTGGCAATCGCAAAATTACATTCTTTTTCGCGATAGAACTCTTCTTTTTGCCTGTCATTCATCGCAGACTCTACGATCTCCAGAGAGGCTTCAGGTGTTAAACGCTCTTCGCTTAAAGGCGTTAATTCCCCATCAATTTTGGCACTGACAGCAAGACCAGCAGAGACAAATAAATCTGATGCTTGTCGGTCAACCATGGCTTGTAAGAATTGATTAAGTAGCATGCTCGTCACTCCTACATGTTTGGACCAAATTGCGCTTTATCATGCGCTTTTGTTTGTGCATCTTGCGCTGTGATAAGGCCGCGGTTAACCAAGTTCTTTAAACATTGATCCATAGTTTGCATGCCATGCATAGCACCGGTTTGAATTGCCGAGTACATCTGGGCAATTTTATCTTCACGGATAAGGTTACGAATTGCCGGAATACCGAGCATAATTTCGTGTGCAGCCACTCGACCGCCACCCACTTTTTTAACCAATATTTGAGAAATAACCGCTTGCAGTGATTCAGATAACATTGAGCGCACCATGTCTTTTTCTTCACCCGGGAATACATCGATAATACGGTCAATGGTTTTGGGTGCTGATGTGGTGTGCAAAGTACCAAACACTAAATGACCTGTTTCAGCTGCTGTCATAGCTAGACGAATGGTCTCTAAATCACGTAACTCACCTACGAGGATAACATCAGGGTCTTCACGCAGCGCAGAGCGAAGGGCTGCTTTAAAGCTGTGTGTATCTCTATGCACTTCACGCTGGTTAATAAGACTGAGTTTATTTTGATGTACAAATTCAATTGGGTCTTCGATGGTTAGAATGTGGTGATGTTTGCTGTTATTAATATAATCGACCATAGCAGC
>ENA-OWNT01004110-OWNT01004110.1-seawater-metagenome-genome-assembly--contig:-NODE-4110-length-13075-cov-5.679104_pt1 | contig 13075 bp, 13 predicted proteins | sample MGYA00238136_ERZ651165 | MGnify/ENA primary metagenome ERZ651165 (study PRJEB26861, sample SAMN08777766) | seawater metagenome | isolation source: coastal seawater | place: USA: Florida | collected... | reverse complement strand
GTGGACGCACCACCGGACACCGCCACCACCACCACCACCACCACCACCACCCCTCAAGCCTTTCTTAGCCATTATCACCACCACCAAAGAGAACGCGTAACACCGGCGAACGAACCAACGCCACCAGCAACCACGCCGTCACCACCACCACCACCACCACCACCACCACCACCACCACCACCACCACCACAAATCGTAGCGACCACTATACCACCACAGCGAAAACGGGCACCGTCACCAACATCCGCGAACAACAAGCATCATTTTATCATTCTCATCCAACGCACCCCACCACCACAATGAGCAGCAAAGATGGCACTCACTGTTGGGCAACTCGGCTGCAGACACGCCCTCGAACAACGGAGCCAGCAACGGCAATGCTCAAAGTCGGTCGCAGCTTAACACATCGCTGACGAACACACGTCAGTCGACAGGCCATGCAGGCCGTGTGTTGTTGTTGGAACTGCTCCCGTGCACGCATTCGCCGTTATGTTCGCAATTCATCCACACGCTTCATCGTGCTTTCAAACACCAACCAGCTGCGCAACTTCATTCCTCCACGCGTGCAACCCGGACCTCCACAACAACATCCATAGTCTCACGACTGCCGAAGCTTTTGCGGGTAAGAGAGTGCAAGTCGGCTTGCTGGTTCCTCACAGCGATTCCAAATGTTTGTCGGCCAGCAAGCAGCTGCAATGACAACGCGTTGTGCGAAGCAGGAACTTGTCACCCTCACATACACATACACATACACATACACATACATTGTGTAACACGAAGAGAGCCATTCGGCCATTCGGCGTTTGACTTGCCATCGACAAACAACTTGAATTTTTACAGAAAAAATAACAACAACGAAATCTTACAGTGGATGTTACACGGCCTTGAAACTCTTGGCGCCAGCCAAAAACTCCTTCTCGAAGGCCGTGATGCTGGATTTGCACACTCCAACGGCCTGTTCGCCGGCCTCAAGCAAGTCCGGCACACTCAGGCTGGGCACGTCGAGCCACTGGAGCTTGCCGACCATGTGGTGCACAGACAACTCCTCCAGAGTGCCTTCTTCCTGCTCCACGCGCTTCTGAATCGTGTGCAAGAGCCCAGCTATCACCTGCATCAGCGGGACCCAGCCATCTGACAAAAATGTATCCCAAATGTCGCAAACTTGCTCCCTGCACAAAGCACGACAACAGCCATTAGCCGCAACAGAACCCCGCGAGTGATGCGCTGCACTCCAGCAAAGCGTAGAACGACTCGTTGCTACACACAGTTTTCGTACCAGTTGAAGACTTGAAAGGTGCTGAACACGGTCATAATCCAGGAACTCGCGAACATTGACATCTCAATGCGCTGGGTGGTCAATTGCAGCGCCAGAGCTGGCATCAGTACCCCCAGGATTCCTCGTTGCAGGATTTCGATGCTGTCCGTGCAGTTGCAGCACGTTTGTTTTTAGCAAACCGAGCGAGCTCACACTTGCAGGCGGCACAACTGCAATACGCACCACTGCTTGAAGTACACCAGCCCTCGTGAGAACATGCGTCCCATTTTTGTTGGGCTCCTCTGCATGATTGTTACGAAGACGCAATAAGCTTCGTGCTCGCGCATTGTGCGCAGAAACATGGCCTGCCAGCGCAGCACAGGAACGTACTCCATGTAAGTAGTGTCAATGAGGAGGGGGTGGGGTCGGGCACAAGAAATACGTACACAAATAAAGTTCATGCCCTGGCAGTATCCGATAGATTCGTGCTGGGAAACAAAGACATCGAGCAAAGACTGCACAGCGTCCACGGCCTCTGCCTTTCCTAGTGGCATGTCCTCCGACGGTGGCTGGAGAGTGCCCGCGCGCCGCATCTGCAGTGTCGCAGTCGCCGTGAGCAATCAAGCAACGAAAAATGCAGCAGCAGGCGCAACACGACATGGAGCCCACCTCGTCCAGTGCCACGATGTCAAAGTCGGAGCCAAAATCAAACGGCTGGTAAGTGCGTGACGCGTCAGCCGCGATCATTGCAAAGTCAGACACCTCTCGACTCTTCACGCGCTGAAGTGGAGAGTGGCCACCGTGGGCGTTGTGGCTCAATTCACCATCGACATCTCCACTGTCTTGTCCGAGTGCAGATATATCTTTCCTCAACTGTTCGATTCGCTGACAAAACTGCTTTTCCGTCATTTCCAAGAAAACCCACCGACGTTGATCGCCATCGGATAGAGAACCAGACGCACCAGGCTGGTGCATCTGCACGATCAGAGCTTGCAATTCATTGCGGCAACGCGCCAACTTGCGCTCGATATCTGCAACAACGCCAGAGCGCAAAGATTAAAGCATTGTAGCCGAAACCCACATCAGTGGTCATTTGCAGGAAACTTGTCCCACCTTTGACTTCCTGACGCTTGACAAAGTTCTCGCGCGCTTTCTTGACGCTGGCCCGCATGGAAAAGTACGCCTCCTTGGACCGCGACGGGTGCTCCGACAACACAATGTGTTGCCACAGCTTCCCACGCTCGAAATTGGACAAGATGGACTGTGTTTCTGCAGCCCAGTACTTCCACACCTCGTTCGCCGCACGTGACCCAATTGTCAGCCATTCGCTCCATTGCTTGCACACAAAACTTAATCTAAGGGCTGCTCGAATGTCGAAAAAAGATGCGAGATTTTGGAACACGCTTTGCTGTTGTAGGCAATCCACATCCCACCGGCACTGCACACAGGTCATCAGTGTTATGCGGCTTCTGCTCTTTTGCTCAGCAAGCCGATGCTGTGAGTACAACAAAAACACAACGCATTAAGCAACAATGGGGTGGGTGACTGGCGTTTGTGTGAGTGGAGCAGCAGTCGTTCACCAACCAGCTCTCTGACTTGTCGTGCTCTGCTAATGGCTCCTGAAAGCGATTCGGAGTCGTCGTCGTCATCGGCGGGGCAACCCGTCGTCGCGACCATGGCCAGGCCCAGGAACAGCGCCAGAATCAGCTGCAGCGTCCACTTCGTCATCTTCATCTCCCTCACGAGGAGCCGTCATGCTCCCGTCACGATTGTAAAGATGTTGTGAGGAAGGAACACCCGATCCGACAAGGCAACTTCGTGCCCGGGGTCAAAATCGCCCGACTCAAGACGCCGGAGAGCCGTCCCAGCCGAGCAGCTCCAGGATGTCATCGGCGCCCAACGTCGCTGCATCGGAGGTGCCCGCGAGCACGCCCGCCACGAGCCTTCGTTTGTGATCGTGGAGCGCCAGGATTGACTCCTCGATGGTCCCGCGCGCGACGATTCGATACACGGTGACCGGCCGATCCTGGCCGATCCGGTGGGTGCGGTCCGTCGCCTGGTCTTCCACCGCGGGGTTCCACCACGGGTCCAGGTGGATCACGTAGGTGGCCGCCGTCAGGTTGAGTCCCGTCCCGCCGGCGCGGAGCGAAATCAAGAAGACGTCGCCGTCCCCGTCCTGGAACGCGTCGACCTCGCGCCGCCGCGCCTTCTCCGGAGTGGAGCCGTCGAGGTAGCGGTAGCTGACGCCGTCTTCGTCCAATGCACGCTTCACCAGCTTCAGGTGGCGGACGAACTGGCTGAAGATCAGCGCGCGGTGGCCCTCAGCCCGCAGCTCCGCGACGATCTCCCGGACCCGCACCAGCTTGCTGGACTCCACCGTGGACGCCTCGTCCACCAAGCGAGGATGACACGCAGCCTGACGCAGGCGCGTCAGCGCCGCCAGCGCCTGCAGCCGACGCTGGGCGCGGCCGACCGCAGAGCTCGTGAGCTCCTGCACCGCCGCGAGGCGCAGCCCGTCGTACAGCTCCCGCTCGGCGTCGGAGAGGGAGACCGGGACCTCCACCTCCGTCCGCGGAGGGAGCTCCTTCTCGACCGCTTCCTTCACGCGACGCAACACGAACGGCCGGATCAGCGCGCTCAACGCCTCGCGCCGCCCCGGATCGCCGGTGCGTTCGATGGGCACCGCGAAGCGAGTCCGAAACTGCTCGGCCCCACCCAACAGCCCCGGATTCAACGCGCGGAACACGCTCCAGAGCTCGCCCAGGCGGTTCTCGATCGGCGTGCCCGTGAGGGCGATGGTGAACTCGGCGTCCAACGCAGCGGCGGCGAGGGAGCGGCGCGCCCGGGGGTTCTTGACCGCCTGCGCTTCGTCGAGCACGAGGGTCCCCCAGGGGATGTCGGACAGCGCGTCGCGATCCCGGAGGAGCAGCTCGTAGCTGGTCACGACGACGTCCCCGGGGCCCAACCCATCGAGCAGGCCCGCCCGGGTCGCCCCGCGATACAGGATGGTGTCGAGCCCCGGCGCGAAGCGCTCGGCCTCCCGCTGCCAGTTGAAGCCCACCGACGTGGGGGCGACGACGAGCGCGGGGCCCTTCGACTGCCGGTGGCTCAGGAGCGCGAGGGCCTGGATCGTCTTTCCGAGGCCCATGTCGTCCGCGAGGCAGCCGCCCACCGTCCAGGCGGCGAGCCGGACCATCCAACGGAAGCCTTCACGCTGGTAGCTGCGCAGCTCGCCGGTGAAGCCGGCCGGCAGCGGAGGATCGAGCTGGGTGGCGTCGTGGATCCGCTGCAGGAGGCTGCGGAAGGCATCCGGCGCCGCGAGGTGGGCGCCCGCCTGCTCGAGCCCGAGGAAGGCAGCGGCCTGGACGGGCCGCGCCATGAGCTGCCCGTTGTCCTCGTACAGCCCGGCGGCGGCGCGGGTGAGGCCGTCGATGAGGCCCCGCTCGAGCCGCACCCAGCCGGCGTCGTCAGCCTGCACGAAGGTCCGCCCGTCGCGCACCGCGGCGAACAGGTCGCTCATCTTCACGCGACGCCCGCCGACCTCCAGCTCGCCGTCCACGCCGAAGCGCGCGGCGGGCGAGATCAGCTCGTCCACGCCGAGCCAGTCGCCGATGGACCGCACGGAGACCCGCAGATCGCCGAGTCCGCCGCGACCGACGACCTCCCGGCGCACCTGGCCCGTCCACTCGACGCTCACCACGGAGGGGTCGGCGTCCTGCAGGAACTCCACGAGCCCGAGGGCGACGTCGGGATCCGTCAGCCGCGCCTCCCAGCCGTTCTCGGCCGCGTCCGCCGGCAAGCCCGGGACCACCTCCAGCGCGCGCCGCTCCTCGTCCTCGCGATCCCGGTGGGCGAAGATCCGTCCCTCCTCGGATGTGCCGTAGACCTCCACCGGACCGAGCCCCGGGAGCAGCACCTGGCCCCCGGGCAGCGGCCGCACCCGCACCTGGACGCGCAGGCTCCCCGCCGGCAGCACCTCGAGCCTCACGACGGGCCGTGGGTCCGCCGGGACCTCCACGCCGCGCAGGGCGGGATCGAGCGAGACCGGGAGCAGTCGGGAGAACGCCGGCAGCCGCGCGAGGAGCGCATCCCCGGCCCCGGCGCCCGAGAGCTGCTGCCGCCCCAGCATCGCCAGGAGCTGCAGCGCACCCGGGGCCACCGGCGTGACCGAGCAGAGGCCGCGCTCGGCGTCCACGGTGAGCACCAGGCCTCCCGCCGCCCGCGCACCCACCAGGCGTGCGAGCTGATCCGGCGGGAGCTCCGCGGCGTCCAACGTGGCGACGACGTCGATTCCGTGGTCGGGGCGCAGCGTCCAGCGGAGCCCGAGTTCGGCGCGCGTGACCTCGAGGGCGCGCGGACCCGTGGGCGTCTCCAGCAGGACGCGGGGGTGCGCGACCAGGGCGGCGACGGCCCGATGCACGGTGGCGCGGTCGAGCAGACCCGTCCGCGGATCGAGCCAGCTGTGGGCGTTGGGCAGCAGGCGCTCTGCGGCGCGGCGGTCGGCGGGCAGCGGGCAACGGTCCGGGTGCCGCCGGATGAGCCGCGGAGACAGCGAGCGGCCGACTGCACCGTCGGCGTCCTGCAGCACTGCGTCGAGCCGGAAGCCGAGCGCCTGGTCCGGCCGGAGCAGCCAGGCGAGCCCGCTGAGATCGGGCGCCTCCTCGGTCACCGGGGCGGGCGCGACGGGCAGGCCTCCCGCAGGGCCGAGCACCCGCTCGATGCGGCGCGCGAGCACCCTGCGATCCGGCGAGACGAGCGCATCCAACGACGCATCGAGGGCCGACAACGCCACCGGGCACCGGCCGGAGGCGCGGCCCGGGCACGCGCAGGAGGGCGCCGGGTCGGCGTCCACGAGCGACAGCGTCACCTCCTGTCGCGGACGCGAGGTGCACCAGGGGCTGCCCCGCTCGATCCAGGTGAGCGTGCCCACCTCCGGGTCCAGCAGCAGGTGTCCGTCCACATCCGCCACCGGGCGCGGGGCCAGCTGCGCGCGGATGCGCTCCCGCGCCGCCACGAGCCGTCCCTCGAGGGCCCGCAGCGCCTCCGTGCGGGGAGCGGAGCGCTGCTGGGTGGCGCGCAGCGCTTCGTCCCGGAGTCCGTCGGCGGCGCGCGTCGCCTGGGCGACGAGGTAGTCGATGGCGGCGTGCTGGGCGGCCTCCGGAGCGGCGCGGCGGCTGGGCCAGGCGCGGTTGCGCGCGGTCTCCGCGGTCAGCACCCGCCCCAGCGTGACGCCCCTGGCTCCCTCGAACCAGAGCCAGGTGTCCGACCGTCCCGCCAGCCGCTCCTTGAGCACGCGGCGCGCCGGCGCGTCGAGCAGTGGCTCCAGGCCCCGCGCCCGGGCCCAGGCGGTGAGGGCGCCGGCGTCCATGCCCGGATGGAGGCCCTCGTGCGGCGGCGGCGGAGCACCGTGTGCCTCTGCCTCGTCCACCCAGGCCGCGAGATCCGCGGCCAGGCGCTCGGCGAGGTCTCGGCCGTCGGTGCGCTCGGCGAGGCGATCCAGGAAGCTCTTGCGGGCGACGAGCTCGCCCACGGACGAGCAGCCCTGCTCCAGCGCGAGGTCGTAGATCGGCCCCAGCAGCTCCAGCGGTGTCGTGGGCCGGCAGGCCCAGACCTCCAGGGGCGCGGCGAAGGCCGAGGCCGCCGCGGGCTCCTCCGCGCGCCCTGCCAGCGCGGTCAGCGCGGCGGTGGGCGGAGGCAGGGGTGTCTCGCTGGGCTCACTCACCGGTGGCCCCCGATCCCGCGCCGCGGACCCGCGCGATGGCGGCGCGGGAGCGGTCCAGGTAGTCGTACGAGCCGACACCGGCGCGGCCGATCATCACCAGGGGACCGACGTCGAGCCCGCTCCCCGTCGCCTCCTTGCCCACCCGGGCGAGCAGGTAGGACCAGTCCCGGTGGGCGCCTGCGGTCTGCGGCCGGAGGGTGTCGTCCCACTCCTGTCCCAGCGCATCGAGCTCGGCCTGCAGCGTCTGCAGGCGGGCGTCCACCGCCGCGTCATCCGCCAGGACCGTCTTCAGCGCGGCCGCGACCCGCGTCGCCTGCCGTCCGAACAGGCCCGGGTCCAGGAAGATGTGGGGATCGACCTCGCCGTGGGCGTGCTCCTCGGAGCCCGGCCCATGACTGTGCGTCTGGACGTCGTGCTCGATGAGCGGCAGCCCGCGGGACGTGTCGATCAGCCGCGTCGAGGGCAGGGACGCCGTCACCGTCCATGGCTCGTACCCTGCGCCGTTGGCGATGATCAGGTCCGCCTGCGCGAGCTCCACCACCAGATCGCCCGCCGGACGCCAGGTCGAGGGATCCGCGTCCGGCGGCAGGACACAGACGTGGTCGATGCCCGTCGGCGCGAGCCGATCCACCAACCACCCCACCGGCGCGGACAAGCTGCGCACGACAGGAACCGCCGGCGCCTCCGGGACCAGGGGCTCCGTCGCCGCCGGCGTCGGGTCGGGGGAGCACCCCACCACGAGCAGGGCGATGAGCAGACCTGCAGACCGGATCACAGCGACGCCTCCAGAAAGACCAGGCCCGCGCGGACCAGCGCCAGCGCGAGCACGGCGGCGGCCCCCAGGACGAGGACCACCTCGGTCGCGACGACGGCCGCGAGCGTCCCCGGCGCCGCCCCGATGCGGCGCATCAGGGTGATCTCGGGCGCCCGCAGCCGGAGGCCAAGGAGCAGGATGACGGCTGACAGCGCCGCAGTCGAGCCGGCGAGCAAGGCGAAGCCTGCGGTCATGAGGTCCCTGAGGCGCAGGACGATGTCGAGGATCGCGCCCACCACGAGCCGAGGTCGCACGGCCTGCCACGCCGGATCGACCGAGAAGTCCCCGAGAACGATGTCGTGCGCCGCCCGATCCCGGGGGAAGACGAGGACCGCTCCGACCGGCAGCTCGTCGCGGCGTCCGTGGAGGTGGAACGAAGCGCGCGTGCTGGCATCGAGCTGTTCGAACAGGAAGATCCCCGGGCTCGCCTCCACCAGACCGGACCCGCCGTCCTCCGTCACCGCCACGTGCCCGTGCAGCGCGCCATCCAAGGCCCAGGCCGTCTCGAGGGACGTGAGGATCACGGCGTCGTCCGGACTCCCCGCAGCGGCGAGCACGCCCACGACCTCCAGCCCCAACGCGCCGCCGGCCGACAAGTCGTACAGATCCGTCAGATCCGAGCGCAGCAGATCGCCGGGGACGATCCCCCGCTCGCCGGCGACGCCGCCGCCGACCACGACCTCCCCCAGGAGCCCCGGCAGCCGCCCCGCGGCCACGGTGAGTCCCCGCGCCGCGAAGTACTCCGGCCCTGTCCCGACGACGGGGATCCCGTGCGCGCTGTGCTGCACGTGCACCGGCACGGTGACGCCGTAGTCGGCCGCGACGGCCCGGTCGAGCAGCGCCGCCGGCGCCGGGTTGCGGACCCGTCCGCGGAAGTAGAGGGCGTTCATCACCAGGTCGTACTCGTTGCCCTCCCGGCCCAGCAGGATCGGCGACGACACGGCGCGCTCGAGCAGCGCGTCCTCGAGCGCGCCCGCCGCCTGCTGAACGAACGCCGGCAGGCCCAGGGCGAGGGCGAGGCCGAGCGTCAACACCGTCGTCCGCAGCGGCGTGCTCCGCAGCCAGGAGACGGCCAGGAAGAGGGCGTCGCGGATCATGAGGCGGCCCCAAGGTCGAGCTGGTGGGCGCTGCGGGCGACCACCGCCGGATCGTGGGTGACGACGACGACGGTCAGGCCGTGCTCCTGGCGGATCCGCTCGAGCAGATCCATCGCGCGGTCCCGCCGCTCCGGATCCAGGCCCGCCGTGGGCTCGTCGGCCAGGACCAGGGCGGGCCCGGTGATCAGGGCCCGAGCGAACGCCACCCGCTGACGCTCACCCTGCGACAGCTGCGCTGGGCGGCGTCGGGTGAACGCGGCGAGGTCCAGATCGGCCAGGAGCGCCCGCGCCCGCTCCCGGGCCTCCCGATCGACGCGCAGCCGCGGATCCAGACGCAGCGGCAGCAGCACGTTCTCCTCCACGTCCAGGTGACCCACCAGGGGGAAGTCCTGGAACACGAGGCCCACCCGGCGAATCCGCCAGGCCCGACGCGCGGCGTCCGACAGCTCCTGCAGGGCCTGGTCGTCCACGACGACGCTGCCCTGCCCCACGAGCTCGCCGCCGAGCAGCCCGAGGAGCGTGGACTTGCCGCAGCCCGACGGCCCGTGCACCACCGCGAGCGCGCCGGACGGCACCTCCCACTCCGGAACGGACAGGGCGAACTGCCCGCCCGGCCAGGCGAACCGGACGTCCCGCAGGGCGATCGCGCTCACGGCGTCACCCCCAAGGGCACGGTGTCCATCAGGTCCACCGGGTCCAGGAAGGCGCCGGGGCCGTCGGCCTCCGGAGTGAAGAGATCGAACGCCCCGCCCTCCAGGATCGGATGCCGGAGCCGGCTCGCGCTGCGCATGCGGGCGGCCACGATGCGCGGGCCTGCCGATGTCTGGGCGAGGTCGTAGATGGCGCGGTACTGGTTCACGCGCGCGTGGCGGTGCTCGCCGTGGTGCAGCACACCGCCGACGGACCAGGTGACGTCGAGGCGAGCGACCCCGTCGGGTGCGGGGAGCGAGTGGATCGCGCCGTACTCGACCTTGCGCACGTCGATGGCCGCGTCCTGGGCCGCGAGGCGCCGCCCCGTCCGGAACGCGGTGACGTATTGCTCCGTCAGGGCCTCGCCGTCGAACGAGCCGGCGAGCCAGGCGTGCAGCCCGGCCCGATCCCGGTCCTGCCGGTGGACGTCGTAGATCCGTCGGTGCAGGCTGCGGAAGACGTCGGCGGCGCCCTCGACCGACGGCGGCGGCGGAGGAGCGCAGGACGGCCCGATGAGCAGAGCGATCAAGGCGATGCTGCTGACCCTCATCCTCGTGGCGCTGCCGGCGACGTCCGGCGCGCACCCCCTCGACCGCGACGCGTACTCGCTGCGCTCGGGGCTGAAGATGGGGCCGTCCGGGCTCATGGCGGTGGTGATCCTCGAGAAGCCGACGCAGTTCGTGCTCGACGATCTGCGGTCCGCGCCCGACCCCTGGACGGGGAAGCGCGCGGGGGAAGAGGAGGAGGATACCGTCCCCGCCCGCCGCCCCGGGCAGGACGAAGCCAACGCATACGCAAAGCGGCAGTTCGACGACCTCGCCGCGGGCCTCTCCATGACCGTGAACGGAGTCCGGGTGGAGCAGTCCTTCCGCACGCGCGACTCCCGCATCAACGGCAAGGCCGGGCGCGGGTTCTTCGTCTACATCGTCGAGCTGACAGTGCCGAAGCAGCCCGATTGGGGGGATCGGGTGGAGGTCGTGCTGCGCAACGACAGCTTCCCCGTGGAGCCCATGTACTACTCGGGGCTGGCCCGGGGAGAAGGCCGATGGCGCGTCACGCGCGACTCGGCGGCGGAGCGACTCGGCGAGGACCGGGGGTCCGGGCTGCCCGACGATCCGCGCAGCTGGACCCCGGACGACACCCTCCGGACGCTGACCGCCGTGTTCGAACACAAGGCCGACGCGCCCGTCGTGACGAAGGACGACTGAGCGGGCTACGGTCCGCGCATGGACGCGACCCTGTACTGGTACTCCGGCTGTTCCACCTGCAAGAAGGCGTTCAAGCGCCTGGCCATGTGGGACGTGGCTCCGACGCTCGTGGAGCTCAAGACCGATCCGCCCTCCGTGGAGGTGCTGCGGGACCTGCACGCCCGGTCCGGGCTGCCCCTGAAGAAGTTCTTCAACACGGCCGGCCAGTCCTACCGCGGCGGCGGGTTCAAGGAGCGGCTCCCGACGATGTCGGAGGACGAGAAGTTCGCGGCGCTCGCCGCCGACGGGATGCTGATCAAGCGCCCGATCCTCGACATCGAGGGCGCCGTGCACGTGGGCTACAAGGAGCTCACGTACGACGGGATCTTCATCCCCACCCCCGAGGGCCATCGCTGATGCGCCTGACGTCGATCGACGGCAACAGCCAGATGCTCGACGGCGGGGCCATGTTCGGCAACGCGCCGAAGCCCCTGTGGACCCGCTGGATCACGCCCGACGACCGCAACCGCATCCCCCTGGCGTGCCGCGCGCTGCTCGTGGAGGACGGCGGCCGCCGGATCCTGTTCGAGGCCGGGATCGGGGTCTTCTTCGATCCGAAGCTGCGGGACCGGTTCGGCGTGGTGGAGCCCGAGCACGTGCTGCTGCGCAGCCTGGCGGCGGCGGGTCTCACCCACGAGGACATTGATGTCGTCGTGCTCAGCCACCTGCACTTCGACCACGCCGGCGGCCTGCTGACGGCCTGGGAGGAGGGCGTGGAGCCGCGCCTGCTGTTCCCCAACGCGACGTTCGTCGTGGGCGCGCGCGCGTGGGAGCGGGCCTTGAACCCGCACTTCCGGGACCGGGCCAGCTTCGTGCCGACCCTGAACCGGCAGCTCCTGGAGTCGGGGCGGCTGGAGGTCGTGGATGGCGACCGTTCGGCGGCGCTGGGCGACGGCTACCGCTTCCACCTCAGCGACGGGCACACCCCCGGCCTGCTGCTGACGGAGATCGCGACGCCCGACGGGCCGCTGGTCTTCGCCGGGGACCTGATCCCGGGCGCGCCCTGGGTGCACCTGCCGATCACGATGGGCTACGACCGCTTCCCGGAGCTCCTCATCGAGGAGAAGGAGCGCCTGCTGACGGATCTGGTGGGGCGCGGAGGGCGTCTGTTCTTCACGCACGACGCCGAGGTCGCCGCGTCCGGCATCGCGCGGGACGAGCGGGGCCGCTTCAAGGCGATCGAGCCGGTGGCGACGCTGGGCTGACCCGGATCGGGCGTCAAGTCCGCGCGAATTCGCGGGGGATGGATGCGATTCGCGGGCCATTGAGTCCGCGCCGAGTCGCGGGCCATCAAGTCCGCGCCGATTCGGCCGATAGGCTTCCTACTCTCACCCTCGCGCCCCCGGAGACCCTGTTCATGGCGACGATCCTCGTGGTCGACCCGCGCCCCCACTTCCGCAACGCGTTGGCCGACGCTCTGCGCAGCTGGTTCACCGTGCATACCGCCTACGACGAGCCCGGCGCGCTCGCCGCGATCTCGTGCTTCTCCCCGCAGGCGGTGCTGTGCTCGCTCGTCCAGCGCGACGAGCAGTCCGGCCTGGACGTCTGCCGACGCGGACGACGGCTCGACGGGGGCAAGGGCTGCGCGATGATCGTGTACGGCCTGTCCGGCAGCAGCGCACCCAACGCGGAACGCAAGGCCATGCTCGAACGGCGGAGCAAGGTGGATCTCTTCCTGGCCGAGCGCCTGTCCCCCGAAGAGGTGACGGCCCGGCTCCTCGGGGTGCTCCTCCGGTTGGACGCGGTGGCGTCCGGCGTGGGCAAGGTGGACGCCAGGCTCGAGCCGCAGCGCGCCGCGGGCGCCAACGACGGGGTCCTGTCCGCGCGGCGCGACCCGACACTGGCCGACGTGTCCTGGGGCGACCTGCTGCGGCGGGACGTGGACAGCGGCGTGATGAAGGAAGTCTTGCGGCGCGGGGTCACCAGCGCGGACGTCAGCCACTACGACTCGACGGCCGAGATCCCCTGGAACGAGCTCCTGCGCGCGCCGGCCCGGCCGAAGAACGTGCGCCGGCTCTTCAGCAAGGCGCTCAAGACGGGGTCTTGAGGCAAGGCCCCTCGGGGCCGCGCAGCGAGCGAAGTCTGAACAGGTCGTGCCGAAGGCGAGCGGCGCGACGGGGACCGGCGGAGGAGATCAGGGCGGAGTCCCTCGGGACGAGCCCCTCCGACGCCTCCGAGACGGCCAGGATCGGCCAGGAGCTGTCAGCTCCCCCCTGAAGTTGGCCGCGCGGTTGACCCCCGGAGGAGATC
>ENA-OWNT01004109-OWNT01004109.1-seawater-metagenome-genome-assembly--contig:-NODE-4109-length-13077-cov-3.768692_pt1 | contig 13077 bp, 11 predicted proteins | sample MGYA00238136_ERZ651165 | MGnify/ENA primary metagenome ERZ651165 (study PRJEB26861, sample SAMN08777766) | seawater metagenome | isolation source: coastal seawater | place: USA: Florida | collected... | reverse complement strand
CCAGGTCTGGTCGTCGGCCTCGGTGGTGTAGATATGAGGCGGAACGACGACAATGGTGTGTTCGCCGCCTTCGCCGCTGCGCGTTGCGGCCCAATAATGTGATCGGTGAGGTCGAGTTGCATTGGAAAGGTAACTCTTGTCCATATTTTGCGTCGAATGCCTTGGCTTGGCCCAAACGAAGAGTATCCTACAAAACGGACAGACACAAAAAAAAAATACACAGCAGTTGTTAACCACTGCCATTTGCGGCAGCAACAACGTCAACATAACCACACACCGTAGGACATCTGAGATTGTTTGAACGAAAACCGTTTCAATTGTAGAACTAATACAGTCGGTGCCTGAGCATTCACAACGGCAACAAAGTGAGCGGACGTTCACGCACTGTGCCCCAACGCGTAGCGGTACACAAACCTTCCAAATCTGTAACTTTTTGAAGGCGCGAACGTGCTGTTTACAACTAGGACAATACCTGGGGTGGATCGCAGCACCATTATCAATGAATGCTAAATGTATGCGTCAAAGTGAATCAACGGAGCACGCACCATGAATCTGCCTCTTCCAGTTGCTCTCGCTTCTGGAACAGGCGTAAGCACTGGGCAAGAGACGGGTTGGCAGCGTACTCATCATCATCACACTCCTCATCCGAAGCAGAATCACACCCCGCTGTCGTTGTGGTTGTGGTTGTGGTTGTGGTTGTGGACTGACTTTGACTACACGATGACCGCAGCAGTGGAGAGTGAAGCAATGTGCGGTGAAGCAGAAAGAGGGGATGGATTAGTTGTGGAGGGAGGGAGAAAGAGGGAGAGAGAGAGCGAGGGAATGCATGATTGCATGATTGCATAATTGCATGATTGAACGCGCACGCATCCGTTCGTCTCGCAGTGTCTTGTCGTGTTGTCGTGTCGTGTTGCCACCTCGCTGACTGACCGACTGACTGAACGATGCGACACGAGGCAGGTCAATGCAACAACTGACAGCCTGTCTGCCGCGTGGCGATTGTGGATGCTTGCTGTGCTGTGAATCGAGTGGGTCCAACAGCCATCGACTTCGTTCTGAATGCACGCACGAACGTGAACTCCGTTACTGTAACGCACGTGCGCGCACGTGGTTGCCCGGACCCGTTCGGGGACGCTGCTGTTGCCCACATTCGCATGCAAATCAGAGGAGGATGAGTTTGGGTAATGTGGCTCGGCGCAAACAAGGCCAATTTTCTTGGCGTCGGGAAGGCTCGTGTTCCAGGAACACTCCGCCTTGGGCGTACGACTTGCCACACCGGCTCGTTGGCGCACCAGTGAGAAGAGCTGCGGACCCGACGCAGCCCCGAGCGCAGCTCCCAATTCGCCTGAAAGCCGCCGCCGACATCGCGCGGGTGGAGTCGAGCAACAGCTCGCGACTCAGAGCGAAACATGACGCGAGAAATGAACGGTTGGTTGAAAAAGCGGCCGAATCAAGGCCACCTTGGGAACGCGCACCGCCGCTGGTTCGTCTTGGAGTCCCCCGTATTGTCGTGGTACACCAGCGAGCTGGAGCATGACCAAAAAGGCCACGGCTCCCTGACGAAGTACTCAAGTGTAGCACAGTTGTCCAGGGCTGGGAAACCTCTCCCATTGTTCGAGCTCACCGTCAACAGCGAACAAATTTTCATTGCGGAGGCCTCCAACGTTGAGGAGGCCACGGACTGGGTCGTGACCATCAACGAGGCCATCAGTAAGCTCAAGTCGTCAGGACGCTCTCAAGCAGGAGGCGCAAGCGCAAGTGAAATGGAACGCTTGCTCAAGGAAAAAGCGATTGCGGAATCGAAACGCATGGAGCAAATGCAACTCCAACACCGCCTTCGGATGGAGTCCGATGCGCAGTCCGAAGCGCAGCGTGAGGCCCTCGCATCTGAGGCACGTCTGGCGAAGCAAACAGCGATTACAGTGCAAGGTGAGTGAAACTGCGACTGGAAACATGCACCGCCAACCCACCCATCACGGGGCGAGTGTGCGCCACTCTGTGCCTGCGCGTCTGCGCACACTCTCGCCCGCAAACACTACCTTCCCCACTCCCTCACTCCCCCACTTTTGCGAGCCACCTGTCAAGCTGCTTCCCCCATCTCCGCACCCACAAGTGTTCACAGTTGCTTTTGCCACGCTTCCCCGCCATTGAGGGTGATGACATATCCTTTTCGCACAAGCTCAAGCATTTACTGCTTGAGTGACACAGCTGGTCTGCTCGATAGTCTGCGCTGCGTTTTCGGCGTGTGCCGGAGGCGCAACGCGGTCGACAGATCACTGTGCATGATTCCGTGCCGTCATCTTTGTCCTGACTCTTGGCCGTCGCGAGGCGCAAGTGACCAACTGAGGCCGCCGTTCCGCTAATGTGTATGTGAATACTTGGTTATGTGTAGAACAACTGGATGAGCTCCGTGCGCAGCACCAACTTGAGCTGCAAGAGCAAACGTCAAGTCACCAGGAACAACTGGAACAGCTGCAGCTACAATTGGAAGAGTCACAGAACGAGAGTCTGCAACTTTTGGAAGAAAACATGGCAGCAATGGACGAATTGCAAGCGAAGCTTGCCCAGTCCGAACAACAAGTTCAGGCCCTGCAGGCGAATGGAGCTGCCTCCCAGGCGAGCGACTTGGAGCTCGCAGAAGTGACAGCAGCGATGGAAGAAGAGCATGCCGCTGAAACCGAAAAACTGAAGGCCACACACACCGCACAGGTAGCGAAAATGACCAAGGAGCGTCAAGTGTTGATTCGTGAGGTGAAAAAGCTTCAAATGGTGGCCAAACAAGCACAACAAGCCACCGGTGGCGCAGATGCTGCGGAAATCCAAAAGTTGAAGCAGGACCTGGCCGACAAGGATGCGCTGTTGGCACAGCAGGCGGAAGAAATCGAAGCATTGATAACCATGCAAGCCGAAGGGGAAACATCCGTGGACGCCAAGGTCGAGGAGGCTTTGGCCAAGGCAAAGGAAGAGCACGCCAAAGACATTGCTACTCGCGGACAAGAAATGCAAGCTTCACTGCAGAGGCAGGCTGACGGCTTCAACGTGGAACGTGCTGGATTCGAGAACCAGATGGAGCAGCTACGTTCCGAGCACGCCGCGGAGAAGGAGTCGATGCAGCGGCAATTGGACGCTCTGCAAGAAAAGGGACCGTCTCAAGCTAAGCACGCACAGCAAGCAATTGCCGCCGAGAGCGCAATGCAGGAAGTCATGATGGACTTTGACGCTCGGCTGCGAGACATGCAGACGAAGTTGGACACTCGCTCCAAGGAGTTGGAGGTCGCGAATGCGGAGGCCGAGTCTCTGCGCGCGCAGCTGGAGGACGCCAACAACACTGCTGCATCTGCACAAGAAAAGTCCGAATCTGAGTTGCAGACGGCCAAACAACAGATCGAGCAACTCGAAGTCCAGGTCCAGACCTTCGAAGACAGCGCAGCAGTTGCGCAGAAAGAACACGAGGATGCATTGGCCGCACTCCGGCAGGAAAAGGCTGAAATTGAGGCAAAAGCGGCCCAGACTTCGGAAGAGAAGTCTAACCTTGACGCCGAGGTCGTGTCGCTGAAGCTGCAGGTAGACACGCTGGAAAAGTCTGTGACTTCTGCTTCCGAGGGTCAGGCCTCTGTGGCGGCGGAGGCTCAACTCAAAATCGACAGGTTGGAGCGCGAGGTCGCCAACTTGAACAAGCAATTGAACGTTGCGGAGGAGCAACTCGATGCATCCCAGCAAACGCTGACCGACGTCAAGGCCCAACAAAAGGAGCGGGAAGACGAGGCAATTGCGAGGGAGATGGAGCTGAAATCTCAGCTGGCCGACGCTGAAGCCAAAGCGACCGCAAATGCTGGAGCAGAATCGCGTTTGATTGAACGCGAGGTCGAGTTAAAAGCCCAAATCGACGAACTAGAGGCCGCTCGGCAATCGGCGACCGACAAACTAGCAGCCAGCGAAGCCAACCTTGCTGCCGCCAAGGAAGCTCATTCCGCCGACATTGCGAAGCTGGAGGCTGCGAAGGCGGCCGCGGCATCCGCTGGTGGGGAAATGGAAGAGATGCAGGAGGAGGCGATTTACCAAGCCATCCAGGGTTTGCAGGAGGAACACGACGTCGCTACGAAAGAGCGTGAGGAACAATTCGCTGCACAGCTGGAGGCAGCCAAGGCTGAGAAGGAAGAAGCCGTCGCAGCTGCGAAGGCTGAACAAGCGGAGACTGCTGCGCAGCTGCAGGATGTCCGCGAGAAGCTTGAAAGCGCCAGTGCTGCGGCACAGGCGGCACGGGACGAGCACGCTGCCGCCAAGGCTGAACTGGAAGCGTTGGCACAAGAGCTGGGAGAATCTCAAACCAGTTTTGCCGATACGTTGGCAGCAAGCGAAACCCAGGTGCAAGGTCTAGAATCTGAAGTTGCATCCTTGAAGCTACAAATCTCGGAGGCTGGTAGTGCAGATGCTGGCGCAGCCCAGTTGGAGGAGGCAGAATCCCGCATCGAAGCGGAGTCTGCAGCAGCCAAAGAATGGCAAGCTAAGCACGACGAAGCAGCGTCACGATTCGCCCTTGAGAAGGAGCAGCTGGAGGCATCTGCCGCCGAGGCAAAGGCCGCGGTCGAAAAGGAGTTGGCAGAAGCAAAAGCACAAGCTGAAGCTGCCGAGGCCGCGCTCGTGGAAGTCTCATCCGGGGACAGCGCAGCCGGTGGCTTGACACAAGCTGATATTGATGCCGCGGTGGCAAAGGAATTGGCCGCCCAAGAGGAAGCACACAAGCGGGAGCTGATGAATGTGAGAATTCAGGCCGCGAAGCGTCTTGCGGCCTCACCACGGGCCGGTGCCAAGACGCCCGCCGACCCTGTCGACTCGAAAGCGAGCGAAGAAGCGGAGGCTCTTCGTAAAGAGGTGCAGTCTCTCAAAGATGAAGCGGCCAATGTGGCCGGAGTGCGCCAAAGAGAGAAAATGGTGTTAGTGCAGGAGATCCGCCGCAACCGCGGTACGCTTGAGGAAAAGGAGGCCAAGATCAAGGAACTCGAAGCGGCAGTCGAGAGTGCCGATGCAAAACTAAAAGTGGCAGAGTCGCAATCTGCGGCCTCAGATACTACAGCATCGCCCGCCGTTGTGGCTGATCTGGAAGCGAAGCTGGAGAGTGCGAACGCTAGAGCCGCGTCGGCACAAAACACGATCGACTTGCAGTTTGCAGAGATCAAACGCCTCAAGGATCGCATCGCGGAACTTGAATCTCAGCTCAAGAGTAAGAGCGAAGAGTTCGAGGCAATGCTGGAGGAGATGGCGGATGCAGCTGCCACACCAACGGCCAGTCCTCGTCACACAAGCGGTCAAAACGACGATGATGACATCGCCCCCAAAGTATCACCCGCGATGCGTCGCGTGAAACAGGTTGCTACGCCTCAGAGCGTTAGCAGTTTGGACAGCCAAACGTCTTTTGACTCTCGGTTCGACACTGATGACGACGACAGCAGTTACGGAGACTCCCCACAAAAGGGCTCGCAGGCGAACGGCCAGTATGCTGACGGGGAGGGTGGCTACAGTGATTTGGATGACCATGCCGACGAGCGCGTGGAGGACGATGACGATTTGTCGCTTCTCGAGGACGAGATGGTGGACTGGTTGCACGACAATGGATTCGGGGAATGGGAAGAGGGAATCTTGTCGCTAGGTGTCGAGATGATGGACGATTTGAAGCTGTTGAGTCCAGAAGATTTACAAGATATTAAGATGTCTCCGGCAGTCGTTGAGGAATTCATGTTGTCTGTTGGTTCACGCTTCAAAGTTGGCCAACTTGTCAAAATTATCAACCTCACCAAGGCACAAATGTTCAACGGGATGAGCGGCTACATTGTGGATCCCATCAAGGATGGGCGCTACACCATCAAGCTGCATCAGCCCCCGGCGGGCTCGACGCAAACGTTGGTAAGCTGCTATCCAACGAACCTTGTTGCCAGTTCTGACGCGCCTCAAGGCTCTTCGCAAGCTCCAGCACCCGCTGACACAAAGATGGTTTCGCGCGGCGAAGGCCAGTCGCCAAGCCAACGTGCGCCGCCAGCGAATGCCGACCAAAAGTCTCGATTGATTTCTGAGAGTGTGTCCCCATCCGACACGCTCAGCATGGTTCGAAATCCGGGCACCTGGAGCAGAACCACCACCGATCCAAGTCAGCGTGTCACTCTCTCGCACACAGAGTGGACAGAAGTCGACTGCGGAGATCACCCACCTCCGCGGTGCAGTCTTGAATCACCGCTCATTCAACAAATATTGCAATCGTGGACTCGCAGTAGCGAACGCCTCGAGAAAATGAATGCGTGGCTACGTGCCATTATGCGCGGGGCTTTCAATGATCCCGACTTCTCATGGGGAATTGAGATTGCAGAGTTGACGCCCGAAGTAGCAAACGGATTTTTGACCGTCTTGCTTCCACTCGTCGTGATCCGAGCGCCGATGCTTGTGAACGTTTACGTCCGCCTGTCGCACGCTCCCGGTGAACGCCGCCACCAGCCCACAATTGATTTGCGTCTGAGTCTGAACGGTTGGCAACAAGTCGATTGCACGATGAACCCTGCCCCGAAGTGTGATATTTTGTCGCCGCTCATCCAAAATTTGTTGGAATGTTGGACTTCCAACCGCGAGAGATTGCGACGTATGAACGATTGGCTCCAAACTGTCATGGTGGGTCGCTTCGATGACGAGAACTTTATGGACGGCATCGAGATGCTCGAACTGGCACCGGAAATCGTCCAGGGATTCTTGACGATGCTCGTGCCCTTGATCCAGGTGCGTTCCTCCTGTTCGGCGCCTACGTTGATTTGCGCGAGTTTTGATTTTTGTGTTCCACGTGTACTGCTAGGCCCGAGCACCCGTGAAGGTTAAAGTTTATTTGCGCCAGAGCCTCAAGAGTGCCTACATTACACTCCAACAAAAGAACCAGAATCTCCTGGATTTGCTGGAACCGGAAAATTCAGAGGGAGTGATAATGGACCTCCGACTGAGTGTGACGCCACGAGACTACACGTACACTCCGTAATTGCCCTGCAGCTCATTTTAAATTTATAAAACGTTAAAACCATTGTTTCAATCGTCGCAAAGTGGCGGTAACTGTGTCGCCTTCGTCATGTTAGGAGCATTGGGTAATTTTTGAAAAAACAAAATGTCCAGATTTGCATCCAACAGTTGTTTGAACCGTCGGCTTCCATGTACTGCTGCTACTCAAACGAGGAGGCTGACGGTTACACTGCTGCATGACGGACTCTTGTTCACTCGACGTGCTCCCACTAAGCTCACTGTGTCGGAATAAAGGACTTGATGGAGACCGTGACGGGCCTCTCAGACGCGCTAGCGTCCAAGAGCGGCTCGATGATCACACCGTGAAATGGCCCATACAGAACGCCATCCAACTGCATCACAAGCATACCAGTTGTCCATGATGGCTAGATAGCGCCACAACAACGCACACACCGGCAATCAAGGGTACCCACCATAATTTTGAAGTTCTTCGACGGGTCTGCGCATGAAATTTCGGCGCTTGCCGTCTGCACAACCTCGCCATGGTTCCTCGCATATTGTGAAAGGCCGTCGAGGCCACCTTTGGTTTTGAACTTGTCTTTGAAGTCCTTTGAGAATGCGAGCTGCTCAAGCTCGAGCGCCTCTCGTGCCGGGAGATCAGATGGTGTCAGGTCACTTTGGTCCGGAACGCTCCGTAATGTGATGGACGCATAACTAACAGCCAAGGCAGAGCAGCGCGTGGCACGAATTACGAACGACAGCGATGATGAGCATAGAAGAGCGTGCAACGAATGCACTCACTCTTCTCCTTGTGTCTGGTACACCCAACCGCGGACACCGCTGAACGCCTCGGTTTGGGCATACTGCAGTTTGAGTTTCGGAAACGTTTTCCATTTCTTCTTCAGTTGATCGAGCGCCGCCGCTTCAGCCTTGCGCCTTCGTGCATCGGGGTCTTTACTTTTGTCCGATTTCGTTTTTTTGTGCTTGTGCAATCGAGCCTGGTGTAATTCAACAGCAATTGAAATGTGCACTTTCTTGCGACGTTGTTTCGAGGGTCTTTTTGCACGAACCAGCTCAGTACATTGAGCCGCAAACCCAATGTCGGCCCTGGAACAAAATGGTATCACCATGTCCGGAGGCCCTTTGTTGTCAGCCGCGACCCAGCAAGCACATTCATAAACCTGCCAGCAAAACACATGCTCAGTTCTGGGAATGCGTCGAGTACTGTGCAGTCGCATGCAGCGTACTTGAAAGTGGGTGTTATAGCGAGCACCTCGAACGTAGTCTTGAACAAGGATTTGTCGGAATTGCATTGGGACGCAATACATTGTCTCTTGACCCACATTCTTCAGGGAGGCAGCCAGACGCGCAGTGGCTGCATTGCTTTGACCTGCAGAGCCGACATTTACTCGAAGATCGGAGTTGTTTGTAGCAACTTCGTCGAAATCTTCGTCGTCTCCATCGCTTTGGTTATCATCGGCAGCAGCCTAAGCCAAGGTAGTCACAAGAACAACTAAATCCACTGCTGTATCCAAACTAACAGGAATCTGCCGATGGAGTACGCACGTCATCATATGCTTCAATTGTTTCTTGCTCGAGGAGGAGAGCTGGCATGACACATTGCCTCAGGAATGGTGCAAACACCTTGGCATAATACGAGCACACAAGACGTAAAATACGAGCGCGCACGCAAATTCAGCGAACAAGAGGATAGTCGGGCCATTCTATGCGATGGATACTTTCGACACGGTGCACGTACTTGTTTCCGGTACCATTCATCTTTACGCGCCAAGTACGTCGCGACATGATTGGATGCCGTTTGCGAGGGTATCAAGAAAATGTTCAATTGCACGTCTTCGACAAGGGTCGGAAATTGTTGCAAAAGATAGATGTAGGCTCCAAGAAACCGGTGAAGCGTGCTGTCGTTGCCAACCTAAAAGTGGACCAATAACAACTCAGTGCCACAGGCAGTGAGTGGCGAACAATCGACAAGAACTTACAATGCAAAAGTGCAGTGGAATTCTGTCATCGTCCAGGGTTTCATCAAAAGCAATGCTCCCGTCACGATCCTTGGCGTTAGCTCTTCGTTGACGGTGCGATTTCGCAGTCGATTTTTGCCGTTTCAATTTACTATGATTGCCGTGTGGCCCGGACGTAGAGGGGAACGCCTTGGAGTTTCTTGGTGATTCGGAGTTTGCTCGAAGCAGAGACATATTGTGCAAGGCTTCAGTAATTACCACGCGTAAGGAAGATTCGTCCAGAGCCTGCGCAATTGGCAAAAATAATGGCACCGTCAACACTTAATGACAGCGACCTCCGTCCATGTCGGGAACGACGACGACTCACGTGGCGGAAAAGTGCTGGCTCATTGCTGTTTTCGTCCGCGGCAAAGTTGGAGAGCAGCACTTGAGGTCCGTACCTTTACACACATTGCGAATATTTGAGGGTAATGGCAAAATACATACAAAAGCGTGGCAAGCCGACTTACTGTGTCCCATCGTTGATGACAACCTCACAAGACTTGAACTCATGCCATTCCAAGCAAATTGGTGGGCACAGTGGCATGGGAGGCTACACAAATTTGCAGCAGTGAGGGGAGATCACATCGATAGCGAACCGCACAGCATGTCCAACCTGACGGGTTTCACTCATTCTGCCAATCGGTTGCGACTTGACATTCGGTAGGACCGCAGCTATAGTCTGAGAAAACAGAAGCAAATACATGCGTGACGGTAATATTGGCCACGGCGCACGACGAATGACAATGTCCGCTCACGGGCGCACCTCTGCAATTTTTGCTGCACGCTCTGCAGCATAAAACAACAGTGCTTGGTTTTCGATGAACACGTGAAGGTCAAGGAGAACTTGGTGCAAGCTAGAGAGGAGCTTCCCGACGGCCGCAGCATCTTGCTCGTACAGGGCATAAAGTCGTTTGCGGAGCTCCACAACTGGGTCAGCTGTGGGCGCATCCTACACATGAAAGCGCAAAACGCCGTACGTGTTACAGCACACGACGACAGCTGACCTTGCACTGCACAGTGACGCACCGGAAACTTCAGGATCTGTAAATCGCGAGTCACGATGTTTACGATAATATCCACTTGCAACCGCAATGTGAGGGCATCGAAAGCGCGGCTTGGTGTTCCGGATCCACCTTTAATGTCAACGCCGGCGTCGAGGTTCATCAAGTTAACGGCTAAGTTTGCGCGGACATCGTTGGAATCACTGTAGACCCACACAGTCTGCTGCATGCGTGCCCGTTTTCGCATCTGCTTCTCACCCAGGGCCGACAAAAGCTTCGATGCAGAGCGTCCCAACATGGGGTTTTGATTCGCGATGCGCGCAAATGCAAAGGAGCCAGGTGTTTGAATTTCGGTGTCCAGGATTTCAAGGATCTTTTTCGAGAACGTGCCGTACGGACGTGGCCAGAAATAGAAGGTCTTGACAGTGACCTTCAGCTGCTTGAGAATCGCCAGGTCGCTCGGGGGCTGCACTGCCAGAAACTCGATCAGGAGGAACAGCAGCTTCAGGCAAACCTTTTGGATGCGCTGCGGGGACATGAGTAGAGTTTGTGTCGGATAAGTGTGTAGGAGCCTTTGAATCTGCCGGTAGATGTCGTCCGCGAACGGTGTGCGAATGAGACGGCACAGGTAGAAAAATGTGTACGGGAAGTCGAAGTCGAGGTCCAAGTGGTCAAAAACGGGGTCGGACGAAGTCGCGTCGTTTATCATAACAGACTCCTGCAAAGTGTCTGCAATGAAGCCGGCTTTCCCAAAGTGCCGTCGTTTGATACCCTGCACAACGTTCAGGGCGAGTTCGCTTCCCTTCGTGAGTTGGTGCCCCACATGGGTGCTTTCAAAATGCTGGATTTGCTCCTCCAGCTCCGATTTGTTGTCGCCTTCGAACGTGAACATGAGGTCAACGTAGTGGAGAGTGTGCACCAAGTCGCACAGAAACGACATGTTTTTGTGCTTGGTGATATTTTTGAGAACCGTGACGATGAGTTTGATGAGACGGGCTGCAAAACTGGCCGCTTCATTTGAGTTTTCCATGAGACGCCAAAACTCAACGTACTCGATGAACTTGACGAAGAACGTTGTGTTGGAGGTCTTTTTCGAGTACAACTCACGCACCACGACTTGGGCCACCTGTTTGTCTGGAGCGGGCCGTTGTTGTCGTTGTGACGAGCTGCTGCGGAGCATGTACAAACTTTTTCGAGCACCATTGAGGGTTGGTTGTCGCCGTCCCCGAGTCAAGTCCAGCCGCTGGTTTCGCTGAACGGAGAGTCTATTCCTTTGGCGCGACGACGACATTGTTTCTCCGAGCCGGCAGGAACTCGCCTGGCGCGGACGACAGTGCACACGCACACACAATTCAGATCATGGGGGAGCGCGGCAACGATTCAGTTGTCAATAAATCCTTCCCAAATTTCCTTGCGTTCTCGTCTGTTTACGAAAGACCTCCACTTCAAAATTCAACACAACAGCAAAGCTGCACCCAAATTGGGTCCAAGAGTCGGGATGAGGAGGAGGAGGAGGAGGAGGAGGAGTGTCGATTTTGAACCAACAAGCACGCAATCAATGCCTCAATCCCGGGTCGACGGATGCACAGGTCAAGGAGGTATGGCCACGACGAATACGACAACGACGACCCCGCCATCACAATGACCACCTGCGAACAACATCAACAACCACAACGCCAACAGAAGCACGACAACAACAACAACGACTACGACAACAACAACGACAACAAGTAAATGAGTGAAGACACGTGACCGTGACGACAACGACACCACCACCACCACCACCGCCGCCGCCGCCGCTGCCGCCACTACCACCACCACCACCACCACCGACGACGACGACGACGACGACGACGACGATCGACGATGACGACAACGGCAAAGATACCACGACAACGACGACAACGAACGACGACGAACGACGACGACGAACGACGACAACGAACGACAACGAACGACGACGAACGACGACAAACGACAAACGAACGACGAATGAACGAACGTTCGTTGGTTGGTTGGTGACTGACGGTGACTGTGACTGCGACTGTGAGTGAGCAGCGAGTGAGTGTTCTGCTGACAGCTGGGCGCTTCGGCGTTGAGCCCTCACACAAATGATACATGTTTTTATCCCATTTTAGTTCGAACTAGTACTGTACTCACCAACATTTCATACTTTCACTAATAAGTCACTGTCGTCATTTCCGGTATACTCAGTACTATGTACTATCCAAACCATGATAAACAGTGAATTGTTTGACGATACGACACCGTCGAGGGGTTTATAAGTGAACAAACAACGAACGGCGTTCCATTCGTCAACGTACAACAAACAACGGACGCCGCCGTCGCCGATGCTGGAACAAGTCATCTACATATGGGATACCACGGTTTACCGTTCATTGCATACCTCTAAAACCATAGATTCCCATAAACAGATACACTCCGACAAATGCCACAACGACTCCTCGTCCTCGTCACAGGACCAAAGTGTCTATAAACGGCATACCACGATATCACGGGAGCGTTAAAGTGGTAAAAACACAGAGTCCCATAAACAGATACATATCGGACAGGGAAGCTGGCTGGCAGGCAGCAGGCAGCTGCTCGGCGGAGCGAGTGAGCGAGTGAGAGTGACTGACAAGCCAATCCATCCATCCGTCAATCGATCCGAGAACAGCGTGTGAGCGAGAGGCGGAGACCGCGGCATGCGCGCGGGGGCGTGTGAGTGAGTGGTGGAGGATGATGGATGGGAGGGAGGATGGATGGATGGATGGAGGGTGAGTGAGTGAGTGAGGTAGTGAGTGAGGTAGTGAGTGAGGTAGTGAGTGAGTGAGGTTGTGAGGAATGTCCAAAATGCAGTCGGGGGTGGCTGAAAGCGCCGCGCCGCCGCCCACAATCACTCACAGTCAGTCAGTCGCTCAGTCACTCAGTCAGTCGCTCACAGTCAGCCAGTCACTCAGTCACTGTGGCGAGCGAATTCGATCTCTCACTCACTCACTCACTCACTCACTCACTCAGTTGTCACTGTCACCGTCACCGTCACTCACAGCTCACAGCTCACAGCTCAC
>ENA-OWNT01004108-OWNT01004108.1-seawater-metagenome-genome-assembly--contig:-NODE-4108-length-13077-cov-4.551077_pt1 | contig 13077 bp, 8 predicted proteins | sample MGYA00238136_ERZ651165 | MGnify/ENA primary metagenome ERZ651165 (study PRJEB26861, sample SAMN08777766) | seawater metagenome | isolation source: coastal seawater | place: USA: Florida | collected... | reverse complement strand
CAACAGTGACACAGGGAGCCTTGAGCACTGACTTCATTGGACTAGAATTGAATGCACAGGCGTTCATTGGTCCACCCGCCTCTGGTGCACCAATGCATTTTCATCAGGCGGCACTAAACTATCTTGCGTATGGGCGCAAGCGGTGGTCGTTGTTGAGACCTGAAGATGCCATCTACAGTGTACTGCCGGTATGTGCTCCGGGCCACACTCTTTGTCTGTTTGACCAGTGCCGTGCACTCATTCGTGCGCATCGCTCTTTGCTTTCGTAGGCCGTTCAATGGTTCACGCAACAAAATGAGAATTTCGACGGCGTTTTGGAGTTCGTCCAAGAGGCCGAGGATCTTGTAATACTCCCCAACTTTTGGTCACACGCTACGCTTAACTTGGAGGCCAGTCTTGGCTTCGCTTTTGAGTTCGAGTACCGCCCATGGTGAGTACCCACGAAACGTTGCGACGCGTGGCACAATCCAATTTCATGCTTACCTGTCGCTGTAAAATCCAGGTTGAGCAAAATAAACCCTGATCTGTACAACCGTCTTTTCAGACAGCGGGAAGAAAAGTTGCACCGCGGATGGTACATCCCGCCCGATTATGGTTCGTATTCCTTATGTACTTGCGCTGTGTCGAGAATTTGTATTGACTGGCACAATTGTTATGGTTTGTGAAGCGATGTGGGCGATCGAGCATGAAACAAAGAATGTCGCAACGAGTACCAAGAAGTAATCAGCATGCACGTGGTGACTGTTGTCCATGATCAAAGGACACGGCCTCGATCATTCACTCAACCAACACCCACCAAGGCGTCACTCGAACACAAATGAAAAAAACTAACTAAAATGCGGCACGATGCCAGTTATGTCTGTTACTGTTGGTCATCAGCAGGTTCTACGTCGCCTGCACGGTCCCGAGCGCTTATTAGACCTGAACCAACACCACCACTACATGAGCACCCGTCCACGACCGGTAGTGCCAAAACTTGTCAAACAGGATGTGGAGGCAAAGCACCAACCTTGATTTTTGCGCGTAGTGACATTGCAGCAATCGGTCACAGCTGCTTTGAGAGGCCCCTCGCCGTTGCTGAGAATACGATTTAATTCTATCTTGCCGCGGCCTCGCTCCCGAACCCAAATCCCTGCATAATTGTTGTGTGAAATGGTATTGTCTTTGATTGAAGGGTTGGCAGCCTATTTTACACCAACCGAGGTGAGAGACAGCTCTAGGTGTACTTCCAGCGTACACACTCAGTGATAGACAATTACCTTGGTGATCGTGATGCCATTTCCTTCGTTTTTAGTGATGCGATTCGACACAATTATGGGCGCAGATCGGCCATGCCAAACTCCAACACCATCACCATGCCCACTAACAACATCGTTGTTACGGATGGTTGGGCAAGCACCGAACCGCACCCATATACCGTAACCGTCTGAGCCTTGAATGCGATTCGACTCCAAATTGCAGCGTGTATTGGGGCCTTCGCACACAATACCATCGTCGAAAGTGGAATGTATCTGGGTGTCTGTCACTTCAACACCAGCTGCATCCGCAGCCGTTGCTTTTCGTTCAGTACGCACAACTATCCCACCACCGGTCAACACACAGTCAGACACCGCAGTGCACGCTGCGGTCATGACTACCCCGCATTGAATGTTTGAATACACCTGCAGGCGCCACAAAATTATAATCCATTGGTCAATCAGTTCAGATTGCAGGTGATTTTGAAAACGCTGGTATTACCTGTAATTTGGTGAGCTTGGCACCTTGATTCCTCAATTGAATGCATGGTACATTTCGCAAGTTTGCGTCGTCTGACTCTGATCCAACGGCAGCTGCCAGCACCGGACTTGCACCATCAATGTTCTGGGCACCTTTGCGGGGCGGCGCCATCCGCAATAACTTGGAAACTTCGGTTCTTGTTTGAGTCGTCGACTCAAAGACGACTTTTACCCAACATCTGCATTAAAAATTCAAGCTTAGCTCCGGAGCCACGTCTCGAGAGGCAGCGGAGCGCAGCACTTACCCAATTTTTCGAGTCAAAACGACGTCTTTCTCAATTATGAGTGGTCTATCTCGGAACGTGTACGTGCCCGTACCCAAACTAATTGTGGCCTGCAAGACGCACCGTGTGGTCAAAGTCCGCGACAACAACAGTTGATGCACAACTGCATAGAATAGTACCTTGCGCGGTGGGCTGGGGGCATACTCCAGTGCCTCGTCAATTGAGGAAAACCTAATTTCATCGGCTTCGCCCATGAGCTGTAAAAACACGGGACCTGGCTCGCTGCGTTGACGCTGGCGCTCCTCTTCGGCGAGGGAGGCATCATTCATTTCCTCTTTGAGACTGGCAGCTTTGCGTTTCAGGTCTTCGATTTTCGCCTTTCGTGCCAACACTTCTTTCTGTTGATCATCATAGTGCTTGATGACTGCCGGGTGCAACAAGCCAAGTTGCTTGATGTATCGGTTGCGTTCTTCTCTGTCGACGACATTGTTATTGTCACCTTGGAATTCAGCTGTCTTACTCTGATCGATTGGCCGCACCGCGTGTGCGCCGTAAAAGCGTTGGGCAAGTGTCACTTTCTTCGCTGCGCGCTGGAATCGTTTCAGTGCTGATGGTTTTTCAACGCGGGGTGGCTCTTTGATCGCACCTCGCTTGCGATCAGGCCAGTCTAGAGGAGGTAATCGCTGTTGCTGATCGTTTGTGGACTCAGCAAACTTGAAATTCTCCTGTGTCGCGGCAAGGTGGCTTCGAGCCATGAACGGATGCTGTGACATCTCCTCTCGCGATGACGGCCGGCTGTGTCGGTGTGAGCTAGGTCGCGAACGTGACGTCTGTGACGTGCTTGGTCTCGATATTGCTACGACAGTGTTCGAAAGTAATTTCCATGCCGCTGGTGCCTCCCAAGAGCTTCTTCCGCTGACGTGCTCGAAGTAGTACGGTATTCCGGTGGACTCGTCGATGTATTCGCCCCAGTCCTCATCTTGCTCCGCAGCGTCATATTCGTGTTCAATCTCTTGAAAAGCTTCGGTTGTGGTGTCGTCAATTTGTTCGGGTTCACCGGGATCATTGTTGGACGAGATGCGCGAGTCCGCCCGGAACGTGCCGGTGGCAATGGACAAGGAAACTTCTTTGATTTCCGGCAGCCGCGGTGTGTGGCCGAAGCCCGCCGCATGCGACATCACTGGCGTCAGCACAATATCCTTACATTATTGATGATGTTCACGTCGCATTTGCGACCGTCGCGGCTGATTTTCCAACACACTCCATGGCACGCAGCAAATTCATGGCAGCTCGCCAACGCCTATTAAACTGACGTGCAAGAAACTGCCGGGCCAACGGAAATGGCTACAGAGAATACCGCTGCACCGAACTCCGGCGTTCCCACAGTCACAACACCGCCTGTTCTTGATCTCTCGCACATTCTTCGATCACCTTTCAAACACAGTCGCAGAATCGTCCCGACGTCCCAGAGCAGCTGCATCAACACAACATGCACCGCAAGTTGAAAGATAACACTCCTTGCAGCGACGACGACGACGATGGCGAAAGTTTAAACGACACGACGACACGACGACGCGATTACAAAACGACACAACGACACAACGACACAACGACACAACGACACAACGACGCAACGACGCAACGACACAACGACGCAACGACACAACGACGCAAACAAGAAAAACAATGACAAATGGCAAAATGGCAACGGCAACGAACTTCAGCCGCTTCGCAGTCATAACGTCGTCAGCAACGTTTCAACGGCACACTCCGCTGTAAATGAGCCTGTATGTTTTAAGTCTGACGCTTCGACGCCATCGTCCGCGCATTGATGATGATGCTCGACTGACTGCTGCGACGCCATCACAGAGGAAGAGCCACGGCGCCACAGTTCGTTCTTCCCGCGTACATGCGCGCGTTGAGTAGCGTGAAGTGGATTGACGGCAAAGAAACGAAAGAAAGAAGTACATTGGAAGGGTTGGTTGTATGTAGGAAAGTAATGCAAAAGATTTTTATTGATTGACTAACTAACAATTGAAAACGGTCTAACTACGGGATGATGGCTGAAGCGCGGAGTTGATCTACTTCGAGTCAACGTTGACCCATTCCTCATGACCCCAGGGCCTTGATCGAAAGTTGAGATGTCGACCATCTGAGCTCAATGTTACAATGGATTCTGGCTTCAGGTCTTCTTTCAAAAGTGCCATGGAAAGAGCTGTCGTGACATTCTTTTCCAGGTAGCGCTTGAGTGGACGAGCACCGTACGCGGGATCGTAGGCTTCCTTGGCGATGTAGGCGATGCCGTTGTCATCAATGCGAAGCTTGATCTTCTTGTCCTGCAATCGCTTCTCCAGCACTCGCAGCTGCATCTTGACAATCTCCGCAATCGCTGAGCGACCAAGAGGCTGGAACAGGATCACGTCATCCAGACGATTCAAGAACTCTGGACGGAAGTTCTTGCGGACAACATCCATGACTTTGTTTCGCGTTGCCTTGGTCAATCCACCGTGAGCGTCAGCAGCAGCGACATCGTCCAAAATGTATTGACTGCCCAAGTTTGAGGTGAGGATGATTACTGTGTTCTTGAAGTCCACTGTGCGTCCGTGTGAGTCGGTCAATCGACCCTCGTCAAGCACTTGGAGCAGAATATTGAAGACATCCGGGTGCGCTTTCTCGACCTCGTCGAAGAGCAACACGTTGTACGGTCGGCGACGCACGGCCTCCGTCAATTGGCCACCTTGATCGAAACCAACGTATCCTGGGGGTGCGCCAATGAGCTTCGAGACAGCATGCTTCTCCATGTACTCGGACATGTCCATTCGGACCATGGAACGCTCGTCGTCGAACAGCTGTCGCGCCAGAGCCTTGGCCAACTCAGTTTTACCGACACCGGTCGGGCCGAGGAACATGAACGAGCCCGTGGGCGCATTCGGGTTGCTCAACCCAGCACGAGCTCGCAAAACGGCGTCGGCAACAGCTTTGGTCGCCTCTGTTTGGCAGACAACACTGTCATTCAGCGCCTTCTCCATCCCGAGCAGGCGCTCGCGATCGCCAGCTGACATGCGTTCCATCGGAATGCCAGTTGCGCGGGAAAGCACCTTGTAGATCACCTCGTTGTTGAGCACTTCGTCCACCAACTTCTTTTCAGTATTGTTGGCTTCGGCCTCTTCAGCAGCCTTCTCAGCCGCAATCTTGTCCTGCTCCAACATGCGAATGGCGAGCTGTAGATCAGCAATCTTGCTGATGTCTCGTGCACGGCGCGCGCTGTCGAGCTTGATTCGCATCTGGTCCAACTTGGTCTGGTATTCGCGCACTTCGTTGACGCGCTTTTTCTCATTCTCGTAGATGGTTCGGAGCGGTGTCAATTTCTCACTCAATTCAGCCAGCTCCTTTTGGACCTGCATTAGGCGAGAGTCGCGGGAGTCGCTGCGCTTGAGCTTGAGTTCCTTGCGCTCCTTGGCAAGAGCTGCTTCTTCCACCTTCAGCTGCAGTTCACGGCGCTCCAGTCGATCAAGTTCTTCGGGGCGGCTGTCCAACTGCACACGGATGCTGGAGCATGCCTCGTCCAGGATGTCAATCGCTTTGTCAGGCAGGAAGCGTTGGTTGATGTATCGCGCAGAGAGCCTGGCGGCAAGCACGATTGCACTGTCGAGAATGCGAATGCCATGAAAGGCCTCGTATCGCTCCTTCAGGCCACGGAGGATGGAAATTGTGTCCTCAATGGAAGGCTCCTTGACATGCACTTGCTGGAATCGGCGCTCAAAGGCGGCGTCTTTCTCAACATACTGTCGGTACTCATCCAGGGTGGTTGCGCCAATGCAGCGGAGCGTGCCACGCGCGAGCATGGGCTTGAGTAGGTTGGCTGCGTCCATGGCACCCTGAGACTTTCCTGCGCCAAGGACGAGGTGAATCTCGTCGATGAACAGAACGACACCACCCTCGGCCTTCTCGACATCGCTGAGCACTGCCTTGAGGCGCTCTTCGAATTCTCCTTGATACTTGGCACCAGCAACCAAGGCACCCATGTCAAGGGAGAACAACTGGCAGTTCGCGAGCGTATCGGGGACGTCGTGGGCCAGAATGCGCTGTGCGAGTCCTTCCACGATGGCCGTCTTACCAACACCCGGTTCACCGATGAGCACTGGGTTGTTCTTGGTGCGGCGGGAGAGGATCTGAATGACACGACGAATCTCTTCGTCACGACCGATGACAGGATCCATCTTGCCGTCGCGAGCCAGGGAGAGCAGGTCAATGCCGAACTTGCTGAGAGCATCGAAACTGCCCTCGGCGTGCGCAGAGTCGACTTTGCGACCGGCGCGCATGTTGGTGACAACGTCGCGAATGCCGCGCTTGTCGCAACCGCAGGCTCCCAGGATCTGGGCGATGTCGCGAACCTCAAAGAGCGCGAGGACGAAATGGTCGAGTGCGACGTAGCTGTCACCCATCTTCTTGGACTCTGCCTTGGCCTTGGCAAGTACCTTTTGCAGTTCGTGGCTCATGCCGATTTGAACCGGCGGTGGGTTTTGCTTTGTGAGTTTGTCCATCTTGGACTTGATTTCACGCCGGGCGCGTGCGGCATCTCCGCCACTCTTGGTGATGAGGTTTCTGAAGTAGCCATCCTCATCGTCGAAGAGCGCAAAAGCGAGGTGGAGCGAGTCGATGGTGGCATTTTTCTGCTCCGTAGCGAGTTCGTGGGCCTTTGTGAGCAGGCCCATGGACTTCTCGGTGTACTTGGTGCCGTCCATTTTGTCGTGAGTGCTTGCTGATTGGCTGTGCTGGTGCTATCAAAAAGTTTTGTGTTGTTGCGTTGTTGTTTATGTTGCTGTTTTGTGTTGAATTCGAAAGTTTTTGGTTGTTTGTTTATGCGTCGTTCTTTTCCTTTCACCTGCAAGTTCGTCTCAGCCGTTCAGATGCACCGCTTGATGCTAGTACGGACAGCCCGCTCGCTGGAGGAGCGGTCATCCACCCGCCCAACTTGCCACCACGAACGAACCGTCACGACAAACACCATCAAAACATCACAACATCACAACTCACCCGCCACCCGTCTCAAACCACCCGCCACAAACCACCACATCACATGCCTCGTCAAAACTCTCACGCATGCCACAACAGTGCGTGCATCATGGCTCCCTGTCCTGACTTCCCCGCCACACCACTCGACCACTGACACGACGAACGAACGAACGAACGAACGAACGACCGCGCGCCACCACCTCTAACTTTGACCACCACCACCAACAACGACGACGACAACAACTCCAACACGCCGCAACACGCGCGTCGCGCGTGTTGCACTGGCACGTCAAACTTTGTGAGCTGACACGCTCACTCCGAAGATTTTGCGTGCGCCGGCCAGCCAGCCATCATCATTTATCCTGTGGGGGTAACGCCACAGAACAAAGTAGACTTTCCCTGACTCTACTAATCCGCATTATTGCCGTTGTGGCGTTGCGGTGATTGTGTGATTGTGACCACGTCACTGTGCCGTACAGTACGTCCATCTACACAATTACAGATGGAGCAAGACCGTCTGTGCCACCAAATCGGGTAGCGTCTTGTTCAACGATGTGTGAACAATCGTCTTCCCTCTCAGTTGTCGAGAAGGAAGGCATGCTTTGGACGCTGCCATGCGGCGGGCTGAAGTAACCAGCCTGTGGATGATGATGACGTGGCTGACTTCGTGCGTCGTTCGGCCACGCGGTCGCTGTGTTGCTGTGTTGTCCATGTGTTCGTTCGTTCGTTGGTTCGTTGGTTCGTTCGTCGTCACATTCATTCTTTCGTCGCCGCGTCGTTGTCGTGTCGCCGTGTCGTCGTCACACAACATCGTTGCGGCCAAAGGCAGGCAGGGACATAGCCAGGAGAATGAATGAGGGCAGATGCCAGCATGTAACGCCTCTGAGTTTGTGGGGGTGGAGCTCGCCGCCTTTTTTGTGGCGCGGTGTTGTGCTGTAATCCGTGGCAAGGATGAGTTATGGGTGTAAGAAATGGTGGGGTCGGAGTGGTGGTCGTCGCCGCCGTTTGGCGTATAGTCACAAATTCACAGCAGCAGCAGTAGCAGCACGAACAACAATTGGCACTGGCGTTGATTCATAGTTTCACTGTGGCAGCAGCATGAATCGTAATTGCCGCTGGCATTGTTTTGCTGCTGCGGGTAGTTAAATTGATTCTGGATGAAAACGTCTACAACAACTTTCACAACGACGTCCTAGAGCGCCATGAATGCCCTCCCACGACTGGGTCGGTCGCTACGACACCGATGGATCCCACTTGCATCCGGATTCATCGGAGTAGCGGCTGTTAGTTTACTCGGTCAAACTGCGTACGCAGATGCAGGTAAACACCATGCTACGCGTTCGCTCAATACGACACTGACAAGACATCAAAAATTAACTCCTCCTCGTGTTGCCTTGTGTAGCGCCTGATCCGAAGGATTGCCACAACCCGGTGTGTGGGTCCAAAAGTGCAATGTTCTTCAAAACAATGGGTGGTGACAAAGGGCAGTTTTCGTCAGGGCCAGTGCCAGCTACGGAAACTAACGATGCCAACAATGTAACTTCCCGCGAATCCTTCGTGGCCTCGGGATGCCCGGTTGATCGAGAAGAACTCGGGAGACAAAGCTGGACGCTGCTGCACACCATGGCAGCATATTATCCTGACGACCCCACGGAAACGGACAAAACAAACATGATGCACTTTTTGACCTGTTTAGCTCACTTTTATCCGTGCTCTCATTGCGCGGAGGCGTTCAGGGAAACTTTGATAAAGCATCCACCACAAGTGCAGTCGCGGAAAGAACTATCCTTGTGGATGTGTTTGGCACACAACGAAGTGAATCGAGAACTAGGGAAGCCAACCGTCGACTGCAAAATTGAGAGTCTTGACGAACGTTGGCGAACAGGACGCAAAGAGTGCTGGCCTGAAGGCGAGAGTGCGGATGAGTTGTGACCCATGCTCACACTCCAATTTCACTGTGATTTGTATTCGAACAGCGCGCTTCACGAAGCGATTGACAGCTGGCTGTACCACACTCCCTGCCAGCTACGCAGTCTCGAACGTATTTACGGGTAGCCGTGCGCAGCTCTTCTCTTTAAATTGAAAACGAGCGTATAGTAAAAATAAAATAGAAAAATAGTATCCATTGACCAGCAGTCGTGCGATAACATCATTGTGAAGCGTCGCTGTCACCTGTAGAATCTTCCCATGAGTCGTCATCGCCCCAGCCGGCGGCCGCACCAGCGCTTTCGTTGACGCCAGTCGCACTCGCGGCCAGAGAACCAATCCCTGAATTTGGTTGGACCGGTGGAGCTGCAAATAATGAGGATGTTGACGGTTCTGGCAACTGTGAGCCTGCATTCATCGACCTTGCTGTTGTGGTTGGGACGGCCGGTTGACTGAATTTGACTGTGGAAGTGTCCATTGATATGCCCATAGCGCCAAAATAGTCCACCTCCGTACTTGGTTCAGGTTCCGGTTTCACGGCCGGCTTCGGCCGGCTTGCGGTTGAGCTCACGAGACCAGCCCCAACTCCTCCGCTCAGCGACGAGTTCGGTTTGGATTGGTGGCGCATGGGGACACTGGTCGGCGTCGACTGCTCCGCGCTGGTCTCAGGTTCCTTAGTCTGTTGGCGTTGTTGCGGTGCCTCCCGCTGCAATCGACGCTCCTCTCGCTCACGCCGCATGCGCTCTCGCCGTCTTTGCTGTTCCTCGCGTCGAAGTCGCTGCTTTTCTCGACGTTCTGCCTGTTCCTTCTCCCGCCGCTGGCGTTCCGCAGCGGCTGCAGCTTCCTCAGCCGCCTTTCGCGCCTCAGCTTCCTCATCAAGCGGAATGTCAATCAGGCCACCGTCGCCCCATCCACCAGTACTGTCCGTGTTGAAGCCGTCATCATTCTCATCGCTGTTCTCGTGGTCGCCGCCCTCGTCGCTTTGCTGCCCAACGCCAAATCTAAGAGAACGGCGTTCTGCATGTTCGCCATCGCCATCGCTGTCGCTGTCTGAAGACCCGAGCTTTCCCGGACTGTTACGGGAATTTACGCGCTCGTACACCTTACCCATCTGCACCACTGTGCTGGCGGCATCGTCGCTATCATTCGCGTCAATGAGTCCCCTGCCCCTCTTCATGCAAAACACGTACAGCCCTGCAACCAGCACCAAGATCCCGAGACCACCAAGGACTGTCGGCTGCATTAGAATGGACTTCACGCTCCATGGTTCCTGGTCTCCCTCCCACTCCACTGTGCCGTGTCCACTGTCATTCGAAGGATCAATCGCGGGCGGAGCTGCCGACGGTTGTCGACCGGACACCGCGTTCCTGAGAGCATTCCCGCTGTTGGGAGGGCTAGAGTCATTTGTGTCCACATTTGATGACCCACCGACAGCACCTCCATTGAGATCTGCCCAATGATTGGCACCAGCAACCCCACTGTCAATATCATCGCCACGTGGCTGGCCATGGTTTTGCAACTTTTCGATGAACTTTGACGCGGTATCCACCACCGGCTCGGCTTGGTCTTGAATATTTGCTGCTACATCGTTGTCGAGGAGTCCAGGTTGTCCCAAACCTGTGTCGTGCGGTTGGATGTTACTAGCTGGCGACGGGGCTTTATTTGCACCAATTGCAACATTTTCTGGAGGCCTGAAATTGTTTGCCTGTGGAGCAGGTTGTTGTGATTGCTGTTGCTGTTGATGTTGATGCTGCGGCTGCTGCTGCTGCTGTTGCGCCTCTTCATGTTGCTGCCCCTCCTCCAACTTTGCCTGCCAACTAGCAGCGGATTGAACAGGATCCTCACACAAGGTTCCGCTCCACCCCACCGCACAGTCACAGAGGAAACTCAGCGTGCCAATGTCGCGGCACGTGCCATGCTCACTGCAGCCACTTGATCCTTCCGGTGGTTGGGCACAATCGTCGATATCGATGTTGCAAATTCCGCCCGTCCATCCCGCATCACACTGACAACCGAAACCATCTGCAGACGTCTCATCTTCCACACAGGTTCCGTGAAGGCCGCACGGTTCAGAAGCACATGCGGGTTGCTCGTCACAGGAAGATCCGGTCCACCCCGGGACACAATCGCAAAAGTACGAGTCTGTCCCAGTATCATGACACGTTCCGTGGCTGTGACATGGGTTATCGGCACAGTCGTCGACGTCAACATTGCACGCTGGTCCAGTCCAACCGCTGTGACAAGAACAGTCGAACATGTCGCCTCGTGCATTTGGAACGCTGAGCGTATCACATACACCATGGTGGCCTGAACGGATTCACAGCATTCAAATAAGAAATCACATGTACCACCGACCGAATGCGAAACAATCATGTGCATCGCAGTCACGCACCGCACGGCTTCAGCAGGCACGGGTCATGCTCCTGGCATGTTGCCCCAGACCAACCCACTTCGCACGAGCAAAGAAAGGCGTTGGTGCCAATATCTCGGCAAGTGCCGTGGTCCGAGCAAGGATCTGCTGCGCAATCATCGAGATCCTCATCGCACCGAGACCCAGTCCAACCAGAATCACAGGAGCACTCTGCGATGCCGCTGACTTCGCCACTGACGCAAGATCCGTGCCCAGTGCAATCGACACTACTGTCACTGCAAGGATCAGTACCTTGTCCGCTGTCATTGTCAGAGCGATCCGTGGGGTTGTTGCGAGCAGGGTTTGCATTCTCATGTTCGGCGTCAACAACGATATCCGAGGGCTGGATATCCAAGTGTTCGATATCCAAGGGCTCGATATCGAGGGTGGCATCCTCTTGACTCTGTGGAAGAAACTGCTCCTGTTCGGCAAACACACTATCTTGGGACGAAAGTACGTTTTCATCGACTGCTGCTGCAACTTCATCGTCTGGTGCCGTCTCGGCCCCATTCACCACGGAAGGTTGACTGTCGGCATCACTTCCGCTTGACTGCACGCTGGCGTCGCCGTCCGAGTCGTCATCGAACAAGGCTTGAGCATTGTTGGCAAGCCATTGCTTCATCGCATCAACTCCTTGAGGGGGATTAGAGTCGCTCGAAGCATGGTCCAGCCCTGCAGATTCTTCGTCAACTCCGTCAGGCACGTTCCCAGGCAGTGGTGCCACATCGTCGTCTGGTGCTTCTTCCCTCTCCTCTTGCGACCCTGCCTCACCATTTTGTGCGCGCAAGAATGGACTGTGGTCGACACGCTTTTCTTTCTGCTTGCGCAACGATTCCAGTAGGGCACCCATGCTGTAATCTTTTTTGTTTTCACCACTGCCGAGTTCAACAGTGTCTTTGTCTAGATCTTTGCCATCACCGACATCGATATTGCTGGGCTGTTCCTCATTCTCCTCGTTCTCCTGACTTTGTTTGTCGCTGTCATCGGCTACAATGTCGAGGACAGGCACAATGTTTGCAGACTCAGCATCAGTGTTCTGCGCCTCAGCGCTTTGTGCAAGAGAACCTTTAGACTCCGTGCCGTCCTGAAGCATCGTCTCGGCCAGATTGATCTGGTTTTGGATTGTCAACGCTGACGCAAAGTCTGACTCCGCGACAGCTTGCTGCAAATCACTTTTCAGTTTCGCAATTGCTTCCAAAACTTGAGAATCACTTTGCACTTGCGCATCCGTAGACGATTTCGTGCCGAGTAGCGCGAGCGCAACTAACAACGCGTGGCGTCGGAGCCGCATGTCTCCCGAGTGTTGATCGACTCAAGACGGGTGCCGATTCTCAAACGTGTGCCGGCGACATATAATATTCAAGAAACCGATAACGGCGACATCAAATAGATTCTGTTGCGAGTATTTTCCCAGCGCGGTGTCTTTTCAGAGTCTGGTTTCAATGCCAAGCTTCAGCGTCTCTTCCTACGAGAACATTCGTTTTTGCATGACTGCAGTTGACGATTCTACGTGGCACAATTGCACGTGGATACTGTGATTGACAATGGGCCTGCGTTGTCGTTCTCTCGTTTGCGGGAGAGTAGAATGCAATTAGTTCAAGTCGTCGCAGCTTCGCCGGAGCATTGGTTATTGGTTGCGTCCGTCCGATGATTGTTTAGCTCCGGTGCTTCCCTTGCCTTCCACCGCACCTGTACCCCCCCCCCCCACCCCCGCCCCCCCCCCCCC
>ENA-OWNT01004107-OWNT01004107.1-seawater-metagenome-genome-assembly--contig:-NODE-4107-length-13078-cov-4.694947_pt1 | contig 13078 bp, 13 predicted proteins | sample MGYA00238136_ERZ651165 | MGnify/ENA primary metagenome ERZ651165 (study PRJEB26861, sample SAMN08777766) | seawater metagenome | isolation source: coastal seawater | place: USA: Florida | collected... | reverse complement strand
GTTGGTTGGTTGGTTCGTTTGTTGGTTGGTTGGTTCGTTCGTTCGTTCGTTCGTTCGTTCGTTTGTTTGTTTGTTTGTTTGTTTGTTTGTTTGTTTGTTTGTTTGTTTGTTGGTTGGTTGGTTCGTTCGTTTGGTCACCGGCTGGTACTCTACTTCTTCCTTGTTCCTTGCACTCCAGCACGAGTACTTTACGGAGCATCGAGAAGGAAGGTTTGTTGAGTTCGTCGTCGAAGAACAAAGCGGGACCAGAGTACAGCGCAGTTCCCGAGACCCAAATTGGGAAAGCGAAGAGAGCCTTGCTTGCGGACGTGGCCGTCGGGGAGATGCTCACCACTTGAGGTTTGCACAGGTGAGGGGATGGACCTTTGACTCCGATCCTCGTTCGAGGCACCGACTACTTACTTCGACTCTGGCAACTCTTTTGAGTTTGTGCTGGCTAACTAACATTCACCAACCCGAGGAAGGTTGACAGAAGGAAGGAGGCTTGAACGGTGGCGATCGGTCGGCGAACATCGTAGAGAACGGGGCAGCACGTGACTGAGGGGTCAAGAAGCCAGGAAGGGACGTCGCGCATGTCATGCTTGAGCGAATGCAATCAACGAGGCGAAGGGAGAGGTCTCGACGGGACACGGGGCTGCGGGCAATTAACCAGCACGGACATTAGGAAGTTCGACACAACTGGACGGATAATTTATGAAGTCTACCGAAATCTCTGTGTGGTTTCCAGAGTGAACGCGCAACGTACTCATGCGCGACAATATGCGCTGACGCCATGTAGTTCTGGCGGCATGATCAGGGGACATGGCAAAACAACAATCCGCCACCATTTGGTGACTGTCCACCATGCTGCGTCCAGGTCACGCGGATTTACTTTCCTTCCAGAAGGCTGACGACATCATCCACAACAGCTTCTCTCTTCGGCACGATCCATTGTTGGACGACATCAGAAAACATTGCAGACTACACCACACAATTAGCGGCCTCGAGAGGTTCAAGGATTTGCAGAAAGTCACGGGGGCTCGCATTGATACGTGCCTCAATGTTGGCAAGAGCTTCCGTCCGCCGGAGCAACCGCCGCAGAAGGACGACGAAAGAACGGCCGCGACAGATACGGGAGCGTCGCCACGAGATTCGGCAGCAGATGAAATTGAACGCCTGCATATAATGCAGCTTTGCTACTCACAAAATGCGCAATTTGACGACGCCGTTGCTGCGTGCGAGGCGAGGCTGGCTCAGATCAAGGTCGTTCACGGAGCGGAGTCCAGTGTCGCTGCTGATTGCTTGCTAGATCTTGCCACAGTGTCGTGGTGGCGGGTGTCCAGTGCCACCGACAGCAATAACACCGCTGCTGAGGCAACCTCGCTATGCAAACTTGCCATCCAGCTCATGCTCAGTCAGGCGAAGCCAAATTCGTTGAAAGTAACATGCGCCTACGCGCTTTTGGTTGAGTTGTTCAAAGCCGAACGGGCCCCAACCAAAGTTGAAGCGATGCTGTCGAAGATCCGTCGAGAGACTCAGCGCTTGTTTGCGCAAGACATGCCCTCCGCCGAGCGGCAATGGGGTCTGCATGCCAAGGTCTTTACTTTGGCTGACATGTTGCTATCAATGAAGTTCTACATGGGCGCGGAAGAGGTGTTCCAGACGATTTGCAAGTCACTCTGTGGGGAATCCTTCGTGGTATCTTTCGGTGCGGTGGAGGTACACTGTTGCTTGGCGGCGCTGCATGTCCGTTGTGGGGAGATGCAGAAAGCCATTTCGGTACTACAAGCAATAATTGCCGAGTTCGAGGCTCTTCCACCAATGTCTGTGACGCCAACTGATCGTTTGATCATGAGCCGAGTTTTGTTTCAACGGGCAAAGCACATGGCGGCACGGGGGTTGTACAAACCGGCCGTGCAGCTATTTCTGGTCACGTTGCGAATTCGCAGGAAATTTCCAGCACGCGACGCAGACAGTGCCTGCGATTCCATTTACCACTACATCCCAAATTTGCAGATGACCACACTGGTTGAAGAGGTGTTACATGCCATTAGCGTGCTGGTCTCTCTCGACAGCTCGCTAGAACAGTACGTGGACGATAATTCCATCGAGATAGTCTAGTGCATGGCGTAGCGCAGCGCTCCAATGAAGCTGTAAGTAAGTGGCGCAATCGAAGCGTCCACATCACAGGGATCACAATAGGAAACTGAGCTTTCGTTTTTTATAATAAATAAATTTATAAGCAAATTGCGCGTGGTTTACGACGAACAGCTCATTCTGCGTCAGCCTTCCCTTCTGCTTTGGCTTCTGCGGCGGCGGCTTCAAGGAGATCGCGGATTTCCTTCTTCAAGTCAGGGGACCCTAGGGCCAACTGGATTGATTTAAGGCTTGGCTTCAAAGCCAAGATAGTTTCAACGGCTTCCGTGAAGCTACGGTATGCGGCGATTTTCAGCGGACCCCACACTCCATCTTTCGTGATCATGTTAACGTCCGCCTGTTGTGAACACAGTCAACAGAGCAAAGTGACAAATTGGCCGAGGGGACGCCTCGACCGAGAGTGCAGCTGATCTAACCTTGTGCGACGCGAGGAACTTGAGGATTTCCGAATATCCCTTGTCAGCTGCGGCATAGAATGGCGTGCAGCCGTCGTTCGTCCGGCCAGTGTGAATGTCCGCGTTCGCCTTCGCACGTGTAAGAACAGGGCAACGTTAAAAAAAAGTGGTAGTAAGCCACCGAATTCTGTGGCGCCGTGCTCAACTTTTGGCGCGGGCAACGTGAGCAGCAAGTCGTCATGGCGTACCTGCACAAGGATCTGTAAAATAGGGAGCCGACCGTTCTGGCTCGCAATGTATGTTGGGGAGCTCCCGGTTTTCGTGGTAACTTCCGTCACCGAGGCTTTAGCTTCGATCAGTTTGCCTGCACAGTCGATCGGGCATGACATTGCAGTGTGGTTTGTTGCGACGCAACCGCACGCAACTTACGCAGCGTGTGTGCATGTCCATTCTCGGCGCACGTGTACAACGGAGTCGCTCCAGTTTGCTTGCGGATAAGCGAGGCATCGGCTTTGAGCTCAATGAGCCGAGTCACGACGTCGTCGTGGCCTCGGTAGCAAGCGTTGTAGAGTGGCGAAATACAGGTGGAGGTTTGGGTGATGTTGACGTCGGCTTTTCTTTCAATCAAAACATCCACCGCGTCGATGTAGCCAGAATTGCATGCTGTCCAAAGTGCAGTGCAGCCTCCACGCGTCTGAGCATTGACATCACCCTGCAGCGGCCAAGAAAATTGTCAGAAGACGCGAGGTGACCACGTCCTTCACTGCAAAGTGACTAACCTTTGCATCAATAATCGCTGTGACAATCTGCGCTCTCGTTGCTGCTTTCCGGCCTGCTGTGGCGTGGAACAATGGAGAGTGATAGCTTTTTCCTTCCAAAGAAGCAACTTTTTCCCGGCGGTTGGTTGGGAGAGCAGCCAATACCCGTTCGACAACATGGAGGTGCCCATGTTTTGCGGCAACAGCGAGTAGAGTTGCCACTTGGTCGTCAGAAAGTTCTTCCAGCTGCGCGGCCATCAAGGCGCTGTTGGTGGCAGCATCAGCATCGCTGATGTCGTCACCTGCATCGGGACCCCCTCCAAACTCACCGTTGAAAACTTGTTTTTTGAGAGCACCGAACGCCGTTTTTGTCTCGACTCCGCTATCTTTAGCATGTTCCCGGAGCCGTTCGTGGGCTTTGAAGTACTGGACGAAATCTGCGTGCAGTGCAATTGGAGAGTTTGCGAGATGCACTCGCTGCATTTCACTGACGCGCTGCATTTCTCTGCGATAACGCTCCAGCACCAACTTGACTTCGAACACCATGGTTACTGGTTGGCTTGAGAGCTCTTTCGAATGCAGCCAGTCTTCAGAAGCAAGATTACGACATGACGCACAAGGAAACCACAGAACTTGTCAAGCTGCCACCAAGAAAGATACGGACAAGCAGAGTGTCATACCGAGAGCTGTTTGTATACCCCGATGCCAAGGCGCTCGCCCGGACAATCCTGCTGTTACTTCCTCGATGTCGTCTGGGGTTGCATATTGTGCCCAGCGGCGCTGGACATTTGGGTCCTCGCAAAGCTGCGCAAAAGTTTGTTTGGTCTCAAATCGCACACCTGTAACAGCACGAACAGAGTGCGCCAATCATGGTGCAAACCTTGACCGGCCAGCTACAGCAGGCATTAAACCGCAACAAACCCAAATCGATGGTCCTGATTCCACCACACGCAGATGCCTCGGACGAGGAAAGGCTCATTCCATTCGAGAAGGTGATCAGTGGACCATAATGCTTTTGAAGCTGCGCGGCCGCGGCGGCAAGCTTGTCTGCATTGTCGAAGACTGCTGTAGCGCGCACAACATCAAGATATTCTGCGGGGCGAGGGAATGGCTTGTGCCACAGGTCCTCAAACGAGTGCAGCCCATTAAGCATTCGCGAAAAGCTCTTCACCTTCGCAACTTCCACTGCTCCATCGTGAACCTAACATAGCAGAAAGATCAGGATGAGCCAATGGCGGGTCACGAAACAAACGTCGTTGTTCAGCGTACGAGATGCCCGATTTGCGACTCAACATCCGGTGCCACTTTTGGTTCCAGCGCAACCGCTAAAAGCCGAAGGTAGTGGATATATGCAACCTCTATGTCCAGAGTTTCCGTCTCGCTTGAAAAGTAAGGGTTTTGCTCTTTGGCTTGCTGAGCCATAAGCTTCGAAACTGGCGCTGGAGTGGCGAGGCACCCGGCGAGATCTTGGCGTTGCTTGTGCTCATTCTGTATTTTGAAATCAATATCGCCGAGACTGTCGCGGAGTCCTTCTGCCTCGTACAAGGCCTCAAGGTTGCTGCCTGTTTCGATAACGACAGCAAAGCGAACATGCTCGATGACGAGATGCGAACAAAAAATCGAAAGACATCCAAATACTGGGCAGATATTCACGTGAACAACGGACCAATTTCAGTCATTTCTTTCTCGACACCGTCCCGGAGATCATTCCAAGCCGGCTGGGCCCAGCTGAGGCATTGCGTGAATTGGAAGATTCCGAGCAACAACCGAACATGACGAGATATTTCCTCGTCGAGGTGTGCGTACTTAAGAGCCTTTATCGTCCAAGGTACGCAGGCCTTGATTAAATCACGATGGTCGTTCGAAATGTAGGTATAGTCGGCGGCAAACATTCTGTTGACGCATGCAGGCAGTGGCAGAACTTGGCTTCGAGCGACTGCTTTTTCTGCTTCTCGGCGGCGGGCTTCCTGTCTTAGTCGTTCAGCAGCTTCTTTTCGTCTGCGAGCAGGCTCTGCGGCAAGAATGCGCGCAGCACGAAGCGAGACGGGAAGCAAAGCTGGGTTCTTCTGAGCAGACTCGTCTTGTGGGTGCGCAACGAGCTTGAGCGCATCCAACAGCCATTGAGCATCTGCAATATTCACATCGACGTTGCCAAGCAGAAACGGTGCAGCAGACACCAGCGTTTCGCCGAAGACAACATGATCACTGCCCGATTTCTGCAGCGCGCGAAGCTCCTGCACGACAAACGCTGGGAAATTAGCCCATTCGGTTGCAGATGGCTGACGCAATTGAATATCGGCACCGTTCGCCTGCACTACTGTGAAGGCGTTTGATGCGCTCATCGCAACGAGTGAATTCCCGCTTCGAGCAACATGCTGCTCGACTTCTTTGGACACGTCCACGCTTCCAGCTAGAACCATTGCTTTTGTTGTGAAGCCTTCATGCTCCTCCACGCGCACGAGGACGTGTTCACCCTCCAAGTCTCGTGTTGTTGACTGTGAATCATGTGGAACAGACTTGGACTGCAACGTGCATCACAAATACACGAGAGAATGGTAAATGAAAGCAGTATAGCATAGATTGAAACTCAAGAAACGAGCACGTACCAAGCCAATGCAGAAGGGGAACCAATCCTTTCGAACCAAGCGTACGACCGCTTGGAACGGGAGACAGGACGCTTCATGACCCGATTGTTTCCCTCCCGCGTGAGACGTGGACATCGCCATTGCATCACGGACCAATGCGAGTGATTGCAATGCATTCAAGTACTGCCCTTCACCTTGGCTTGACTCAATGGAAGGATACTTGCATCTGGGGCGCTGGAACGTGGCTCCCGACAGCCGTTCTTTTAACGGCCGCCGAAGAGACAGCGAGAACTTGGGATTGCCGTAAGCATACTTTTTGTACTCATTCCAGTTGCGTATTTTGTGGTCGTCAACTTTGACGATCACTTGCTGTTCTCTGATGCCTCTGGACGCGGCTTCATCAGATATCGGACCAGTGACTTGGAGCGTGCTTTGTATGACTCGGAATCCGGCAAGGCCGTCGTTGTCTCTTTCAATTTCGACAGTTTCAACATCACTTTGGCCCTCTCCCTGCACGGACCCCACGACTGATTGTCCATTTCCGAACAAACGCACTTCCAATGACCGGCGCGTTTCATCGGGTGCCACCCCGCTGGCCTGGCGAAAGAACGAGGCAACACAAGTCATACGCTGTCCACCGTTGTCGATCACGAGCATCGATCTCTTACTCGTATGCGATCGGGAATAGAGCTACCAGCACCAGTCCAACTTTGCAGTGACAAGGAAACGTCTGGGATATCTTGCCGTTCGAGCACTTGGCTTGTGGCTGTGAATTCTGAAATGCACGGACTCTCCAAGCCCTTGTCCGTGATTCGTGTAAAAGCGAGGAACTGAGACTGGCGGACTTCGATCGGATGATCCTAAGACACGTCGTCAACATGCATGTTGATACATGCAAAACAGGGCATGCACGCAGCTGAGGATGGGGGCAACGAACCAGAATGATTACAGCGATCCTTTGCTCGCCAACAACGACGACATTGTCGCCGACGGCGCGGCAGTAGCTGATGCTTACTTTGGCGTTCGAGCTTGTGGCATTCTTCACTGATGTAGAGCAAACGAGAATCCACAAGTTTGAAAGACTCTCTGGGCAAGCGCTCTTGACAACCAACGCATGGAGCTGTCCGTTGAAGTCGTTTCTTTGTAAGTTTTGAATTGGTGGCATTGCAGGCGCGGATGAACCTTCTTCGCGATGGAAAGCGGGAAGCGCGCTCCAAGCTGGTGTCACGGGCTCTGTCATCAACTCCAGCTCCAGCCACAACTTGTCAGACGACGACAATGCTTCACCACCCTGGAGAAGATCACGCAGCTGAACTGGCACATCGAGTTGGGATTCGGATTGAGCATCGACGATGGCAGTACTGAATGGGTCCTTCGAGCCACCTCCTTCCTTGGAAACAGACGCTGTCTTCGTGGTGATGGCGTGGTTGAGGCACAAATCTCGAGCGGCCATAAATTTGCTTTGAAAGAAAATATCGACACACGAGCAGAAATACGTTCATGCAAGCACAACCGCATGAGCACACGCAGAGCATACACACAGAACTTAGTGTCGCTTGCTAGCGGAGAGAAGGGAAGCAAAAGCAAGGCACAGCGTACTTGTGAGCGTGGACGTAAATTTCTTGAGCCAGTCGTCGACGCTCACGCGCCAACGTCGATTCCTTCCCACTCGAGTCCAAAACTTTCGGCTTCGAGATCCACTTCGAAGCTGCGGTCACAGCATCACCGCAAGCTCCGCGCCACAGTGCCAACAGTGTTTTGTTACCTCCGAGGAACTGCAAGAGACCGGCAAAACATACACAAAATAATAAAAAACACAAGCACGCGTGGATGAGTTCTGGGCGATTATCAGTCCGCTTCACCTTTTCCACGGCGGTGTCAGCGCCGGGATGGGCCACTTGAGAGAAAAAGTATGCCAGAGCGAAGGTTGCGTATTCGTCGGTGGCTTCGCAATTGTATTGCCGCACAAGTTTGTTGACGGTGGCGATACGCCGCGCAATGTTTTCCATTGCGGCCGTATCATTGAGCGGCAGGATAGAACTGGGTTCTTTGGGCGTGTGCAGAAACAAAAGCTGCGCTGGAACTTTGCCATTGGCTGGCAGGAACTCGAGTGGCACTTGGACCGAAACGCGATTGGCAGCCGCAAGTTCTTTATTAAATGCCTTGAAACAGAGGAACGAACGTGAGATTTCCACAAATCCGGCGGGATCAGCTCAAAGTAGCGACTTACGCTTTGACTCAAAGGTTGCACAACACGAAACAAGGCGTGCGCGGAGATGGCGTAATCGTCGCGAACGGTGACTCTGTCACTGCTTCCGCCCTTGCCGAACAATTCTGGTTCATGCAGCAACGACAATGCTCCCGGGCAGTACCACCACGCCGATCCGCTCACACTGCGAACTAAGACCATTTGAAGGGCTTCGTTTGATTTGTCGATTTGGACAACGAAGCCAATCTGCCCAACCTTCAACGGGCCCGCGCGGGCGTCAAGGTTGCTGGAATTGGCGAAAGTTGGAGAGAGAGTGACAACGCTGCCTCGTTCGAATCGCGGCTTGTGGCCTTTGGCATCGTCGACATTTGCGAGTGACTTGCGCATGCACGACCAGCACACACCAAGCTTGATGGGTGCTCCGTGCTGACCAAGAAGACCACAAGGAGCAGGCTCTACAGGCGATGGCGCCACACCGCTTCGTTGCAAAGCGCCCCATTGCGTGACACCTTTTTGCACCCGCGACAAGTACAATTCCATTTGTTCCACACAACATGTTCCTGTCGGCAGTTAAGTCGGCCACATGTTACGGCACGCGTTCCAAGATATACGAAGCGCGACGCCAAAGACACGATACTGCACCTTGATAGGGCGATGCGGACTCCAAGTCCTGCCCCCGATCGTTCTTCTCGCACGTCAGAGATATCTCAACCTCTGCCAAGGTGGACAATAGCAGTTGGAGCTTCGTCAGATCATTCTCTAGTTCCTTGAATTTCGGCCTGTGCCAATCACGATCCGCGGCTACAGGTCACTGCACGGCCAGAATGATTGGGCACACGTAGCGAACGTACACAAGTGTCGTCACGATGTCAGAGTAATCGATGAGCGTGCACCAACCACGGTGCTGTGGAAGGTTTTTGTCAGTGTGAACGGTCACGACTACTGCGTGTGTGAAGAAACTGGTTTTGGTGCACTAAGTTGGTTGCATTTGCAAGCACGCGCATTTTCGCACAATGCACCAAGTCGCACACATATTTCGGTCACAAAAAACACTATTCAGATGCGGTTGCGAATGTCGATGCAAGACGCGCGACATGTGTATGGCGAGGCTCACCTCCACGCCCGAAGGCAGGTTTTCCGACAACAGAAACGGAAGCGATTCGCGCGCAACGTCAGTTTTCAATGAAAAGACGCAGCGAGTTTGGGCCTTCGTTGGCGATGCTGCCCCAAATCTGTGCGGATTGACATGCACACGAAGCTGTGCCAAGCAAGAAAAAAACGTCGCTGATATGGTGGCGCGTGATGTGGACGAGCGCCAACAAACAAAGGTGTTGTACCTTGCCGAACTCAGAAGACACTCCACCAGAAACGTCGACGGAAAATGTTGCTGCGCCCCTGTCTTTGTCGTTGAGCTGCAATGGCTCGGGTCTTTTGTTTGAGATACGCTTCAGTGCTTTTTCTGGCAGTGCAACGCGGTGGTATAGCTAAGCGGTAGGACTTGCTACTTGAAATGATGGATGCTGGCTCTTGCGGTGGCACACGTACCGTTCTCTTTGGTTGTTTTGGAGAAGCGAACTTGCGAAGGTGGCTTGAAGTAACGTTCACGGCGGTTTACCTACGGATGCGCATCATGGTTAAGGTGGTCCCCCGGTCAGGTTGTTGGAAGTATCGCAGCGCAACGCACATAAACAAGGAACGCGGCGGCACTGGATTCCAGTGCTTGCACGGTGCTTGATATTTCTTCGAACGTGGTGCCACGATCAACGACACTCAGGCAGAGCCTAGGCGTCAAAGTGGCAGTGAGCGCATGTGGGACAATAGAATGCAAGTTGAGGTCCAGGTCGTACCGGCACAGGTGGGGTGGGAGCAATATGCCATCAGTGTGTACAGCAAGACTCTCGTCTGACGTGCGAGCTGTTCCAGCCGTACTCTTTCCGATCCAAATATGAGCGTCAGTCTCGGAGATCTTCGCCTTGTATCTCCGAGCCTTGTCCCAATCGAAACGCTTGCCACAGCCAAGGTCAGAATGGCGCGCACCTCCTTTGTCAGGAGCATCTGCGCCACACGTAACGGAGCTGCACCCATCGGTCTGTAGAACATAGGTGATCGGCGGGTGAAGGGCCTTGTTGAAGGCAGGGTGTCAAACACAACGAATATGCCATACCTTGAACGTCAACAGGCCACAATGAGGACAATGCCTCATGACATCCGCTTTGAATTTCTCCGAGGCGCACAAGTCGCGGAAGTTTTTCAGTTCTGTCTGCAGCTCCTCTGATATAGAGTCCTGCGACGCCAGGAATGCCATCCAGTGCTCTTTCAACGCTTTGAATTCGTCGCAAGCGACGCCAGGATGACCAGTCAGCCAGCAATTGGAGCACCACTCTTGTGTGCATTGCGCGCACCGCACGGTCCTGAACAATCCCACGCGGTTGCTTGCGAGGCCAATGTCGATGGCGTGGCCGCACTCAGGGTTCGGACATTGGCGGTGAAAGCCGTGATTGGTGGTGGCGTGATCAACCGCAGCGTCGTAGAAGTTTCGCAGGACGAGCTCGTCTCCCGCCAAGCATTCCAGCACAGTGGCTTCCGCAACAAAACACTTGCAGACTTGGCCCGCAGGACATGTTACTGGGTACTCTCGCTGCTTTATGCTTTTGCTGAGGTACTCGCGGAAACACTTTTCGTGAGCTCGATGATCGAAGCCGCACCTTACATGGACGGTCCCTGGCGATGCGGGCGCGTCCGCATCGGAGTGTGGCAGGCCATTGCCGCAGCACACACAATGACCTTTCAGTATGTCAGCACTGACGGCGGAAGAAATAGCCTCACCGCATCGAAAAGGGCACTCCAAAAAGCTCTTGCTGTGCACCATGCTCTCGACGAAACAATGGTTACAGATGCGGTCGCCGCAGCAGTTCAACGTGTGCTTCGCAGCTCTATCCTCACACACACTACACAACGCATCTTCATTGGCATTGGCAGTGCTTGCTTCACTATTTGCGCTGCTCGGTTGCACTGCGCTGTTCCGCCCAACGTCGGCGCGCAAGGCTTCGAAACAAGCCTGCTGCAACTGCGACATCCCAAGCGAAGCGAGGTCCTCAGTTCGAATGCTTTGTATGTCATCAATTGACTCAAAACCCAACTGAACTAGCTGATCACGAAACATGTCCAGCCCCACCATTTGCAAGGCGCTTGTTCTTGAACTGAGCTGCCGATGCAGTGGAGGTTGCGCGACGTCGAGGTCGTCGTCGGTGTCGGTGTCGTCGTCGCTGCCGCCAACTTTCGACTCGGCAGCCGCGCGGCGAGTCGAGTGTTCTTGCACCGGACTACGCTCCGCCGCGTTTTGCGAGGGCGTGCTCATGTTGCCTGTGGAGTTCGGTTCTGCTTATTTGTATACCTACCTACCCAAGTCTTGGGCACCTAAGCGCGAGCGAGCAGTGACACCAACACCAGCTGCGAGTCCGCGGCAGCTCTTGCTGCGGCCAAGAGACGATCTGCTGACGGACACTCAACCAATGAACTACACGCATCTGAAACAAGAAAAAACAAAGTTCGACAGAATGACAATTGGATGCCCCTTTTTGCAATACAAGCACGCTATGCATTCCACGTCGTCGTCGCCACGTCTCCAACAACAACTCAGCGACCACACTGAACTGTTGAGTGCAGCATTCCGGCACTGCAATAACACCCTAACCGTACTTCGACGTTCGACACAGTGACTCAACAACAACGACGACGACGACGACAACGACGTCAACAGTAGCACCGACACCGTGCCAGTTGCTGCGACAACTTTACAACAACACCGTCCCTTCATTCCTTCGTTCATTGCTGTGATAATTTTACAGCAGCAGCACCGCTAGCACCGCCAGCACCACAGCAGCAGCACCACCACAAAACCAACATCACAACAACAACAACAACAACGAACGAACTACTCGACTATCATACAGCGAAGTCCCATCGAACCAGCAACAGAAGACGAACAACGAACGACGAACAGCAACACAGCAACACAGCAACACAGCAACACAGCAACACAGCAACACAGCAAAGCGAAGCAAAGCAACAACCAAAGCAAAGCAAAGCAACAGCCAAAGCAAAGCAAAGAGCATCGAACGAACGAAGCGACGAAGCAAATCAAAGCAACAACGAAGCAACAACGAAGCAAAGCAAAGCAAAACAACAACGAAGCAAAGCAAAACAACAACGAAGCAAAGCAAAGCAACAACGAAGCAAAGCAAAGCAACAACGAAGCAAAGCAAAGCAACAACGAAGCAAAGCAAAGCAAAGAGCAAAGAGCATTGAACGAACGAACGAAGCGAACGAAGAGCAACAACAAAGCAATCAATCCAAGGACCGACCACCGACCGCCGACCGCCGACAATCTTCACAAACCCACGATTTCCCATTATCGGATAACTCCAAATTGCCTTTTATCCCACTGTACCCAACACAAACAATGTACTCTGCAAATGGGAATTCATGGATATTTGGACTGAGTATGAGAGTGAGTGTGAGTGTGAGTGTGAACGAAGGCGGGAAGAAGAAGAAGGGAGGTCTTTCCTCCTCACGTGACAGCGCATTCAGTAACTCGCGCGGTTAGTTACCGCTTTTCAAAGTGACGAAAGGCGTAGAAAGTGTGCATTGACCGCGCGGATAACACGCTTGTCCTCAGAGTCTACTCGCTCGGTCATTTACCGTAGTTTATAGTGTAGCAAGGGGGGAGAAAGTGTACATTGAGCGCGTGCATAAAGACACCTTCCTGCACAGCTGGGACTACCGCACTAAGTCGCGCGCGGTTAATTGCCGTATTCCACAGTGAAGGAACGCGGAGAAAGTGGACATTGAACGCGGAGGCGTATTCGCTGTCACTCCCTACCTTCGGCTGTATGATGTGGAATGTGGAGTTCGTTTTTTGTTCGTTCGTTCGTTTTTGTTCGTTCGTTCGTTCGTTCGTTCGTTCGTTCGTTCGGTTTTGAGTTGTTTGTTGGT
>ENA-OWNT01004106-OWNT01004106.1-seawater-metagenome-genome-assembly--contig:-NODE-4106-length-13084-cov-4.616975_pt1 | contig 13084 bp, 15 predicted proteins | sample MGYA00238136_ERZ651165 | MGnify/ENA primary metagenome ERZ651165 (study PRJEB26861, sample SAMN08777766) | seawater metagenome | isolation source: coastal seawater | place: USA: Florida | collected... | reverse complement strand
GTTCGTTCGTTCGTTCGTTCGTTCGTTCGTTCGTTCGTTCGTTCGTTCGTTCGTTGGTTCGTTCGTTCGTTCGTTTGTCGTTCGTTGTTCGTCGTTCGTCGTTTGTTCGGCCGTCGATGGTGACAAATGGTAACGTCGCGGTCACTGTCGGCGCGGTGTGACCGTGTTGATTGATGGCAATGAACAACGCGCGTGGTTAAAGTATTAATTACTTGGATGCTGGTGATTGCGAAGGCTTGCGCGTGGCGTGGTGTGGATGCGTTTGACGTTTTGGCATACTCGTTTGGGGGATTTGAAACGTGGCTGCAGAGTATGTGTGACTCGTCGTACCAACCAGACGTTCTGTGATCACGGACTGGGGATCACGGGTGGCCATAATGAAACGTAAGGGCAGGACATTAGCTGGAGTGGATAGGGGTCGCTGCTGTGGCGAGATGTGTGTGGGGGTTCGTCCTCTGATCGCCATGACAGTGACTACATGACGCGTATCCAACCTCTAGTAAGAGGTATGGTTGCTCTCGACGCGTTGAAAATAGCAAGCCCCTTGATTGTGTTGATGGCTCGCAGAAATTAGTGTTGGCAAGAACAAATTGACCATTTATTCACGGCGAAGTGTGGTAAGCGATGCTTTGAATGTGTTCGGCAAAGGCCATTCGAATTTGCTGACACAGTGCATCCGCCAGCGGCTAGTGTGTGCCCTGCCGTCCGGACCGGCAAGTTTGCCATTTCTCACCATTGCACGATGCGCGCTGTGGCATGCCTGCTCTTCGTACCACTCGCGACTGCGCAAGCCAACGATGAAGGTATTAGCAGTGGCACTGTGGGGTTCGCGAGTACAATAAGTGGTGGTTACGGCAACACTGCAATCTCGTCGTACGGCTCAGTGGCCGGGGGATATAGCAACATCATAGACGCCTCTGCTTATGATGGAGCGATCTCTGGAGGTGCTTACAACTTGGTACGTGTCATGCATGTATCAGCGCATTATCTTGATGGCGCCTAACGCTTTTGTATGCCGCACCACATGCAACACGAACAGGTTAGTTCGTCGACTGCAGCCACCGTCGGCGGCGGACAGTCGAACACAATCGTTAATGCGGCGTACGGTTCCATCGGCGGGGGCTCTTCCAACTCGGTACCAACTTGCGTGTGACAACCAGTCGTGGTTACATGTTACTTTTGCAATCGCTCACACGGCGTTGTTGTTCCTGCTGTTGCTCAATTGCAGGTCTCTGCGTATGCGGCGGTTGTCGGCGGCGGGTGGCGCAATTACGTGAGTCTCACTGATCCTCCCGCGCTGGTTGCATGTTCGCGGCACCGCACTTTGTGCGATGAGGTGCTGATTTAGTGTCGGGACGACGCTGACTTTGGGAAAATCACCATTGCTTGCGTTGTAGGCGAGGGGTGCCTATGGTGGGATTGCCGCCGGGAACAATAACGTGGTGAGTATGAACAGTGTCGCGTGTCGCCTTGCGTTCATGGTGGTTTGAAATTCTTTGACCAACGCCTGGCGCTCGTGTCAAGGCGTACGCCTCGTTCTCGTTTGTCGGAGGAGGGCAGTCGAATACAGCTGGAATTGGGGCTTCGTACGCAACAGTCGGCGGAGGCTACGATAACCGTGCAGCGGAGCAGTACGCTACCGTCGCTGGGGGTGCCATCAACAGCGTGCGTGTAATGCTCGCAGCAGGGTTCGAATTCGTGGTGAGGAACCGTCGTCCAAACTCTCACACCGCGACGCAATGTACATGAATGTGCGCAGGCCCCGGGTTTATACAGCACAGTTAGCGGCGGGGTATACAATGAGGTGCGTGGGCGAAGCTAACATTAGCGGGCTTTGCCGCAATTCGACTGAATGTCTGCGAATTTTGATCGAGTAGGCTCTTCTTTTTGCGAGTGCCGTTGGAGGTGGCTACAGCAACACGGTGGGTGGGCAGGCGCCTGCAAGCATCAGTTTTTCTGATCTCTTCTCATGAGTGGGTGTTATTGTTGCGACCAGGCGAGCTCCGCGACTATTGCCGGCGGATCGTATAACACAGCATCGTCGGGGGCATATATTGGCGGCGGTAGCATTAATTTGGCTTCCGGCGTAGCCGCATCAGTTGGGGGAGGAACTTCAAACACGGTCAGTGGCATTGTTTGTCACTGCTTTCCCGTGCGGTTGCGCGCCAACTTGATTCCCAATGATATTGTCGTTTCTAGGCCTCGGGTTATAGCGCCACAGTCGCTGGTGGATATGCTACTATCGCTTCTGCATTTGGTTCTTCAGCTTCTGGATTTTACAATTTGGTAAAGAAATCTTCGTGCTGGCGCTCACAACTGTTGCAGTTGCACTTACTATTTCCTGCGCGGGTTCGGAACAGGCATCAGGCTACGTGGCGTCAGTCGCCGGGGGCTATCTGAATACTGCGTCCGGCACGCACGCTTCAGTAGGGGCAGGATACTCCAACTCTGCATCTGGTGGTTTCGCAACGGTTGGTGGTGGCGCGGGCAACATCGCATCCGGATATGCCGCGTTCGTTGGTGGCGGAGGCCAGACTGGCGTGGGCAACAGAGCCTCTGGAGTGCGGAGTTCGGTCGTTGGCGGAAATTTAAACACAGCAAGTGCCAGGCAAGTCAGCATGTTGCGTAACATGCTCTGATCCTGTGCATGGTCACTCAAAACTGCTTGTTTCCTTGCAGTGCCTCAGTTGTCGTCGGCGGCGAGTACAATTCGGCCACTGGCACCAACTCCGTGGTTGGAGGCGGCGCCTACAACTCTGCTACCGCAGGATATTCCTTTGTCGGCTCCGGTCGTTCTAATCGGGCGGCTGGTTCGTACGCAGGTGTGCTCAGTGGTTACTACAACCGCGCGGAGGGCTTTGCGACGCACATTGGTGGTGGATACTACAATTCGGCGAGAGGTTCGTACACTTCTGTCAGTGCGGGTTATCGCAACACTGTCAAGGGTTCGTACGCGTGGCTCGGAGGTGGATACCGCAACACAGCCAATTCATACTCCAGCGCCGTGGTCGGCGGCGAATACAACCTCGCACGCCAGTATGCATTCGTGGGAGGTGGATGGGCCAATACCGCAAAGCCTTTTGCATCTGTTATGGGCGGCATGGCGAATTGGGGTGGCAGGTTCGGTTTCATCGGCGGCGGGGTGGGAAATACGGCTCTCGAAGGAGGATTCGTCGGGGGTGGTCTCTGGAACTCCGGGTCAGGGTCTTTGAGTGTCATTGGTGGCGGTGAGTACAATTCCGCAACCACATATGCAACGGTAGCTGGAGGCATCCGCAATACAGCTGGCTCATGGGCCGTTGTCACTGGTGGGTTCTCAAACGCGGCAAGCTACGGAGGTGCTGTTGGCGGTGGCTACCTCAACACCGGGGCCGGCTATTTTGCTGCAATCGGCGGCGGTGCGTACAACAGCGCAGGTTTGGATACCGTCGTGAACGCATCCGCGGGCATCCATTATGCGACAATTGGTGGCGGGTTGCATAATTTGGTGAACGGTTCCATGGGTGTGGTATCCGGCGGCGCCTGGAACATCGCCACAGGCCGATTGGCCACATGTGCGGGAGGAGGTCCTGCCCTAACAATACAGACTCCAATAGCCACGGCCCCAGCACCGGCTCCAGTTGGAGGCGAAGGCGGCGAAGGCGGCAACGGATGGTTCTTCTACTACTACTACTATTATTACTATTACTACCAGTGGGGTGAAGGGCGCCAGTTGGCCATAACTCAAGGCACAACAACAGCTGCTGCCGACCTCACGCCAGCCATGACGACCGTGACGACGACAACGACGACAACGACGACGACAACGATACCACCACCAACAACAACTACAACAACTACTACAACTACAACTTCTACAACTTCTACAACTTCTACAACAACAACAACGACGACGACTACGACGACGGTTGCAACTTCTTCCAGCGGCAATGCGGCTGTTGGTGATTGGTCGACAGTAAGTGGAGGTGGAAGTAACACTGCCGCCGGGCATTTTGCCACCGTCATCGGAGGCAGTCACAATTTGGCAAGTGGCAATGCATCGAGTGTGTTGGGAGGGACCGGCAACACCGCAGCAGGATATGGCTCGGTGGCTCTCGGAGTCGCCGGGACAGTGATGGACGACTTCGCTGCGGTTCTCGCTTTCGCGGACCCGGCCTCGCAAAACAACTCCTGTTCAAGCGCCGGGGCAGGCTCATTGCAGATTTGCTCCTCTGCCGGATTGTTCGTCAGCGGGGGATTGTACGTGACATGCTTGCTTGTGGTGGTGGACGCGCATCACTGCGATGCTACATTGTTCTGACCTCTGTTGTGTCCGGATATTGTATCGCAGGGAGGTAGATGGAGTCGATGTCCCCGCAGAGTTGAATTCTCTGAATGAATCACTTCAGGCCGCGGAGCAAGTTGCAGCCACCACACGTGCCGATGTTGATTCTAACTCTCTGCTGATTGACTCGCTTTCGTCGCAAGTGAACGCAACGGACGCGCTTTTGCTGTCTGCCCTCGCTGCAGCAAACTCCACAAACAGCCAGGTCGCTGCAAATACTGCCAACATATCCACGCTTGCAGCGCAACTACAGTCGATGAATGCAACATTGAATTCGTTGATTGTGTCATTGACGACGACAACGACGACAACGACAGCGACAACAGCGACAACAGCGACAACGACAACAACGCATGCTGTCACAACGGCACCAGCTATTGCGACATCAACCTCAACGACAACCTCAACGACAACCTCAACGACAACCTCAACGACAACATCGACGATGATGGCGACGACAACAACAACGCCGGCTACAACAGCAAACGACACCACCACCCCATCCGCGCCCACGACAACAGCTGCTGGAACGACAACGACAACCGCCGCGATTGCGGCGAGTGTTGACGCCGGATTCGTTGATGACACAGTCGTCGATTCTCTGACAATGATACTGCTCGTGCTGGTGATCGCCCTCATAGTCGTCGTTGTCATTCTTATTCTGGCTCGAGCGACGCAAGCGAAGAAAATCAAACAAATGAGTTCAGACATCAAAAAGCTGCAGAAGCGTCTCGGCCCTGACGAAGCTGTGATGCAGCAGCTCGAAAAACGCGTCGCAAGAGAAATCGAACAACTCCGAGATTCAATACAGCAGCCACCGCCGTCATTCAATGCGCGTTCAGAACCAGAGCAGCAGGGAGGACCGATCAGAGCCGCTGCCCCGGCCTCCACTTCGTCCGCAGTTCCACCCCATCACATCGTGCCCATCTCTCGAGGTCCCGCGCCTGCTCCCGCTCGTGCTGCGCCGGCGGACATTGCCCGTCGACAGTTAGACGATGCGTTGGACGGATCGCTCGCGGCGTCTGTGTCTGCCCGGAACTCGCTGCCTAATCCAAGGCGTGCTGACTCTCAACAGCAAGCGCAACAACGAGCATCAGCTCAGCAATTGCGTAACAGCATCAAACGCAACCAGCAGAAGCAATTAAAAATGTTGCAGCGATCACTGCACCGCAGTCGAGGCGGGACGTGAGCTCAAATAGTTTGTGATCTTTGAAATTTTAATGTTTTAAGTCTGTATTGTTATGTTGTTGCGTGGTTGTAAGATGACGTACGCACGTCTGCGCAGAGTAGTATCACGATCCAATGCCTCCGAGGCAGATGTACTTGGTCTCGACGTACTCATCCAATCCAATGGTTGCCCCTTCTCGCCCGAGTCCAGATTCCTTGATGCCACCAAATGGTGCCACTTCCGTGGACAGAATACCCTCGTTTACGGCAACCATTCCGTATTCTAATGCTTCAGAAACTCTGAATGCCTACATCACCACACATCCGTGACGACGCACACACTCGGAATGGTATCGTCGCACAACTGCTTCGTTTCACACTCACCCTGCCTAAATCTTGTGTGTAGAAGTAGGATGCGAGCCCCGCCGACGTATCGTTGGCAATCTGAATTGCTTCTGCTTCGGTTGAAAATGATATCAAAGGAGCAATAGGACCTTTGCAGACACGATTGTGTTGGTTGTGAGAAAAATAGTCGTGAATACATACTCGAGTAATAGTAGTATGGCCCTGAAAGTGTCAACTTACCGAAAGTTTCTTCTTTCACACAATCCATATCACTGGTGGCGTTGGCAAGGATGGTTGGCTCGAAAAAGTTACCTTTCACCTTGCTAATGGAACACAATATGAAAGGCAGTCATCAATTTTGGCCCATGCTTGGCATTTGCGCGGAAATCCGCAAAGTCGCTGACCTGCCGCCACTGAGAAGCTTGGCGCCTTTGGATACTGCATCGTCAACGTGCCGCTGGACTTTGTCGATCGCTGCAAACACGGGGCATAGTCATTAGTGAACGTCAACGCCTGAAGTTGATGGTATGTATTCCGGAACGCACCTGCACCGTTGATCAGAGGACCAACTTGAACGTTATCATCTAAGCCATGCCCCATGTTCAGGTCGGCAACGGCTTCAGCGAACGCTGACGCAAAGGTATCCATGACGTTCTCATGCACTACAATACGGTTGCTACAAACGCATGTTTGACCCGCGTTGCGGTACTTCGACGCAATAGCCTTCGCGATATAAGGATGAACGTAAGATTTGGAACAGCGCTCTTAAAATGTGTCAACAGACGGAATAAGGTGTCAGCAGTTGAGCAACGAACCCCTTGAACTGCGGCAGGGATGTCGGCATCATCGAACACAATGAACGGAGCGTTGCCACCGAGCTCCAAAGACAACCGCTTGACAGTTCCTACAGGGACAAGTTGTGGGCGTCATTGCAGAAAGTTTGAGTGAGGTGGCGTTGCGCAATGACACGTACCAGCACATTGCTCGTATAATTTTTTTCCGACAGCCGTGGATCCAGTGAATGACAACTGCACAACAACGGCAATCGTTGGTCACAATGAAGCGTCCGGTGCGCCGAACATCGTCGTGAGGACTTCTACATACTTTTCTGACGACAGGATTCGCACACAATTCTGTTCCAACCGCGATGCTGTTGTCTGCAGACGATGTGACGACATTGAAGACGCCCTTCGGGATTCCAGCCTCTTCGGCTAGGACGCCGAGAGCAAGGGCGCTTAACGGAGTGTCGTGCGCGGGCTTACATACGATACTACAACCTGCTGCGAGTGCCTACACAAAACAGCAAAATAGTCCAGCGTCGGACTACGGTAGCGATCTCAAAACGCAGACGGCATAAAACAAACCGGTGCCACTTTACGGGTGATCATCGCTGCAGGGAAATTCCAGGGTGTGATCGCAGCGGCAACTCCGACGGGCTGGCGAATTGTGAGTAGTCGCCGCCCCGGCGCATTTTGTGGGATGATCGTGCCCATGTCCCTGCGAGCTTGTTCCGCGAACCAGTCGAAGAAAGAAGCGGCGTACGCGACTTCTCCACGAGATTCCGCCAGAGGCTTGCCGCACTCGAGAGTCATAATTTTGGCCAAGTCCTCGACGTTTTCGTGCATGAGACTTGCCCACTTACGCAATGCATCAGATCGCTCTTTTGTAGTGGCTGTTCGCCAAGGTCCATCTTCAAAAGCCCGATTTGCTGCTGCGATGGCGTCTCTTGTGTCATCATCATTGCAGTCTGCAACATCCGCCAGCAACGTACTGGTGTTCGCCGGATCGGTGACGGCAAATGTTTCGGCCGTTCGAGAATTGCGCCACTCCCCATCGATGAAAGCTTGGTCACGAATCAGTGCCTTCTTAGTGACAGACTCCAGTCCGTAGCGGCGTACGGAGGCAGGTGAAAATGTAGCTTGTCCGCACCACTTGAGCTGGCTTTTGGCGGCTCTGCGCAACATACTACGAGTACTGTATCGCACTACGGTGCTTCGGCGACGCAAGCTTGGGTTCGTCGGTGCTGTGTGGTACTTGAGAAGAAAGCAAGCAATGCAGACAAAGAAATTCAATTCGGCATGTCCGATAAATAAAACAGTAAAAATAGACATGTCTGTGTGGTTTGGTCGCTACGTTTGCTGCCTGTTGCGAATCATGCGACAGTCAGTCTCCAACATTCGCTCCTCTCCTCTCTCCCTTCCTCCATTCGTTCTTGTCTCCGTGTTCCATGTCCAGCAGCTCACCTCACGTTGCTTCGACTCTCCACACACATCTCCTCGTCATCGACTCCAAACTCCAAACTCCAAAACAAAAACAACCATCGTCGTCGTCGTCGTCGTCGTCGTCGTCGTCGTCGTCGTCGTCGTCGTTGTGTCGCTGACGACAACGTCAACGGACTGAAAGTGTACAGGTTGAATGAGTTTTGTCATGGGACAGTGTTCGAAGTAACTTTTCGTGAAGTGGTCGACACAGTTGCGGCATAGTGAACGAAATGCAGCGGGATGCGACGGAGTGCAACGAAATGTAAAGCAATGGATGTCGTTGCACGCTTTCATAAAATGAAACCGTATCGAATTGAAAGTTATTTTCAACATACAAGACAGAGGACAATGGTGTATGCTAGTCCGGCAATCTACAACGGACCGCCCCACCCCGCAGCAATCGCCGATGAAGTTCGGACACGACAAGGCAGGCGCGACAGCTGTGTCAAGGACTTCAGCTATTGGAGGAAGGCTTGGCGTTGCGTTTCCGCGCCCCTCGCCCTGCAGATGTCGTTGGGCGCTCCCCATCAAGAAATGCATCAGCGCCTTCCAAGCGTTCATTCTCGTTGATGAACACGATACCACCTGGAGTGATGCAAATATGTAAAGATCAAGTGTGGTTGCACAAGAAGTTGAGTGAGAAAGCAGACGAACCCGCGTTTTCTTCAGGCTGCGGATTGTAAATGTGCCCCTCTGCTAGTTCGGCACTGATGACGGCAGAATCGTTGGTGAACAGAATGGTCTGAGTAAAATCGACTGATGGGTCCTCGCCCTCCACAATGTCCGTTGGCTCGACGTTCACCATTTCGAGAACCCCTTGGTAAATTATTGAATCCTCGACAAAAATCTCTATTTCAGAAACGCCACGCTTCGCTGTTTTGGAGTAGTTCCAAAGGCATATGCGAGAAACGGTTCTGGGATGATCAAACAGCACAAACAGCGAGTTGCCCTCCCTGCAGCGCATGTGTACACCCAGCGTTAAGCAAGCTGGTGATGAAACATGCACTCACCACCAGCATGCAACGTACAGTGGGTCGTATGGGGCAAGCCACATGTGCTCGTCGTCAAAAGTGTTGTTAATGCCGTCCGCCAACTTTTCAAGAGTTCGTGGGTCATCCCCTCGGCTATTTGGCAGCAAATTGATGTCCCTCATTGGGGCAGCCTGAAAAACAACGGGAAAGATTTGAATGTTGAGCACACAGCACACGCTCCAGAATTCGCGTGAGTGCATACCTCAAGATTCTTTTTCGTGAGCGGGATCAACTCATTGTTCTCATCAAACATTTCCAGACCATTTAAGCCAATGTAGTGAACGTCTCCACACGTGCTCAGCAGTTTGAACCGAAACATACAGCCGGTCGGGAACAATGGAGTAACATACTGTTGAGGGGCTTCCGAGACCTCCAACAGCGGCCAGTTCAGGTCGGCGAAGTTGGTTTCCGGATCGAAAATAACTTCCTCAGAATTGGAGCGGGTGTTGCCGAGCAACTCATCATAATCACTCTCATCCACACTTTGGAACATAATGTTCTCGCTTGCAGCAGAATCGTTCAACGTCATCACCTCGGCGCCCGACTGACTGGCGCCATTCGCGTTGGAGAATCGACTGCGTGATACCCAAGCACCACCGGACTGCTTTGGGCTACTTGCCGCCGACGAATTTCGCGGACTTTTAGATCCAACCTGCCGTTCTTTGTCAAAGAAAATTGTTTGGCCATAATCAAACAAGTCGGATCCTGGAGCCTGCGCCATGCAATGTATCGTATGATTTAACGGCGTACAAGATTCATACGGCATTTGTACAACCATGCGTACTTTTCGAATCAAGTATCCTTGTGCAGGTGACAACAAGTTCTCGTCAGCCTCGACTTTCAGCCACTTCACTCCTGGACATTTCGCACAGAGCACTTTCTTGTCACTAGATGAGTTGCACTTGTCGCGCACCAATCATGCAGCCCATACCAATAAATGACTCGTCCAAGTTTGGATTGTAGTTCCAAATACGCAATCCCACCTGCAAACAAACATCTGCGGTGGGACAAACGCCGCCTGCGGTGATACGATCAAGATGCCACAAACCAGCTCCGTCCGAGTAACAAGCGTGATGGTGATGGTAATGGCCCAAGAGACGCGAGAATTTTTGGGAAAAGTCCACATATGTTTGGGGTCAATGGTGACATTGCGGCCATCAAGAAGCCGACTCACGGACTTCGTACACGACTTCGACAACTCACTCCCTGTGGTTGAATGAAGGGCCAACTGCCCGGGCTGCAGCACCACCGGGACTCCAGAATCTGCCAGCTTGGGATCTTTGCTCACCTCCTTCGCCGTTGGCGCACGGAACAATTGGAGTCCCGTCAGCCCCACCCCAGACAAGTCGCCCCAGTTTGGACCTAAATAGATCTTGAGAACCTTGGTAGGAACGGCCGACATTTGCATCAGCACATTGCTGGACGATCGCGAGCGCGTCTCAACTGAGCCGGTGCGCTGGGAGTCTGCGGCCATCTGCAATGCGTAGCGACACAATAGTCACACGCACGCCATGAGAGCCAAGTGCACACACGATAGGCCACGTACGCCGCGAACAACTATTGGTTTGGACACTACTGTCAGGGGTTGGAGCAGTCCCTTCTCGGGCGGTGCGCTTTCCTTCGACTTCTTTTTGCGGCGTTGATCAGCAGCGGCCTCGGCCCGACGAAGTCCAGTTAATGGACGGTGCGCGCGGCTTGTCGTCTTTTTACCACCTTGTTTAGCGGCCCGGGCTTGCTGCACCTGCTGCGCATGTTTCTGACGCTCATTGCGATTCGCTTGGCCAGGGCGTCCTTGCGCCGTTCCTGCCCGATGACAACATACGGTTGTGATATTCACCTTGGTCAACACACAAACCTCGAGCAGAATCGTGCACGTGGGGAAGCGCAAACTCACCTGGTCGGATCAGGTTTAAGTACTCACGACCACTGATATTTTTGTTTGCTGACCGATTGCCTTGTCGCGACAATAGCACAGATTCGAGGTTGCAAGTTTGTTGTTGTTTCACGCGCATGTCAGTCATGGACAAGATCACTCACCTAACCATGACAGGTCGGCCTTTTTCGGGCCAGAATCTCCCCTTTCGACCGCAGAAAACCCTGCACAGCTGCGATGACGGCCGTGGTGACCCTCTGATGACGCGTGCCTCCTTAGCTTGCGCGAGCCACGCTTTTTGTCCATCCCTTCGAAAAATCCGGGGTATTTTGACTTTTCGTACTTTTCAATGAGCTTGAGGACTGCCTTGTTCCTCGTAAACACCAAAGTTTCCGAACAGGCACGAGGTCCTTCTTTTGTTGACCCAGTTGCCCTTTTGATCTCGCCGCGGTAGATGAACTGGTCGTCCAGCGTAACCTCAACATAACGAGCTCCGCGGAAAGCATGGATACGGGACTTGTTGTAGTTCCACAGACGTATCATGGAAACGGTGGTCTGCATGTCAAAATTGATGTGGATGAAGTGGTCATCCCCGGGTTCAAACGGTGCCAACCAAGCGTGCAGGTCGTCGCAAGTGAAGTTTTTCCCATCGACTAAGTTGTGAACCGTTCGCGGATCGTTGTCGTAACCATCGAGAACATTCACGTCAGCAGGATCGGCCCACAGCTGCTTGTCTGGATTTATAAGCTCCACTAAATGTCCGGAGCCGTCGTAAATCTCGAGCCCCATGAGTCCCACGTAGTGGGGGTCACCCCACGTGCTGAGAATATTGACGGTGAGCTTTGTGCCGCGCGGTTCCATTGGTATTACAAAGGCATTGCTATCTTCCACACGCGAAGTCCCGGTCTCCACGTCTTCTACAATTTCACGCCGACGAAAAGAGGCCGACAAACTCTTGGCGGCCTCATCTTCAATTATGTTGACGTAGTGGACTCCGTCTGCAGGGGAGTCCGGCTGGTGGTGGCCTACGGAGGACACAAGCCCCTTGGTTGTCGTTTCGGCGAGTCTGCGCCCCTTGTTGGTTTTGGCGAAATTTCGCAGTGAGTTCAACGATTCTTCGAGAGATTGGCTTCGCTTAGTGTTCCGTCCTTCCCGTCGCCGCCCCCTCCTACGATGGGCATGGCGAGCCCTCTCTTCTTGATACACTTGCTGCGAGTTTTTGCGGGCCTCTTCATCAGCCCGCTTCTGCGTGGCGGGTCGTCTGGGCCGAGTTCTCAACGGGAATCCGTCGTCGTGGGACAAAGAGGCACCAATTCCAGAGTGCTCGGGCGACGACTCCAAGCCGGCATCGCCCATCAACATCCTGGCAGCGGCCTCCACCATTGAGTCGGACCGAGACTGAGCGCCTGCCGCATCTTTGGAAGGCGTGGCAAGTGAGATGGTTTGGTCGAAACTACTATCGTTGTCTGACATTGTGGTTTCGTGGCGTCTATTTGTTGCAAGTGTACGCCAGAATCGTCACTTGCAGCGCTCCATGCGGAAGTTATTGCAGGTCGCCCGATGGCGTTCGTCCTACGTTGATCATCCCTGCATCGAAACCATTCGCGCAAGCGGTCGCCGAGGAAATGCCACTACGCGGCAGCAGGCAAAAACCCGGCAAAATCGATACGGGTTGCCAACTTCCTTCCGCTGTTTGGGCGACCAACTTCAATGCAACCGTGTCACGTCGACGTTGCTAGTCCAGGCAAAGTGAACTTTGTTGACGTCATCGCACCACCAGTGTTTCTGACCAATTGTCCTGCGTTCGTTCTGTCCACAACAAGCTCCATGTGATTCACCCATCGATCCGGCCTGCGTCTCGCTCCTCTCCAGTCGACCTGGCTTTCAATTAAATTGAGTTGGATGCCACGCAAAGCAGTGCAGTGCAATACACACTTCCACTTACTGTTGAATTTCGACAACGACAGCACCTCCACATCACGACTTTCTCTTCAACAACGAACAACGAACGACGAACGACGAACGACAAAGGAACGACGAACGACGAACGACAAAGGAACGACGAACGACGAACGACAAAGGA
>ENA-OWNT01004104-OWNT01004104.1-seawater-metagenome-genome-assembly--contig:-NODE-4104-length-13089-cov-4.057947_pt1 | contig 13089 bp, 18 predicted proteins | sample MGYA00238136_ERZ651165 | MGnify/ENA primary metagenome ERZ651165 (study PRJEB26861, sample SAMN08777766) | seawater metagenome | isolation source: coastal seawater | place: USA: Florida | collected... | reverse complement strand
TTCGTTTGTTCGTTTGTTCGTTTGTTCGTTTGTTCGTTTGTTCGTTTGTTCGTTTGTCTGTTTGTTCGTTTGTTCGTTTGTTCGTTGGTTGGTTCGTTCGTTCGTTGGTTTCATTGGTTAGCTTCGTTCGTTGGTTCTTTGGTTCGTTGGCTTCGTTCGTTGGTTCTTTGGTTCGTTGGCTTCGTTCGTTTGTTCGTTTGTTCGTGGTTTCGAAGATTTCTGTGGCTTCGTAGGCTTCGTGCGTGCGTTCGTTCGCATGCCTTCACTACGTACATCTGCGTCGTTCGCTTCGTTGTTCGCGTCGTTCGCTACGTACATCTGCGTCGTTAGCTTCGTTGTTAGTCTGTGACACAGCCGACTTGTTTTCCCAGGTTATGTGACGCTCCGTGGATCACTGGGTAGCACCTATTCTCCGATGTCGTGGCAGCAGCTGCTCTTGAGTTGAAGGCATGAACGCAACTTTTAGCTGCCTTAACGTCCTGCGACTCACTCTTGTCGAAGTTGTTGCTGTGAAAAACAAGTGGCGGGGCGAAGCCATGCGAAAGAAATAATTGTCGAAACACTGGATTGTCGTTGTTGGCGAAGTCGTGGAATTCATTGCCGAACTTTTGATGCGCGTTCATCCCACGTGCACGTGAGGGTGATTTACCCCGTTGTCTGTAGCGGCGCTGCCATGGGCTCTCGTCAACGCCCACTACTAGCGGAGTGGATTTGAACACTTGATCGTCAAGTTGGCTCGTAACTTTCTCTCCTTTCGAAATGGGGACAACCAGCAGCACATGCGCCCCTGCCTCGAGGTCGCAGCCCTTGACGTTGTTGCAAAAGAGTAAGCACGCCGAATGGCAAAGCGCTCATCCCAACCCACTTCGGCTTGTGCTGGGGGTCGATTTGCCAGATGCTATGCCCGAAGATGTCGACGGTGCGTTGCGTCAATTGTGACACCGTGATGACTACCACGCTACCCGGCGCACCAATATATGTGCCACCCTCCTGCATGCGCTAGTAATGCAACTTACGAATCTGTGCAAACTAATTTGGTCTTCGTTCCTGACTTTCCTTGTTGCCATTCCTGCGCCAGAAATCAAGACCGCTTTCGGAGAGTACGAGCACAAGCTTGACGGATCCATCGACTTCGACGACGACAGCGACGGGGATAGTCGGCCGTCGCTCATGTTCGGCGGCGACTTCAGCGATGGAGAAGATGACGACTCGGAAGACAGGTTCGCTCCCGAATATGCCGGTCGCGCTTTGAAAATTCTTTCGGTCGGCGTTGCTTGTGCGTGATGCTGAGTGATCTTTATTTGGTACACGTAGTGATCTCGACAACGACGACGACAGCGCATTTGTGATTCCGACTGACTTTGAGGATGGCGACAGCTTCACCGCTGGCGGGGATGCCACTGAATCCGTGTTGTCCGAAGAAACAGGCGACGTTGCCGACGAGCCGTCCGGGATTAGTCCTGCTACGTTGGTTGGGTTTGAGGCTGCGTTGCGTGCCATTGCCAGCGACTTTTCAGGCAATGCACGCGGGTCTTCTGATGTCAGCAGCGGCGTTGCGGAGAACGACTCCGACAGTCTGCTCTACCCAGACGTTTGCTGTGAAGCTGTCCTCCTTGTTGGCAAGAGCCGCTTTCATAAACCCGTGCCAAGTCTAGTGCAAGCACGCCCCATTTTCTCGGCAACTGATGGCCTCGAGCAAGTTGGCTCCTCTGACGTTTCGCGCTCCGTATTGACCGCCAAGCCAGCTGGCGCTACCAACCGTTCGCCCGTTGCATATCGATTTGAAGTTTTCAATGTAAGGGGTTGTTTTCGTGATTGGTTCGCTAAACCGGATGCGAATGGACAAGTCTCACTGACGACTTGTCTGCGTTGTGGACGTTCTGTACAGGTCGCGGATTCGAACGGCTCGGAAGACGACGATGCCCTGCAAACCGTCTTCATCTTGAATCGAGACTGCAGGACCTTCACTGTCGATGGCGACGACGAAACTAGTCCAAGGATGTTGGAACTCGTTGACACAGCTTCAGGAAAAACGGTCACTTTTGGACTAAACCATCTCAATGATGCATTCCAGGTCGGCAGCGCGATTGCGGCGCGTCTGTGTTGGATATGTTGCCCAAAATCACTTATTTACCTGACGCTGCTGTCCTTCGTCCACAGAAATATCGACAGTTGCAAGATCAGCGACACACACATGGACTGGAAGATGAGACGAAATCTGAGTCGAAACTTGTAGAAGCTGCGGAATGGCCCGATTTCGTAAAGGGCGCTCTTCAAGAGCTTCAAACTGGTGGCGTGGCTGGCCCCACCAGCGAGGAGACGCAGGAAATACCCGCAAGTTTGGCGGTTCCTTCGGCTCTTTTGTCGTTCGCTCCTCTGGTGACCGAAGCTCGATTTCTGGGGCTTGCCGCGTTCTCGATGGTGGACTTTGAGACAACGTTGTTCGCAGCAACGATGCGACAGTTCCCATTGTCGATTCGGCAAGGTCAAGGTGTGTGTGCATGTATGGGACGATGACAAGCATAGCAACGTTCTCACCCACCTGCTGTTTTTTTTTCGCAAGTGTCTTTACAGCCTTTGGCCCCTGCGTCGGACTCACAAGGCTCGGTAATTCAGTCCAGTCACGATGATCCCTTACAAACCTTCGGCGGGAGTGGTTCAGCTGACTTAACTGATGGGCGGGGCGCGTATCTAGCGTCGTCGAGTTCCCAGCCTCCACTGACTTGGCTTTTCAAAGGCGCCCAAACGCACCAGTATGATTTGATCGCATTCAATACGTCGGTGTACATGATAGACGAGGTGGATGGACAGCGCTACCTTTTGGGGACCGTTGGCGCACACCCGGTTGATGTCCTCAGGTTTGGCTGGATGTACTTTGGTTTCAAGTGATGCGCGCACGTGTTTCCGCCCGTCACAATTCGTGTTTTTCGCAGGTCACAAGGCCACGAGTTCCGACTTCACCATGTCAAGCAGTACACGATCGGTGTCGAAGTCGATTCTGATGGTCCTGTGCAACTACCTTTCCAGCTTGTTGACGACGCTGACGGCACCGGGGCATTGTGCATCAGTGGATTGTCTCACGGCGCAGGTTCGTTTTTGCAACGACACTCTTGGTCCACATTGCCTTCGAATTTGAGTCGGTCTGTGTGTGTTCAGAGCTAACTGCTGAAGAATTGGCAGAATCAACTTTGCACATGGTGCGTGCTGGAGATCATGTTGTCAGAGTTAATGGAAAGGTAAGCCACCGACCACACGCAACAACTTCTTTGCGAAACCCGAACTCGTATCCAGGCACTAACTGCGCACACTTGATGCTTCAAGGATGTAAAATATGCATACGACGTTTTTGCCGCGCTTCGCCAAGCGAGAGAAAACGGAGAGAAAAATGTGCCTTTTGTTTGTGCTGGCATCCGCAACACCAGCGTTCTGTCGCTGCTGAACGTCAATCGGTTTCGAGGTCGCGCGGTTGAACAGCTGAAACAGGTGTGCACAACAACACGTGATATCTGTGCCAAACTGCTTGCGCTGAGTTGTGCGGTGTTGTGATTGTGGCGCAGCTGGTCGTCGACTCATTCTCCAACATTCGGGACCAAATACAGCACCACGACAGCACAGACGTGGATTCCTGGCATCGACATTTGCACGCGATGCATTCGCAGCTAACCGACATCGTCAATATTGCTGACAAAGTCTTATCACTTTCCACGAGGAGAGGCCTCGACGCGTCCCAAATATTTTGGTGGGTCCAACAACGCGCGAAAGCCTTTTATCGCGAAGGAAGCGAATTTCGACATGCCATCAGGTGCGTATTGTTCAAATCGAGGCATGCAACCAAACAACTGCTGAGTGCAACATCTTTTTATGTCGTGATCTCAGAACTGATTCTGGCATTGGAGACATTAAGAACCCCGTGGACTTGGGTTACAAGCTGCAGTGGGCCCATGTACGTTTTATGCTTTGCGAGTGCCATAGCATGAGAACTGAGCATTAACAGGCAACACACTTGCTGTGCTGAATCGCAGGCCGCTGTGCTGGCCTTTGAAGCGTCACTGCGTGAGTACAGACTCTTGGAGAGCCGTTTACGCCGCGAGTTCGTCCGACGACGAAAGTTTAACTTTCTCGAGAAGTGCCTTGAAGCAGAAGTGGAATGCCTCGACTTGTTGGCGTACTTCGCCGTTGGGTATGCGAAGACTTCGGCGCAGCAATCAGTTGCGGAGCGGCAGCAGTTTGGGACAATGCCACCTTCAAACGAGTGCGTGTCGGCGTTTGCCGAAACCACACTGGAGCGACGCAGCCGTGTGTGGTACGCCTTCGATGTCTCGCCAGCATTTCGTCGCTGTCGCCGATACTTACTTCAACTGGTTTCATTCAGGTATCTCTTACGCGAACTGGTCCAACTGCATGAAACGTATCGATTTGACGACTCCAGCGCAAAACTGTCTTATTCGAATAAAATGGTCAGTTGTTCATCATATCACACGCATGGGGATGGGTATTGAATGTAACACGAGTGTGGACGGACTTGTTTTTGCACTTTTTGCAACGCAGGCTCTCGTGGAAAACGCTATTCGCGTGCAATCCAAGTCGCCACACAAACTCTCCGTGATCGGCCGAGCGTCCTTGGGCATGCGAACAGAGGACATTCGCGAATTTTGATGGTGTTGACAACAAGTCTACGACTGTTATGGCATCATGTCGCCAACAATGAGTCGATTTTCTTTCATATATATAAAATTAAATCTGACGCGGCCAATTTTGTGAATTCATCTACGATTTGCTGTCTCGACCACGCGTTGATACTTCAAAAGCATTTCTGCACCAGCTTGCACAATCGCATTCACGAATGCCAGGTCTTTTTCATTGCCAGCTGCACATAACGTAAACGCATTGGATGTAAGGCGCAAGTGGGGATTGGCATACGTTATCGTCACAGGAAACAAAACTCACGTACCTCCGCTGGCAGTGACTCTTTGCGCAAATTCGTCGCAGCACAATTGTAACTTGTCGAACGCATTCTGTTCACACAAAAAATTGTGTGAATGCACTTCCAAAACGGTCGCGGCGAAGTGGAAACTGTGACAGACCTGTTCGAAACGTAGACTCTGAATCGATGTCAAGTTTACAAGGGGATCAAAATGCTTTCCCGCTCTACAACATGGCACATCGCATGACATTCGACACGTGAGCAACGGTGCGCAAGTATTTAAGACAGTGTGAAACAAACCCATCAGACCCGACTCCAGTGGAGTTATGATCTCGTCCTTTCTGCTGCCGAGGCTTTCCGCGAGAGTTTCTGGGTTGTTGCCCACCTTCGCCCATGTGGGATATGCTTTGATCAAATATCCATCGACAATAGTTGGCGACATATGACCGGCCCGTGTGTTGATTCGGCGACGTGCTTCCATCTAAATGTGGAGTCCGTTGCATCGGGTATTGCAGGTGTGGTGACGCCCTTGAGAACAAATGGTGAACAACTGTACTCGGACGCACATCAACCCCAAGGCGTAGAGTGGGCACAACATTTGTCAAAATTTCGGCACCTGCGTAAAACCGGAGCAAGCAGGCTGTAAAACACCAACGAGCGGGCACCAGCGCACGGTCAACACAAGTAACATCAACAAACCAGTCTCCACAAAAAGAATCTGCTTCAAGAATTGCAGTTCAGCGTTGTCAATCCGGAATCCGTGGGCCTCTGCGAGACTGTTCACGGCCATGTCAAGCTCGGTGGCGTCGGTGGCCACGCGCAACGAGCCTGCTTCTGAAAGAGGCTTGAGCAATGACGCATGCCTGGTAAAAAGGGCCAAGATCCCTTGCACGAATTGTTTCAAGTAGCTGACCGCAAGCTTAGTCGACGGTAGCGGGCGGAAGTAGACATCAGAGCAAACTGCGATGGCAGCTTTGACGCGAGACATGTACAGGGACGTCGATGACGAGGACGGGGTATTTTGGCTATCGGTTGCGAAGTTCTCATCATGCATGCCCATCATGACACCCTCGATCTCTTTCAGTACAGCGACGAAAAAGGGACATAATATATGGTGCTGTACATTCTCCAACGCTGCAAATGTGGCTTCTAATTCGTTGTGCGCGGTGGCAATCTGTTGAAAGCAGAAACACCGAGAAGCAAGAGGTCAAATGAAAGTGCATACTAGTTTTGACTCAGAGAACATCCGAGCGCACCAGGTCTACGTCTCCACTATCGCTTTCTGTGCTTGGCGTGGGATTCAGACTGCCAATGATTTCATGCAGGTTGTCGCTGAATGCTGCTGTTTTGCGCACAACATCGAAATTGTGCACTTGAGCGCGGGTTAGTTTTGCACCAACTCCTGCCAGATTCTCAAGGTTTCGTGAACCGTTGCCATTTGTTCTGATTTCTGCACTCAAACGCACTCGCAACGACGATGGCTCAGTGGCTCTTGCGTGCTCCATCGCACGAGCAAATTGGTCTCCAATCCGGCGAACAGATCCCAGTACTACGGCACACAATCCAAAATCGTTCTGTGTGGCCTACCGAAAAGACAGCAGCGACATGAGACAGGTTTGTACATGACTCAAAACATGGGCAGTTCACTTACGCGGAGTTCACGGCGCATATCTGAAGTCAGAGACGAAATTTGGACAATTTCAGGAAGGGGGGCATGCTTGCTGCCACGCGCGGTTGTTTTTGATCGCGAAAACATCTCCTTCAGTTGGTTGCGCAACACCTGAGTTGATTGGGCTGTGTACGCTTGCAAATGGACATCGAAGCAACCCAACAAACGTGATCTGTCGTCCGCTGTCTGTGGCAGAGGTGTCAACCCTGGCGTGCGCGCCGACGGTTCACCAGTTGATTGCCGAAGCCGCTCCAACACAGATTGCAGCTGTTTTCGCACGGCTGGGTATTCTGCCGTGAGGAAGTGACGCAACGTCTCGTGATTTTTTGACAGCTTTGTGATGGACTTTTGAAGTTGCTTCGTGAGTTTTTGCCAGAACTGCGAGGTGGGATTCCAATCGCTATGATCTATTCGTGGGCGCGCTACGTCAATGAAACTCTCACGCGTCATTGGGTCGCGCTTCCGCACCAAAACCCGGTGTAAAGTCCAAGCTTGCAAAGAGTACGCATAAATCGCGTCGCAAACTTTGTTAACCCTCTTGCTCAGGACCACGCGGACACCGTCGGAAACGAGAGGGGGATGGGCACCCTTGGAATTGGATGGTGCTGCTGCTGTCGCTGGCTTCTCCTGATTTCGCTTCGCCTTGGCCAAGGCCTTCGCCAACGAAGATGCGCTGAAAACTGACAGCGTCAAATCCTGTGAGTGCTGCAAAATTTGCTCAAGCACTCGCTCAACAGCTTCAGGAAGTCTGCGAAGATTGAAAAACACTTGAAGGGCAGCGCCCACCTGTTGGTAAAAAAACCACGACAAAGCATAGAGGGTGGGTAACGTTACCATCGCTGGGCATGTTGGACACACTTCAAAATCGTACCTGTGCTTGGTTAAACTTTCTGAGGCCTTCAATGAGCAATTGGTGTGCGGTTGCTGATACAGCCGCTACATGCCGGGCGGTTTGAGGACGATGGTAATCTTGAACTTCCCGAAGTTGCGAAAGGTGGTGACTGTTGCGCTCTTCTGTGTCAGGTGACGCTGAAGCCTGGCGAGAAATACTGGGTGTGCCAGATGTGGAATCGGTTGGGTGAGATGGATCACCAATCAAGCGTTCAATGTCACTAATGCTGAGCGAGGCCTTGGTCAGTTCTCGCAACAAACGCGACGAGGAACTCGAGCTTGGACTTTTCGCACTGTTCACGACTTTGGTCGCTGCTTGAATGGACTCCATGTGCTGGGACACTTTCTTCGAGATTGCATGAACCCGCACCATGCCACGGAGGAGCATCCCGGCAGCTTGTATTCTCTCAAGTTGTTTGATCCGCTGCTTCATCTGGTTGAGTGGCTGCAGCACAAGTTGCCGAACATGAAGTGCAGCAGTGTCCACCTGCGTGATTCCTTGTTGCACCTTGCGCAGAGATCCTCTCAACTTTGCTGTGCCTTCCGCACGGCGCATCAATTGGTCATAGTTTTGACCAACTATCTTTTTAATGCTGTCGTCGATGTCGCCAAGTCGGCGTTCCAATGCATCAACACATTGTTCGACGCTACTAGAGTTGTGCATGTGCGACAGTGTGTCTCTTCCTTTTAATACCGGGCTACGATCCAAACTTGGGGACGGCTTGGAGTCACCGCTCGCAATCGCGGCGTCTTGTGTGATGATGTGCGTTGCGAATTGATTCGAGTCAAAGTCCTTGTCTAAGAAGATGCTCAGGGACGGGTCCATCTGCACCGGGTGACTCGCCCCTGGCTCAGAGGTAACGACAGCGTTCGGATCAGCGCTCATGGCGAAACGTTACCCAGTCCGGCGAGGATCAATGACTGTGACCGATGGTGCACGGTGTAGGTCGCGCGGTCCCCGCCAAGTCACCGTACCCTCCTCCATTCACTACATTATTATCTCGAACCTCTCAACTCAACCGAGGGTTTCTGAGCAAAATGTCGAAGCGGCAAAAACAATCGACGCCCCGAATCGCATCCCGCCGGGCTACAGCAACGAATAAACATAGCACAACACATGAACGAACGAACGAGCAGAGCAAAGGCAAAGACAAACAACAAACAACACGAACTCTTACGTGTCACGACGTCACTGTGGTGTCCACCGCCACCACGACCGCGATCGAGACCGACCACTTCTCACGACCAACCACCACCACCACTACCAACAACAACAACAACTGAGACCACCACCAACGGCCACTATCACATTGTATCTACTTCCTGCCTTCGTCGACACCTTTCCCTTGCCGCTGTTTTCGTCGACACGCTGCCACGACACGACACGCTGGCGAGGTCGTCAGCGCCAACACACAACGACGACAACGACAACGACGAACAACGAACGACGAACGACGACAGCGAATGACGAACGGCGAACGACGAACGACAATGAACGACGACGACGACGAAGATCAATCAAAATGGTTTCGGTTCTTTCTCCACTCTCCACTCTCTCCACTCATTTCATCCACTCAATTCAATGTTATCCACTCACTTCACGATCAGTGGAGACCATTGTAGACCATTGTAGACCATTGTAGACCATTGTAGACCACTGTAGGCCGCTGTAGGCCGCTGTAGACCATTGTAGACCACTGACAGTGTCGCTTCGTTTCTTCGCTTCGTTCGTTCGTTCGTTCGTTCGTTCGTTCGTTCGTTCGTCGCTGCTTTGAAAGTTTTGAAGGGCGATGCTTGTTCGTGCGCCCTTCGTGCGCCCGTCTTCTGGCTGGGTGTCCGAACCCACCAACGACGAGGAACGAGCAGGGTATTGGATCGAGTGACGACGGTGGTGGACGTGTGGCGCGCGTGTGTGGAAAGATGGTCTTTCAGGAGTTTTGGGCGATTGTGGCGGCGCGGCCTGACAACAATCGGCACAAGGAGGTCGGCTCGGAAGACAGGCAGTGACGGTTTGGCAATATAGGTTAATCGTTCACGCGTGTGTGGCTTTTCTTCTGCGTGAACGAAACCGACTAAGTGTAAACCTTTGTCGCGACACAGAAGTGAAAAGAAAAGCATTTTGGAAACATCATAATTCCAGTTTGTTCAAGCGGAGGCTCTTCAACGCGCATCAATTTTCTTCTAGTCGCGGCAAGCAATCACGTCGTACATGTGAATTTCGACGAACTGCTTTGCTGCAAAAACAGCAACTAGTTGCGTGCCACCATGTCGGAAAGCAGCACCGTTGAGCTCAAAGTGTCGAACAATGGACTTCTGCTACCACGGGCCATTTTGGGCCGCGTGTTGAAACAGTCCGCTCAAGCGTCCACCGCCGCAACGAGCGAGGCAAAGGGACAGCAGAATGATTCGTCGTCACAGGGAAACAATAAAAAGCCAGAGGTATTTTCTTTTGCCAACCCATCTCGTGTATCATTAATTTTCTTCTTGATTACTGTGCTTTGCGATCCTGCTCTTTTGTGTTGCTTTCCACAGCCCAGTCCTAGTAGTCCAAAATTTTCTGGGTAGGTGATGTGATAGTCTAGTCTTGCGAACCCGTTGTATGTCTCCAGCAATGTTCACTTGTGCTGACCAAACCTGTGTTTTCCACAAGGTCACTCCATTTCGATGCCCCAGATGCCTCGAAAGTACCAATGCCTAGCGAACAGGTCTGATACTCTGCGTCTTTGTTGGTTGTACCTCCATGGCTTGTGCTGACACTTTGTGCTCTTTGATGCCGGTATCTCGCCAACAGTTACTTGCATTACGAGCCAATATATTGTCCAAGCGTGGATGGTGATTCAATTTGTATTTTTAACTCTGAATTGTCCAACTGTTTGTGCGAGTGCTGCTTCTGATAAGTGCGTCCACCCTGTCGCGCTGCATTGTACACGGCTCTGGGTCGGCAGAGCGTGAATGGTTCAAACTGGTCAACACTGCTCCTATCCATTTATTGGACGATGCCATGGTTTCTTCGGGCTTGGATTTTTGTTTCAGACGTGACAAATGGTGCTTCTCTCATTAGAGTGACGGGTCGGCGTGCAAACGCCCAACCAACTCGAACGACGCCGAATGCAATCGACGTGACATTAATTGTCATAACATTTGGCCGACCGACCATTGCGGTGTCGTCGTGGTCCCTGTAGTCGTCGGTACATCCCTCCCATCCCTTCCGTCCCTTCCTCGCATCGATCTGTCGCTTGGCGTTGGCAGACCTGCGAATCGTGCTGCTCTGCTGCTCTGCCGGGTCGTCCGTGACATTGCATTCGTGCATTGCATTGCATTGCATTGCATTGATCACTGCATTGGGTAACGAAGGCTTAGACCTTCGCCAGACCTGTACAGGGCGCACATAGTCGACCACCGCCGTGAGCCGTGACGTCATCAAACTAGCTTCAAACGAACGAACAAACGCAGCAACGCAGCAACAACAACAGCAGCAAACACCACACACGTCGGCCTACCGCAACACCACAACACCACAACACCACAACCACCGGCCTACCGACGCCACCGACGACTTAGGTTGAGTTGACAACTAGATACGTGAGTCGTCGACAACTGGAGTTGATGTGGTTTGCTTGGATTGACGATGAAAGACTTCCGAGACTTACCAACATAACCGCAACCGACAGCAATCAGTAGACAATCAAAGTGAAACCATCACTCGGTGGGCGTCCTCCCAGAACACGCACAGAAAACCACCGCGCAAGCAGTGCAGTGCTGTGCAGTGCAGTCTTGTGTTGTTGTGTTGAAGTTCTTTAGAGAGTGTGCAAGCGACGTTCCAGATTGGCCACGCTTCATTTGGACTCTTGCCCCGTTCTGTCGTCTTCCATGCAACATGATGCAGTCTTGGGGCCGTGCGACGAATGCAACTCCAACGTACGGCGAGTTGACGTGGAGTCGCAGCAGGGCTAGGGAGCCTCCTGCAAAAAGCCAGTGCCAATGACAATTCGCGAAAACAAACCAACACAAATTTTGCCACGCTAGATTTGGGGTGGTGAGGCTTCTCGACAACAAGTTGTTTCCGAACAATGCGGTTAATCTCGGAGTGACAGGGCTAACAACACGCCCGCCGCCAGGAGCGCCGTCGACACTGGTCAAAGCGAAGCATAGATACGCGAAATGTGGTCTTGCGGGCCATACGGGCCATAGTAACAGGAGGTGCTAAGTCACAGGGCCTCACCAGTCTTGCAATCTGGCATAGATGGGCTTTCGTCGCTGCTGTGGTTTCCAATGCTCTGCAGCAGTGCGCATTGGCCTTGTGCTCGTTTTAATCGGGCCTTTGGCGTTCATCATCGGGTTTGTCAGGTGAGCTACCACCCAAAACCACAAGGCCGCCATCAACTGACTCACGTTATGAGCTGCAAATTCTTGAATCGGTAATTCTCGCTTGAACAATGTGTTTTTGGTCAGGACACACGTCGTCTCATGGGTTAGGTCAACAGGATTGTACCAGCGAATGTCGGAGTCCGTTCATTTGCCACGACCTGCGTTGCGCATCTTTTGTGACTGGTTGACATTCGGCTTACACTGTTCTTGCAGAGGAGTAGATTTGGTCAGCACTGCACATTCAGCGAACGATGTATTGATGGAGATTGCCACCACCATTGGACTTCTAGGAGGTTTAGTCATGTTGTTCCTGTTGTGTGCGGCGGGATGCTGGGCGGAAAATTCAACGGTGCGTGCGTTGTGTGGACGTGGCAACGAGTCGATACGTTTCTTCATCAAGGCAAGTTTCGTGGCTATTCTTGTTTTTGCGCAGTACAACAATGAACTCCAACGCTCGGAAATGAAAGCAACAATCAAGCAAGTGCACGAGATGGAGGTACCGTACACCGTGCGATGTGTTGTTGTCGACGTTGCAACCCAATGTAAAAGACACGTGTGTTGTGTGTAACAAGGATGACATGATGCAAGTGGAGGCCGACCTCGAGAAACTTGGAATCGAACTCTCAGATTCCGATAAAGATGACGCTGAAGACGATGGCAATCAACCTGTGATTGCACCTTCTTCTTCACCTAGAAATGCACCCCAAAGAATAAAACGGAGGGGCGCGCCCAACGTGCGGAGGCGACCTGTGTAGAACGCGCGAACGCCGTCGCCGAGATTTGCGAATAACACTACCAGCCTTTGTTTTGTCCACACCACACAACACCACGTGTACCACCCCAATGCACAATAGGCAGTAGAAACATCCAAGAAAGAGCATCCCTCCAAGACCACGTTTGACCTTTGAAATGGATTGGAAAGAAATACTTACATAAGCCAATACACAAGAAGCTCAACGTTATTGCCCTCCGTCTGCGGCAGCTTCAGCCTCGATTCTTTGACGACGCTGGGCCTGCTTGACGAAACGCTGGTTGCGAAGGAAGCGGGGGCAACGCTAAAGGAAACAAACGAGAACAACAGGTCAGAGGTGCCCGGAACATAACCGAGACAACGACGACAACAGTGAAGCATCGCGAGCGACTTACTCCCTTAAGGGCCATGTAGCGCTGCTTGATACCCTTCTTGATACCATTGCGGTGGGCCTTGTAAGAGGCGTTACGCGCGGTGTGGTTCTTT
>ENA-OWNT01004102-OWNT01004102.1-seawater-metagenome-genome-assembly--contig:-NODE-4102-length-13097-cov-4.059677_pt1 | contig 13097 bp, 14 predicted proteins | sample MGYA00238136_ERZ651165 | MGnify/ENA primary metagenome ERZ651165 (study PRJEB26861, sample SAMN08777766) | seawater metagenome | isolation source: coastal seawater | place: USA: Florida | collected... | reverse complement strand
AAAACTCGGAGCCATGCAGCATTAAATTGCGAAACACTTTCAGATTTGTTGAAGAAAAATCAACACCTGATGTTGGATGGGTGCCGATGGGAGCCAAACTTAGCGCTGTGATGCCTAACCTGGAGTCGGTAAGCGAAGCAGATTGAGCTGAAATTCCAAGAGCATGGAGCAACAGAACTGTCAGCAACGACTTCAATAAAAACGACATGGTTCAACAACAATAATTCGCTTCGACTGTCCGAATGCTCGAGTTCGGCCTCTCACCGCCGCAAATGTGTTGCGGCAGCACTAACCGCCAAAAATTGCATCCTCCAGAAATTGCCGCGCATATTGTGGAAACGGGGCCCACCTGGGGTCTCGTGTTAAAGAAAGAAAAACGCAACTATAGTACAACGAGCGAAATTTCTGGGGATTCAATGACCACACGTCGGTCTCTCTCGTTGTGACGTTGCCCGAAAAAGGAATCAAGCTTGCGCCTCACGTTCACTACTTCCAGTGAGGTCATGCGCTATTCTTCCACGTCTGCACTCCGCATCTCCATTCTCCATCTTCCGCAACACATTCAATTTCCCACAGTTCTTCTGTTGTCCGTGCTCACGCTTCACTATGACGCACCCTTCCCCTTCCGCGTCCCGCGTATGTCCTTCGTTCCTCACCGTCAGGTCAATCTCAAATCCAACGCCGCATTTCCGTCCCGTTTGTCACGTTGCGCCACACCACAACGCCACACCACACCACACCACAACGCCACACCACACCGCCACAGCGCCACACCACAGCGCCACACCACAACGCCACACCACCACACCACACCGCCACACCACGACGCGTTGATCGTTGTTGATGTCGTTGTCGTCGTCGTTGTCGTTTCGCCGCACTGCTGCGTCCGTCCGTCCGTCCGTCCGTCCGTTGTTCAAAAACCAGAGACGGGAGTTGACATGAAAGTTCGCTGTTCGAAACACTACAGGCTGACAATCCCAGCTTGCGATGTTGGGATTGGGGATTGGGGCATTGTTGTTGCAATCGATGTTGTTGTTGTTGTTAGAGTTATCATAGCAATGCATAGACTACGACCGCGCACTCACTCACTCACGCCGAAACGCGATGAGGACGACGCGCAGTGAGACCTTGTTGTTGCTGCTGCTGCTACAGTTGTTGTTGTAGCGCGTCGTTGCTCGTCGTTGCTCGTCGTTGCTCGTCGTTGCTCGTCGTTGGAATGTTATCACTCAAGCCGAGGCGCGACGAGGACGACGCACAGAGACACCCCCTGCACTCACGTCGAGCTGCCACAACGGACACCCCCTGCTGCGCTTCCGGGGAAGACAGGCGGCGTTGTTGTTGCAGTGTGAGGCGTTGAACCGGCAAAAGCAAGTTGGTCAGTCTGCTCGAACAGAATAGGCGCATCTCGAATAAAAGAACAGCTCATGTAATGTGTTCGCGTAATTGTTTTGTAATTTGCGGGCGACGTGGAATCACCAAGCAAATTCAACGACTGTTCTGTCCGTCCCCGAGGTGAAGTGCAACATGTGCAGCTAAGGTGCACGCAATAGGCGTCGGTTGTGAGACGACATGCCAGGCTACGCTGCGCGGTGGGCCAAAAGGGATAGACGCAAGGAGCAAGCCGAGCGCAAGGCGCAGCGTGAAGGGAAAAGCGAGCTCGCGAGAGTCCTTTCCAATGAAGTGGTCGTGAGCGAAGCAACATCCACTTCCCTCGATGATAGTGCCGCACACCGAACGCTCGGTCTTGCTCCGTCGGCACCTGCAACCCACCATGGGCACAATCATCTCGAGAGCCTGGCTCACCCAAACCATCCTCATCCTCACCATGCAGGCCATCACAAACGATATAGTCCAAATACCAAGGCACTCCGAGCACTACACCAACGACACCACCCGCACGCTCCTAATATTGGCGAGCACCCAACGGCCCGGCAAGTGGCTGCGGCTGCGGCTGCCGCGGAACACACCGAAATTGATGGAGTCGGGGTCAAGGTGAGCAACGACCTGTTCCGCGGTAAAGAACTCCCCACGTATGCGTGCACCCTTGGATGCGGGCAAATTTTCAAGCATCCAAAGTTACGAGAGAAGCATGAACAAAAGCTCTGCCAACACCGCACAGTCACATGTCAAGTACGATACGACCCATAAGCTGCTGTCGCTGGTGTTGTTATGTCCGATCTTGCCGCTGTAGTTCCCATGAATCTTATTTCGCCGATGTGGCCGTGTTGGTTGCAGAATGAAGGTTGCGGGATGGCCGTGAAAATTGTCAACGTGGCCTTTCACGAAAAATTTTGCCTCCATCGGCCGGAGAAAGTGGACGCGGAATACGCCCAAGAGAGTTCCTCTGGTCCCCGGTTGCTCGCCCTCGCGTACGGCGACGGTGCGAGGAATTCTCCGCCCAAGTTGGCATTTCAGCCGGAGATTCGTGGCGATATTCTGAAAAGTGAGACAGTTCAAGCAGTAAGTGCACTGCTGGGATGCCGAGGGGCAGAATGTACTTACGCCCCATGGACCGCGCGCTCACGAGAAACACTGCATAGGGTCGACGTCGCCGGCTCCGAGATCACACTGTTCGCTTTAAAGCAGATGAAATTACCCATTATGAGGTCACCCTTCAAAACCCGCAGTGACTTTGGTATGTAATTGGAGCTAACAATCCATTGTTCAACGTACGACCTGCACAGGAAGACCAAGCTGTTTTCAAGGCGCCGTGGTACGACTTTCCGGATCGCAAGGTATGAACGACAAAGTATTCGTCTCGTCGAGTGCTGCAGACGCATTACCTCAAGTGAGGCTTGGTTTTGATTGAAAATGTTACAGCGCGCGTTGGAGGACTTGTTTCACCTGTTAGATGATGACAACACGGGGTTCCTGGACGCACACAAGTTCCGTCGAATGGGACGAGCACAAACTGGCGCAGATACATCATTGGTGCAAGCCCAGATGGAGATTGACAAGGTGATTCCCGTCCTTGGCTACATAACCATCGACAATCTCCTCGGTGGGCGACTCGTGACCACTCCTGAATCCCTATTGAATCATGCTAGGCGGACAACGATGGAGATGGCGTGCTAAACATGCAAGAATGGCTGAAGTTCAGCGAGCCACTCCGATTTATGCCAGCGAAAGCGTTTGTAGAGCTTATGCAAGCATTCATGCAGGCAAGTGTATTTATGCTTTGTGCGCCCAGTCGTCACGGATTTTGCATGGTTTTGAGAACCAATTCTTAATGCTGTGCGTAACTGACTTGTAGGCTCTTCAGCCAGACGACGCAACCGCAGTTATGGACAAAGTGCGCAAAGAGCGCATGTTTGCAGCACAAGATGCTTTTGAAAAGCGCCAAGTAGAGGTGCGACGTTTGATTTTGCGCACGGCACGGGCATGCTCGTGTTTTTGGAATCGTAGCGCGTACCCATGCAACAGATTGTTCTCACATATGTGCTTATCACCACAGGCTACCATCGCGCGGAAAACTGAGGCAGAGAAAAGGCGAAAGGAGGAATGGGCAGCAAAGTCCGCGATTTCCCTTGATCGTGGTGCGTCTGTGTTATTTCGTTGTAGACTTTGGCGTTGTGCCTCGTGACTAGATGCTGAACCGACATGTGCATTAGGGTTGTCTCGAGAATCTGCTCTGGTCGCGGAAATACGTGAGCTGCTCTCAGTTTTTCGAAAAATAAACAAAGAAATTCATTTCGACGACATATTGAAGCGAATAACGGTATGTCACGATTGTGCAGACATCAGCTGCAACTGCAAAGTTGTGATAATATGCACTTGCAAATCAGACGAGGCATCGAGACTGGAAGTTGTCTAGAGCAGACGTCCATCGCGCCTTCCAGGTAATCATAGCTTCTGATCCTGCGTCGTGCGCCCGTCACTATTTGAAGTATTGTTGGTCGTGTGGCAAACCAGGGAGCAAAAAACATAGAGCGAGTGAACAAGAAGGTAACAAATGCGGCCAAAGAGAGCGTACTCGAAGCCTATGCTGATCTGGACCCGAGTTGGGGAATTGTCATTGACCCTCGCGACCTGGGCAAGTAACAGTGTTGCCTCAGCCATTATTAGAAATGGCACCATGCTTCACCGAAAAAGTGCATTATGTTACGCCGCTTGAATTTTTAATGTCGAAGCTTCAATCGGCTCTTAGATCGTTGGCCCTTCGTGAAGCGTACCTGTTGCACAAAACACAACATCTCAGTCAGACAGCGGCCAGGCACAAGCTGGCGATGTGGCAAGTCCAAGCTGTACAAGCCTGTGGGAAAAACAATGTTTCGCAGTAATCCATTGCCTGCAACAAATATAGCATAACCGTTGGTTTCGCCATCAGCGCACAACGTTACGGAATGAACGTATCCCACGCTCGTCAACTCACAGATCCAACATTGTCTGGCCTATAATTTGTTTGGTCCTGAAATAGCTTCACGAGTACTTCGATCTGCAGCAGAAATGCGTGAGTAACCGTCACAACAAACGAAACCAAGACAACAAACTTACGTGAAAGCGTAGCCTTCGCACCAGACGCCCGATCCCATGTGATGAGTATGGCAGCAAATCCACATGTGTTTGATACACATCTTTCAATTCAGTACGAATACGTTTGATATACTCCTCGTCACTGAGCCCAGGCAACCGAACATGCACCCCGAAGCGTTCAAGATCTTGGTCCTGGCGCTGATCGAGGTGTCCAAACTCAGAGGACTGTGAGGCAAAATGTGCGGTATCAATGACGTCCACAAAAGCCGTGGCAATAGTGCGAATCCACTCTTCGATCAGCCGCAGCGGAGCACCGCACTTCGGCTCGTCATTTGTGTGGATTTGATGAAGCAGGGCCACAAGTTGGCCCTTTCCGTGCACATTGCTATGCAGGCGCACAAAGTAGTTGATGTACTTGGTCTGCAAATAGTTGTACTTTGCGTAACGGCGATCCAGTTGGTCATAATTTGCAACGGAAGGCTTGCATTTATCCAACCACAAGCAAATAAGGCGAGAATTTTTGCCCACGCGCTTGTGCGGTGCCAGGATAAAAATGCTATTAAATTGGTGGTTTTCATCGAGGCTCCCACTTCGAGTGGATGGGTCTCGACTGGCAAGCCACCCCGTCGCAGCTTGCAGATGGTATTTTGCTCTGTGCGAGTAGGAATAGCGGTCGAGACAATCCACCAAATTTTGTGCACACCGCTTGACGAGATAGAACTGTTGGTCGTCACTGTCGTAGCTCTCAACCTGCTGCATCGGTGGCATTCCAAGACCGAGGATATGTTGCAGTGCTGCAAACCGCAAATTATCATTCTCTGCCAGGCCTTCGTTGTTTGAAAAGTCGGGATGGTGCAGCAGATACTTCAAAGTGGTGGCCTGTATTCTGTAGAAAATATCAAAATCGATGCCCACTTGAGGAAATGGCCACGGCAAGACTCGCGGGAACTGCCCTGTAGCAAAACGACAACATCTTAGCGAGCGTCCCAAGATTAAGAGCCAATAATTGCCACGCACCGTGCGCCTGAAAATGGGAGAATGAGACAGTTTGTTGCAAAGCGCCTGCCAAAGCCCACAAAACGACCAAAGGTGGCTTTCCCAGCTTCGCATACGCTTTTCCGCGAAGAAAGTCCCAAAATGGTGGATATGCCGCATAGGTCGACTTGTTGTGGGTGGTGGGAAGTACTTTTGCAGCAGATCCTGGTGTTCGCGGGGAAGACACTCCTTTCTGCCTCGGAGTGCTAGGACAGGAACGCTGCGGAGATTGTGACGGACTGGACTCACAGTGTTGTCGATACAGGGTGTGCAGCTATAAATCCAGACCAGAGAGCCCATCACAACAAATGGAGACACGACAAACTGCGTTGTTGCAAATCACCACGCACCTGCTTCGCTCGAAGACACAGAAGCACGACGTCCTCCAATGCCGCTCGTCGCTTTGATATGGGCGGCGACTTTGGGGACTCGCTAGTCGGACGAACGGAGTTGTCTGGATTTCGCACATCGTCATCATCACGATATCGTATACACTCCGGGGAGCAGCTTTGAACGCGTGAATATAGGTGCAGCATCAGTCCTTCGCAACATCGGAGCAAAGCGTCCACAGTCTGTCGAATCCACCAGCGTTGGCGTAGATCGCTGGAGGAGGCAACAACTGCAACTAAAGCTGAGGTCCACAGCTTAGCAGATTGAAGGACTGGGATTATGCCCGCTCTTTGCGCAGCGCCTTCGATCTCTTCGCACGTGGTTGACACTGTGTTGGCAAATTTTGCCACCTCGGCAGCCGGCAAATGTTCAGTGTAGTCAGAAAGCAACGCCAAATGAAGGCAAAGCTCCACTGACAAAGTCCGAAGCGCCACACGAGCGTCACGCCGCAAGTCATCCTCTGGGACCCACATCAATGGGGAGCTGCCCGTGTTCATGTTTGTTGTTCGAGGCTTCACCATTGCACGAGTTGTGTCGCTGTCCACCAACGAGACGTTTCTGGGCGGGTCCACTTTGCACAGTGACAAGCCGAACACATAACCATCCATGCTGTTGAGGTACACTTGCGCGGCCTTATCTGCCAATTGGCTCCATGAAGGCACGCGGGCAGGGTACACAGCTAAATCCGCCAAACACACATCAACATTGGCGTGGTGAAAGTCCATTTGTTCGCGCCAGTTCCATTCCTAACACAAATAACTCAAAAATTGACGAGGGAATGAAGTGAACAGCGTGAGAGTGAATGGCAAAGTTGCGGACAACCTTGTCTTTATTCTGCTTGAAGTCGACTGCCTTTCTGGGACATACATTGGTTTCAGCAAAAAAGTACAATCCTGCTTGGCAGGCTCTCAGGACGTCCGGTGCTGCTTCATACGGAACACTACAAAATCATGTTCGACATTCGATGAGCCAGCTATCACGAAGGTGTCAATTTCACGTCAGCAACTCACATGCTGCTTCGCTGAATATTGGCATATCGAAATTGCGGCCACGAACTGTTGCCCCTCCATTGGTCTCGATTCCGTGCAGCAGCAGTTGGCTGAAGAGCTTCCATCCACAACGGAGTGGTACTGCGAGACTCCACGAAACGCCCGAATGGAATGACAGTTCGAAAACCGCTCTCGGTCCTCGCGTCAAGACTTCTGGACAATGTACGTGAACATCCATCGAGCAGTCCTTGCGCAAATTCTTGCGCGTTAAACGCTGATTGGCGAGTGTTGGCAAGTTTATGGTAAATATTACCGCCAGGCAACTCCGGTGTTTGCCGCGCACTGCGCAGTCCACGAGGAAACCCTATTGCCAACAAACTCTCCCTCAGAACTGCTCGTAAGGATGGGTGCACACGAGACAATAACTGCAAGGAAAAGCTGCCGTTTGCACGATCAAGTTCGCTCGCGGCACAAGTTGTTACAAATGACGAGGATGCGCCATGGTCGTTGGGTTGCTGGCTGGGAGACGACCCGTCGACTTGAAGCCGTGCTTGTAATTCGTTGATGCCAAACAAGAATATTTTGGCCGCTGTGGCGGCGTCAAGCGGCAAATCACGCTCAATTTCGCCGATGACAGCTGGCGGATGAACCAGAGGTTGCAGATCATAAAGGATTGTGCAACATGACTGGATGATGTCTATAGAATACCTGCAGCAAACCAGCAGCACACAAAATCAAAGAAGATGTCATCAAAGTTTTGTGGCAGCAGGCATTTCACGCATGCACACGCCAACAGACCGCCAATCTGAGGAATGACCGAGTGTATCAAGAGACAGTTTTGGAACTGTCAATTGTGATTTTGCCTTCAGGACTCGACAGATCGGCGCCTGATGTTGTGCTCCAACCGCTTTTCCATACAGGTCGAGGAGTCCGACCGTGAGTCCCACATGAATAATTTTGGACAAACTGGCATTGTGGGTTCGGCAAAGAAGGTCGACCAGCCCCGCGACGGTTTTGGCGGCGTTTTGCAGAGAGACAGCAGATGCAGCGGTAACATCTTTCGCCTCATCGCCTACTGTTCTCAGGTGGCATTCCAGAGCAAAGGCCACCCCGTGACGAAATGTTATTTCAAATGGCCCGCTTCGATCGTTGTTAACGCGGTGGTAGATTTGCAGCAGGAAGATGACAGACGCTGTCAGTGCCGTCAAATACTTGCGACCCTCGCTTGAGTTTTCAACCACCCTCAGCGACTCACTCAGCCTTTCGAAACATGAGCCCAAAAACTTGGCAAACACCGCTTGCCGCCACGCAAATCGGAGACCGGCAATTCCCCAACTCTCAGCGGACACCTTCTCACCTGGGCTTTGCGTGGCTGCGTCCAAGTCAGATGCAGGAGATTCAGGCAATGGCAGGCCCAGCGTAATCGCGATGGACTTCGTCACCAATTCACGCTTTGGCAGCGATGCTGCAATCACTTCGGAGTTGTCAGGTGATGCCACAGCCTGTGTCGAGTCTGGTGTATCATCGCCGTTGGCGGAAGGTGTGGCGCTCAAATCGGCAAGTGGTTCCGGGCAGTGACCAATGATTTGAGAAAATGTTACCTGCAAACGCAGCCGCGGCTGTTCCATTAAACAATATCTCAAAGACACAAGCAAGCAGTGAGTTGTACGTACGTTCATATGCGCAAGATAGAGCGCTTCACAATTCGTGTACCGAGCGAGGATCCAGCAAGCTTCCAAAATAGACTGATCAAGAGTCAGCCAGGCGACGTTCATTCCGCACAATAGAACAAATCGCACTTCCGCCCTCGCTAATTCGATTTGAGGGGCGTCGGACGCAAAAGTTTTCGCAGAATCTATTGTTGCCGTGGATGACGCGCCATCATTTGCGGTGTCCAGAGAGCTATTGAAGGCAAGATCGTCCTGGAGGCATGAAACTACCTTGTTCACCAAAAATGTAACGAAAGTTACCGCTGCGCTTTCTGACATATCACCTAAATCGGGTGGCTGTAGAGATTTCGCGCTCTCCCAGGACGCCACGGCGGCAGCGGCAGCAGCGGCAGTCTCAGCTCGCCTTTTCTCTGCCACCGAGTTTGGTGGCGGCGTCCCTCGCGGCCTGCCACTCTCGCTCGCAGCCGCTGCGCGAGTAGCCCACTCCTCAGGCGCACAACATGGGCCAATAAAGTCACCGTCCGGCACGGAATCAAAATGGGGATAAAGACAGTACATGTGGTACTCTCTCACCGGCGTTTGGTCGGACTGATACAAGTGGTTGCACATGGCTCCATCGCACAACAACACTAGGTCTTCATGGTCTGTGCCTCCACAAATCTCACAGCCGCGCGCATTTTCAGGTTCTGAGTCGCAACGGTTACGCTGGCCAGGACGCTCAAAATGTTTGTTGCGTTGACCGATTTCAGATAGTGGAACAAAAGGAACACGTTCTGTCTCGAGATCGCATTCCTCAGGTGTCAACTCTTCGAGTGGGCTTTGTCGCTCCGCCGGAGAGACGACGACGGCGGCGTGTGGCAAATGATGCTGCACTGTTCTCAGGAGTGTTGAGGCGAGTAGAAGCGCAATGTCTGTACGGCCAGTTGTGCCGCAAGAACCAAAAAATATGTCCAAAGCCGTTAGTCGCCGCTCTCGACGTTGGGCCGCGGCGGCTTTCCGTAGTTCTGACTTGCTGCGCTTTTTACGATCGGCTGACTGCGCAGACGTTATGTTCTTGGTCCCTGTGTTCTGCGATGGGAGGGCCACACGCCTGTCAAGGAAGTCGTCAATCAGTCTGGCGGTGCGACGGAACTCCTCAACACGGAGGTCATCGATGTCAGCCACTTCGATATCATCTTGAGCTTCGTCCGCATTCGACGGCAATTGACTTTGCGAGTTGCGGGTACAAACAGCAAACTGACTCAAGAACATGGCCAAGATCTTTTGCTGGACTCTTCGAGGAATGCCACCCTTGTTTCCGCGATGCATGCGAAAGGTTTGTCTGACTGCTTTCAGGACTGTTGACGTGGTTTTCTGCGCACCAAACCCTTTAATCTGTTTCAAGCTGATGCGAGCAAGGAAAGTCTGGAACACAGCATGTTTCGGGATTTTTGCCACTGCCTTGAAAAACGAAGCGCACTGTCGCATTGCCTGCATTGAACCACTAAGGTCACCCTCCAAGTCCATCGTCATCGCACGCAAAAGCGTGTATAAAAACAGCTCCTCATCCGACGCCTTGTCAATGCATTGAGCGACTCTTCTCGTCTGCAACTTTTTGCTAATTGCATCACGTGACATTGCCAGTGCAGAAAAGAGCTTCAAATACTGCTTGGCCTGCTTCAGTAATGCATTCCGCTTGCGATATTTGTTGTTGGAATCGATTTCACTGCTCTCACTAGAAGCACCCAGGCTCTCGGTTTCCGTCTGCAGTCTTGTCCGAGACTCTTTCGCGTTCACAACGCGGAAAATTAGGCATTCCGCACTCGCGAGCAAGTATCTGGTAGGCAGCGTCGCAAATCCGGATGGAGTGGCAGCGGCAAGGGCATTCACCGCCAACGCAATTGCCTCGCCGACATCAGCTTTTTGTGGGCTGGGCAAAGTGCACCTGTACCGCGAAAAAGTGCTTCGAGCTCGAGGCTCCTCTCGTTGATTGCTGTCCGCAACAGCCACGGGGACCGGGACTGCACACTGCAGGTGTCTGATGAGCGAATCCCTCGGATAGCGTTCCACTCTGACAAAGATAAACATGTAAAGGAAATGAGTGATAAATGCAGAATCGCGGATTCAACAGCGTCCACGACGTACACATTTGTGGATGCGGCTGTTGTTGTCGCACCAGCTGTTCGTTCGAGCAAATGGTGTAATTGAAAGTTAAGGTCTCCTTGCGCACTGAAGAAGCGTCCGAAAGCTTGACGTCGTAAGGCATAGGTAGCGAGTTGCGGTGCCACCGGATGGCTGCGCGCAACTTCAACGGGGCTACACGTCGTAGAATCTCGGCCTGCGAAAATGCAATGACATTTACAGCGCGGAACAGTGTGCAAGAACAGTTTGCATTCGGCTGCCGCACCAAAGAAGGCTGACATCGACTTGTATCCATGGAATGCTTCCGACGACGTGCGCTTCCGTACTTTGGAGCTAATATTGTCCGTACCCTCAAGGTGGCTGTGTGCAGAAAATATCCAAGTATCGCAGTGAGAACATGACGGAAAAACACGCGGCAATAAGGTCACCATTTGTGATGGCCGCACCTAAAATGAGCCATGTGTTCAGTGAGACTCTGTAGGAATTGTGACATCACGTCCAACGCCCCTTGATTGCTCCGGGACATATTGGCAGCAAAAGTCGCGACATCTTCTGCCTCTTCACGGTGATAGGCGGGAAACGGCTGCAGGTACGAGTGTGACCTTTGAGCAGGTTTGCCCACGTCGATCTCGAAAAACCGCTGAGAGATACTACGCGTGTCTTCCTGGGCCTCAGCCGCCGCTCCAACGCGGGACGATCGGCTTTGGTACGGGTTGAAGCGCGATGGCGCTGCTTCGGAACGTAGGAGATATTCTTTGTGCAAACCAGACACGCGCATCATGTGAACCGGTGATGGTTGGCAAGTGGAAGTTACTCGCGCAACGTGTCGCACCTGTGACATTGGCGAAGTCATTAAGACTGTTGACCAAGGATCCACGAAAAACGGAAGGTGATGCTACAGCGTGTCGCATGACGTATTCAAAATTGTTTCGAAGTGACTGCACGCCAAAACGTATCGAAATGTGAGACGGTGAAGGAGAAGCGCAAGAACTACCACCAGGAAAACCACCTGTTCCATTGCGCGTTGTTTCTCCTCTTCCTATCATATCACAAGGGTAACCGCACAAGCGTGAGCGGTTGCAACATGCGTCAGCGTTGACAACTCATGGGAGCACGCAACGAACCTGTTTCGCTTGATTCCGCCTTGATCGTCTGCGTTTTACAGATGACGACTCCTGCAAAATCGTAGCAACAACGTCAATCAAGGTGGGCGGTACGTGCTCAAACGGAACGGTGTTTCAAGTCACGTACGGCCTTCCGCTTTTGAGGCTTTTTCTTGGGCGACGTCACAGCAGACTTGGGTGATGCGTTATCGGAGGGTTGAGATTTCGAGTCACGCAGGTGGATTGCCTTTGCATCTGCTTCTTGATTCTGTTGTTGCGTAGCGGCCGTCACGTCGGCCGTAGTCTTTGACTGTGCTGCATCCTCGCTGCGTTGGGCCGGACTCGTGAGGTTGTCGCTGAGGACAGCATCGGGTACTGTGCCCTGGTCACCAGCACTGCTCGTGAGATCTGCAATTTCAGTGCTAGCGTGCGCGTGAAATGTCACGGGTTCTTGGATCTTGAATTCAAGCGGTCTGCTCATCCTTGCGCTGCCAGGATGCCCAACACTCACGTCGGACCGAAGTTCGGTGACCCAAGAGTTGCAAGCCTAGCACGTTAGATCACAGTTGACATCTGTCCTGTAGAATGGCGATATAATTCGGCTGCGCACGAACCTTAATCATGGCCAGCCAACGTGCGTTCGCAGGCAGTTCAATGATCTACCAATAGTGTACAGTTGCTCGTGGTGAGTGTCAAGTGCGAGGGTGCAACTAGAAGACCAAAGTCACGCATCACCTTTTTGTTGGGTTTGTGCATAGCAACGGATGGCGACGGGCCAAGAACAGATAGTTTCCTCAGCGCCTCATCGCACCCCGTCGCGCCCGTTGTGGGCAATTGTGGCAATTCCAGCCCTTTTATCTGCACAAGAGCGTCAACTTCACACGAAGCCCGGGTTGCTGCGACGTCGTCTCCGACAAATTCTAGCAATTGTCGTAGCTTCTGCTGGCATGCCACATGTCCCGGGTTCAAACGCAAGCCTGCATCAGCACATTGTCATATGATCAGACCAACAAATCAACTGAGCGCAATACCCCATCAACCCAAAAGCCAAACTACGTTCGTACCTTGTTCGAAAGCAAACCTTGCCACTCGGTACTTGTTCAGTCGAACGGCGACAACACCCATTCGATGCCATGTTTCAGCGCTTTCAGGCCTTTGTCCTCGCCATACAGAGAAATCGGCTCTTTGATGGTGGCATTCACCGACATGTGCAGATGATCGTGGAAGTTTCTGCCAACGGGTAATTCTGCTTTCTGTCTGACGCCCGCTTTAGCCAGTACCGCTTTAGGACCTAAGCCGGAAAGCTGCAGTACTTT
>ENA-OWNT01004101-OWNT01004101.1-seawater-metagenome-genome-assembly--contig:-NODE-4101-length-13100-cov-4.021731_pt1 | contig 13100 bp, 18 predicted proteins | sample MGYA00238136_ERZ651165 | MGnify/ENA primary metagenome ERZ651165 (study PRJEB26861, sample SAMN08777766) | seawater metagenome | isolation source: coastal seawater | place: USA: Florida | collected... | reverse complement strand
CCAACTCTTCCGTCTCGCTTCACGGACATTCACGCTTTTTCAGGCCTCTTCTGGACTGAAAAGAGCACTCCTCCCTTCTTTTTTCTTTTTTCCACGTCAATTAAAAGGATTATAATGAATTGCAGTCGGCGGCAGATGATTGCAATTGCTACCCTGCAGTGTTCTGGTCTGGTCTGGTCTGGTGTCACGTAACGACGAATCCACCAATTGCACGGCGTCTGTAGTCGTGGCGGCGCGTGGTCACGATGCAAAAGAGCGGCGGTAACCGCGTTAACGCGGAAACATCACAGTCGAGGTAGCAGCTGCTTTTGTTTTCGTTGTTGAAGAAGGGTCGTGAAGCTACCACACACGCGTGCGACAGAGTGAGAGCGATTCACTCTACTTCGGTTTTTGCTACATTGGCAGTCCCACTCTTTCAGAGAACTCTTTCTTGTGTGAGACTACGTTGGGATCTGGACTGAAAGAACGGAAGAGGGCACTCTTCCCATCCTACTCGAATACTTTATTGCCCAAAATTGTGTGAGCAGTTGTCCGTCGAAGGTAATCGGACGAGCCAATATAGATCAATGAATCGCATGCGATGACAAGCAGTCCTAGCCGTGTCTGCGCACCATGCAAAGATCAAGATGTACAACTAGCGAGGCCGGTAATCTTAAACAGGATGACTACCTGCCACTCGATATCTACTGGTTGCCTTTGTGTAGCAAATCCATACTCATGATGGCACCGCCACGGCAGTAGTCCCGCAACTGTTGCAGCACCTGACTATCCTTCAATTCCTCCGGTGGTGGATCCCGCTCCAGCAGCAGATTGAAAATATCCACTGTCTCCATCTCAAGAATGTGCTCGTACTCTTTGCATTCCTCGGCACTGAAGTCAGCCACGTGTTCTTTTGCAAAATTGCCTAGCATTAAATCTACTTCTAGCCTAAACGACAAAGTCCAAGATGGCATTGCATTGTTGGTGAGAAGAACGAAGAGAGAACTTAGGCCACACAACGCGGAAGAAAGACGACGGCAGCGGGCGAGGTATTAATCGTACCAGCCGCGCTGTTGGCTGCGGTACACGAGCCGCTTTCGATACACTGTATCACGGTCCATGCCTTCACTGCAAACAACAAAAAAGAACTCGTGACAACTCCAAAAGTTGACGACAATGTGGCACCATCCATGCAACTTACGGGACGTTGAGATCTAAGTACTCCTCGCGCATCTTCAAAAACCGCTCTCCTGTGTGTGTCACGACTTTGGGAGTCGGCAACGGCTCCGCCGTTGAGAAGGACCGTGACACTTCGACGCAAGAGCCTGCTGTCCGGGTGGCCAGTTTCCGCACCACTCTACTACGCCATGACCCTCCTCGAGCCAGAAGTACTCTCGAGAGCATTGCTAGTCGCTTTCCTTGAACACCTCAGGAAAACGCAACAATACAAACACCTGGATTTGGCGTCTAAAAAACCCTTGGGCGAGAAATTTCACGTGAGAAGCCCGCATATCACTACATTAAATGACTCCGCTGCTCCTCTTAGCTGTAGACTGCGGCGCAGCCACGCGACATCGGTCCGAAGATTCGTGACCACCATTTCCTCACACGCTCCTCTCACAATCTATCAGCGTGTAAGCCTTCCACAACGCGAACTCGACGCATACCAAAATCCCGCCGCACAGCGCACCTGCAACGGTCCCGTGGCCGCCATCCGCAATCCACCATCATCACCATTGCATCGCCACCACAACGACGGACCCCATCCGCCATCCATCACCTTCGGTCACCCGAAAGTCGATTCCACGCACTCCCACAACGGTGCAGCGGTGCCTCAAAGGCCCGTGAAGACGATGGTTCACCGTTCACACCACGTCCGTCAAAGAAAGCAGCAACAACGACGACGCAGCGACGCAGCGACGCAGCGACGACGTTTGCGCTGTTTTGCCACGTGGTCACGTGGTCGTCCGTCCGCCGTCGCGGATGTGGTGACGACATCAACGAGGGGTTGTTCACTCACTCAGCCAGTCCGCTTATGTGGTGATGCCGCATTTTTATGTTTGTTAGATGCTTCTTGGTCGTAGCACTTTAGTCTCATGTACTAACTACAGTTCGCAATAAGGATGATGAGGTCGGGTGGTAGTAATGCAGTGTGAGTTGCGTTTGGTAGAGAATGACGATGTAGCACTTTAAGAGAATGTACTAAGTGCGTTCGCGTGGCCGGTTTGGCCACAGCAACAACGACGACGACGACGCAACAACGACGACGACGGCGACAACGACGACGACGACGACGACGACGACGTTGCAGTGTGGCAGCTGCTGCAAGTTGTTGTGGCTGTTTCTCATCCGTCTTCACAGTGGCGGGTGTGGTCATTTTACTATACTGTGGTGAGTCGTCGGGAAAACGGTGTTGGCTGCATCGCAGTGGATGCAACGAACGGCGAACGGGTAAGAGAATGGAAAGGTGGGATGATTGGACGGGTGGAATCATGGCTTCAAGAAGGCAGCGGAGTATTATATCCCAATGTGCTAGGAAGGGATTTGTGTGGGCACCAGCGTTGTTGATTTAAGGGAAAAAGAAGAGGAATATTGTTGCGGAAGTGAAAGGCCAACTAAAAGGATTGTTGATGTTTTGCATCCATTTCACATCGGTATTGATAGGAGGACGGCGTCGCCGGACTTTGTCGGGTGGGCTGCATCGCAACTGCCGTGCCGTCTGCAAAAATGAACGCAGCCAAAATTTTCGTGGGCAATCTCGATTTCGCAACAACGCATGAGGACCTACGAAAACTGTTCCAACCGTTTGGTGATGTGCAAGGCATTAACATTCGGAAGGACAGAAAGACTGGCCGCCCGCGGGGCTTTGCGTTCGTAACGTTCGACGACGAGGCCTCGGCCACTAGAGCCATATCAGAGATGCACTTGAAGGAGCATCAGGGTCGAGTTTTAACCGTGAAACCACAACTCGCGCGAGGAACAGGTCCTGCACCAGCTACTGACAACACAAACAGTGGTTCTGTGACGGATCGAAATGCCAGCTTCCGAGCTCGAGTGAAGACCTCTCAGGACGACGTGCCCCCAGGTGGCCTCTTGTTCGCTGGAACGTGCAGCAGTGACAGTGATAGCGACGGCGACGGCGACGGCGACGGCCGCGGCGATACAGAAAGCAATGCTGTGAAAAGAGAGAATCACGGCATGCATGGAATATCCGCAGAAAGTTCGTCAACTGCGCCAGCTTCATCGTCAGCGGCATCTGCGCAAATGCAAGGTTTAGTTCAGCGCGCAGAGATCCTTGAGCATTTTAGAAATCACTATGAACTCGGAGTCAAACCGTTGCGTCATGAAAACGCCAGCTCCGCGGACTCCATCGAAAGTATTTTCAAGGTACGCTTCGACCAGGCTCATCTACTCCCATTCCCAAAGTCGTTTCTTCCAGATGAAGCGGACACCGCCCACCCTCGCTTTCGAGCCGATTCCGTTCCCGAAGACGTATCTACTTTCTGGGCACAGAAAAAAATCACCGTCACTTCCACTGAAGCAAGTACGCTGGTTCCTGCCCCTTTTCGAGCTTTCAAAGATTCTCCATTTCCAGAGAGCTTTCGGGCTGTCCTACAAGACAAGTTCACTGAGCCAACGCCAATTCAGAACCAAGCCTGGCCGATGTTGCTCACTGGCTGCAACCTGATTGGTGTTGTACGTTTTGTTGCAAACCTGTGCAATTACAACTCCACGACGTGGTCATTATTTGTGCTTTTGTTGCGTACTCATCAGGCCGACACTGGGTCAGGAAAGACACTCGCGTTCCTGCTACCGGCGCTGGTGCATATTTTGGCATCGCCTTTGCACCGAGCGAACTGCCGGTCCTTCTACAAGAAAGATCTCCTCGACTCGGACTCCCACCCGTTCCGTGGACCCATAGCTGTCGTGATGGCGCCAACTCGCGAGTTAGCCTCTCAGATCAACGAAGCTGCCGCTGACTTTGTGCGCTGCCGGACGCAATGGTTGTTGCGAAATCGTCCAACTGTCGACGAAAGCATGGGCAAGTGGAAGACTCATGTTGCGGCATGCCCTCCGGTGAGCACGTGAACCTTTGCGAGCTGTAGCCCACTTTTTCATTCGTAAACGTCACAATGTGTTTCCCTTGCAGGGTCTGGCGGAGGTCAGAGTTGGACTCGTGTGCGGTGGAGGTCAGCGAAATCTCCAATTGCGTCAGTGCAGGAACGGCCTTGATTTATTGGTCGCGACGCCAGGACGATTGCTGGACTTTATGGTCGGTAGTCACACAAATTTATACTCGCGGACAACGCTTTTTATTCTCGACGAAGCCGACAGAATGCTTGACCTCGGATTTGCACCGTATATTCGAAGTGTTCTCTCGCATATTCGGCCAGACAGTCAAAAGGTCATGTTTTCTGCAACTTGGCCAGACGAGGTCGAGGCACTGTCGGTGCAAATGATGAAGGAACATGGGCGATTGACCACGGGGAGCGAAGACACTCTCGCCTCTGCGGTGTTGCAAAAGATACAAATTGGATCCACGGAGCTCAGTAGCAGTCATAGTGTGGAGCAACTATTCTGCTTTCCTGGCGACGACACACAGAAAACGCAACTGCTTCGAAAGTGAGTTTCTTGCCTGACTATTGTGTGCACCAGGTCATATCCACCAACATTGTTGATTCGTGTCAACCACAGATATATCGACCAACGTGCTGGCGGTCCGGAGCGTGTTCTCGTTTTCGTGTCTAGAAAGGACACTTGCAAATCTTTGAAAGAGGAAATGTGTGAAATGTTCGAGAGCCGAGCAGATGCTCAGGAGATCGGTTGTATCCATGGTGATCTGAACCAGAGCGATCGCACGAAGGCGCTAAACTCCTTCAAGGCAGGAAGGATTAAAGTCTTGGTTGCGACAGACGTTGCCTCGCGGGGTTTGGACGTGTCAGGTCTAGACAGAGTTATCAACTATGATCTCCCATACACCATTGAGGTATGAACATGCGCACCGTGCACACCTGTCTTGGCAGCACAAACAAGCCGCTCAATATTTTCTGCACACTGGGCACACAGGATTACGTTCACCGCGTTGGTCGAACTGGTCGAGCAGGATTGACCGGACAAGCGATCACTTTCTTTACTGGCCGCGATGCCAGTACGCTTGCGAGCAAGCTTGAACATCTTTCGTCTCTCTCCCATGACAAATTGACTCAAATGCTTTCGTTGGTAATTGTCACAGATCACTCGCACGAATTGGTTAAAATTTTGGCCGAAGCAAAGCAACCGATCCCGCCGCAGGTATGTTATTGCGCAGCAGTGAGTGTAATACGCTGTCCACAATTGCCACTCATGCACACAATGATTGCTTTCGTGCTTGGTCGAAATTCATGACGTGTGCGGGACGGTTTCACTTCAGCTTGCTAAATTCGCGTCGCAACCAAAAAAGCGGACTAGTCGCGAGCGGTGGCGTTGGGTGATGCAAAAGGGAAAGCGTGGCAAAAAGCGTGGGAATTATGGCGTGTCGGCAGGTGTTGCGAAAAAGAAGCGTGACATCGGATGTTTCCGCTGCGGACAGCCCGGCCATCAAAAGTCTGAGTGTCCGCAGGCCCCAGCAACTATGAAACGTTCGAATGGAGATGCACCGACGTTTGGCGGTCGAGGGCGAGGGAGAAGTCGAGGGCGAGGGAGAAGTCGAGGGCGAGGAAGAGGTCGTAGTAGAGGGGCAGGTCGAGGGCGAGGGAGGAGTCGTGGACACTGAAAGATTGTGCTGAGGAGGCCACCACCCCTTGTCGAAAGCCGAACGACCCCACGAAGTTTTATTTCTCAAGTCCATCGATAAATTATGATTGACGATGCACAGCTTGATGTTTGATGAATGTTTCAAGGTGCCCAACGTTTTTGTATGCATCCTTAGCGTCACAATCGTATTAATGCTTTGACCTGGAGGTCGAATCAAACATGCCACAGACGGTGAGGGTCGGGGTAAGCGCGCACCTAACGAGCACAATAGCCTTTGTACCTGTTGCATGGTATCTTCTGCTATCGCTCTTGCCTACGTCCACAGTTGCGGTTTGTGTGAAACCAAAGAGTCGCTGTGACATATTCCACGAACGTGGACAAACCTGTGCGGCACCGTTGTCCAGAATTTGATCGACGTAGCCAGGTTCTTGCTGGTATCTCCCAATTTCAGTTGATATAGGTCCAAGTGCCTGCGTCACGGCAATTCCGACGTTTTGAGTCGGCTTTTGCGATGAACCCAACGCAGCGTACACTTGTCAATACCTGCACAGCTATTTCAGCCAGGTCCCCCTTGAATTTCCCCGTTTGATTTTCCCCGTAGCGACCGCATACATCCTACGCAATGTCACCGTACAACACTTGACGTGATGTGGTGAGCAAGAACACATGCGAATTATGAGAACCACCAACCTCAGGTTTCAACAAGCTTCCATCAGCATTCGTGTCCCCATTCATTGCTGACAACGCTATGTAGAGCCCGACCAGATTCGCGACTTCAGGGCGTTCTTCCGGCTCATACGTCAATATCGGAGCAGTGTCGGTTTTCGCCTAAAACGAATCGATACAATAAATGTTTCAGAATGTGCGGCGACGAGGAACATCGCGGAATTCAAAGCACATACCTTTCGGATTTTCTTCGCGATCAGGTCTGGACTATCCGTCAAGTTGATTCTGGAGTAGTCTGACGGCGCACTCTTGCTCATTTTGTTGCGGGCATCCACAAGTGACTTCACCCGCGCGTTTGTTTCCAGCGTGAGCGTTTCAGGTGGGTAGAACAGACCTTCGTCAGGCTCGCACCCCATGACATAGTTGAGGCGCTGTGCGAGATCACGGCAGAGCTCCAAATGCTGCCACTGGTCGTTGCCGACAGGCACGAACTCTGCTTTGTACAGCAAGATGTCTGCTGCTTGCAATATTGGGTACGAATACAATCCCATGTTGATCGCGCTTCTATTGTTACGGATTTTGTCCTTGTATTGCGTCATTCGCTCCATTTGCCCCGGAGTGGCTACGCAACTCAAGATCCATGACAACTCTGTATGTTGAGGCACATGGGATTGGCGATACAGAACACATTTGTTGGGGTCAACGCCGCAGCCAAGGACGGCACTGGCCATGTCGCGGGACGCCTGCACCAAATCAGACCCGGGCTCGCGCTGAGACAGCGACGTGAGAGCATGCAGGTCCACAATGCTGAAGATCACATCCGTCCTCTCAGAAGCCGCGTCGGCGAGGGCTTTCCAGTTGGCGAGGGCGCCGAAATAATTTCCGATGTGCGGTGCTCCAGCGGTTGGCTGAATGCCAGACATGATGCGCTTGCCAGCGTACTTCAACATGGTCGACATGGCCGCAGCGTGCGGGGTGGTCGACCTTTCACTTGCGGTCAATCCAACTTCTACGAACCAAGCTGAAACCTGAAATAGGAATTGATACTTTCCCAGAAAGGCCCTCCCAGCTCGAGTCCAAGCTTCATGTCCGTGCAGTCTCAGACCAAAGCGTGAAACCCATGCAGCCAGTTGGAGAACTAATCCAAGTCCTTGAAGTCGCATACCCACAACCCATCCCATTGGTTTGATATCCCAGTGCAATGTGTTGCACCGCTCCACACAACACACAACACACAACACACATTTGCCACTGTGTCATGCTTACTTTGTGTCGTACAACAAACTCCAATGACGCGACGCAAATGCGTTAACAGCAAGCCTCCAACAAGCCCGAACAACACCACGACACCACCAAAGCACAGACACCACAAACACAACGCCACGACACCACCACACCACCACACCACCATACCACCACACCACCACACCGCGACGACACAACACCACCACGTGGTCGACGGTCGACGTCTCGACCGACGGCGTTGTGTCCGTGTCAACAACGACACATCGATGTGTTGGCGTTCGGCGTTCGGCCATAGTGTGGACCGTTGGAGCTACAGGCTCCATGGCCACACAGCGACCGTCGTCGTCGTCGTCGTCGTCGTCGTCGTCGTCGTCGTCGTCGTTGTTGTCGTCGTTGTTGTTGTTTGTTGTTGTGTTGGCATCGTTTCGTGTCCGAAGGACGAAGTCATCTCGTCGTCGAGCCAACGACTCTTTGACATGTGAAACAAATGTGATTTGTACAGTACCCAAGTACAATGTGTAACTAGTGACTCTGGCAGTCATGTTGTACTACAAGTACAATACAACCAACCTCAGCACGAACACTGGTCAGGCGGTTGCACCTGGATGTGAATTTTTGCGCGCAAGTGCGTCGATTTCAACTTTTTTCATGCACACAGCAACAACATGTCTGTGTCGTGTCATCGTGGTCACGTCGCAACGTTGTAAACCGTAATGCCGATACGGCCAGGAATGATGTGGCGTTGTGGACGATGGCCGACGAAATTCCTGCTTACACCACTCTTCAGATGTACAATTTTCGAACTGAAAATGTTATTATCTAGAAGTAGGTACAACGACACAATTGCGCAGAGTATTACTCCTCGAAACGCATGGCATAAGCCTTTTTGTACGCTGGGAAGTCGCCATCGAATCGGAAAACTTTCTTGTCTTCGAGAACCCACAGTTCTTTGCATGTACGTTGAACAAAATATTGATCGTGTGATACAACAACGATGCCTCCTTTGTACGCCGCGAGCGCGTCAGTCAACGCTTCGATTGTTTCGATATCAAGGTGATTTGTAGGCTCATCCAAAATCAGAAGATGTGGATGCTTCCAGGCCATTGCGGCAAACGCCACTCGACTCTTTTGCCCTCCACTGAGCGTTGAAATCCGTTGCAGGGCTAAATCGCCTCTCACACCGAAACGGCCGAGGTAGCTACGGTAATCTTGAGCTTGCATATCCGCACCATCGATTCCCAGCCCTTTCCCAGGAAAGAGTTTCATCATCACCTCGAGAGGACTTAGGCCAGCCTGGTGCCAATCACCATTATCATATCGTGTGTTACTGCGGCCGCACAAACTCACATACTCAAGATAGAAGCAATACCTCCAAAAGCTCAATGTGATGCTGAGAAAAGTGGCCAACTCGGAGCTTTGGGTTGCGGACGACGCACCCAGCAGTTTCCTCGAGTTTGCCCATGACGATGTTGAGCAGCGTTGACTTGCCTAATGGATGGCCGTGCGGGACACAGACAATAAGCAACAAATCCTGCAGCAAACGCAGGCCTGGGAAGCTTTTCACAAAACTCACCAGCTCCATTAACTCCCAACAGTGCTATGCGCGTGTCCATGTCAATGCCCATGTTGACGTCATTGAACAGAAAGTCGCTTTCTTTTCCGGAATAAGAGAATCCCACCTGCAAGTAGACGCCTTTGTTCAGCATCAGGCTTGGAAATCGGAAGTTGAAATCTGGGCACACGTACCTCTTTGATCTGCAGAACCGGGATTCCAATTGGCTCGGGCTGAGGCAGAGTGAAGGTAAAAGCAGCTTCTTCTTCTACAGCTTCCACCTCTTCCATTCTCGCAAGTTCCTACGCGTGTCCAAAGCAATATCATCACGTTATTTCTGGACAGCACTTCGTGTGCAAAAAGAAAGTTCGATACCTTGATCCGACTTTGCACAAGCGATGCACGCTTCGCATTGTACCGAAATTTATCAATGAAAGCTTGAATTTCGTCACGCCGGCGTTTGTTCGCAATGTATCTAAATTGTCACCGAAGGCTTGAACAAGCACAAGTTTTTGGAATATAGACACAAAATATGAGTACCCACCTCTTGATTGCTTGCTGTGTGTGTTCTTTGAGGATTTTCTCAAATCCATCGTAGTTTCCACGATAATATCGTAACTTTTTGTCGGCCATGTGAATGATGTCCGTCACAACGTCGTTGAGGAAAGCACGGTCATGGCTAACTAAAATGAGAGTGCCGGTGAGATTGTTGGTCAAATAATGTTCCAACCATAATACTGCCTGCATGTCTAAATGATTCGTTGGCTCGTCTAGTAGCAATAGATCAGGCTGCAGGAAGAGCGCTGAGGCAAGCGCAACGCGCACTCGCCATCCTCCACTGAGTGAGGAAGTGGGAGCATTAATCATGGCCTTGGGTGCATGGTAGCGAGTGAGTGTAATCGACCACCCATGCGAGCAAACATGTATGACTTACGTCCGTGAACTGCAGACCTTTCAAAATCTTGGAAGCACGTCCCTCAGGATTAGTGCCCCTGTCCGCAATTTTGGCATATCTATGTGTTGCAGCAAGTTCAAGTTACTTGTCGGTCGTGATTGTGAGCCACAGTTCTATAACACGGAACTAACAGTGAAATCAACTCCTCACTGGAAGCTTCATCTTCTGGCAGTGCCTACGGAGTGGGCTCACATCATTACATCACATTCAATGCTGCCTATGATTGCTTCGTATTCCGCGTACCTCCAATTCTGCCTTTCGAAGCAATAAGCCCCGCAAGTGCTCGTCGCTGTCAAGCACAGTCTGCATACACGACCTGTTGTCTGCCTTAACCTCCTGCTTAACGTGGCAAATTCGAAGATCGTGCGGCAATCCGGGAATTGCTCGGCCAATAATATGACGGATCTGGCATCGTATCAACATTGACAAATGACTTATCTCCTGTGACAGTTGTGACGTTGCATGCATGCAGATCAACGTACGAGCGTGGTTTTGCCGATGCCATTTTTGCCAATGAGTCCGTATCTGCGACCACTGGTAAGGACGAGGTCGGTGTCGGAGAGAAGTTCTTTTCCCACGTAGCGTAAAGTAAAGTTGTTCACTTGAACATCTCCAGCATACCTACAGAAGTAAGCGCAACCAAAATAAGTCGTGAGCTGTGAGGTCAGCCGCAGACCCCAAACCTTACTTACCCGGCGGGTGGGGGTGCGCCTTTTTGAAGAAGTTTATCGTATTCCGACAGCGCTTCAATTTCTGCATCTAGCTCGTCTTCAGCAATTGAAGCGGCCTAGGAAGCGCAATACGATGTTCAAAGACCAGCCTACGCTGAACAAGCGGTGCACACAACGTACCAGCTTGGCGGCCTTCGCAGCCTTTTTGCGGTCCGCCACCTTTTGCTTCGCAGCATCTACGCACCAGCAACGCTCATCGAGTGATGATAGAACGCTCATAATGAACAATCCGTTGTCGAAACTCACCAAGCCCCAAGTTCTCGGGCGAAATCTCTTTGTTCACCATGGCGCTGTACTGAGATCGACCCCATACCTTGGCCAACGCGTCTTTGTCCACCTGGCGAGAACAAGAGCTGGTATGAGTTGTCACTCGGACACAAACACTTTCAAACTGCCATACAATTGGTGAACCTGGAATTTTTTCATGTCTGCAATGGTTCTTGGCTTTTGGTTTGTTCGCTTTCGCCTGCTTGCACTCTCCGCTTGCTCTTTCGTTTGTGTCAACGAAATTAATTTTCGCGAGTATGCGAGACACTCAGCTTCAGTGCCGGAAAAACCACATGCCGGGATCATGGAGAACAACAATTCATTCAAACTAGTCTCTCTCTCCAAGTTCTTGCGTTTGATCCAAGTAGCATCATCAACATCATCATCTTCCGCGATTGAAGGTGCATATGATCGACTTAGCAGTTCTTCACACGAGCCACTCAGATACTCGATGAAGCTCTCGTCAAGCTGCAACTGCGCACCGTCAGCACCAAGAATGAGATTTAGAGCGGCGGGCAGCGACAATGGGACGCTGACGCCCTCATTGTCGGTTGGTGTGTTGTCATTTTCGTCCGACGTCGAGGTAGCTGTGGACTTCGGCTTGTCGTTGGGCACGGGTTCGCCAGGGCTTTTCTCGGTTGCCGCTGCAGTGCCGAAGCCACTGAGAAAGTCCAGCGTGGATGGTGACGCAGCGTCCGAGGGACTGCTCTCTTCTGCCTTTGGCTTGGATTTTGCCGAACGTCGTCCGCGTCCACGTCCTCCACCAGCGCGACCACCTCCTCGCCGAACACGAGGCATGGTTAGGCACACGCGCGCGTGTACACAAACTCCAAGAGTCACACGACGTGCACGCAACAAGTCTGCGGCAACTTCACCAACGATAGTTGATACTGTCTGCGAGCAAGAAATATTTCTCGAATGAAAATCAGTTTTACGACCGACTCATATATTTTGGTAAAGCCGATTCAAGCTGTCAAGCGAACGTTGCTCTTCGAGGTTAAGCTGCAGGTCTGTTTTATTGGGTCACGGTGTGTTTGTGTTTCGACCCAAAGCAATCTGGTGCACATTCACAATGCCATGGATCAAGCAGCCAATCGCTTCGCCCGCGCTCCACCATCGACGGTAGAGTCTTTAATTAAAGTCGTGATCAATACAGTCATAGTAAAGTAATGTCACGACTAACCCGCCGTCAAATCAAGTAAGCCACACTGCGTCGAGGTCATCCAGTTGCGTGGTCGTTGCCTGTTTCAAAACTTTGAAACTTTGCAGTTCGTTGTTTGTTGGCCATCGATCCGCCTTGGACGGCGCAGTGTGAAGGCGGCAGCAGACGGTGGTTGTGGCCGCGAACCGCACACGGACTATGATTTGGTACTAAGTACAATGAATTTCACAATTATATTGTACTGAATCAAAGTGAAATTTTCGCCAGTATATTTTGTACTTTCAGTACTATGGCGCTCACTAAAACAAACAGCAGAGTGCCGGTCGGTCCGTGGCGTGGTTGTCCCTGCTCCAGATTGATGTTTGACGACGGGTGAACGAAGGAGCAGAAAGACATGGTGTCAGATTCTGCGACGTACCTACCGCGCAAGGTGTCAACAAGTGACGGCGTTTGTTGTTGGTGTTGGCTGGATGCCAAAGTATGGTTGACTGAGGATAGAAAAACAAATAAATTTACATAGCTCAAAGCTATTGAATGATACAGCTACTGGGTCGCCTCCCTGTGTGAATGGCGAAATCTGAGAAGGAGCGCACCACACCGAACGCCGGATATCGTGCAACTCCCACAATAAAATAGTTGACAAGAGAGAAGTCACGTGATTTAACGATAGTCGCGGGTGCCATTGGACATTTTTCCAGAGTAGAGCCACTTCGGCATCATATCCAAATGAGTACGATCGCCCTCTCCCTTGCGTGCAGCACGGCCAAGCGACACCTGTTGCTTTTTGCGCACCTTTTCGATGCGCTTTCG
>ENA-OWNT01004098-OWNT01004098.1-seawater-metagenome-genome-assembly--contig:-NODE-4098-length-13106-cov-4.266789_pt1 | contig 13106 bp, 11 predicted proteins | sample MGYA00238136_ERZ651165 | MGnify/ENA primary metagenome ERZ651165 (study PRJEB26861, sample SAMN08777766) | seawater metagenome | isolation source: coastal seawater | place: USA: Florida | collected... | reverse complement strand
TGTAGCCTGTATCAACTGACCATCGTTGCTTTGTCGTCGTTGTCGTCGTCGTTCGTTCGTTTGTTCGTCGTCGTCGTCGTTCGTCGTCGTCGTCGTTGTCGTTGTTGGTCGACTGTTTTTGCGCGGCCTTGCTGCTCACTTTTAACTTTTAAACGCACGTGGAGTGGTGGGGATGTTGGTGTATTGGCGTTAATGTTCTTGTGAGTCTGTCTGTAGCGTGTGTTGTATAGTTTGTGTGTGTGTGTGTGTGTGTGTGGTGCAGAGTGCGATGAAGAAGATACGATGATGAGATGCTACTGCGTCCGCCTCGTTGTTTTGCTGCGGGCGTTCGTTGTCCACGAGTTTTTGATAGTGGGCGTTGGTCTCGCAATGTTTTTCCAAAGTTTTACGATTGGACTGTTGGCGGGTTGTTGAAGGTTGTTTGATTGAGACGCAAGTTGTGGGCTTGCAACGCCCGACCACTGCTTGTGATGAAGCGAGCAAATGCAGCGTGCGGGTGACTCGGCGGGCAGCTCGAACGAGAAGGACGCGGCTCGGGCGACCGACCTCCGCTTGGTCGCGTTCATGTCACAAACACCCGAACTACGACAAAGTGCCCTCATAGACACGCACACACATGTGCATTTCGAGGGATTACAACAAACCGTCGATGCACTGTCAACTCACTTTCGTGACGATGCACGCCAGCTACAGCTCGTCGTTATGTCTACCTGCTGTGCAGCTGGTCGGCCACATCCTGTCGCGAACGAGCACCAAGAAAAGGGACTCGCGTTCCGCCCCCCTCAAGACGACTGGAAAGTTGTGGCGCAGCTGGCAAGAACATTTCCACGTCACGTCGTTCCTGCGTTTGGAATCCACCCGTGGTACGCAGACGTCGTCGCTGACGAGGCCGAGGTTGAGTTGGTGCAGGGTGACGCCACCCATTCCGCAGCAGCTGCAGAAAACCACGAAGTCGGCGACGGTTGTGAATCACAAGGGAAGGAACGGACCGCCCAGTGGTTACAAGAGTTGGAGCAACTTCTGGTAGAGTTCCCTCATGCAGTTGTCGGTGAAGTTGGATTGGACAAATTGAAAGGTGGCGTCGGTCTCGCGCAAGAAAGAGAAGGCGCCGCGGTGTCCAAGAGTGCCACGTCCAAGGAGCGCTTGCGCTTGCAGTCGCTGGTTCTGAAACAGCAGTTGGACGTGGCCACTCGTCTGGGCGGCAGGAGTGTGTCTGTTCATTGTGTGCAAGCAACAGGCCCATTGTTTGATATTCTGCGCCTCTACCCCCAAACCGTACAAAGCAAGTGGACAGCCAGTGAAGGAGTCAGTCACAGTTCCAATCCCGGTTCTGGTGCACGCACGGAAGGCCAAGAGGTCGAGCCGGTTGTGCTCCGCATCGCCCTGCATTCTTTCAGTGGAAGCTCTGATTTTGTGCGGAGTCTACTTGCCCTCGAGAAGAAGCGTCAACGACCAGGCGGTGGCAAAAAACGCCAACGCAAACGGCGACAGTGCAAAGCAGACGCGTCGTCAACTAACAGCGCCGCAGTTCATGAAGAGATGGTGCAAGTGGCGGAAACGAAACGACCCGTACACTTCGAATTTTACTTCGGTTTCTCCATGTCTGTGAATTGCGGTTGTGTTCAGCGTTTATCGTCCTTGGCTAACGCCGATGCAAAATCAAGTTCAAGTCCAAGGCCAGACGAAAGCTCGTGCCGTGAAATTAAGTTCTTAGAGAAGAAAAAAGCAAAGCTGGCGAGCATCATTAGGAGTATCCCACCAGACCGAATTTTGTTAGAAACCGACCGCGGCGCTTTCGGGTCGGAGGTGTGCGACGATCTTGAACACCTTTGCGAGGTATGTCGACAAATTGTATTGTTTGGGCGATGTGTTGCGACTTACATGTGCTGCTGTGTGCTGCTGTTCTTACGATTGCGGACGTGTTCGACGTCACAGGTGATTGCCAGCTGCTCACAGGACACCGAGTCCAGTGTAAGCGTGTGCAACCGTGCGCGGCGAAACGCCGCCAGGTTTCTGAGGTGGCAAGCATCCACGGACACGCCACACTCGAACGGGGCTGGCAATATAGACGAGGAAGAGCTTTCCCAAAACTAACTGTGGACGGTTTCGGTAGAACTTGTTTTCATGTCAGGGGGAATACTGTGCGTAAGTTATAAAATAAAAGACAAGCTTTTTGTGCTTGGTGTCAAAGTCATCACAACTCATCGTACACGCGAGCGCCGACGTAAACGTCGCCAACAGCGAGCTTGTCGATTGAGGACCACTCCTGCGACTTTTCTAGGGAGACGAGGGCCTCGCTCTCGAGGAAGCCGTGGAAGTGCTCGTCGGAATCAAAGACGATCGAGACCTGGTAGGCCCACTCGGACTTGCACACGGTGCGCACAACTTTCACAAAACCAGGGAGAGCGCGAACGGCGGCCATGGCCGGGCCACGCAGGGCGCCGTCGATCTGGACGGCCGCCTCCTCACCTGGGACAGTCAAGCGGACGACGCGCGCAACCTGGTTCACGGCAACCTCTGACTTCGGGGGTCCGGTCTGCTTCGGGGCACCGTCGTTGAGCGAGTACACATTGCTATTGTCGCTCTTGACGAGCAACGGCTTCTTGGGCTCCGTGGCCGGAGGCTTGCCGCCATTCGCAGCGACCGCCGACAGCCAGCCGTCGCCGTCCGGGCCGGGGGATCCGATGGCCGACAGCCAAAGACCAGCACCGCCGTGTCCGCCGCGGTGCTCCGTGGTGCAGTCGAAGCGATGGATGGATTTGTAGTCGGTGAGGTCATCTGTGTTGAGGGTTCGCTCCAAGTCAGCCCACCAGGCCGGGAGAAAGCGCTCGGCGATGATGCGGAACCAAGGAGACCACAGGAGGCCGGACTCTGGCTGCATGAGCTCGCGGAGCTTGTCCTGCGACACGTACTGCACCGCGGACACCTCCTCCGGGTTCAGGTTGCACGTGACGGGCGTCTTGATGAAGAGGATGTAGTCGATTTCGTGCTCGCCGAATGGGGAGTCGGGGCCGTGCGTCACGACGTCGGCGGCCCAGTAGTGAAGGCGCGTGAGGAACTTGAACTTCTCAATCGGGACCTGGTCGGCGGGGACGCCCAGTTCGTGGAGCAGCTTGCGGATAGCCGCGCGCATGACTCCTTTGGTGTTGCCAGTCGCAACGTCGGCCGGGGTGTCAATCTCTGAACCGCCGAAGCCCGACAGAGGGTGGGAGCAGCACGTGTTCGTCCACACGTTGGGGAAAGTGATCTTGGACGCGGCGCGTTGTTGCAGCAGCAACTCGTTCTTGTCGTTGAAGAGGAAGACGGAGAATGCGCGGTGCAGCTTTGCGCGCGGGCGCTCCGGGCAGAAAATGTGCGTTTCGTACTTGTTGTCGCAGCCGATCACGTTGTCTTGCATGTCGAGAAGGATGCACTGGTCCTTGAGCATGAAGTCCTCCTGGGACATGCCCTCGGCAGACCAGACCTCTTGTTCTTTGTCGGCGGACATCGTGATCGAGTTGTTGTGTTTGCTGCGATAAACAAGCGTTCGACTTGACTTGCGCAAAACAAAAAAGAAAAAGGACAAAAAAGTTGGTGGTGGTGCAAAGTGGGGTTTTTCCCCTGGTGAATGTTGACGTTGGTGTGGACGTCCAATTGCCACAACATTCGTCCGAACTTGCGTGTTAAATGCAGTCCAACTGCCGGTGTGTTGGGTGGTCGATCGATCGGCCGATCTGGTCGATAGCACACTGCCCGCGGAACAGACAAATCGATTGGCTCAACACACGAACGTCTAAAACAACACAACCACCGCACCAACGATCGGAGTCAAACGACTGCGACGAATCGGCCTCGCAATCGGCCAACACAGCACAACACATCACACAACAAAAACAACACAACCCAAACCAACGCAAACCAACCCAAACCAACTCAACGCAAACCAAGCAAGCAAGAAGCTAACAAACGGTCAACACAACGACGACGATTGGACAACGCAGCAATGCAGCAATGCAGCAATGCAGCGAGCAACACAACAACGCAGCGACAGACATTGCGTTGCTTTGCTTTGCATTGCGTTGCGTTGCGTTGCGTTTCGTTTCGTTGCGTTGCGTTAGCGTTGCGTTTCGTTTCGTTTCGTTTCGTTGCGTTGCGTTCGTTGCTTCGCATTGCGTTTCGTTTCGTTTCGTTGCGGTTCGTTGCATTGCATTGCATTGCGTTGCGTTTCATTGCGTTGAGTTGCTTTGCGTTGCATTGCATTGCGTTGCGTTTCATTGCGTTGAGTTGCGTTGCGTTGCGGTGCGTTGCTTTGCGTTGCTTTTCGTTGCGTTGCTTTGCTTTGCGTTGCTTTGCGTTGCGTTGCGTTGCTTTGCGTTGGTTGCGTTGAGGGCATTGAGGGCTTTGAGGGCGTTGACCGCGTGGTTAGTTGGCCACTTCCTTCCTTCCTTCCTTCCTCGTTGGTCGGTCAGTCAGTCAGTGGTCAGTGGTCAATCAAGCAATGTCGTCGTCTGGTCTGTACAACTCTGTGTACATGTCGTCGTTGTCGTCGGTCGGTTGGTCGTTGGTTGTTGGCTGGTTGGTCGTTGGTCGTTGGTTGTTGCATTCATGTACAGTGTTCATAGGTCGCGTTACTTATGGTAGTAGTCACTTACTGCAAGAAACGTATTAGCGTACATACATTGCACGTACATGTTATGGACGCACGCACGCGTGCATGTTTGTACGCCGTCGTCGTTGTGCAACCAACCACGACCACAAGCGTCCACGCCGCACACCACTTACTTGTCAGTTAGTTCATCAATCAGGTATGCTTGGTTGCTTTGGGATGTCTGTGGTGATGTGGTGCTATGAACCATAATGATACAGTGCTGCGAATGATAGTGCGCAAGGTGTCGAGATTTTAGTTTGGTAGATGGGCGAATAATAAGTTCATGGTGTATGGCATGGCGTGGTGCATGAGGCAAGAAGATGATGAAGGTGGGTTGTGATGTACATGTATGTCGAAACTGCGTCAACGTGTCGAGGTTCATGGATTAGAACAGGTGAAGGCTGCACGGCATGACATGGTGCATGCTAGGACTACACTCGAGCACGAGATGACTGTTGTTGTTGTTGTTGGAAGCTGCGCCAAAGTGTCGGTGTCGAGGTGCGTGGTGCATTGCATGCATGTTAGTCGATTTATTTGCGTGTACCCGTTGGTTGCAGTGTTGAAAGGCATGCGATAGTGTATTTCGCTGCTGTGCTGAATGGCATTCTTCGTGATGGTGTTGAGCGCATCGTGTACGTACGCTACGATATTTCAGCGGTCACTTGGACGACGCAGCGGAGGTGCGTTCGCTGTCCGAGAAAAGCTCCTCCAGGCCCCAGTTCTTGTCCGTGTTCTTGTCCCACCAGCGCTGCCAGTAGTTGATGTACAGCAAGGATCGTGTGCGATCCGGTCCTGCTTCGGTGCTTGTAGCGTTCGAGTCCGCGACGGCACCATTGCCGTGTTTAAGATTTCCAAGGCCGAAATGGAGGGTACGTGTGTCGAACAACAGCATGTCACCCGTCCGCAGGTGCGGGCAGATCATTCCTGCGAAACGAAAGCACACAAGATCAAGCAACACACAGCCAACACGAGTTGTGAGTGGAACAGCGCCGGCCGTTGTGGTCACAGTCGTATTTTTGGTGGACGTACTTTCGTAGTATTCCTTTCTCGCCACGCTGGACTTGTCGTGGTAGCAAACGCGTGCACTCACTTCCAACAAATGCGATCCACTGATGAAACCAGTCTGCCCCACCTTGAAGTTTCTCAGGCATGGCTCCAAGTCCAAAGAGTAGGGTCCCAGTGCGCTGTCACCGCCCGCAGCGTCGGCGGCGCCATCGGCATGCGGCATGAAGAGATCAACGTAGTGAGGCGGCAATTGGACGTGATCGAACAAATGTGGAGTGTCAGCGTGGAACGTCTGGTCAGCGGCGCCTGGAAAGCTGAAAATTACGCCGACATCGCCCGTCTTGAGAGCGTCTGGTGGTCCACCGGGGCCCGGGCCACCAAAGTTCCAACGACCCCAATTGCCCGCGGCGAGGGCACCACCAGGAGGATGACAGACTTCTTGCAGCACGCGGAGGACGTCGGGGTGCTCTTTCGAAACCCAAGGCTTTGGTGCGGGCACACGTTTCGTTTGGCCCGTGTTTTGCGCTGCCACTTGCTGTTCAAGCTTCCTGTTAATGGCCAAGAGATGAGGGGACCGATGCATGTCGCACCGCCGCGGCTCTCTCATCGCAAGTTCCACAAAATTGTCATTGAATTTGGTGCTGTTGGCTGGGTTTCGAATGTCGATACCCCGCTCTTTGAGTCTTCGCTCGGCAACGGTCAGATCTTTCTGTCCGGCACCGGAGACGCTACGAATGCTGTCCGCATCGAAAGTCTCCCGCAAAATGCAGATACCGTGGTTGTTCATGGCGGCGATGGCCTTCTGGATAGACTTGTGACTCAACTTTGAGTGCAACCGTTCACCCGCGGTTCTCGCGACGGTGACTTGCTCCAGAACAGAGAGCTCTTTCAGCTCACTCGCATTTTCCCAGAAGCGCTTCGTTGAGTCGCCAAGAACGGACACGAACCCGTCGACAGCGACACCGTCTGGGAGCTCCACACCGGTTCCGTGAGTTGTTCCAACCCGTGCAACGTCTTTGAATATTGGGAGCGGCGTGGAAGGAGTGACACGCTCCCGCCGCGGTAGCAATGGTGCATTATCTGCACGGTCAGTGGCTCCAGACTCATGCGACGTTGCCGATCTTAACGGCCACAAAGGGTTGGATAGAACAGATCTCCGCGGTACCAGCACGAAACGGGCATCTGCACTCTCGGCCAACGGTTCAAGTGTTGCAGTGCGATGAAAAGCCCAGAAATAGTGCCCTGCAGTCATCGCAGTCCGACTGGACATCATTCCCTCCACCAAACTGGACACCAGCAAGCCCCTGCACGGCACGAAGGTACATGTTAGCGCGAAACAGAACCAAGGTCATGCATGCACAATGCAAGGTAGACGTACCCCGGAAGTACACACGCGTTGTACAGACTATTGAAGATTTCCACACAAACACTCTCCGCGCTACGGTGCGACCGCAGATCCATGAGAATATCAGCGCCTGTTGGCGCAGCATGTGACAGGCTCTGTAGAATCTCTGGTTCGGACAGACCCTTCGTAACAATGTGGTGAGTCTCGATCGAGTCCTTGTAAGGTCCCGATTTGGAGATGATCTGCTCAATGCTGCCGAACGACTTCTGCTGCTCGACCAATACCACCACACACAGCTTCAGCCACGGCGATCGCAGGTCGACACGTCGCTCAAATTCACGCGCGAAAAAATCGTCCAGAGACAATGGGCCATCTGTAGCTGGCCGATTCGACGGACCAGGGCCTGCATTCTGCATTGTTACCGCTCCAGCTTCACTGTCACTGCTGTCATCGGAGTCACTTTCTGTTTCACTGCCAAAGCAAGCGTCCATCACTGCCGCTACACTTCCACCGTTCAGCAAGTCGTCTTTGCTGACAACCACGGTGGGGCCGTTGTCGTCACTGCTGTCATCAGAGTCACTGCCGCCGAAGCAAGCTTCCATGACTTCTTCCACTGACTGATCAGAAACTTTGCTCGCCCCTGCAGTCCCGGCAGTTTCCGACTCTGTTCTATTTCTGCTTGCGTCACGAAACCACTGTCGCAGCTTCAAAAGTGATGCCGCTCCGAAAGTTTTGAAACCTAGTCTTCGGAGGTTCTGATTCAAAGGAATCGTTTGTGGTGTTGGCGCTGCGTCGCTTTCGAGATGGGAGGGCGCGCAGAAATCGCCGAGACTCTGTTGGAGATCAGAAACAGACACAACGTTGCAACGACGCAACTTTTGCAATCCCTTCAGCACAGCCGCGGACTTGTTCGGCCACAAATGCGTCAGAATTTCTCGGAGGCGGTTCTGTTGTTGCTGTTGCACAACCTTTTCAGCGACGTAGTCTGCGTGTGTCTTCGCTTTGATGGGTCCGTCGTGACCATCGCTTGCGTGTTCAACAGAGCTAGCACTGCTGTGGGAATGTTGGCTCCGCTGCTTGACGGCGTCAGCTCTGACGATGCGCCACAGCTCAATGTCTTCGAGGTTGTACTCGGGATCTTGCTCCTCTCGCGGGATGACCATGAGCCGGAACCCCTCAGCTTCTAACAGCTGCTTGAACCGTTCCGGGGGATGAAACTCGTGATGATGTCGGTGTTCATACGCAACCAATACTTCTGTTGTACTTCCTGTTGGAGCAAGGTGCGCGATCGCTTTAACCAGAGGTTCAATTGGGTACAGTCGTGGGACGATGCATTCTGCAACGAGGACTGTGTCGAATGGGGCAAGCGCATCGATGTCTTCGGACGCTTTGCCCCAGTCGTAAGAAAACGTATGGACGCGATCTTGTAGGGAAACGCCAGGGATTCTGCCGTCCAACAGCGTGGCAGCTGCCTGCACATTTTGTCGCGTCAGAAACAATATTTCATCCAAATCGGTTATTGCAACAGATTTGGCACCGAGGGCGGCCGCTGCGATCCCGACTGCACCGGTTCCTGCCCCGAGCTCGATGACAGACTTTGATGCGAAGTACCCTTTGCCATGTTCTGATCGACTTCGGCTCTCGAGCTCCAACTTCTCCAAGTACTTCATGAGCACAACTGCACCGTCCCATACAACAGCTCCGGTGCCAATGCCGCGCTGTTCGCCCTGGCGCTGCTGCGTGATTTCTAACGTCACTCCATTGAGCGGCGGACACGCAAACGTGTACGGATAGAATTCCGCCAGACGATGTTTGTTACGCCATTTCAAACTGTTCAACTTTGCTTGCACTTCTGTGGAGAACTTGTTTTTCGATCTCATGGCTTGCGCGGCGCCGTCCCGGATGAGCGCCGCGAGATCCGGTCGGCCGGCTTGCATTGTGGTTGCGGCGAGTCGCCCTTGTGTGTCCGCGCGCTTCCCAACGTCAGACGAGGTCGATTACATTGTCAAATTCCGGCACTTATCACGGTTTTAAATCTCCCCAGTTTCCTGTTTTAAAGTTCGTGAACATCTAGTCGTTAATCGTGCGATTGGGTTGGAAGTCCGTCCCACCGTGTCGGTCTCTCAGTGAAGTGATATGGTTGGTGTTCGTTGGCGGTCCAAGCCATCCTCCATTCACTTCCGCAATTTCACCCATCCCATGCCCGCCCGTCCTCGCGTATCCACCGTCGCTTGGAGCTGGCTGTTCCAGCACCTTCCCGCCACATCTGTCTCTCATAGTACTACTCGACCACCACCCACAGCGTGCGTCACTGTCAATATTTCGTCGTCGTTGTGGTGGTCGTCGCCGTCGTCGTCGTCGCTGTCACGAAAAAAAGAAAGGCCGCCGTTGCAGCGTCGAAGCGTTCGCGGCCACGCAACTGTTTTGACGTGCAGCAACGCAGCAATGCAGCCACGCTCAAAATATAATAGTACAAAAGTACCGAAAATACCGAAAAAGTGAAAGTATGAAAATAAGAAATTCTGTTTTGTAACTGTATAGATACTTTACATTAGTATATGTCCTATTATTAGGGGAACAGTAACATTTTTCTTTTCTTTGTTTTATAAAATGTGAGAAATGCGAAATTGAAATTGCGGAATTGCGATTTCGCTTTCTGTTTGTTGTTTTTCTGTTTTGCTGTTTTGCTGTTGTTTGTTGTCAACGACGACGATGAACAATGAACGACGAACGACGGCGATGACACTTTTCGCACTTTTCATTGGTGTGCTCCAAGTCTAGTATCATAAGGCCAAGTCAAGTCAGCTCGAGTGTCAGGTGTCGGAAATGAAGCTATGGCCATGCATGCTATGGTGCAATGAAGCTACATGCTAGTGCAATGAAAAGCTACGTGCAATGAGGTTACATGCTAGTGCAATGAAGCTACATTCATGCTAGTGCAATGAAGCTACATGCAAATAAATGCAAATGCAATGACGATGACTCACGTACGTGTAGGATGTCAAATGAAATTGTAAGCTTATTGCAAGTTCATGCGCAACGTCATGTATTCCGACGTATTCCGATGGATTGGGACATAGGCATGGATGTCCCACGGCCCTCACTGCGGCCGATCAATGACAACTATGGCTCTGGGTTGCTGGTGATCGATCCACTGTTAACAGTAGAATCTCGCTTGGGGCCTTCCGTTTTACTCAATTTATCCAGCCAGTCCCCAAGACGCTCGAAACCCGCGCACCGTGCAATGTCTGCAGGACGAAAGCCGTTGCCATCAGCACACAGCAGATCCGAAAGCGGCACTCGGAGCTGCGCGAAGTTCTGCTGGGGAGCTTCACTGTCAACGTTGAAGCCTTCAGTGTCAGCCGCACAGATGCCTAGAAAAAACTCACACACATGCCGCTTTCCAGCGTATGCGCCTTTGCTAAGAGGGGTGTGGCCTTGAGTGTTCGCCACGCGAAAAGGATTGGCGTGGCGCCGGCTACTGTACCCGAAAGAAGATATCAATAGCTGATTCGATGGTTGTGACTGCAACGCCTCGTCGTGTTGCGCGTTGGTATTCTCGCTACCATGATCAGCGTCGGCCTTCAACAATCCGTCTTCCACTTGGCCCAGCCAGTCCATGCACTGAGGGGAAAGTGCCCACTTCGATCCTACGGTCTCCTCATGTTGGTCTGGGGTGGTTGGCATTTCGTTGTCGACGATGGCATCCATCGCAGGCACCAGATCGAAGCTCCACAATTTATCCAGAAACATCAGCATTCTCATGTCGCCAGACAGAGCTGCCCAGTGACTGCCGTTGCATCCATAGCGGTTGCGAGCAGTGGTATTAGCACCGCGGCGCGCAAGCCAAGCCGCAGCTTCCACCTCCCCTCGCCAAACGGCCCAATGAAACGGTGTCGTCCCGTCAAACGTTGGATCATTCACATCGAGTCCGTGCTTGGACACAAGCCATTCCATCACGTCAATGTGTCCATTGCGAGACGCCCAGTGCAAGGCATGTCGACCGTCCGCTCGTCCTTGAGTACAGCGAACGCTTGGGTCAACTTGTGCTTTGTCGACCAAAAACTGGCAGCACTCAAGGTGTCCATTTCCCGCTGCCCAATGCAATGCGCAGCTTCCAAGCGCATCCACAGAGGCACAAGGATCCCAGCCCGCTTCTACCAATTGCTGGAGCCGCTCGAGGTTTCCGTGACGAGCGGCCAAGAGTCCTTCGTCGGTTTCCTTGTAAGTGCCGCTCCCGGAGCCGTGACCTACGGCGGTGCCGTCCCAGCTTGCGGCTGCTTCCTCGTTGCGTCGTCGCTGTTCTTCACGGGCAGCGGCAGCCATAGCCTTTGTACGTCCTGTGACGCCTTCGAGAGGACAAAACACCAATTTTCGTTGGGCCGCCTGTATCGCCTCGCGCAGCGCCCAATGATCCAGGCCATGCCGAGGGCTCTGCAGATGCATCCGCAACGGTCTCCCTTCTTCGAAGTGCTCTCCACAAATCGGGCAGGCCAGACCGATGACTTTGCCCTCCGCAGAGTTCTCCAGAGTCCGCTGTGCTATTTCAATGTTTATGAAACCTGATTTGGGTGCCACCTCCACGGCAGCAAGCATGGAGTGTGCCTGCAGGCTCAGATTTCCTACAATGGTCGGAGAGAATGTGGCAGGTGTCGGCCAAAACTCACGGACGAACGGGTACTGCTTGACAAGACTCGCGTGAATTCTAATAGGGGACGCCGTGTACAAGTGGAAGTCGATTTTGGTCTTTTGCCGGGTGGGCGGTTGCCCGTCCGACGGCGTGAACCCACCGGCTCCGCTGCGTCGAAGCATCTTTCTGGTCTTTTGAATCACACTGAAGCGAGGGTGCAACACTTCAGCATCGAGGAAAATCAAACCGGCTGCGGCCAGTGTTTTCTTGATGGCATCGCCAAAATGTGCCTCAAGCCGACAGCGCAATGACGCGTCCTCGAGAATAGCCACAGCGGCCATGCCACCCATGTCGAAGGCGTTTCTTTTGGCTGAGTCTGAAAGTATATTGAATGCCTTGCACAACTTTGCAAAGTCCGCTGTGCTGCCGCCCTTGTCTGGATGCATTGCCAGCGCGCGCTTGCGGTACTGCCGCTTCAATTGCTCTGGTTTTGCGCCTTTCTCCACGCCCAATATGGCGTAGCAGTCAAATTCCTTGGCATCGACGTTTTGGCCTTGCTCACCTGTGGATTGTGGAGCACCCTCAAGTGGATCAGGCGGCTGGGTTGAGTCTTCAGCGACCACTACCGCTGGATGGGACATCGCCGCAGCACCGGCGTTAGCAGGAAATCGCACGAGCAATTCCCGTCAGCCTAGACAACTACGAAGCTGGGTTTCATGATGGGTGTTGTGGAAATAGCTAGCCAGAACGCTAACGGAGCGTGGCGCGACAGGCCAGTCAGTTTTTCCAACAACTAAACACAACAGCTTCAAAAACTGTAGACACCATCGGCCATGCCACCGGCCCAATGAAAGCCGTCGGCAGTGCCACGCCAGTCACACAACGGACTCCTCGACCCACTCGTCAGGTAGCTCGTCTACTCATCAACGCGTGTCTCACTTGTCAACCAACTCGTCACGTCGATCGTTGCCTTCGTTGCTTCGTTGGCCCTTTGCTTTGGCATCATCGTCAAATCAGTCAATGATAAATGGCCATTTGCGATTTGCACTGAAACAACGAACGACATCGACACAACCACACAACGACACAACCGACTCGTCGACAAACTCGTCACCTCATCACCTACCTCGTGGACTCACTTCGTTGTCAACCAGCTTGTTGTTTTTTATTCGTTCGTTGGCCATGCGCTGTGGTTTGGCGTCAACATCAATGTGGCCATCCATGGGCAGTCAGTCGGCAGTCGGCAGTGACACAACGGCAGAACAACGACGACGACGACGACGACGACTGACGACGACGACGACGACGACGACCAACGTTGTTTTTACACGCTGCTCTGTTGCAAACGAATGTAATTACTTACTCAACCGAAAGTTTTTACACGACGAACGACGACGACGGACGACGAACGACGAACGACGGACGACGAACGACGAACGACGGACGACGAACGACGAACGACGAACGACGAACGACGAACGACGAACGACGAACGACGA
>ENA-OWNT01004097-OWNT01004097.1-seawater-metagenome-genome-assembly--contig:-NODE-4097-length-13106-cov-5.482232_pt1 | contig 13106 bp, 13 predicted proteins | sample MGYA00238136_ERZ651165 | MGnify/ENA primary metagenome ERZ651165 (study PRJEB26861, sample SAMN08777766) | seawater metagenome | isolation source: coastal seawater | place: USA: Florida | collected... | reverse complement strand
GAAGACCGGTGAACTTAGCGTGATGCCGAAGTCCATCGACGTGTTGAGTCCGTGCCTGGCCATGCTCCCGAAGAACAACTTGAAGGACAAGGAAACACGGTACCGCAAGCGTTACCTGGACCTTATCATGAACGATTCGCGCGACATCTTTTACAAACGTGCTCAAATCATTCACTACGTGCGAGCCTTCCTGGATTCACAAGATTTCTTGGAGGTCGAGACTCCAATGATGAACGTCGTCGCTGGCGGTGCCACCGCCCGCCCCTTCGAGACCTACCACAACGACCTTCAGCAGAAGATGTACATGCGCGTGGCACCCGAATTGTACGTTATATTTGCGTCTCTCGCTGCTTGTCGCATGCTGCGCCTGTGCCGTGTGAATGCAGTGCGTGATGACGAAGAAACACACGTCGCTATTCTGATCAACTTGCTTAACGATTTCGTATCGAAAGCTGGCTTGAATCTCCTGAACCGAAAAACCGTTACGCAAAAATCTGCCGAGCGACTGCTGCACACACGAACAACCCATCCTGCTCCCCATGCGTAGCACCTCACTCATGCTGCGTAGCATCAATGAGCTTCTCGTTCTCGCACTCACGAACTTTTGTGCTTGTGTTTGCAAAGGTACCTCAAGATGCTCGTCGTCGGCGGCCTCGACCGCGTGTACGAAATCGGCCGCCAGTTCCGTAACGAGGGCATTGACTTGACACACAACCCGGAGTTTACGACGTGCGAGTTCTACATGGCGTATGCTGACTACAATGACTTGATGCGCATGACCGAGGAAATGATCTCTGGCATGGTCAAGGAAATCACCGGTAGCTACCAAATTAGCTGGACTGGTATGGACGGCAAGACTGTTGACATTGACTTCTCGCGACCGTGGAAGAGGATCAACATGATTGAGGGCGTCGAACAAGCTGGTGGATTTACAATCCCGACGCCATATGGCAGCCCAGAGTGCACGAAGTTCCTCAGCGACAAGTGCGCTGAACTAGAAGTCGACTGCAGTGCGCCCCGTAGCTCGGCTCGTCTCTTGGACAAGCTCGTTGAGCATTTTGTCGAGCCTTTGTGCACAAACCCGACGTTCATCTGCGAACATCCCGAAATCATGTCTCCTTTGGCAAAGCCACACCGCAGCAAGGCCCACCTGACCGAACGCTTTGAGTTGTTCGTCAATCAGACAGAGCTGTGCAATGCATACACGGAGTTGAACGACCCGCGGCAGCAGCGTGAAAAATTCCGCGAGCAAATGGCGCAGAAGGGTGACGGCGACGACGAAGCCATGGACATTGACGAGAACTTTTGCCAAGCTCTCGACCATGGCCTTGCTCCGACTGGTGGTTGGGGTTTTGGTATCGATCGCATGACCATGTACCTCACCAACAGCAACAACATCAAGGAGGTGCTTCTGTTCCCCGCAATGAAGCCAGAGGAGGTGCAGGCTGGCAGCAAGAACACACACTCTTCCTTTAACTCGGGAAGCTTAGATCTGACGTCTCAAGCTGGCCTCGAAGCCATTGAGCAGCGGCTACAGTACCAGCCATACATTCTCGGCCACCACCCCACGGCTGCCGATCATGCCGTGCACGCCATCATCTCGGAAGCTGAATCTAGGTGCGTTTCCCAACTTGCACAAATATATGCGTGGTTAATGTGGTTGGCGATGATATATCACTTAAAAAGTGGGAATCTTGTTGACGGTGGGAGAGTTCCTCGTGAACGATAAATTTCGCCACAGTGCTCCGTGCGGCGGGGTACAGAAATGAAAAGATCATTTTCTTTGAGCCAGTTCACATTTGCTTCTCAGTTCCGCCGTCCTCCATGGTCGCTTTTGCTAACATCTCTATGTGTGGTGTCTGTTGTGTTCGTGTGCAGTGCGGAAGAGGGACCAATCACGAATTTGCGCCAAAACTTCCCCAGCGTCAAGACGTGGGCTGGGCTTGTGGGATTGTTCACGCCTGAAATCCGAGCCACTTGGCCCAAGGAGTGAAGTGGAGATTTTTCGCTGCTTGGCTTGCACTGCTGGTATGGATGGAGCGTACACCGTCAAATAGTTCACAAAACTTCTCTTCTGAATGAGACTTCTCAGTGCTTAATTATAAAAATGAACGATTGCGTCGTCTTTGAATTTGACTCAATCAAGCTTCGTTTTGCCAGAATTTAGCAGTGCTTCCTCCAGGTAATCTGTCGGAATCCCACTGTCGTCGCCATCCGCGTTGAGCCGGCAGTCGACTTGGGGATGGCCTTGGAAGACGCAACTCCAATGATAGGGAGCTTCCATGAGCGGGAACTTTTTCTCCAGTTCAACCAATATTTCACCTGTATCAGGGTCTCTTGACCAAACACATGAGCTCGGAGAAATTGTGTTGCGCAGTTTGCCCTCAAGTATCGGTTCCCCGGTCTTTCGATTCGTCAACGCCAAGCTGTCCGTCTTGTAGTCCACGTGCAAGTTCTTCGTGGTCATGTCTTTCGGCAGCTCAAATCTCAAGGTTACTTCCTTCAGCGTTTGCTCCCAAGCATATGTCCCACCACTCAGCAAAGGGCCAGTCGACCCCATCCCAAGCGAAGGCACGCGGAAAGTTCGCGTTCGAACGTCTCCACTGTATTCGGATTCTCCTCTGGCATTTTTCGCTTTGACCCGAACATCATACTCCGTGTCTGGTTCCAGACTCGAAACAACAGCCTTGGAAATTGTGGGCGTCGACACTGTTTTCCAATTTTGACTGGAAGAACCATCGGTTACTTGCTTAATTTGCACTTCGTAGCTGGAGGGGTTTATAATACTGGTCTTCGTGCCTTTCCAGGTCACTTGAAACGACTTCGATGAGACTTGGCGGACACGCACTTTGCGCACCACCTCCGGTTGTGCAAGCAGGCAACGGCAGAACGTCTGAACGAAAAAAATGAAGGAAGACACGCATGCTTTGTATATCCATTTGCAGATCGTGACTGGCAAATAAGCCATGGCTAAGTTGTTTTCTGCAAACGAGGCCATTGCTACAACGGTTTGTTGGAGCAGCCCAGTCTGCCGGCGGACGCCTAAATCAAACTCCACGACAGTAAAAGTTGTCAAACACAAAATAAGAAGGAAAGGAATGTGAATTACAAAACGACGCCTCACCTTCTAGCCAACAAGACCGTTGCAGTGTTTGGCCTCTAGTAATACCATCCACGACCAGAGTGTTACCAGAGTGTTGTCGTCGCCAGCTTCTCTCTTTTCAAAATCTCCGACCAACATCATGCACGCGGCACCATACTCCAACAGCGTGCCACTCATGGTATCCCTGGCTCCCTTCAGCAGCGGCAGCGGCACCAACATGCTTCGTCAACATAATCTGCCACTCACCAATTACTCAAAACTAAGACCGGGCGGACACACGTTTCACAACCACACAACAACGAACTCAAACGAGGGGAGAGTTGGGCGCTGTGTTGGCAGTCTGGCACTCTGGCGGTCGGCAGTTACTGCAGTCCAAACACTCACACCCTCACACCTCACACCCTATCACCTCATCCACCTCGCCCACCTCACCCACCTCACACCATGTTGTTGTTGTTCTTGTTGTTGCTGCTGTTGCCGTCGTCGACGGCGACGATGATGATGACGGCAAGTGGACTTCATTCACTTGTTCTCATTCTCGGTCGCTCCTGTTTTCATGTGGGGCGAGGGGTGTTTCGGCGCGGAGGGTTCCGTCGTTCCATCGGGAGTCGGTTTGGTTTCAGATTGATGGTTGGAGAAACTGGGAGACCATGCAGGCGACGACGTTGGATAGGGAGCCGGAGCCTTCTTCCAAGCAACTTCGACAACATAAAAGATGCAGACATACTTTCCTGAATTTTCGAATCAGTGGCAATGTCTCCGTGAACTGTTATCGCGATGCTTCCTTGCGCAGGAATGTCGCTTGCGGCACTCATCATCCATGCAGCTCTGAGTGTTGCATCTGCAACGGACACTGTTGTCGTTCATGACGAAGGTGCTGACCTCGGAGAGTATTCCCAGCTTTTTAGCTTGCTGGAGAGTTTAGATCAGAATGTGATTTTGCGTTCGAGCCAGGATTATTCCGATTTGGTTGGTTCTGGAGACAGCGACCAACAATATGCTTTTGAGAACGTTGTTATGATATCGGGTCCTCCGGATGAGGACGGCGTGGCGAGCCCCAATGCGACGGAATTATTAGACTTTGTGAATAATTTCGGAGGAAATTTGTTTCTTGCCGCCGGTCCTGATGCATCAGACGATGTTCGACAAATCGGAAATGCGTGCGGCATTGAATTTGAAGGACACGGCGCTACGATTTCTGATTCTAGCACACGCGTGGAAGTTGTGCCGGAGATCGGAGAGCCAACGACGGCTGTTTGTGGACGCTATCGCAGCAGCGAAGTGCCCGACTCATCGGTTGACGAATGCATTTTACTGCCGGAGGCGGAAACCATTGGAATGCAAGTTGACCACAATGCTTTTCTTCGACCTCTGGTTTCTGGGTCTGCGTCTGCTGTGTCCCTCGAACGGTCGGCGAGCGGGAAATTGAAAGCGCCACGAGAGCTCGGCGAGGGTTTAGTGTTTGTAGCAGCATTGGAAGCTCGCAACAAAGCCCGTGTCGTTTTTACCGGATCGCGCGCAATGCTGAAAGATACGTTCATGAACGCCAAGACCACAAGATTTGTGAATTCGACTTTATCTTGGAATTTCCGGCAGCGCGAGGTGTTTCGCATGTCGTCATGTCAACTGTCTTCACCTGACGACTCAGATAAGGTCAGCTGCGAAGGCCAAGTTGCGACGTCGACGTCCCTCTTGTTTCAGGTCGACGGGAAATTAGTGCCCGGCGAATGGAATCAAGTTCATTTGCCGAGTTCCAAATCTCAATGCAAGGATTATTATGTCGGAGCCACAGCATCTCAAGCGGGATCGATGACACAGCTACCGATTCGTTTAGTCGACACTGACTACCAATGTGACTTTGAAGACTTGTCCATCGGGTGGCATACTGTCACCATTTTTGTTGACGATTGTAACTCAAGCCGGCGCCACACTGTGTACCAGAAAAGGGTACTAATCGTCCCGACAGAACCAGACTCAACACAGCGACTGGTTGCCGGAGCCGCTGGTGTCTTATTAGTGCCCCTCATAGTATTGTGGAGCCGAAGAATATCCTAAGTTTGACTGCTGGTCTGTCACCGTCCAAGCGCCGAACTAATCAACTCATCCATAATTACCTGCCGACTGCCCTCATTTTGTTGATTTCCTCCATCTTCTTTCATTGACATGAATATTTTGAACTACACCAGTTGTCCATCTGCACCAATCATCCCTCGCTCATGCTGCTATTGTGTATGCGACCAAAGGTTGCCAAATCACCTCATGGAAGCAAGCCGCATGCAAGCGTATCAATCAGAACTTCGCATCAATCGCCACCGAGCACCATCCATCGAGCAGGTCGCTCACAGGAGCATCAATCAGCACCTCGCATCAGGCATCAGGCAGCACCACCATCAATCAATCATCATCAACCATGCCGACCGCACGTTGGAGTATCAATTGGCGCATGTTGTGGCAACACATATACCCACAATTAGGACTATCAATAGTGGATTATTGTGGGCCGGCACGGTCGGGTGCACACATCCACACTGTGCGTAACGTCGTCGAAACTGCCAACAATGCCAACACACCAACACACCAACACACCACCACCACAACACCACACCACCACCACACCACAACACACCACATCGTAACCTTGCACTTGTGTCTGGCGTCCGACTTATGAGACTGTGTCGTGTGACTTGTGACTTGTCTTGTGCAGTACGCCCTTGTGCTGCTCTTGTGCTACTCTTGTGCTGCTCTTGTGCTCTTGCGCATCATTTGTGTTCACAGATCGTTACAGTTCGCGGATCCATCTGCCAGCGAAAAGCGGCAGTGATTGGAGCTATGTCCTCCACGACGCACTCGCGAGCAAAGAACTCTTTGCTGGGATCGCAAGCTTCGCGGGTAGTGATACCACAAGATTGTGCCCCCGATCTTTGCGAGAAATAAATACACAAATTGATTGCACGAAAACAAGAACTGTTTGTTTCACTTCCTTCCGATCACCCTCTCCCACCGCCACTATGAAGCTTCTTTCTCTGGGTTTGCTCGTCGCGTGCGCAGCTTCCACGGCTGGCGCCGCTAAACCGAACTTGCCCTCGGATGCCCCACTCCGAATTGGAATTAAGCACCGAGTCCCTGAAGAGGAGTGCACTCGCAAATCTAAACCTGGGGACCGTTTGTCGATGCACTACACTGGCACTCTCCGCGAAGATGACAGCCAATTTGACTCTTCCATTGGTCGCGGGCCGTTCGATTTTGTGATTGGGGTACGACACATTTTCTGCCGAGTGAACACCTTCTCTCGCATGCTTGTCTTCTAATACTTAACGATTGAATAATGTGCGGTGTTTATAGGCGGGACAGGTCATCCAAGGTTGGGACAAAGGACTGCTTAACATGTGCATCGGAGAAAAGCGCAAGTTGACGATTCCGTCCGACCTTGGATACGGCGATCGTGGCTCACCACCAAAGATCCCTGGTGGAGCCACTCTTGTCTTCGAAGTCGAGCTTCTGGACATCTTGAACTAAAAGCCTAAAGCACAGTTCACAGGAATGTTGTCTATGACACAAATACCACAACACTGTGTTGATAATAACATTACGCCAGCTGCACAAACCAATATCTAAGCAATAACAGGACCCTTCCGCGGGCTGAGGAACAAGCGGCAGGCTTCTTTTTCATTTTCGTCCGTGAGCAGTTCCAAAAGCCGTGCACGAATCGCTGAATCCTCGCCCAGAGCTAAACTGTGGCGAAGGCACCGATCAGCAACTTCACGAGCGTTTGCTGCGACACCAGGATCTTGCTCTTTGTCGGCCGCTGCCAGAAAAGCGTCGGCCAGCTCCAACAAAGCGTCGCGACTAGCAATCTGATACTCGAAGGCTTGCTGCACGTATTGGCGGGCATCGCCAAGCCGGACCGGATCAGCGAGGAGACTAAGCTTTGCGAGTTCCGCCCAGACCAACGCGTGCGTGTTGTCCATCGCAGTCACTTTCGCAAATGCGTCCTCGGCCTCTATAAACTGGCCCAGTTCAACACAATTCTTGCCCAAGCGGAACCATGCTCCGGGGCAGGCTCCCAAAGTGGCCGCCTTGCGATAAAACTCTTGGGCACGGGCTTGCCCTCCAAGTCCAGAATTCTCATCTGCGCACAAGTCCCCTACGTCGAGCAATAACCGCATTCGAGACGGCGCCGTCCCGGAATCCCAGCTGAATACCTCATCGACGCAGCTCAAACTCTTCTCGTATGAAGCCAACGCCGCCTCGAAGTCGCCAGTACGCGCTTGACTTTGCGCACGAACTCGCCAGAACCGAGCGTCGTCGCAAGTTTTTTGCTGGACAACCTCAGGTTTCGGCTGCTCTTCCTTACTAGCATCGACCACTAACACGTCGGCCGTTTCAGGGTTTCCACCTTCTTCTTGTGTTTCCTCTGCTTCTGTTTCTGCACCGGAGGGAGTTGGACCATGGAGCGCTTCATCGCTCAATGCAAGAACGCCGTCATCGTCGCCGCCCTGGAACAATGCCAACATCTGTTCACCAATCACAACACAAGTGAGCTTCAGATACAAGCCAACAGCACACACACGCGACAATTTACCTCCAAGGAGTAAAATGCAAATGTTTGCTCGTCGGCGCCGGGTGCATGGCTTGGTAACCGCTCGAGGGTCGGTTTCACAGCATCTAAACAGGCTTGACCGAGCGCAGTTAGGTTCAGTTTCAAAATAAAGCCTATTCCGGAGTTGAAGTCAGCGATCTCGGCTGATGTTGGCGATGAGTCGGCTTGCGCGTCGTCATCTTGGTTTATCAAGCTCATGGCCAAGTTATAAACGTGATCTGCAACGTTAGGGCCTTGGCCGCTCTCAGGTTCTTCGGGTGGGCACGCCATGGCTGGAATGAGAACTTCCAAAGCGCGGGCCAAATGTGACGATGATGCTGCCTTTTTCGAGGCTTGTAGCTGTCTTTGCAGCAGCACGGCGCCAAAAGTCGCCGCAGCAGATGCGCAAGATGGGTCCCTATTCAGTGCTTGTTGCAGCGCAATCGTCCCTTCGGTGACATTACCAGCACGCACATGACAACGTCCCAATTCTGACCAAGCTGCCGCCTGCACATGCGCCGGTCCATTTGAGTTTGAAACCGCCGCAACATTTTGCTGTTGAAAACGGAGAGCCCTCACAAAGTCACCGTCGACCTGACAAAGAAAACGTAAGTTACAGCAAGCAACTACGAGATACCAACCACAAGAGATGTCAGCAACAAACCTCAGCATCATAAGCTAGGATTAGCAATGGATCTGCTTGGATGCTCCCTCGCGTTGAAGCGCGGGATGTCGATGTGGCGGCGATGCGATTAATTGTAGCCTCAACTTCTTTTTGAAGATATGAGCACAGATCTATTAGTGCAGTACTGGATTGACGGGCGTTATCCAATTTCAGTTTGTCTGCACGGAAGCGCTCCCGCAGCAAGCCAACGACTGCGTATTTCAGGTTCTCGCTAGCGAGGCCTCCAAAACCGTTCGCTTTTAAGCCTGCTCTCACTTGCTGCTTTTGCTCCTCATTTGTTGGCAAAGGTGATGATGTATCTACCAAAGAAACAATCGTGAGCAATCACGTTCGCGAAAACAAATAAAGTGGACACGCGTCCTACCTGAACTGAACAACGTCGCATGCTCCGCCATGACTAATGTCACAATATCACTCAGGTACTTTCGTAAAACGCTCTCAGATTCTTGGACGGAAGAAAACTTTTGTTGCTTCCTTTGTCCGTCATCCTTTTCTTCTGCGCTTTGATTGCCAACAATGTCAGTCACGCTGAGAGTACCAGTGATGCGCGTGTTTTTCGCCGTCGACAAAGGTGAGGACAATTTCAAAGCTACAAACACGGCGCTCTGAGCCGCCTTGACTGGGTGATCATCAGCGTTGCCATTTTTAGGCTGCAGTGGCACGGCCGCTGCAATGGATGTCGCACCATCATCGAGAAGTGAATCCTGTGACGATGGGCCGCTTCCATTGAGAGAAAGAGCCGCCGCACTGGCCGAGGCTGGGTCTGGGTTGAGAACTTTTTTCTTGTCGGGGACTAGACGATCGAGTTGCACTTGTAAAGCAGCTCCTCCTTCGACAGCGGACCGCAGCAGCTTCACTTGCTGTTTGTCCAAGCACACAAACCGCAGCGGAACGTGATCATCATCGGTCGAGCCCACATACACCGCTTTCGCACCCATGTTGTTACTCCACGTCAGAGTTCCGTCCACGCTTTCGGTCCGGGGCAATGCGACATGCAGGGCAGAGCCGTTTTCGGGGTCAGCTTCGTTAGCCTGCAATGGCACATTGAGGCCAACTTCGAACTGTCCGCCGGCGCTGCTCCATGACTCTGGAAGATTTTGAATCATCACTTGTTGCAAGGACAAGTACTTGACAGACTTGCAGAATTTGGACAATGGACGACTCAGTCCCATGGTGACATCCAAGGTTAAGTCAGTGAACATAACCCCGCTCGCCTTGGTGAGTGGACAAGTGTGGGCCACTCCGACATTCCGTGACGCGGCGACAAAAGGAGCCAGAGACAACAATGCGGACGCAAATGGCACCAAACTGTCATCACCATCATTGGACTGCGTCAAAACCTCTATTTGCAGAAAGCCGTTGCAAAATCCTTCGAGAAGATCACGTGTTAAGTTCAGAGCCGGGCTATTCTCGCTGAATGCAACCGTCCACTCGGATCTCGTAGCACTTGGTCTCTGACCAGCCGGTGTAGAAGGCGACTCACTTGTTGAATTACGGGTCGTTGTTGCCGCAGTGACATCGTTCTTTCTCCAGACGTCGCCAAACAGATTGCCATCTGATTGCAATATACGGCATCGCACGAGCAATTTTTCTGGCTCAACAACGTTGCTGGATGGGAAAACCTTGTACGCAATGGACGAGACGCCGACTGTGAAAAACGCGACCGACATCGTTTCCAGGTCCAGACGTTGGAGGGACCCCAAAGGCCCACAAGACTGCCACTCGAAACAAGTTGTTGATGCAGAACGGCGCAAGTTGCGCAATACTTACGCACGCACGGTGGTCACCGCGAACGACCGGCAGGCGCAAATTTTTCTCTAAGTCCCGTTAAGAATTCTCTCCAAAATACAAGTCAAACAGAAAGCCCACGTTGGCATTGCATCCACTTATTGCAGCAACCATGACTGAGAGCACCGAGGTGGCTCACAAGCAGCACCTTCTCCCATCAAACAGATTCAATCCTGTCGATGATCCAAGCTCGGGCACTGTCCCAATGCGCCTCTGATATTGCGTGGCGACGTACATCACTATTACAAAGTCACTGACCTGCCTGCGCAGCTACCTCGCCACGAAGTTTGAAGACACCAAGCCGTCTGTCATGTCGGCGAACACGCAGGCAAACCAACAGAGGGAGGAGGCATGCAACTTTTAGTCAAGCAAGGAAACAAGGAAGTACGAAGTACGAAGCACTCCAACCAACCAACTAATCAACAGCAGCGATCAATCGTGGCTGCGCTCTCTTGCTTCGTTCACTTCATGTATTGCTTCCAGAGTTGGTTGACTTCGTTGACTTCGTTGACTTCGTTGACTTCGTTGACTTCGTTGACTTCGTTGACTTCGTTGACTTCGTTGACTTCGTTCGTTCGCCGACACAAAATCATCGCTCACTCACAGTCACTCACTCACTCACTCACTCACTCACTCACTCAGCGCAGAGTAAGTAACGTCGCCTGCTCACTCACTCACTCACTCACAGTCACCCACTCACAGTCACCCACTCACAGTCACTCACTCACAGTCGCTCTCAGTCACTCAGTCAGTCACTCACTCACTAAGTGACTGTGAGCGACTGAACGACCAAACGACCAAACGAACCAACGAACGAAGGAACGAATGACTTCGTTCGTTGCAACCGACAAACCACCCAACGACCGACGAACTGCCTGCCGAACGACGTCGAACTGCCTGCCGAACGACGTCGAACAGTCCAACAGTGCAACACGCCATGCTCGAGTAGCAGCATCGATCGCGTCGAACAGCAAGCAGCACTTCGATCGAACAAGGAACGTTGATGAACACCGACGAACTCTCACTTGCTTCATTGACGAACGAACACCGACCGATCCACAAACCACACAGCAAGCGACTGATGAACGTAGACCAAAATGCACTTACAAACCGACGGAGAATCATCGAACAACGATCCACACAACGACGAACACAGATGTATCGACACACCGACGCATACCATTGACGGACGACGAACGTTGGATACCAACGAACATCGTCTCCATGCACCGCACCTCCTCGACGAAGGACAACAAAGGAAGGCTACAACCAAACACGACGAAGGCAGGTTATGACGAAGGTGCCATCTCGCCACCGAGAAACATCGGAGAGTAATCCGTCGACGAAGACGACAACGAAGAATGAGACGAGAAGGAAACGGAAGGAGGAGGGAAGGAAGGCTGCTGTAGTGTGCTTTAAGAAAGCCGGCAGGCTGTTGTCGTGGAGTCAAGTAGCACTTTATTGAAAATTCGGTTTCGCGGTAGTTTTGCGAATTTATTTTGCGCCACAGTATTTTGTTGTGGCTGAAAGAAGCACGTGCAGCAGCGTGCTCAAACATTGCAAACGTCGATGCAGCCACGTGCCGGAAGTGATTGACAAAAGCTTGTTTTCGCACGGTGGTAGGAAATTCGCCATGGAGGTTATAGGCTGTCAATATGAAGGTGAAACTGTTGACAACATGCATCACGGACAAGGGAAATTGACATTTCCTAATGGGAACGTGTATGAAGGAGGTTTTCACTTGGGAAAGTTCCACGGTGCAGGCGTCTTGCACTTGGCAAAAGGGGGCAGGTACGAGGGGACGTGGCAACACGGCAAAGAAGTAGAGGGAAAATTTGTATTTGACGATGGGCTGGTGTACGAGGAGAAAAACTGGAATTACTGCACACCACAAGACAGAAGGTTCCAGAGCGAGCGCAAGAATGGCCTTATGCCAGCAGGCGCGACTAAAATGTCTGATAAACGAGAGCGAAATGAATTGCCAGTAGGCTGCTACGACGTTGTCGACGGTTACTTCGATCCCGGTACGAATAAAGTCCATGCCTATGGTTCTGGTGAGGTCATTCGTGAACCCTCAGAGGAAAAGATCAAATGGATTCGAGAACGCTGTCGAATTGGCACCGTTGAAGACGGTGCTGTGGAGCTTGTGGCCCACGACGTAGAAAATTGAAGGGGCCCGACACCAGACGGAACTATATGACCGTGTTATAATTTTAGCCTTGGGAAACCCATTGCCATCGCCTTTCTTTGCAGCAGCTTCTTAATTTGTGAAATGTTCGCTTCATTCACTGCCATCTTGGATCAGCTTCTCAAACACTTTCCGCCCTGCGGCTATGTTGAGTTGAGTGGCTGCTGGATATGTGGCCTTGTCGGACACAATAACCTACAATGAAGCAGTCAGATATTCGTAAGGGTTTGAAGACGGGCCATAACACCGCATTTTGACACTGAAGACATTGAAGAGTTTCCATGAGAGAGCTTACCATAATATACGTGTTCGAGGTGAACCTATCCACAAACGCTGTGAACTGCGCATTCTGAATCACCATGCCTTCGAACACGGCAGTCTACGCAAAAACAAATTGCAGACTAAGAATGGGCCCACCAATCTCCGTGCACGTGTGTTGTATTGGTGGTGTGATCAAAGAACACAGGGCTCACCGTTTTGTTGCAACTCAGCTTGAACTGCTTGATGATGTTGCTGATCTTTTCAAATCGATGCACGTCGTGGTGGTCACGAGCTGTGGATTTCGTGATCATTAAAAATCTGTGGGAATACGAGAACGATCGGAAAATAAACTACAGAGACAACGACTTGATGACTGACAATACAGCACGTAGCACGTAGCACGCACGTCGCTCGCTCAAACAAAACAACTTCGTCTGCATCGCAGATATCGCAAAAAGAATCGACTCTCTTTTGCAGCACGGCCTAACACAACAACCAAATT
>ENA-OWNT01004096-OWNT01004096.1-seawater-metagenome-genome-assembly--contig:-NODE-4096-length-13114-cov-4.471044_pt1 | contig 13114 bp, 11 predicted proteins | sample MGYA00238136_ERZ651165 | MGnify/ENA primary metagenome ERZ651165 (study PRJEB26861, sample SAMN08777766) | seawater metagenome | isolation source: coastal seawater | place: USA: Florida | collected... | reverse complement strand
CGCCGGCACCCGAGCCTGCCGAGCCCGCACCGGCCGAGCCCGAGCCGGCACCCGAGCCGCCTTCCGACGGCGGATGACGGGGGGATCGTGAAGATCCAGTGTGAGAACTGCGGCACCCAGCACGAGCTCGACCCACCCAGTTGGGTCGTGTCCTCTGGCCGCCCGTTCCGGTTCCGCTGTAGCGCGTGTGGCCACTCCCAGAGCGTGCGCCACAACGAGATCCCGTCGGCGGGGCAAGAGCAGCTGATCGACCCGCCGACGCTCGAGAGCCCCATCGACACCCCCACGCCCGAGCCGGCGCCGGCCCCTTCGCCCGCCGCTGCCCCGGTGTCGATCCCCGAGGCCGAGGCCGCTCCGCCCGAGGCCTCCACCGACGACGGCGTGTTCTTGAAGCAGAACGGCCAGATCTACATGGTGCGCGACTGGGACACCCTCAAGCGGTGGATCCAGGAGCAGCGGGTCGACCGCCACGACCTCGTCTCCGAGGGCGGCGTCCGATGGGAGCCCGTGGGCTCCCGGGCCGACCTCATGGCCGCCTTCAGCAGCGGCCTGCCCGACCTCCCCACCACGCCCGATCCCACGCCCTTCCCCTTCGGCGACAACCCCTTCGCTGGGAACACGTCCCCCACCACGGGCTGGCACGACGACGACACCGAAGGTGTGCCCACCGGCCTTCCGCCGCTGCCCACCGAAGAGGCCGACTTCGATCCCGTCCCTTCGATCCCGCCGCCGGCGCTGATCGAAGACACCGGGCCGCCCACCATCGCGCCCCCTGCGGAGCTCAGCGAAGAGGAAGACCTCGACGCGATCACCGAGCCCGCCGAGGCGATCACCGCCCCGTCCGTCGAGCGGTCCGCGGCGCCCCCCGTGGCCCCCACGATGCCCAAGCCCACCGGGCCGTCCATCGCCGCCATGACGACGCCGATCAACGAGGCACCGGCTGCACCCGCGGTGAGCCACGACCCCACGCCCGACAGCCTGGAGCATGGCGGCAGCTGGGACGACCTCATGGTCACCGAGCCCCAGGCCGAGGACCGCACGGCCCACCCATCGATGGCCTCCACGGCCGACACCCCGCTCACCCACGACCTCGACTTCGACGAGGAGTGGGAGGCCATGCGCCCCCAGGCCAGCAACAACACGCTGTATGTGGCGGTCGCGGGTGCCGTGGCCCTCGTGTCGGCGCTGCTGCTGTGGTGGGTGTTCGCCGGTCCGGGAGCCGTCGCGACCCCCGCCCCGACCCCGGCCCCGGCGCTGCCGATGGCCGAGGGCCCCAAGCCAGGCCCTGCTCCGGCCCCAGCTGCCCCGAGTCCTGCGCCCGAGGTGGCGGTCGCCCCGACCCCGGCCCCCGCCGCAGAGCCTGCGCCAGCCCCGGCGCCTGCGCCTGCGCCTGCGCCGGCCCCAGCCCCCGCGCCTGCACCCGCCCCGGCCCCGGCCCCGGCCCCTGCGCCTGCGCCGGCAGCCCCCGCGCCCGCCCCGGCGGCTCCGCGCGGTCCGTCGGTGAACGCACTGATCCAGAAGGGCTGGGCCCAGGCCGACACCGACGCCGCGGCCGCCGTCGAGACCTTCGGCGCTGCCGTGCGGAAGGCCCCGAGCCATGTCGAGGCCAACTACGGCTATGGGTACTCCCTCCTGAAGCTCGGGCGCACGCAGGAGGCCATCGGCCCCCTCTGCAAGGCCCGGAACACCACCCAGGCCGACATCCTCCAAGATGTGAACGGGCTGCTGGCCTCCCGTCAGCTGTCCTGCCCCTGACCCCCGGAGGGGTTCGTTGGCTCGCCACAACCCACGCTGTGCCCTCTGTGGTGCGCCGACCCGACCGCAGACGGTGGGTGGCGTGAACAGCCTGGTGTGTGTGGCCTGTGGGGCCGCCACGGTCGACCAGCGCGCCCTGGAGAAGCTGGTGGGCACCTCCGCGCCGCCAGGCGCCGCTCCTCCGGCTCCACCACCGCCCGCACCGGCCGCGCCGAGCTCGGTGCCGCCCAACCCCCACACCGCCGCCACCACGCCTCCCCCGCTCCAGCGCTCCGTCGCCCTGCGGGACGAGCCCGTGTTCGACCCCGACGGCCTCGCGGCCCTGTCCGACATCGAGTTCGAGCAGCAGCTGCACACCCTCCGAGCCCAGAAGCGCCGACAGCTGGCCATGCTCGCCGGGCTCGCCCTGGTGCTCCTGCTCTTCCTGGTGTCGGTACCCGCCGTCCTCGTCGGCCTCGGCGCCCTCGGGTGGACCTCGAGCCTGCCCCTCCCCGAGGCCATTCCCCTGCCCATGGCCGACCCAGCCACCGAGCCCGCCCCGGAGGCACCGCCCGACGCCCTCCCCGAGGAGCCCGCCGAAGCCGAGCCCCAGCCCCCGGCCGAGCCCGCGGTGCCGCCCGAGCCTTCCCCGGAGCCCGAACCCGAGCCCGAGCCCGAGCCCGAGCCCGTCCAACCCGCCCCCCCAGCCGATCCAGTGCGGGGCTACATCAAGCGCGGCTGGGCGGTCGCCTCCCGCGAACCCGGCCGAGGCGCCGACGAGTTCCGGAAGGCCCTCGACCTGCGTCCGGGCCACGCCGAAGCCAGCTACGGACTCGGGTACTGCTTGCTGAAGCTCGACCAGAAACCCGCGGCCGCCGTGCACCTCTGCGCGGCCCGCAACACGCCCGACGCCGAGATCCGTCGGGACGTAAAAGCACTGCTGGCCAACCACGGCCTTTCGTGTTCTCCCTGACTCCGTTGGAGGCGCCGTGTCGGACGAAAACGACTACTTCAAGAAGCTCGACAGTGAAGCCAAGGCCAAGATGAAGGCCAAGCTCGAGGAGCAGCGTGTCGAGGCCGAGAAGGCAGAGCGCAAGCAGCTCCACTGGCACAAGTGCGGCAAGTGCGGCGGCGAAATGGCCACCGAGCTCTTCCGCGGCATCGAGATCGAGCGCTGCAACGACTGTGGCGCCGTGCTGCTCGACCCCGGTGAGCTGCAGGAGCTGGCCGGCGCCGACGAGTCCGCCATGTTCAACAGCTTCTTCACGATGTTCGGCTCCAAGCGGACCTAGATCATCTAGATGTCCAGCTGGGGCACGCCCGACGGCGAAGAGCTCTACCAGATTCCCGCATGGGGCAAGGGGTGGTTCCACGGCAACGACGCCGGCCACCTCATGGTCACGCCCCCGGGAGTCGAGCACGGCATCGACCTGCACCACCTGGTGCGCGACCTCCGGCAACGAGGCATCCCTCTGCCGGTGGTGCTGCGCTTCCCGGAGCTGGTTCGCGCGCGGATCGACGAGCTGGTCGACGCGTTCACCACCGCGTTCGAGGAATACGGCTTCCAGGGAGTCTATCGCGGCGTCTACCCCATCAAGGTCAACCAGGACAAGCACCTGGTCGACGCCGTCGTGCAGGCCAGCCGGCCCCACCACCTCGGGCTCGAGGCCGGCAGCAAGCCCGAGCTGCAGATCGTCCTCGCCACCCTGGAGGACCCCGAGGCCCTGATCATCTGCAATGGCTACAAGGACCGTGGCTACATCCAGATGGCGTTGCTGGCCCGGAAGCTCGGCCGCAACTGCATCATCGTGATCGAGAAGCTCGACGAGCTCGACCGCGTGCTCGCCATCGCCGAGGAGCTCGGCATCGCCCCCGCCATCGGGCTTCGCTCCAAGCTGTCGGCCAAGGGGAGCGGCCGGTGGCAGAGCAGCGGGGGCGACCAGGCGAAGTTCGGCCTCACCGTCGGGGAGATGGTGCAGGCGGTCCACACCCTCCGAGAGGCCGGTCGCCTCGATCGGCTCCAGCTCCTGCACTTCCACATCGGGAGCCAGGTCACGGCCATCCGAGCCTTCCACAAGGCCCTGCGCGAGGCCGTGCGGCTCTACACCGAGCTGGCCCGCCTGGGGGCGCCCATGGGCTACCTCGATGTGGGGGGGGGCCTCGGCGTCGACTACGACGGCAGCCGCACCAGCTTCGAGTCGTCGATGAACTACGACGTACAGGAGTACGCCCACACCGTCGTCTCGGCCGCGACGGAGGCCTGCAACGCCGCCGGCATCCCCCACCCCGCCATCGTCACCGAGGCCGGGCGGGCCCTCGTGGCCTACAGCTCGGTGCTCCTGTTCGACATCATCGGGGTCAACCGTCGCCTCGCTGCCGGCTCCCGCCCCGAGAAGCCCCCCAGCGACGCGGACGCCGCGGTGGTCGAGCTGTACGAGGTGTGGGACGCCATCAGCGCCAAGAACCTCCAGGAACCCCTCCACGACGCCAACGACCTTCGCGACGAGGCCCTGACGCGCTTCGGGCTCGGCCTCCTCACCATCGAGGACCGCGCCGCCATCGAGTCGCTCTACTGGCACATCCTGGCCAAGCTGCAGCGCGTCGCCGGTCGGGCCGAGTACGTGCCCGAGGAGCTCGACCCCCTCGATCACGTCCTGGCCGACACCTACTACGGCAACTTCTCCGTCTTCCAGTCCGCCCCCGACGCCTGGGCCATCAAGCAGCTCTTCCCCATCTGTCCCATCCACCGCCTCGACGAGCGTCCCACCCGAAAGGCCATCCTGGCCGACCTCACCTGCGACTCCGACGGCTGCATCAAGCAGTTCATCGACCGCCGCGACGTGAAGCGAGTGCTGGAGGTGCACGAGCTCGGCGACGAGCCCTACGTCCTGGGCATGTTCCTGGTGGGTGCCTACCAGGAGATCCTGGGCGACCTGCACAACCTGTTCGGGGACACCAACGTGGTGCTGGTCACCGCCGCCTCCAACGGGCGGGGCTACAAGCTGGGGGACGTCATCGAGGGCGACTCCATCCGCGACGTGCTGGAGTACGTGCGCTACGACCGCCGGCGCATGATGGGCCGCATCCGCACCCGGGTCGAGCAGGCCATCGAAGACGACCGGCTCACCCCCGAGGAGGGCGGCCTGCTGGTGAGCAGCTACCTACAGGCCCTCGACAGCTACACCTACCTGTCGACGTAGGCGCGCCGCGACGCTCAGAACTCTTCGATGGAGGCCGCGTTGAGCTTGATCTCGGCGATGGCCGCCCCCGCGCCGGCGTCGGCCCCCGGGTAGACCTCGAGGATCTCCACGTCGACCTCACCCCAGGAGCCGCCGGTGTAGCCCACCATCGTCGGCAGCAGGACCCACTGCATCTCGCCGGGCTTGTCTTCCAGGGTGTGGGTGACTTCCTGCCCCTGGTTGACGAGCTTCACGCTCTTGGGGCGGCCGTGGGAGGGGGGCCCCTGCATGATGCCCACCGAGGCCAGGCCGTAGCCGGGCCCCACGAGGGAGAACGACGCCGTGGGGCCCGTGGCGGCCCAGTAGGTCTTCTTGTCGTCGTCCATCATGTCGAAGCCCAGGTGCCCCTCGGCCTCGCTCGTGGGCACCTTCATCCCAAAGCCTAGGCTGTCGGCCGGGAACTCCTTGAGGTGGACGCGCAGCTCGGACACAGCGAGGTTCGGGTAGTCCTTGCCGTCGTAGGTCTCGACCACGGTGATCTTGACCGTGGAGGAGAGGTACTCGCCCTGGGTGTTGATGTCGGGGATGTCGATCACCTGCCAGCCGCGCTTGTCCTCGAAGCTGGCCTCGGCGGTTCCCTTCTGCTCGATCTCCCCGCTGATGCCCTTGGCGGTGACCTCGATCTTCACCTTCTTGATGCGGCCGTGGTCGAAGAAGGTGTTCTCGTCCTTGTCCCAGCCGATGACCGCACCGATCTTGTCGACATGACCCAGGGGAACATCGAGCTGCACCCACTGCCCGACGTTGTCGAGCTCGGGGTCGACCTGCCAGCAGGTCTGGGCGTTGGCATCGAGGGCAGCGCCGGCGTTCCAGTGGTTCTTGCCGAGCTTGGACTCGCGCTTGAAGGAGCTGGCCTCGAACCCGGCCGAAGCGGGCAGAGCGACAGACAGCAGGGTGAGGGCGACGAGGGTGCGGGTCATCGGAGCTCCAGGCAGGATCGAGCGCCCCTTGTAACCGCCAGACGCCGCATCCCTTCCGTCAACCCTACGTGAACCGGCCGAGGGTCGACGGTGCTACCGGTCGAGGCGCTCCTCCCCCGGGTCGACCGAGCCGTCACCGTCGCGGTCGAGGTGCAGGGACACGCCGTCAGCGAGCCGGTCCACCAGCGACCACAGCGCCGTGCCCCCCACCTCGACCGATGCATCCGGGAGGGCACCGAGCTCGTCGGGGTCGAGCCAGGTGGCCACGTCGAAGCTCAGCAGCCACCGCCCGTCGCTCGGCGGAGGGGCCCCGTCGAGGAGCACGCCGAGGTCCACCGGCTCGTCCACGGCCACCACGAACGGCCGCCCGCCTCCACGACGACCCTCGATGACGATGGCGGCCCCGCCCACGACCTCGGGCTCGTCGGGACCAGGTGCCGCGACCGCGGCCCGGGTGGAGACCCCGCAGAAGCGCGCGCTGTCCACCGGGAGCACCTGGGTGGCGGCCTCGACCCCGCCGTGGTCGGCCAGCCCCAGCCCCGCGAAGGTGGCCTCGGGCCCGTCGCAGGGCGTGAGGGTGACGGCGTCGAGCCGAAGCCACACGGTGTCGACCACGATCTCGGCGCCCTCGTCGAAGCCCACCACGTCGGGGCGGGAGCTTCGCGCGTTGTAGCCGAGCTCCACCGACATCCCCTCGGGGTTGCCGGTCTCCGTGCCGCATCCTCCGCCCACGACGAGGACACCGAGGGCGACGCAGAGGCTACGAGGCATCGGACTCTCCTGGCTCGGGAGGCACATCGCCCGCCCCGGCATCCACCGAGGTGAGCGGGAAGAGCTGCAGATTCACCTGCACCACCCGGTGCGGCGATGCCTCCTCCGCGGAGAGCTGTAGCAAATCTCGCCGAAACCTGCGGAGCCTCTCCTTGAGCCGCGCGATGCCGTCCGCATCCAGCGCCAGGGTGACCGAGGAGATGTCTCGCTCCTCCGGAGGCAGGTCGTCGAGCGCGCGCAGCGCCCGGCCGATCATCGTGCGGTGGTACTGCACATAGTGCAGGCCCTTCACCTCGGGGCCGGTGGACACCAGCGGGTCCGAGGGGCGCCACCGCCCGTCCGCGTCGCAAGTGAGCATGTCGAGCTCCTGCAGGAGCTCCAGCCCCGTCCTCGCCTGGTCCTCGCGGATCGGGGGCAGCATCCGGGCGGCGATCCATGCCGGGTCGGCGCGAAACCCCTCGCAGAAGGCCAGCTCACGGAGGGCCGGGATGTACCACTCCCGGTGGTACTGACCGTAGGCCAGGTCGATGTGGAACACCTCCCGATGCTCCCGGAAGCGCACCAGCCGCTCGTAGCAGCCAGCCTTCTCGTCGGTGGTCCGAGCCTGGGTGAAGGCCACCAGGTCGACGAAGTAGGTGTGAGCGGTGCCCTCCAGGCCCGCGGCGGCGGCGAACCGACCGGCCATCTCCGGGGAGAGGTTGCGCTCCCCGTCGATGACCAGCTTCAGGTAGTTGGGCGACCCCAGTCCCACCTTCCGCGAGAACGCCCGGTACGAGAACGAGCGCCCGGTCGCCTTCTTGTAGCGATAGTAGTCGCCGAGGAACCGGCGCGCGTCGAGGTAGCGGAACACCACGGGGGCGGTCCGCTCGGCCTCGTCCTTCACCGGCCCACGGTCCCCCGCCATCAGTTGGTCGGCGGCAGCATGACCGTGTCGATCACGTGGACCACACCGTTGGTCGCGTGCACGTCGGCGGTGGTGACCATGGCATCCTCGATCATCACGCCGCTGCTCAGGTCGACCGTCAGGGTCTGGCCGGTGAGCTGCGTGGGGATCTCCGCACCGACGAGGGCGAGGTCTGCTGCGGTGACGGGCTGGCCGGTAGCCACCACGTGGAAGAGCAGGATGTCCTCCAGCTCGGCAGGGCTCAAGCCCGCCGCCACCTTGGCGATGTCGGTGAACGCCTGGTTGTCGGGCGCGAACACGGTGAACGGTCCGGCCAGGCCCAGCACCTGGTCGAGGTTGCCGTCCGCGGCCCCGATGGTGTCCAGCAGGCCCGTGAGCCCGGCGGCGCCCGCGAGCATGGGCACGTCCGGCGGGAGCAGCACGCTGTCCACCACGTGCACGATGCCGTTGGTCGTCTTCACGTCGGCGATGGCCACGGTGGCGGACTGGTTCACCATCACGCCCGCGGTGGTGTCGAAGAGGAGCGAGACGTTGTAGCCGTAGGGGTTCACCAGCGACGAATCGGCGATGGGGGGCACGCTGCCCGAGTCCACCCGAGCCCCCGAGACGACGTGGTAGAAGAGCACGTCGGTGAGCTCCTGGGTGGTCAGGCCGGCCGTGATGGGGGCCGCCGCCTGGAATGCCGTGTCGTCCGGCGCGAACACGGTGAAGTCCCCCGGGCCGGACAGCGCCGTCGCCACCGACGGATCTGCCGCGAGCACCGCCGTCACGAGCTCGTCCAGGCCTGCGTACCCGGCGGCGTCGACGATGGTGGGCGGCATCATGACCTTGTCGACCACATGGATGATGCCGTTGGAGGCCATCAGATCCGGCGTGGTGACGGTCGAGTCGTTGACCATCACGGCCGCGGACGTGTCGAAGAACATGGTGTAGTCGTTGGCCGAGTCGGCGTACGCGGGAATGGCCGTGGACGGGACCTCGGCGGGCACGACGTGGTAGAGAAGGATCTCCGCCAGCTCCTCGTCGGTGAGGGTGGACAGGTCGACGCCGAGGTCCATGAAGGCCTGGTCGGTGGGCGCGAACACCGTGAAGGGCCCGGGACCCGAGAGGGTGCTGTCGAGCCCGGTCCGAACGACGGCATCGACCAGGGTGGAGAAGCTCCCGTCGGCCACGGCCAGGTCGACGATGGTGCCCAGGCCGGTGTCCCCGGTCACGTCGGTGTCGGTGTCGGCATCCGTGTCCGCGTCGGTGTCGGCATCCGTGTCCGCGTCGGTGTCCGCGTCGGTGTCGGCATCCGTGTCCGCGTCCGTGTCCGCATCCGAGGCCGTCAGCCCCGTGTCGTCGCTCTTGGTGTCCTCTTCGCAGGCCATGAAGGTGAAGGCCGCGAGGGCGATGAGAAGATTCCGGCTCATGTGCGCATCCTTGTCGAAGCATGTGCAAACCGTTTGCACCCCCTCAACATCGCGATTGCGCAGCCCGGCGGCCACCGAGTCCACCGACAAAGTGTATGCTCGGTGTATACAGTCTCCCCCTGCGCGAGCGATGCCGCCTGACCATTGGCCAGGCGGCATCTCTCTTCTGCCGCATCCTCACCGCTCACCAAAACTGCGCGCAAAGCGCGTGCAGTATCTTTGGCAATCAGTCCTGCTCGAGGATCACGAACTCCACGCGACGGTTGCGAGCCTTGCCCTCGGTCGTCTCGTTGGTGTCGATGGGCGTGCTCTCACCGAAGCCCTTGGCCACCAGCCGCTGCCCCCCGACCCCGGCGTTCGCCAGGTAGTCGACCACGGACTGGGCACGGCGCTGGGACAGCTTCTGGTTGTAGGTCTCGGAGCCGTCGGCGTCGGTGTGACCCTCGACCTGGATGAGGCGGATGTGCGGATGGTCGTTGATGACCGCCGCCACCTCATCGAGCAGCTCGAAGGACATGGGCTTGATCGCGGCCTTGTTGTAGTCGAAGAAGATCTTCTCGGTGATCACGATCTTCGACTTCTGCACCACCACGCGACTGGGCGCGGTGTCGGGGCAGCCATCCTCGTCGAGGTAGGAGTTGACCGTCTCGGGGTCGAACGGGCACTGGTCGACCGGGTCGAGAATGCCGTCGCCGTCGTTGTCGTTGTCGGGGCAGCCGTCCTCGTCCTGCCAGCCGTCGAAGTCCTCGGGGTCGAACGGACACTGGTCGACGTCGTCTTGGTAGCCGTCGCCGTCGGTGTCGACGAAGGGCTTGTCGTCGGGGCAGCCGTCTTCGTCCTGGAAGCCGTTGAAGGTCTCGGCGACCATCGGACAGGCGTCTTGGCCGTCCATGATGCCGTCGCCGTCGTTGTCGGGCTCGGGGCAGCCGTCCATGTCCTGGAAGCCGTCGATGTCTTCCGGGTCCATCGGACAGGCGTCCTGAACGTCCCAGATGCCGTCTTGGTCGTTGTCGACGTCGGGGCAGCCGTCGGCGTCCTGGAAGCCGTCGTAGTCCTCGGGATCGTTCGGGCAGGCATCGTTGATGTCCATGATGCCGTCTTGATCGTTGTCGTCCTCGGGACAGCCGTCCTGGTCCTCGAAGTTGTCGTGGTCTTCGGGGATGTTGACGCAGACGTCGTACTTGTTGGGGATGCCGTCCTTGTCGCGGTCGAGGGACAGCGGGTCGAAGCTCGGGGCGAGGGTGGCGCCACCGAAGAAGCGGAGGTCCGGTGCGCCGACACCGGGGTTCAGACCGACGCCCATGCCCGCATTGATCGTGGCATAGGAGCCGCGGAACTTGAGCCAGGGCAGGACCTCGACCGGGGCCAGGGCGACCCGGTTGCCGGCCACCGCGCCCGCAAGGTCGGCACCGACCTCGATGATGTCGTGGGGACGTGCGCCGAGGGCCGCTCGGTAGAGGAACTCCGAGCCCAGGGGCAGGTCGCGGAACTGGTCGGTCTCCTTGATGCGCGCACCGAGGTTGACCGCCGCGCGGACCTGGTAGTCGCCCTCGTGGATGGACCCATCGGCCCCCTCGAAGACGAACATGGGCGCCGTGGTGAAGCCGCCCTCACCGATGAAGGACCGCTGAGAGCCCGAGGGCACCGTGGCCGTGTTGAGCAAGGCCACCCCCACCGGGGACACGCCACGCTCGGGCTCGATGATCACGAACTTCGGGGTGATGCGGACATCGCCCATGCCGCTCGCGAGGAGGTCGGCGACGGGCTCGGAGCTACCGAAGGCGGCAGGCTCGAAGCCGGACTGCCACACCACCAGCGGCGCGTCGACGTTGAACGAGAAGATGTCGCCGATGCCGAAGCCCAGCTGAAAGTCGACCACCGAGCGCTGGTCGAGGAGGCCGTCGGGGGCGCGAGGCGCCGGCCCGATGACCCGCTCCCCTTCCTGGGAGAGCATCACCAGGGAGTCCTGGCTGTAGTTGCCCCAGAAGCCCACGCCCACCTGGAGGTTGTGCAGCGTGGTGGAGGACTCGGTGACGGCGTAGCCGTAGGTGTCGACCATCGGGCGGAAGCGCTCGACATCGATGGGGAAGACATCCTCGATGACTTCCTGGGCCTGCGCCGGCGCGAACAGCGCCGCGAGCAACGCGATCATGACCGCCGCCTCCCCGCGAGAAGGAGACCGAAGGGCAGCACCAACCAAGCGGTGTTGCCTACACCCGAACCACCCGTGCAGCCCCCACCACCCCGGAGGGTGGCCTGGAAGATGCGGGAGTCGCAGCCCTCGTCGAACAGGCCGTTGCAGTCGTTGTCGAGGCGGTCTTCACACACCTCGGGACTGCCCGGGAACACGTCGGGGAGGGAGTCGTCGCAGTCGCCCCCGGCGGGGGAGAAGCCATCGCCATCCAGGTCGTCCTCGGACAGCGGCTCAGCCGTGTCGTTGGTGTCGGCCGGTGGCGCGCTGGTGTCGGCTGTCTGTGCCATGGCGGGCCCGGAGGCCAGCGCCACGAGCGCGACGATGAGGGAGCCCCTCAGGGGCAGCCAGGTGGTCATCACTTCCCCGCGGGCTTGTACTCGATGCCGGTGTGGTGCTCGAGACCCTTCTCGACCTTGTACTTGTTGTCGGCGAAGGAGTTGTCGTTGATCATGACCTCGATGCGGCCATGCTCGTGGGCGGTGTAGGTCGTCTCCAGGCCCACGGGCAGCACCACCTGGGTGCCGCTGGAGCTGGTGAACCGCATGATCAGCTGACCGGGGTAGCACCCCTCGGTCGTGCACGGCAGGTCGCCGCTGGCCGCCGCGGAGGTATCGCCCGCGACGTTGATGAAGGGGCCACCATCCGTGATCTGGAAGAGGTCGCCATCGGTGCCGTGGATGATCACCGAGTCGCCCTCGCAGACGTTGACCGGAATGTGCCACTCGTCGTTGATGGAGAGGTAGTCGTACAGCGTGTAGTCCATCGGAGGGGAGGGACACTCCCCTTCGGTGAGCTTGCCGGCCAACCCCTTGACCCAGCTGCCCCAGGCGGCGTTGTTCTTCGCCATGCAGAGCTCGAAGTTCTGCTTGGACACGGCCTCGATGCGGGCCGGCTCGGCCAGCAGGGCCGTCTCGGCGTTCTCGACCGCGCGGTCGTCGAAGGAGATGCCGTCGCTCTGGTTGCCGCGCCACTGCCCGATGATGGCGTCGCGCGTGGCCTGCCAGGCCATCCGCTTGGGACCACTGGGCATCCCGGTGAAGTCGGGCGGGTTGTAGCAACCCTGGAACCAGCCCGCCTCGGTGGGTGCGTCATCGCCCTTCTTCTTCTTCTTCTTGCCCGCCTCAGCGGCGAGCGGGAAGACCAGAGAGAGGCCGAGAATCGTTGCCATTGCCGTGCGCATACCTGCTCCAGTGCCGTGCATTCATAGCACGAACCCTCCACGGCGCTGCAGCGTCCGACCACGGCCGTGACAACATCCTTGCCGGTCAGCCCTCGGACGATCGTCGAACCGCTCGATAGGCTGCTTCTCGCGCCCTCGACCCATGGCCGGAGACGCACGACGACCGCTCGCCTGCGGGGACGAAGCCCTGCAGAGGAGCGGTCGCGTGGGTAGCGATGGCGACGGCACGAAGCCGACGCCACGCCATCAGATCGAGAACGCCACGACGAGGGCGAACAGGCACAGGGACTCGATGAACGCGAGGCCGACGTAGAACGGCGCGTTGAGCGCCGCAGCAGCCTGCGGGTTCCGAGACACGGACTCGAACATGCCCTTGGCAGCGATGCCCTGGGCGAGAGCGCCACCGAGAACGGCGAGGCCCATGGTCATGCCCGCGCCGATGTTGGAGCCGCCGCCATCCTGGGCGAAGGCAGTGCCACTCATCAGGAGCAGGGCCGTCATGACGGTCAGGACGGGGATCCAGTTCTTCATTTGTCCTCCTCTCCCGAAGGGAGCGAACTCAAAGGTCAGTGTGCATGCGCATCATCATGGTCATGATGAGGCAGCGAGAGATTGATGTAGATGACAGTCAGCAGGCTGAAAACGAACGCCTGGATGACGCTGACCATCGAGGCCAGTGCCAGCAGCCCCGTGGGGATGCCGTAGGGAATCTGCTCCGAGAGGAGCACGAACACCTGATGGTCGCCGAAGAGGTTCGCGG
>ENA-OWNT01004094-OWNT01004094.1-seawater-metagenome-genome-assembly--contig:-NODE-4094-length-13116-cov-4.939336_pt1 | contig 13116 bp, 8 predicted proteins | sample MGYA00238136_ERZ651165 | MGnify/ENA primary metagenome ERZ651165 (study PRJEB26861, sample SAMN08777766) | seawater metagenome | isolation source: coastal seawater | place: USA: Florida | collected... | reverse complement strand
CGTTGACAAAGTAGAAGGCAATCGATTCTCGTTTCAGATTGTGTTTGTACTTGGTGTATGAATGATCGCTATGCTTCGACTTGGCGGCGGATGCGGACGCCACCACAAATGACTTGTGGTTTGCTGAAGTGCTATCACCGTTCATGTTTTTTCTTTTTTTGATGTGGCTGTCTAACTGGTCCCAAACTTCACGTACAATATCTGCGTTGTTGCTGTCGATGAGGTTACTGTCAATGGCGGACGAGCACACGTCTTTGAGCGATGACAACAAGTGTTCCATTTATTTACTTATGCTGCTCGAGTCTTGATGAATGCGATGGATAGCTCTACAGCAGATAGATGTTGTACAAATAAATTATCCGCTTTGGTCGATGCGGATTTACGAGTGTTTATATTGTTGGATTTTGGGGAGAATTTGTTTTGAGGACTTTTATTGATTTAGGAAACGAAAAATTTGTTGTGTTCATCCACCACCAGCACCATCATCCTGGTCAGCATGATCATGCATGCATGCTCATCAGATCACGATCGTCTTGAACAGCCCGACAGCAGCAGCGCCACCACACCTCACCACCTTCAAAAATCACGATCACCACTCGTGTTGCCATCACCATCACCACCCCCTTGTCATCATCATCATCATCATCGTCGTCATCGTCATCGTTGTCATCATCATCATCATCATCGTCGTTGCGTCATCGTCATCGTCGACCATGGCATTCTTTCGAAATCGTCGCTGAAAGGCACTAGTCAATCCTGCCCATGCAGGCGAATGTGAAATTACTGGCCAAACTATCTCGACTTCTGTCCTGCTTCTGTTTGGGTGTATGAGTGGCTAATCTAACATGTGCAGTACCCGTAGTTGATGATTAAGGTGGAATGTGTATATTGAGTCAGCCAACATTGTGACTGCACGGAAATAATTATTGGCCAAAGCCGTTACGACAGAGAGCAAATGAACACTGAATGTAAGACCGGATACAACAACCTAAACTATTAAAGATGAGTGAGGTCCTCTGAACTTGTGGTCAATAACTCAGCCACAATGAGCGCTAGTGTCACTTTAGTAAATACGACGGATCGACACGGCCTTCCGTTAATGCGCCCTCCTTCGGCCTCTAAAACAGGCGTATTGAGCGTCAGTGTTTTTTAAAACCAACATAGGGCATCCAGAATAGTTATCGCCAACGCATGGTTTTAGGATCTTGCATTATTGGGGTGGTGTCGCTAAGGCAAAGTGACGAGCATTTTTTGTGTCAACAATGAGTTCGACTAGTTAGTTAGTTGTTGGTGGACTGACTGCTGGTCGTCGAGAAGTTTACTTACTACTTGACACATACGTCGAGACTTACTTGATATCCATCCATCCATCCATCCATCCATCATCCATCCACATCCATCCATCCACATCCATCCGTCAATTTTATTTGTCATCATCGTCGTTTGCCGTTCGTTCCTTTGTCATCCGTCACTCGTCGCCCGTCGTTCGTCGTTCGTCGTCGTTGATTGCTCTTTCTTTGCTCTCTGTGTCTCGCTCTTGCGCTCTCGCCGGCCATCAATCCACCCACCCATCTACCTATCCGTGCATCCATCTACTTATGTGTTCCTTGCCTCTGTTGTGTTTTTGTTGTTTGTTCCGTCAGTGGCGTGAGAGCTGATGGGTCTTTCTGCGCCTCCGCTTCTTCCCCATGGGGTCTTGACGGCGCTGTCATCCGCTGCGCTGTTTGCCGGCCGGTGTACGTACGCGTGCGTGCGTGCCGTAATGCCGGCAACGGCCCATCGTGAGAATTGACCTTCGTCGCAGCACGCCCACGACTTGTCCGCGACATGTCTGTTACCTCGGCCGTGCGTGCCGCCGTATCGGCCGGCGTGGGCAAGGACGAGGAGTCAATTTCTATGTCGACGCTGCTTGTGTGCCCGTGCCGTGACAAAAGAGTGCTACCGACAACTCTCGCCCAACAACTATGTCACACCTGTGCACGGCCTTGTGCGCCACATACACACGCGAGACCGTCCCAGCGTTTTTGTTCTCGTGAGTCTTTTCGTGCTTCATATTTTTTGTGCGCCAAGCGTGTAAAAGTGTAAGAAAGTCTCCATAGTTGTTGGTTGAATCCCACGTCCTTCGAGCAACATGAGCTCGCCGCTGCCGCAACGGACGCAGCGACGCCGCCGCGCAATCGATGGGGACGCCGTACGAACCTCACCCAGCGCCGCCGGAGATGACAGTGTTGCAGTGAAACCTCGCGAGCAATCTGATTGTGAGGCACTGCCCCAGCGCAAGCAGCGACGCCGAAACGGCACCACCCCGTGCACTGAGACGGAGACGCTGGCGTCATCATCAGAGCGTGTGCATGACTCCGGCGAACCAACAGACGAGGATTGCGTTGGCAACGAGGTTCCTCTGCATCTACGCAGAAAGTTAGAAGCCAACAACGACGACGAGCGAGACGACGACGAAACCAACAACGCCGTCTTTGCACCCACGTATGTCTCCCATCCGCGTCCGGCCCCGGACCCAAGCATGTTGAGCTACGAGTACCTCGACCACACAGCCGACGTTCAGATTCATTCCTGGGGCGCCAATCTTGAAGCGGTAGGTCGTCAAATGGTCGATTTCGAATCTGTTTCTTGTTAAACCACGGGATGAGTTGCATCATGCATGCACTTTGCAGGCCCTGGGTTGGGCAGCCGTAGCAATGTTTGGTTACATGACGGACATCCAATACGTAGACATTGATCCCGCCATGGAGCAGCGTGTAGAGGCCAAGGTTCGATGACATTCATTATCACTGGATTGTCTGCTGAAGTCGCGACAACATCGACGGCCACGACTGTGATCATCAAATCTCGCATCATAACCCAAGTCGTGTTGTGCAATTGCAGGGCCACGATCTCTTGTCTCTGGTGTTCAACTTCCTGGACGAGTGCCTGCTCAAGTTCTGCTTGGACGAGTTGATCATTTGCCAAGTGCAAGTTGGTAGCATCACGAAGACAGAAGCTGCGGGTGGGTGCCCCCTGTCATGTGTCGTTGGCCTCCACAATTGTTGCTCGCGTCCTTGATAACATTAGTCCGCATTTGATGTTTGTAGACGGCAAGGCGCAGTACACTGCCAAGGCCGTGGTCCGTGGAGAGCGTTGGAGTTTACGGAAGCACCCGCAGGGAACGGAGATCAAGGTACGGGCGGAAGTCGTTGAAGTGGTTGATGCTCGACTTGATGTGCTTGAGTCCATCCGAACAAATTCCCTTGCGTCACTGATGCATGCAGGCCATTACATACTCAAATATGCAAGTCACTCCGGGCGACGGACGGACAGATATCTATGTTATTGTTGACATCTAACTTATGGCTCTCATTGCGGTGTTGTGCTGGAATGCCCATTCCGATGTTGCGATTGGATGGTTTTCGACTCGCGAAGAGTTACAGCCAACACTCTCCGAACGCGCACCTCGGTTACTTGTTGGAACCGTAACGCGGGCTTTTCGGCCCTAACTCCGCTGCGCCTTCGTCATCAGCCGATGTACCACCAAAGGCGTCCCTTGTCTCGTCAAGTCCATCATCGACCGCCGCAACGGCATGGCCATGTTTGCACGAACGCTTCCTCATTCAACATATTGCGTTTAATCCACAATGCACCCATTGACATATCGTGCAGCTGCAGTTATGGAGTACATTTTCAACTGCTGCGGTGCATTGCGGCTCGCGGTGCGTTGTAGAGCTTTGCCGTTGCTCGGCGCGTCGGCGCGTCGGCGCGCAGTGCAACAACGAGTGCACATACAAACATTGCTATGAGCAACGGAAGCGTGCGCGATGCTCTCCGTCGCCATTCGTCACGGCGTTGTGTGTCCGGTGTCTTGGCTGCAGGCATTGCAGATGATTCGCGCGCCGATGTCTTTCGACGCGGAGAAGCGATCTTTGGCGTCGGCAATGCACAGTCGGTCATGTCAGTGGCGGTGACCACTGCCGTGATCCAAACAGCCACGCACAGCTCACAGCATTGCTTGCACGTACCCACAACTCCAAGACAACTGCATGGATGCACACAAATAGACAGTGGACTTCGGAGTGTCGTCACAACCCCGGACATTCATTGCTGATAGCGAACTTTTAATTGTGTTTCGTCTACCATATCAAAGAACTTTTGAACCTGCTTTCACGACGATGTGATGAACACGGCCACAGGTTCGGTGCTCGCGATGCGCAGGTGCTCACACCAGCTGTCGTAAGTTGCTTAGACGAGTCAACAGAGCTAGCGATGGCAGACCGTGAATCCGCAGTGTCTGCGGACGCTTTTCGCGCCGTCATTGACGTTGTCGTGTTTTCAAAGGATCGATCGTTTCAACTTTCCGAGACCTTGCGTTCCCTGCATGCCAACGTCATCGTGCCAACACTTGACTGTTCGGATGGCGGTGTCCAGTTTCGTGTGACAGTTCTTTTCAAAGCGACGTCACCACGACTGCAGGAGTCTTACAATGCAATTGAAGAACATTGGAGGCCTAAGTTGTTTGTCTCCTTCGTCGAAGAAACTGACTTCGAAGCTCAGTTGTGGGATGCGGTGGTTCGACCTACCGCCAAGCTAGAAGCTGCAACGCCTCGGTTTGTGATGTTCACTGTCGACGACGCTTATTTTGTGAGACCCTGGGATGCTGCGGGAGCGTTGCGCATTCTGCACGAAGATCCTCATGTGTACGCCTACCACGTAAAGTTGCATCCTGCGATCACATACTCGCATCCTGCCGACAAAATCCTCTCCCTACCCGCGTTGCGACGTACATCACACGAGTCTGACGATGGGTCCTTCGTCTTCACCCGCGCGGAAGGCACCTACGACTGGAATTACCCATGGGATCTCGCAGGGTTTGTAAGCTTTCTTTGTTGTTGAGATGCACTGCTACTTGTTGAATGTTACGTTTGAGTGTCCGATTGGTTGAAGCCTCTGTTGGTATTCCATTAGTAGCCCATCCGCTTTGCTGATGCGTGCTATGTCCAACTTGCAGGTCGATCTATCGTAGCTCGACAGCTGAATACATGCTACGGTGTATTCGAGCAGCTTTCCCTTCGACGGGGCTCTCGCATCCAAATCACTTGGAAAACTGCGGTCACAAAATGTATTCCAACTTTCCGACGTCACGACGAGTGGCAGACTTGCAGCAGCATGAAGACAACGCTCGGCGCGTGCAGTCTCAGCCACGAACGGCTGTGGTCGACCGTAACAGTTTAGTAGGTGTGTGGCTGCATGTCTGTTGCGGAGCCATGATGGGTATTTGCGTGTGTGACCCCATTTGCGCTACGGACGTTCTCTGCTTGCAATTATAATGGCCTTGTTGCAATGGCAATGCTGTTGTTGCGTTTGCGTAGCAACAAGTGACATGTGGTCCAGGCCGTGGTAAGTCAGAGCTATTCACAGCTGCAAGCCCATCTTACCTCACCTCGTTTCGTGTTTTCTCAATGTTTTGTAGTTGCGCATGTCCTTCGGAGCCAGTCATGACAGTCGTCACAGTAAACCGAGTGCAGGATCTGTATGACAATTCGGTCTACTCCGCTGCGATTACGCCTGGAACCACGTCTGATGATGCTGCACACGGTGTTGCCGATGACTTGATTGCGCTGGATCAACTGTTCCGCGATAATCAGCATTTTGATGGTGATTTTTACAAAACGACGGTGAGAGCCCTGCACCGACTGTGTGCACGCACTTCCCTTCTGATGTTTTGATTTCTCTCCTGCCAACGTTGTATTTACTCAGATCTTCACTTCCGTTCACATCGGCGCCTTCCGCGTCTTGCCACCCATAAATGGTCGAGTCCCACCTTCGCAGTCCGAAACAACACCCTTGGTGTCGGTGCTGATGCCAGCTTTCAACGTCAACCCCGTTTTCTTGGAGGAGGCGTGGGCCAGCGTTGTGGCAGCGTGCGTGTGTCTGCAACGCTCTTACGAGGCGGACCACCCGTTGGCAGAGTTCATTGTTGTGAACGATGGCTCCACTGACGAAGGCCGCACCGCAGAGTGGATTGAAGCTTTGGCTGCCAAGGTTCGCAGTTGTTGATAAATTTGATGTGAGAGTGCAACATCTTCATCATTGGCGCGTGGGTTTGGCAGACTGATCAGTCAATTGTGCAAACGCGAATTGTGTCATTGCCCGCGAATGCGGGTGTGGCTGGCGCTCTCAATGCCGGATGGCGCCTGTGCCGTGGAACTTACGTTGCACGCATGGACGCCGACGACGTGTGCATGCCTACACGATTGGCCCTTCAGGTGAGATCTTTTATTTTTCTTTTCCATTATTGCGACGGACCGCGTTGACATACGCCGCGCATTGCAGGTTGAGTACCTGCACCAGCACCCGGCTGTTGCGTGCGTGGGTGCACAGGTCAACATATTTACGGACATGGCAGCAGCGGGAGACACCACGTCTGTTCCTGCCAGAACTACTGCGTTTCCCAGCGACCACTTTCACATTCATTGGAGAATGTTTTTCTCGTGTTGCATAGCCCACCCAGCCGTTGTGATGCGACGATCAATTCTAGATCAAGTGCCGCACACCGGACTGTATCACGAGAGACCTACCACCACGTCATCGCGCGAACCATCGCAGTCGATGAATGCATTGCATGTCGAGGACTACGAACTTTGGCTGCGGTTGCTGGAGTCTCCGCATGCTTTCAGGTTCAAGAACCTGAATTTTGTTGGAATTCGGCTGCGGAAACATGCTACAAATATTTCTAGGACGAAGTCCAGCGATCAACAGAGGCACCGAGCTGAGGTTCGTGTTCAAGTATGCTCATGTATTTTCACGTTTTATTGGATCCCCACTGGTTTGGTTTCTTCTGCCAGGTCGCTGCAGCATACATGACAGCCAAGCTTCGGCGTCCCGTGTCTGCCGAAGTGGCAGCGTGCCTGCACGAAGCTGAGCGAGCTTCGTCCGTGGACTGCGTTCTCGACGCCATGGAAGTGATATCAGCACTTGCTGCTTGTTTCACAGCTGAACATGCCAAGAGCAAAGGTTCTTCGTCTGTCTTCACACAGGACGCGGAGAATAGAACTGGCGCGCTAGCTGTCCACGCCTTGACGAAGGATGAATGGAGCACTAGACGCGCCAAGGTTATGGCAGCTTGGTTGTCGCGGTATCCGGCAGATGCCACTTCCAAAATTCGCCAACTCTCCCGACAATAAAAGGCACGCCATTTTCACCGCACAACATCGGCCAACCGTCAACCACAAACTATACCATCTCTGGGTCTCTGTCGACAAAGTGTAACGGTTAGAACGTGTATGATTAAAATGAATGTCTGCATGATTAACCTCACTGAACTTAGATCCAAGCACGCTGGTGAATTACTGAAGGGCGGCCGAGACTAGAAGGAGAGCCTGCTCTAATATGTGGTGCGGATTGCTGAAGCAGATTTGCAAGCTTTTCTACGCGACGATCCCAATCCTACATCGTTGCGGCAGTTGAAATGTAAATCAGCGACTCACAGTTCAGGGGGGTAGGAAAGCAATTATGCTCACCTTTGGTCCCATTGCGTGCAATGACGGAGTTTGCATTTGGTGACCAGATGATCGCAGCTGGCGAAACCCGTTGGCGAACTCTGCGAAACGGACGGTGTTTCTCTGGTCACAGTCGAACTTTGACATTGCGAACAGCAGATCGGTGTCGCCGATAGCTCCGTGAGATGCGTGAGACAAATCAAATCTGTCGAGCAAAGGCCAAGGAGGGCACAGTCAGGACACGTGATAATCAAGGACCGTCATTCAACTAAAAACGCACTGGCTCAATACACGGCGAACGCTTCGTCGCTTAGCTTGGCGCATGGCATCCCCACTTCCTGCACGAATGCGTGGCTGTTGGCATGCCTGAACAAACAGACGTGCATGCAACGAAGCGTGGTTGAAAGCCAGTGTGCTGGGCGACCTATCTCCATCATGAGTCCCGAGGAAGCACTTGCTTACCTCCACCATCCTCTCAGATATGCCATCGGGGCCCTCTGCATCCATTTCGTCGGCTTCCACAAACATCAGCAACGCAACAAATGCCTGCAGTTTGCACAGACCCATGAGTGCGGCGCTGCCAGCAATGTGATGCGTCGAACAGCATGCTGAGCACGTACTTGGACAATGTAGATCGGCACCTCGCCATCGCCAACCTTGCCTTCGTCAACATCCATGTCTTGGTTGTCACCGGATTCCTGGTCATCGATACGGAACGTGCGGTTGTGATTAAGCTGCGCGAACGCGATCCGCAAAACGTTGACGGTGGAGCCGCGAAGACTTCGAGCCACCATCAAGTCTTCCGCCGCGTTCTTAGCCACGATCGTCACGAGCTCTTGGTGTCGGCGTAAAACGAACGGCACCTGAAGTAAGCGACGTGTGCTGCGTTAGCCAGGGGCATGGACTGTCGAACAGCGAAACATAGCACGGCCCGCGAACCTTTTTGACGGAGCCGTACACTCTGCCATACACCATTGCTCCCAGAACCGTCAGCAAAATCCACAGAAAAGCGTAGAAAGTGTGATCGTAGTCAAAACTATCATAAATGGCATCCTTGCACAAGGGGACTCCAGTTCCGTCGCCGACACTTCTTAAGATCTACGAACACGCAGGTTGCAGCGTAAAGACAGGCAAGAGAGGTTGTGTAGCAAGCAACAGTTTCGTAGCGTACCTCCACATTTGTGCAGGCAAGGAACTCCAAGACGGTGAACACAAAGTAGGACATGACAATCGGAATCGCGGCTCGTTGCGTCCACAGGATCATCCACGTCCATCTTCCGTCTCCGGAAGCCTCGGGGATCGCAACACGCGAAAATGACATCAGGCCCAGCAGGTTGGCTTGGGTTTCCAACAGCACACCGCCAGTGACGAAGATAATCAGAAGAGGGAAGAAAATGGTGAACACCACCACCACAAGCGTCAATAAAATCATACGCGGGTAATCCAGTACTCCCGCAAGCTTGTTGAAATCGGAGAGCGCATGCACTCGCAGCAGTTCGGGCCGAGAGTAGTCACGCAAGTGGTCGACCACAGGCACGGCCGACGTAAAATCCACAACTGATGAGGGATCCACCGGGGATCCACCGCCCTCTTCTTTGGTGACTTTGACACTGTTGGTCAATTCCGTCATTTCCAACACAATGGAACTTGCTTTTCGCTCGCGGCTTTTCTTGTTAGACGACGCACGTGCCGATGCAGGAACAAACGACTCATAGTCCTGACTTTGCGCGCGGACACGGTCAGCTCTGGACTCGACAGTCTCGCAGTCATCATCTCGCTTCTCTGGCTCGGCACTGCAGCGGCAGCACTTCTTGCAGCAGTCTTTGCTCCGGCAGCATTTCGCGCACGCAGCTGCAAAGAAGCCTGGCCACGACAAAACCATTAGGATGAACGTGGACTGGGTCAGGATAAGATCGAACAGACATCCAATCCACAGTCCGGCAATCAGCGGGTTCTCCGGGTTCCACACGCCCGGAGAAGAACTCGAATCTGCTCCTGGGATCTTGAGAAGCAGGTCCAAAAACGCGTTGGTGGCGTTGGTTCCGATGGACGCGCGGTAGTCGCGCTCCACAATCTCGAAACCATCGCCTGTTGCGTCGAGTTGGCTATCCACAACACAGGAGGTGCCATTGCTGAAGTCCTGTGCAATGCCGCGGCATCTTTGGTAGCGGTATTGATTCAGCGCTGGGCCAAAGCGCGTGATGACGAAAATCAATGCCATGTTGAACCAGTATGAGTTGATCCACAGCGAAGTGAACCGGCGCGTCAAAAAGTGCTTGTTGTACGCTCCAAGAGAGGGCCAGTTCTCTAGTTTTGTGGCACACTTGATCATCATCTCGTAGAGCATAATGAAGAGGGCCGTTATCGGGCGCATGATCAGCGCTGTGAAGATGATGAATGAAAACAGTGGCGTCCCCTCCCAAGGCAGCCCAGACGGCTTGTTCCAGCACGTTCCAAACAATAGGTAGGTGTCGGCTTGGGAACATGTGGTGGGCAGGCACGCGTCCGCCTCTGGATTCAGCGGTGGGATGCCGGTTAAGTTGTCACTCCACCCGTAAATGAAGGCGTCGAACGATCGGTTTTGCAAGAACGTGCTGTTCTCATCGAACTTGTAGCGGTCATACGGCGTGCTGGGGCGCGGGTCGAGCGCGTAAAAGGCCTCGGGTCCCTGCCGGGCGTGCTCCAGCATGGACTCGCAGTCGCTGCATGTCGGCAGAACCATCATGTATGTCCCACCCCAGATGGCAAAGAGCGTGAAGATGCACATCGCCAGGATCAGCAGCAGCCAACTTGCGGGCAGCACCACAAGCTGCGCCAGCTTCCGCCAGCGTGTGACGTAAACGCGGACCTTCCTCTTCAACAAGCTGTCGTACCTGACAACAATTGCAAATGACAACAAAACATGAAAGGCGGTCGCAACAGCACCGACAGGTCAGTCAGAACGCACTTCCAGATGAACGTTGGCTTGTTCGGGTTCTCGTGCGAAGAAACTTCTTGCATTGGCTGCCGTTGGCGAGGTAACAGCGAATGACGACAGTCGCCAACAACAAGAACACACCAAAGAAAGAACGAGTTAGTGCGGCCACCAATGAGTTGAGCAGTCGGCAATACGTCCAGCGCACCTTCTGGTTGGAGGAATCCAACAGTCCAAACCGAGCAGCCTCTGCATCGAGGGTCCAACGCACTCGCAAAATTCTGTAGGTTCGCTGCCACAATCGAGTAAAGACGGGTGCCCACCCAAGGAGCACGAAAAGTCCATAGAGGCCTCGGATCAGTACGGAGAGGTGGGCATCGTCGATGCCGATCGTGACGAACGCGACTGCGGCAGCGCTCAAGCTGAGCCACACGAGCTGGCGAAAGCAGAAGCTGGAGAAAGCGAAGAACACAGCTGTTTCGGAGCCGTAGTGGTAACGTAGTTCATCAAGAAAGTCCATGAACGGCGGAATGTCAACGGCGAGCCGCAGGCGGTTGTTGCTGGTTTGGAGCTCGGGCGTGAACTCCTCCTTGCCATCGTCGGTAAAGTGGCGCCTCTTGCAGCTGCGGCAGCAAAACATGCGCACTTCTTTCGAAAACAGGCGCACAAGGTTGCTGCGAACGCGCTTGCAGTGCAGTCCAAAGATATCCTTGACCATGTAGCGCACCTCCACATTTCGCAACTTCATGCAGTCCATGTCGGGGCAGCATGCGGCGCCGAACCACATCGCCAGCTTTTTGCCAAGCCCGGGGGGGCCGACGAAACCGAACTTCTCCTCCCTCTTGTCGCGCACAAACTCGATGCACCGGTGAATGATGCGAGTCGTCAGCAGCATTTTTTCGGCTGGACTCACCGTCAGCGCGGTCGGGATCTCACTGGTCGACTCGCCGTTCCATGACAGGATGCTGGCGGACATCATGTTCCTCTTCTCTTCGACAAGGGCGGCGTTGACTGCGTACATGCCGAAGAAGTGTTCGTGCTGCTGCGCCTTGAGATCCGGCGGCTCCAGACGGCAGACACGCAGGCCTGCGAGCACAAACTGACGCAGCAGCGCGTTGTAGAGGGTTTGCGCCTCCCGGCGGTGAGCCTGCACCCACGCGTCCGGGTGTTGAAGGAGCAACACGTGTGACACCAGGTCGGGGTCAACGACGTCGTCGTTGGCTTCTGCACCGGCCCTGGCTGGGTCTCGCACCCATCGTTGCGGCTTTGGGAGAAACGACAACTGCGCCAGGAATCGAACTTCGATGGCCTCTCGGTTGAGTGCCGCCCGGATGGACTTCTTTCGTGCGATGCGCCCCTTCTGCCGGTGCGACAGAGCCGCAGACTCGTCGTCGTCGTCCGCGGTGGCGTCATCGTCCCCGTCTTCGCTGCGGCTGCTGAACCGAGAATAAATCACCCGTCGGTTCGGCCCGCGCGACGAAGGTCCCACAGCGGCTTCCTCTGCCATGGTGAGACAGAGAAGCCACCAGCAGAGTGTTGGCGAAGGAAGGCGCCCCGCACTTCAAGCGGCCCCACTCGCGCGGTGAAACTTGTCGCGGCACAACAACAAACGTCCGAAAACTTTAGCCGACCGTGTTTTGTGTGTTCGTCTTTCCACTAGTCAAGAACCAACACAGCAGCCAACGAACCGATTGCAGTCACGGCAAGCCAATTAATGACCTCGCTACGCAACCAACCATGCGGCGAGGTCATCATGAAGATCAACCCAAGTAAGTCACAACGAGAGCACACCGCGTGCGTCACAACAAACCGTCGGCAGGCCTCCGAACAACACCAACCTCCACCAACCACCCACTGACACAACCACGAAGCAACAGGCCAGCCACGCCAGCCACGCTAGCCACGCCAGCCACGAAGTCGTCAAGTCTACCGCACACAAGCAAGTCAGTGCCGCACTCCACAATAATCATGCCAACAACAACAACAAGGACGAGGACGTGAAAGCTAGCTGGTCGTCGACAACGTGAAAATTTGGAACGCCATCGCAAACGAACGAAGACGGGCTGCAGTGCGTTCAGAAGATCGCTGACGCAGCCATCAGTCAACGAAGTCGGCAAACGAAAGAACGGCGAAGGAACGAACGAAGGAACGAACGAACGAACGGCGAAGGAACGGCGAACGAAGGAAGGAAGGAACGAACGACGTTGAAAGTTTCACCGCGTTTTTGGATCGCCAACGCAGTCAACGAACGAACGATCGAACGAACGAAGTCAACGAACGAACGAACGAAGTCAACGAACGAAGTCAACGAACGAACGAACGTCAACGGACGTCAACGGACGAAGGCAGTGACTGACTGATTTGAGTGCACTGACGGTGAGCGAGTGAACACAATGCCTGATTTCAGTGACCTAACAGTGAACGAACGAATGGAGCACACACACAGTCAGTCAGTCAGACCGAGTGAGTGAGTGAGTGAGTGAGTGAGTGGGCAGGAATGGCAATGGAATGGCAATGGAATGGCAATGGAATGGCAATGGAATGGCAATGGAATGGCGGAATGGAATGGCAATGGAATGGCAATGGAATGGCAATGGAATGGCAATGGAATGGCAATGGAATGGCAGTGGAATGGCAATGGAATGGCAATGGAATGGCAATGGAATGGCAATGGAATGGCAATGGAATGGCAATGGAATGGCAATGGAATGGCAA
>ENA-OWNT01004093-OWNT01004093.1-seawater-metagenome-genome-assembly--contig:-NODE-4093-length-13117-cov-4.196549_pt1 | contig 13117 bp, 17 predicted proteins | sample MGYA00238136_ERZ651165 | MGnify/ENA primary metagenome ERZ651165 (study PRJEB26861, sample SAMN08777766) | seawater metagenome | isolation source: coastal seawater | place: USA: Florida | collected... | reverse complement strand
TCAACTAGATCTACGACGACAAGTACCACGACGACGGCGACGACCACAACGACGTCGACGACGACGACGACGACGACGACGACGACGACGACGAGACGACGGCCGTTGATAATAATACACACGCCTCTCTCTGTGTCGTCAGTGATGTCACGACTTGGACCTATGTGCGTACGTACACACTGCCCTGACGTGAATGCAACGACGTGCGAGGACTGAGCATTGAAACGGCATCAACCTCACCAGCATCACTTCACGGGCGAAACACGCGGTGAGAGCAGGTGCCACGTGATCGAGGACCATAGTAGTGTCCCACTGGAGTTGATGATGAATGGGTTTTGTCAATAGCTGGCGGTTAGGACGGAGCGCGAGGTGTGCAACGGAAGATTGGTTTTATTCACGCCCATACCTTGATTTGCAGCATGATAGTACTTGTTGCCAAAACAGCTACGCATATTGCTGCCCCATTTTCGCCGTGAGTACGCTGGCAGTGGTGCTTAGCTGAGCACGTGGCAACATGCTACGGCCTCAATTCTTTCGACGTGCGGTGGCACGGCATGTGGCCCGCTTCACGGTGAGTGGTGCACAGCGCATCCGTGCATTGCACATTGGCCAAAGGCAGCGCATTGTTCTCGTAAGTAGGAAGGGCAATTCGTCGACACTTGCTGTCCCACGACGCTGGTTGAGTTCCAAACCATTGTCACCGCTGGAGGAAGTGAGGCAAGCCACGGCGTCCAAGAACCTTCGGATCTTATCTCTGATTTTTGTCACCGGGTCGCTTGCCACGGTCGCGGGGATGTGGTCTGAGATTAAGACGTCACAGATCGAAACGTGGGTGACGAGGGTGTACGATACGTTTGTAATCTTGAATACGGTTGGGAAATTTGAATTGACGGACGAGGAGCCGGCTGCCGACGGAGCGGATGCGGGGGAAGTCGACGTGCTAGCAGCTGACATGTCGCCGGCTGAAAGAGAGCAGGCGTCACGTGCAAAGGACGAGACTGCTGCTGTCGACATCTGGAAATTCCTGCTGCAAAGCGCTGCAGTTCGAGATGGTGGTGACGTAATTTCCTGGGACGTAGTGCGAGAGCACCCGTTCGTGGCGACCGCCGCGGAAAATGGAAGCGATCTCGCCGATGTGTTTACGGAATTGAGCGATGCAGACGGGCCTGGTGTCAGCCGTGGAGATTTTTTAGCGTTATGTGGTGAGGGTCTTTGTTTCGGATTGTTCAACGCCCAGGATGCGTGCAACTCACCGCGTTTGGCACAATATTATTCGACGTGCTTTCGTCATAGGTTCGCTCCACATCCTGTCTAGAGACATTAGCTACTCTGAAGATGAAGATCTTCTACGGCGATTGATGACCTTTTTACTGCTGGTTGACGGAACCGCAACACTTGAGGAAGCAGTGACTGCTGGAGCTGCGCCATCGTTTGATGCCAAGGTGGATACTGATGATGCCGTTGTGGAGACTCCGCCCCACACTCTGCAGATTTCCACCAAAACTCTGCGGCATTGGTTCAGAGCGATGGCCGTGCTCGGCTTCGTGAAGGTTTGCGACATCATGGTGTGCATGAATGCGGCGAAACTGTCGCCTTTTGACTGATAATTTTCGTCGTTGTCAGGCGGTCAACTTCATGGAGCAAGGAGCAACACTGCACCCCGCCAAAGTGGCCGACAAAATAGTACAACAGCTGGTGAGCAACCCCTCCGAGACCCAGGATGTTTCCGAGGGCATTAGCACTACCAGATTTATTTCCGGTGACGTGATGCAGTACGTGCCACACAGACATGAACCCGCGTCCTTGCCATGGCTCTATGCCTCAATCAAACTAAAACTTTGCGCTGCGTGTTTGTGCGTGTCCCCAAAGGTACATTGAGTTCGATATGTTCCGGAAGCGGAACGAGCAGAAGTTCACGGGTCACACGCTGCTACAAGAGTACCGCCGGCGTCAACGATTCATGTACGCCATGCCGAAGAACGATCCTGACGCCGAGAGCGAGGGCGTCGGCGCGGACGACAACGCAATCAGTGAGGTTGAACAACCCACCACCGATGACGGCGCAGCGAGTACCTCCGATGGTGAACTAGAACCAGAAGCCTAGATCTCGTTATAAAAGAAAAAAGAAAAAGTGAACGCATTGATTGATTGATTGATTGATTGATTGATTGATTGCTGCCGTTTAGCTTTTGGCTGACATGACATCCGACATTCAACAACAACATCCGACATAGTGACGTCCAAGCAACGCAGAAGCACAGCGACCTTTAATTTTAATACTATCAAAGTTCGTACAAGGGTACTGTGTTTTGGTACTCAAGTACGACGTACTATGGAATAGATACACTACACTGCTGCGGCACCGTCGCTGGCTGTCGAACCCAAATAAAACAATGTGTGAATACAATGTACAGTACTCTGATATTGATTTACGTTGGCGTTGTTGCGTTTCGAAAACGACGAATATGAGAACCGTTCGTCTCATTTTATGCCGAAACCCGAAACCTGTTCTGCCGCAGACACTGAGTGAGTGAGTGACAATGAGCGACAGTGACTGAGTTCAGAAACCATTTATTCTTATTAGTAGATACATACGTCACATGTTCCTTCACTTGCTAATATTTATCTACAATCAGCATTCCATGTAATTGCACCATGACTTCCTCATATGCGAACATTATCGTTTATAGATACATCAGTTTACATATATGTACTGTGGAATTGTATCTACATTCAGGATTAAGTGTACAATCAGAAGATGGTTGGGTCAGCAACCAAGGGAAGGAAGGAAGGAAGGAAGGAAGGAAGGGAAGGAAGGCAGTCAGTCACTGTCACTGAGAGAGAGAGAGTCAGTGAGTGAGTGACAGTGAGTGAGTGACAGTGAGTGAGTGAGTGACAGTGACCGCTGTGCTGTAGTGAGTGAGTGACTGTGAGAGTGACTGTGGGTGAGTGAGTGGACGGCGTTGACTCCGCCTCTCTGTCTCTGGCAGACAGCCACCGCCGCTCACTCACCGTCACTCACTCACTCACTCACTCACTCACTGTCAGTGGATTGTGGACTGTGGCGACTGACGAACGACGAACGAACGAACGAACGACGATGACAACAACGATGACGAAGATGGATTGCGAACAACGAACAACGAACGAACGAACGAATCGAACGAACGAACGAACGACGATGACAGTGTTCCGATGTTCGATGTTCGATGTTCGATGTTCGATGTTCGATGTTCGATGTTCGATGTTCGTTCGTTCGTTCGTTCGATGTGCCGTCACTGTCATTGTCGTTGTCGTCGCCGTCGTCGTCGTTTTCACTGTTGTAAAGCTCTCACAGAATGTGTAATCTTGTGTCTTGTCGCAGCCGTCATCGTCGTCGTCGTCGTTGTCACTGTTTTGAAGCTCTCAAAAGCAATGTGTAATCTTGTGTCTTGTCGTCGTCGTCGTCGTCGTTGTTGTTGCTGTCAGGGTTTCTATCACTGCCACTGTCACTGTCACTGCCATCGTTGTCATCGAAGCGCACCAAGTAATCGTCGTTGTATCGATGACATTGTTGCTGTGACGATGGTTGTCGTCCAGGTCCTTAAGGCAGTGCCTGTGAAGAAAGCGTTGTTGCCAAGGAGAAGAACTATCGCCTCCGTTCTTGTTGCGGCTGCAGTTGCTGCTTCGAGTTGGTGTGCTCAGTCTAGCCACGAAAGGCGGTTTGCAAAAGCGACAGCTCCAAGTAAGCGAGAGTAAGCTGCGTCCGAACACATTTCTTCGCGAAGCAGCGGTTCCATTCGATACACGACTTCGTCAGGGTCCGGGCTTGTGTGCACCTCAACAACACAATGAGCTGAGGCAGTACTGGCTGCCTGGTGCAGCGGCACTCCTTGCGCTTCAAATATCAATTCCGCTACTTTTCTCGGCACTTTGCGCAGTGTTGTGGAACCACTGCTGAGAGTGACCCACAGCGAGTAGACTCCATCTTGGTGGCGACCGAAGAATTGTTCAACCGCCACAACGTTGATATTGATTCCTTCGACGCGAGTTCGCCATGAGCGAACTCCCTGCGGCCGCGCTATCCACGGCCGCGGGCGACGAAGCACCGCCCTCACGAAGGCCGCCACCGCCGCCAAGTCCTGAGGGCGAGAGCCCTGCGCGGTCTCCATTTGCGTCACCAAGCCACTCGCACTATGGCGCATCCTCACAACCTGTGGAATCTGGTCAGCAGCAGAGAGACAATGCGTTCTACGCGGCCGTCGAGCAATTGCGAATGCGTCAAGAAGAAGAGGAATGGCTCAAGGCGCAGCAGGCGTCTGAAGCTGCCAGCAAATCTGATGCTTCTTCAACACTTCTCCATCACGCGACCGCGTCGACGAAGTGGGTTCCGAGTGTGAACACCAAAAGCAAGTCCACTGCTGCTGTGCTGTCACGCTCGTATCTTCTGCACAAGGAAGAGGCCAACCGCCAATTCGAGCACCTCTTTGAGTTTTATGACGGGGTACCAGAAAAGGCATTCGAAGGTATCCGGGAAACTATGGGGATATCCTCAAAGGCCCAAGACGACTTTGAAGGTGGGGATGCCACAGACAAGGAAGCTCGCAAGAATGCACGGTCTTTCCTCGACTGCATCAAAAGTCCGGAGCACATAGACATCATGGTTTTCGGGCTCCTGCCACGGATGCCGTACGCAGTGCAGTTGAAGATATTGGATATGCTGACGAAGTTGGTGGGCAATCGGCAATGGAACGCAGCAGCGTGCGTGAAGGTAAATCTCCTGCCGCACTTGGTCGCTTTATTGCTGGACGGCAACGTCAGTGTATCGTCAGCCTCTCCAGGAACGGACTCCGCCAGCACAGAGCTCACACAGGCGACCGAGGAGCGCCGACTGGAGCTGTGGAACCGCGTCGTTGTCATGGTGCAGGAACTCGGGAAGCACAGTGTAGTGTCCCAGGATCTTCAGGAGTTGTTCCGCTTGTTCTGGGTGCGCGAGGAATTGTTCCCTTTGCAGCTTGCAACCGCTGCCAAAGCCGGCAAACCTCACCACACTAGTTTGCTGGAGGTGGAGAACAAGTGGGGCATTTGCACTACTCTCCGTGCAGTGTCAGCCATGGCAATGCACAACGCGCAAAAAATTAGCTCCTACTTTTCTTTGCAGGGGTCCTCATCATGCCTGAAAGTCATCAATGTCCCCACCTTCAGTGCTTGGCGAATGTCGTTCGCGGCGTGGGTGCGTATTGAAGATTTCGGACCCAGCACAAAAAGCTTTTACAAGAAGCACGAGCCTGCGACAGTTTTCCGGTTTTCAGAGCAGCACAAGGCAAACGAAGCAGAGGATGAACGCCGCGGTGTTGAGCTTGTTGTCGAAGATCGTCGACTTGTGTACCGAGTTTTGAATCCTAAAAAGCAGTGGTTCAAGTCGAAAAGTGTAGCTGATGCGGAATGCTCGTCGGAACGGATCGCCAGAAGTACTTGGACCTGGGTGTGTGTTGTTGTCACCAAAGACTTTTGGAATGCGACGGTCACGTTTTACGTCAATGGGCACGCATGTGGCGCCTCCAAGTTGAGCGTACGTGATATATCGCCCCATGAACACTTGCTGATGCTGCGCTGTTGTGTGTGCGCATCACTTTGATTGTGGTTGTTCACGGTTGTGTGATGCAGGTTAATGTCAACTTGCAGCACCCCGAGGGCCAAATCGGTGGATTCCCTGGGCAGATTGCAAACGCCGCGTTTTTCAAACAAGCGCTGTCAGAGGACGAGGTCCAGGAGCTGTGGCAGGTGTCGCGGCAGCCATATCCTTCGCTCGCTGCCCCATCGGTAAGGACGGTGTGGGTGCGGGTGCTTTCGTCTCCGTAAAGTATCTCACGGGTATTCCTTTGTCAGGTGTATCCATGCTCTCACCGGCAGCACTTGTCCTGGCCGTTATTTGGGAAAGTGTGGTTTTACTTTGATGCACGCTTGATCAAGCCCGCCACAACGTCGCAAGTGAAATACTCGCAGGCTCCCAATAAGTTTGCCAACGACGAGTGCGTATCTTACTCTGCCGTCAGCTGCCGACCGTTTCAATGCCTAACATCTGCCCGTGTACTTCGCATTTGCAGCCCGGTGCTTGTGGCCTTAAATTGTGCTGCAGACGGTGTCGAGCTCCCTGGGACAGAAGGCGGACGGAAAACTGAACCCATTGTCGCTCTTTTGATTCAAACCGAAGCTGTGCAAACAACACTCGTGCATGACTCTTGCAGTTCCTTGGGGGGGCCTGTCGTGTACTTGCCGATTTTGATGGCCCCTCACTTCTTGAAACCCCATGCCTTGAAGGCCCATGCACGGCGTGTGGGTACTACGTCCTCTAACGCTGAAACTGACGAAGACCCGAGTTCAGGACGTGGTGACGAGAAGCGACCGTACATTGCCCCGACGGCGGTGTTGCCGCCAAATTTGTCCGTCCCCGAGGCCGGACCGCTCACCCACGTAAGCACGCTTGTTTGAGCTCCGCTCAATGCCGCGTGCCCACTAACTTGCAACATTTTTTTGATTAGATAATCATTGTGGAGACAATGGCGGCGATGATGAGGGGTTCTCGAGCCAATTGCTGGCTGATGCAGTACCGTCGAGGCGTCGAGTTCCTCGGGTTAATTCTTCGCCGAGCAGATCATAGATTCATCACGCTAGGATTGTGGGGCGCTCTTTTGCAGTTAGAAGGTGCAATTGGAGACTACCCCGATCCAGCGCTTCGACGTAGTGTTTATCTGCACATATTCCTCGAGGTCCGTCATGTGCTGCACTGAGACATCGCTGAAAATTCGGCGTTTGCCTTCGGGTCGACGTCGCTCAAAAATTGTGGTGGCATGTAGATGCGCATCTGGGGCTTGGCAAGTTATGATGTGCAGCACCAAGTCATCACGGAGCTTGGGAAGCGCTTAGCCAATCCCACCGCAGCCGCCATCATGCAGGAGTTACGTGCTGGTCAACTTCTGTTGACGGCTTTGCAAACCATTTTTTGGGTAAGGGATTGGACGCGGACTGATATCCGTTCTGACGTGTGTCCCTCACGCATCCTCGTCACTTTCCTTCTTTACCACAGGTTGAGCCCGACTTTCCGCACACCATTCGTGCAAGGCCCCCAAATTACTCATACGGGGAGACACTACACGTGCGCACAATGCTCGGAAACATTGTGTGCGCGTTGCTTGCCAATCGAACTGTCACGGCACGTTCGACCCGCTCCACCTTGCGTTATTTGGCGCGATTTTTCCGTCCGCGGCATCCGGCGCCTCGGCACATGAAGGAGGTTCGGGTTCCTGTCTTGCTGCTCATTTGCTCCACTTCCAAAATCTTAATGTCGGTATTGGCTTCGACAACAGGTTGCGCAAACCCTCTTCCAACTGTTCGCAGCAGCGCTACGAGGCTATCAGCTCAGCGAGGTCTTCATGGTGTTGGCGCTGGAAACGCTGGAGAACGACAAATCTCGAGCCCGCAGCGAGACTGTCGGTACACTGACAGCTGGCGCCGCGCAAAACACCGCGGCTCCGTCGGCTAATTCTGCAAGTGAAGGGTTCGACATATCCCGATGGTGGTGAGTCTCGTCTTCGACGAAGCCTCGCAAATGCTAGTCATTGATGGTTCATTTCGACTCTTTGTCGCTCTGTGATGTCGCAGGTATGCTCTTTCGTCTCCTTGCAGCGCCACACGGATTGCGGTGCTGAAGCTTTTGAATGCGTACTTCACGGTGATGACCAAAGCTCTTCGGTACCGCCAAAACGATTTGCTCAATCAAAAGGTTTATGAAATGTCAAGAGGCATTGCATGTAAAATTCTCAAGTGCCTCGCGCCATTCAGCATCCCGGTGGAGGAGTATAAGTACCTGCGAGCGCTACTGCTGATGGAGCCGATTGGCACAGCCCAGCCGTTGGACGCCAAACCCGACGATTCCGTCGCGCATCCGCACCTGTTCCCTGTGGTGTTCGAGGTTTTGAACAGGGCTGAGCCGTTGTGTCAGGTTCGTGTTGGGCGACGAACCGATCCACGGTGTCAACGTCACTTACTGAAGACTGCTACTGTTGCGTAGATTGTTATGTTGCGCGATATGATGCGATTGCTGCACTCTTCAAGCTCTCAATCCCACCGTAACCGAGTTTTATTACGCTCTAACCCTGGTTGGAGTCGTTGGATTCTCGAGCTTGTGACGCGATCCTATGTCAAACACCCGGCGATCGTGCAGACGGCTCAAGCGGCTGCGGAGGTACGATTCATTTTGCAACAGTTACTGCCGACTTATTTAACAGCTGCCTCGATTCGTCCACTGTCGCAGGCTGCAACTGAAGTCCTCAGTGCCCAACACGCTGCTAAATTGCGCGCCCAACGATCTTCGGGCGCGGGTGCCTCTTCAGAGGCGATCGAAGCAGCTGTAGCAGAAGCTACAAGCGGCTTTGTTGGTCCCAAAAGTAGAACCAATAAAGCGAGCGCTGTCTATGACCCTTTGCTCGATCCCGATAGCGAGTCATTCGACATGGCCACGGCAGAAGATGTGCGAATGAAGTTGAACATTTTAACGTCCACGAAGTACCCTGCAAGAGTACGTCCTGTGCGATCAGTTGTGTTCTCCTGTGTTATTGGTGTTGTGTGTGTGCTGTTGTTGTCGCAGCCATTGTTGCCGTTGTTGCTCATGCTGGCATTTACACGATTGCTGGTGGCTCAGGCACGACGAGAAGCAGCGTACACGCTAGGGGATTTGAAGTGTGTGACTGCAGCGGCCGCCATGCTTGACTTAATGAAAAGTGAAGAAGATGAAATGAGTGAAGAGTTCGTCATTTTGATTCTCCGTCATTTTCCAGCCTTTCACCCACATTTAGTCGTCGAGATGGCTCTCTTCCTGCTCACAAAGCTTCAAAACGAATGGACTTCCGCTGAATCCACACAGTTGTGTTTGGAAATGTACTTTGACACGTGGACACGCTCCGGGACCCTGACGCACAACTTTATTATTCAGAAGCTAATGTGAGCATCAAGAGCCGACACAGCTTTGATATCGCTTGTCGGACGTGACGGCAAATGATAGATATGTCTGTTTGTTCCAGGTACCGCATTTTAGTGAGAGTTCGGAAGTTCTTGGAGCTCACTCAAGTGGACCGTGCTGAAGACTTGCAGCAATGGCAAAATGCAGTTTACATCGCGCACCTGTGCACCGACGTCGTCCATGCCGAGGTTGTCGACTTCCAACTGCTGTCACAAGAGCAAGGTACTTTGAAAGCGTGCTGTCAGTAGTACTGGCGGGCACTGCTGAATCAGATTTCATGCATTTGTAATTTTTTTGCAGGACCTGCCGTTTTGAGGGCGAGATTTCATGAAGATCTGGAGTTGCGACGTGTTCTGCTTAGTGTGTGGGCTGGCATTTTGCCGAACTTGTACGGATTCGAGGACAACGGCTTGGGCGTACGGCAGCCATGCAAAGTAATGGGGTGCAAAGGCATCTCAACGTTCAAGTATTGCAACAAGCATCGATCACGAAGGGCCAAGAGCCCGAGTAAGAGCGCAGATGCCAATCGAACGAGTAATGTAGAAGCGAATGCCGCAGGTACGTCGTGGACCGATTCTCTCTGCTAGCCTGTCGTCCACTGATCCATGTGCATGTTCGAACAGGGGGCTTTCGCCCGATGCATCGAGGCGGGTGTCTGTGGAGAATTGTCAATATTGTTGTTCAGACGATTTCTGACCTCGTTCGAGTGCGTATCTCGGCCTTCGTGCGTGATCCACTCACTCCTTGCGAACCTGACACACGCATTGCTGCCATTGCTAGGTTGCCGCCGTCTCCGCGCTGGCGGATGCGTTACCTGCGGAAGAGACGCATCGCTTGGAAGAACTATGTTGCAGGAATCTGCAGCGTCTCGACAATTGGTGCTTGAAGAGCGAACTGATGCGCGATAAGAACTCGCACACCCAAGGAGCTCTTCTGCGATCCATCATTATGAAACTTTGCTCATGCACTGATGACGTTGAGCGCCTACAGTGGGCATCTTGCCGGAAGCTTACGGGTGCGTGCGATGTGAAACTGTGGTGCTGCGTAAAACCAGCCGTCTTCTCACCCACTGTCGTTGTTGCAGGTTCATTGCTGCACAGCTGTGTTATGGCCATGTGGGCTGGGCTGACCACGAAAACGGACGAGCAAAAACGGGCGGTGACTGAATTGCTGCAACTTGTCGGGAACAAACAAAGTTCTACGCTCTCTTGGGACCGACGAAAAGAGGCCTTGATGATCGGCACGCATGGACTTCTGTCCGCTAGAGCGAAGAAAGGACTCGAATTCAACACCCTGTACTGGAAAAATTTGGTGGGTTGGCATGATGTCCGCTCGCAAGTTTGTTGCTTAGTAGTGTCTGATCGAAGCCACATGCATTGTCCCGAAGGCCGAGTATCTCGCTGATCAGCAACGGAATCTGGAGAGCTCCATAGCAACATCTGAGGCCGCGAACGCCCGAGACTTGCGAAATCTGGAAGGTCGCCACCGTGCGTTCAACTTTATGGAGACTGCAGCTTTTGAAGCCCAGCGCAAAGAGGACCGGCGACTTGCACGACTCGAACGCCGAGAAGCAAGACGGTTCCTTCGCAATCAGGTGTGACTTTTCATTTTGTCACCTCCTATGTTGGTGCTTTGGTTTCATTATTTCTGCACCTTTTCTATCTTAGATGAGAGAACTCACAATGACGCCAGGCCCTTGGGTCGATACTTTTGAATCGCGACTCCCACCCGGAAATCATGATCCGGCCCCACAGCCTGAGTTAGACTCAGGCAAAAGCAGTGCTCAACCAACCGGTGCCGATGAGGATACAACTGCGGGGCAACCGGGAACATCTTCTGAGATCGTTGCTGTTGACTCGAGCAGCACGGTAGGTCACCGGCATCTCCCCTCATTGCTGTTCCTCCACTCAACATGCTTACATGAGGTCGTTTCTTGTAGGCTAAGCGTCACCGTGTGTTCTGGAAGTTGCTACCACGGGAAAACAATTTACGCATGTGCCTGCTTATGTGCCGAAACTGGTATGGAACCTCCCACGAGGGTGCTGCCAAAGCGCTTGCTGGAAAAGGGAAAAAGAAGTCATCCCCTACCAATAAACGGCCCAAGGACTCTTCAGGTTCCAGTGCATTAAAGTCACAATTTGGCACCGTGAGACCCAAATCTGCATCCACCACTCCGGCGACTCAGTCAGGCGGTGCAGCAGTCACACTGCAGCAAGAGGCAGACAGTGCAGCCTCCCAGGACCTGGAGGCTCTGGCGGCCGAACAAACTGCAGTCGCAAACGCCGCTTCCAATACGGGGTCCAATGTTAGTGAAGTATTGTATGCCACAGAAGTTGAGTATGTCATGCCAATGGTAGTGGTAGTGGGCACACTTGAGCTGACGATGACGCACGTGACGTTCCATGGACAACAATTCGGAGGTCCGGGTACAGGTAAGGTGGTACTTTGCATGCAAATTCGTGCAACACTTGCTTCATGCCATTTGTCTCTTGCTCTCGTAGGAATTGGGAAGAGCACCGAAACCGTCGAGTGGGTACCGGATGCAGATAGAACTGAGTGTGCGCTTTGCCGCAAAGCATTTTCTGGGCTTTTCAAATCTGGCAAGCATCATTGCCGTGCATGCGGCGATATCTTTTGTGCAACTTGTTCTGACTACAAGAGACCGCTTCCTCATCTTGGACACACTGAGCCTGTGCGAACTTGCGTTTCGTGTTTCAAAGACAAATCACTTGGGGCTCGCCGCCTGCGGAAGGCCGGCAAGGAATCGACTAGTGTGCATGTTGATGATGATGACAGTAGCAGTAGCGATGAAGAGGAGGAATTGCAGGCTTTGAGCAGTGGATTGGTGCAAGTGGAGGAGAAAACCATCGTACAAAGCCAGCTTGAGGCTCCGTCGAAATTGACGACACGCAAATGGGCAATTGCTGACTTTTTGCACATTTATATGCGGCGGTACCTCCTGCGACATACGGCGCTGGAGTTCTTTCTGTGCAATGGAAAATCTTTCTTCCTCAACTTTTTCCGGCCTGGAGAAAATTCGAACGTTCTGAAACGCATCGTCCGCCTTATTGACAATCTGCCTCACAGCAAAGCAGAAAACGTACGTCTCTTTGGCCTCAACCCCCGTCAATTGGTAAGGAACACGAACTGGACGCGACGATGGGTCAACCGGGAAATTTCAAACTTCGAGTATTTGATGCATTTGAATACTGCTGCTGGTCGTACGTACAACGACATGACGCAATATCCTGTGTTTCCTTGGGTCATTGCCGACTACGAAAGCCATACCTTGAACCTTCGCGCAGCGAAGACGTACCGCGATTTGTCGAAACCTGTTGGTGCTTTGAACGCGACTCGACTTGCCAAACTTAAAGAACGAAGTGCGCTCTTCGACGACCCAGTAATTCCAAAGTTCCTGTATGGAACCCACTACTCCACTGTGGGGGCCGTTCTGTATTATTTGATTCGAATGGAGCCGTTCACGACTTACGCTCTGGCCCTTCAAAATGGCAATTTTGACCATTCATCTCGACTATTCCAGAGTGTGCCTGAAACCTGGAACAATTGCATGACCAACCCTTCCGACCTCAAGGAACTTATCCCGGAGTGGTTTTACACATCAACTTTTCTGTACAATGACAACTCGTTGCCGCTGGGAATGAACAACAAAGGCGACGCCAAGGTAGATGATGCCATTTTGCCCCCGTGGGCAATGTCACCAGAGCACTTCGTAAGAACGCAGAGAGAAGCTCTGGAGAGTGAGTACGTCTCTCAGAACCTGCACCACTGGATCGACCTCATTTTCGGCTATAAACAGCGGGGTGAAGAGAGCATCAAAGCCGACAATGTGTTTTACTACTTGACGTATGAAGATGAGGCGGACACGTCTAATATTGAAGAAGATCACGCTCGTCAGTCTGTGGAGGCCCAAATCTCCAACTTTGGGCAAACGCCGTCGCAACTTTTCAGGAAGCCGCACCCGCAGCGAGCACCGCATCAACCTCTTCGCCCAGACGTGCAAAGTCCGCCGAAAGAATGGAAGGAGCAATTAAATAGTCGGCCATGATGTTCTGTTTTCTTGTTTACAAAGAGTGCGTGAAAGCGCCCTATTCTACACAC
>ENA-OWNT01004092-OWNT01004092.1-seawater-metagenome-genome-assembly--contig:-NODE-4092-length-13118-cov-6.717660_pt1 | contig 13118 bp, 6 predicted proteins | sample MGYA00238136_ERZ651165 | MGnify/ENA primary metagenome ERZ651165 (study PRJEB26861, sample SAMN08777766) | seawater metagenome | isolation source: coastal seawater | place: USA: Florida | collected... | reverse complement strand
TCGGAGACGTCGCGGTCCCCGCTCCCCAGCACGACGAGCTGCACGCCGAGCTCCATCAGCTGCTCGCCCACCCAGGCCACGGTGTCGAGCCCCTTGTTCCAGACCAGGCGCGAGACGACGCCCAGCACCGGCCGGCCCTGCTCCGGGAGACCGACCTCCTCGAGCAGCGCCCCGCGACAGGCGGCGCGCCCCGTGAGGTCCGCGTGGTCGAAGGGCGCGGCCAGCGCCGGATCCGTCGCGGGGTTCCAGAGGTCCGTGTCGAGCCCGTTGAGGATCCCGCGGAGGCGTGGCCCCAGCCCCTGGAACAGGCCCTCGAGGCGCTCGCCCCGCTCCGGCGTCGTGATCTCGCGGGCGTACGTCGGGCTCACCGTGGTGGTGGCGTCCGCGTAGGCGACGCCAGCCTTCAGGAACGAGAGCTGGTCGTGCCACTCGAACCCGTCGATGGTGAAGTCCGACCACCGCAGGCCGAGGCGCGGCACCCACTCCTTGGGGTAGACGCCCTGGTAGAGCAGGTTGTGGATGGTGAAGACCGACTTCGCCTGCGCCCAGGCCCGCCGCTGCTCCGGCGAGCCGGCCTGCCGCACCTGGAGCGGGAGCAGGCCTGCGTGCCAGTCGTGGGCGTGCACGATGTCCGGCGGCCCGCCGACGAGCGCGGGGCCCACCTCGGCGACGGCCCGTGTGAACGCCGCGAAGCGCGCAGGGTTGTCGTCGAACGGCGCCTCGCCGTCGTCGTACAGGCCCGCCCGGTCGAACAGAGGACCGCACTGGACGAAGCCGACGGTGTGCCGACCGGGCACCCCGCGCAGAAGCAGCACCCGGGCCTCGGGGCCGTCCTCACCGAGGGGCCGCAGGCTCCAGCCCGCGTCCACGAGCTGCGCGCCGCGGTGCTCCACGGCCTCCCGCACGCAGCGATGCAGGGGCGCCAGCACCACCACGCGGCTGCCCGCCGGGAGCGCGCGCGCCTGCTCCGCGGGCAGGGCCGAGGCGACGTCCGCCAGGCCTCCCGTCTTGCACCAGGGTTCGATCTCGGATGCGGCGTGGACGACGCGCACGGCGCGGCCTCCCGGTGGTGTGGAGCCTCAGCGTCCGCCGAACGCGGTGCGTGAGCGGTAGCGACGGTAGCGCGGTCCCGAGCTCTCGTAGCTGTGTCGCTCGCGCTTGCTGACCGTGTACCGGCCGGCAAACGCGGCCATCACGTCCTTCGTGGCCGGATCGTTCTCGAGCATGAACGCCATGTCCTGGGCGAACTCGATGGGGCCTTCCTCCGGCACGAACGAGCCCTTGGGAAGCACGACGGTCCCGCCCGGCGTGCGGAACGGGAAGCGCTCGGCGTCGGCCGCGAGGTCCACGCCGATCTGCACGCCGGGAGCCACCGCGCAGTTCTTGTCGAACAGGACGTTGTTCAGGATGGCCGAGGCGCCCACGTTGCAGCCCGACAGGAAGATGCTGTCCCGCACCGTGCTGTCGCTGTGCACGTAGCAGTCGTAGCCCACCAGGGCCCGCTCGAGCACTGCGCTGGACACGATGGACCCCTCGCAGATCAGGCTGTCCACCACCGTGGCGCTGCGCCCGCTCGCGTCCCGCACGAAGCGCGCCGGCGGGTAGTCACGCTGGGCGGTGCGGATCCGCCACGCGCGGTTGTACAGGTTGAGGGTCGGCAGAGGGCTGCGCACGTCCATGTTGGCGGCGACGTAACTGGCGATGGTGCCCACGTCCCGCCAGTAGGGCTCGGAGTCGTCCGGCTCGCCGCGGACCATGTTCGTGCCGAAGTCGTAGGCGAACAGCCGCTTGCCCTCGCTGAGCAGGCGGGGGATGACGTTCTTGCCGAAGTCGTTCACCGACTCGAGGTCGTTGGCGTCGTCCACCAGCGCGCGGGTCAAGGTCCCGGCGTGGAAGAGGTAGTTCCCCATGCTCACCAGGGCCTCGTCGGGCCGCCCGGGGATGGGCGTTGGGTCCGCCGGCTTCTCCTGGAACCCGACGATGCGCCAGAACTCGTCCACCTGGATGACGCCGAACTCGCTGGCCTCCTCGATGGGCACGGGCACGGCCGCAATCGTCAGATCGGCGTCGTTGCCGATGTGCCACTCCTCCATCTGCTTGATGTCGAGCTTGTAGATGTGGTCGCCGCCGAACACCGCCACGAGCTCGGCGCGCGAGTCCCGGATGAGGTTGAGGTTCTGGTAGACGCTGTCCGCCGTGCCCCGATACCAGTGGCTGCCCATGCGCATCTGGGCCGGGACGATCTCGATGTAGTGGTCGAACCCGCCGAGGTGCCAGTTGCGGTTGAGGTGCGTGATGAGGCTCGAGGCCATGTACTGCGTCAGCACGTACACCCGGCGGTAGCCCGAGTTCACGATGTTGCTCAGCACGAAGTCGATGATCCGGTAGCGCCCGGCGAAGGGCACCGAGGGCTTCGCCCGGTGGCACGTCAGCGGCCCGAGCCGGGAGCCCTTGCCGCCTGCCATCACCATCACCACGGTCCGGGGCATGCTGCCACCTCCACGCTGCACGGAGCGTGCACGCAGTCTATGGCGTGACGGTGACGGCCGCCCTGGTGGCGCTCAGTCCTCGCGCGGGACGAGCGGGTGCACCTTCATCTTGGTCAGCATCTCGCTGGCCTTCGTGGAGTCCGGGTGCTCGCCCCAATCGGCGGCCTCCTGCAGGCTCTCGATGGCCTCGTCCTTGCGGCCCGTGACCCGGAGCAGGACGCCCAGGTGGTAGAGCGCGGACGGATCGCCGGGCCGCATCACGAGCGCCTGGCGGTACTTGACCTCGGCCTCCTCGACCTCGGCGTCCATGTAGAGCGCGTTGCCCTCGGCCACGAGATCGTCGGCGGCGTTGACGAGCTCGACCTCGATGAAGGTGCGGGCGCCCAGGTTCACGAGCAGGACGCGCAGCGGCCCCATCCACCAGAAGCTGGCGGCCTCGCTGGCGATGAACACCGCGATGGGGATGTCGGCGATGAGGGGCTTGCCCTTGTAGGTCAGGCGGACCTTGCTGTGCCGGTGCCGGTCGAACTGCTTGCGCATCCGGCTGCCGAGCTCCCGCAGCGTCTCGTCGATCGCTTCGGGGTCGAGATCCAGGCGGAACCGCTGGTCGCTGCCGGCCTCGAAGGGGCCGTCGTCGTCCGGGGTGTCCACGTCCTTGTTCGGGCTGATGTCGATGATGTCGTCGGACATGTGCGCACAGTACCCCCGAGGCGCGCGGCCTATTGCATCACCAGCGCCAGAGCACCTCGATCCCATGGGGGGACCGCCAGGGCGGTGCCGCGATCCCGCATGGGCGGCGGGCGGCGGAGCTGAGGCATCATCGCCCCCGGGAGGGATGCAGATGGATCGTCGCTGGAGTCTGATCGTGGTCGCGGTGGCAGGCCTCACGGCCGCGGGAGCCGCCGCGCAGGCCCAGGGAGTGTTCACCCCCCGGCACACCACGTCCGTCGTGTGGGAGGCCCCGGAATCGGCGCCCCAGCTGCGCGGAACCGTCGTGGTGCAGGCCGTCGACCTGCGGACCAACGGGCTGCCGGGCTTCCTGGGAACCGGAGCCCTCCCGTCGGCGGCGGACGACACCGCGTACGAAGTCTGGAGCCTGGCCAACGGCACCGTGGCGGAGCTGGTGCGGGATGCGGTGGTCGGTGGGCTCCGGGCGAAGGGGATCCTGGCCCGAGGAGGGCGGCGGTCCAAGGGCGACGCGGTCCTCCGGGTCGAGTTCACCGAGTTCAGTTGCGGAGTGGGCGCGACGGGGCTGTGCCGCCTCGTGGCCCAGGCCACCCTGACCCTCGACGACCAGTCCGCGTCCCTCCCCCCGATCCGGTACGCGACGAAGGGCGAATACGCCGGGGAGGACGACTGGGGCGTGCTCCTCGACCGGCTGGCCGAGTGGGCTGGCACCACCAGCGGTGGCGCGGAGCCGAGCAGGCTGATCGAGGCGGCGCCTGGGCCCACGGCGGGACCCTCGAGCGACGTCCGCCTGCTTGAGATCCACCGCGGCGGCCGGCTCCGGCAGGTCCTGCCCGTCCTGGGACGGGTGGAGGACGGCTGGTGCGTGCTCGACCCCCGCGCCGGACCGAGCCTCGTGACCGTCGAGGACGCAGACCGGCTCGACGAGACGACCGCACGCGCCCCCGGCCTCACCCCAGGCGACCGGTGGGTCGTGGTGCGTACGGACGGCGAGCGCTGGGAGGGCCGTCTGCTGTTCGAAGATCGGGCGGGGGGAGTCGCGTTCGTGGAGGGATCGGACCTGCCCGTGCCGCTCCCCCGCGCGTACGACCGACTCGACCAGGGGGAGGTCCCCCACCCGTCCGACGACGCCTGCGGGCTCGTGGCGGCCTGGAACGACACCGAGATCGAGGACGCGCTCACCACCATCAACGAGGCCGGGCGGGAGCCGCTGCCGCGGGTGCGCGCCCAGGTCGAGCGGCGCGGCGCGGGGGTTGGCCTCGTCGTGCACGCGGACGCCGACGCCTCCGAGGTCACGCTGCACGTCCAGCCCCAGGGCAGCCGCTGGAAGGCCGTCCCCCTGGAGCGGCGCAGCAATGGCCTCTGGCGGGCGCGGGTCGGATTCCCGCGCGAGGGCGAGAAGCTCTCCTGGTACGTGGAGGCGCGCACGAGCGGCAAGACGGTCGCCCGCATCGGCAGCCGCGAAGCACCCCTTCGGCTGGTCCTCGGTGTGTTCTCCGAGCTCGATGACCTCGACTGACCGACGCCGGCTCAGGCGCCGCCGCGATCCCAGCGCCAGACCTGCACCGAGTCCGAGACGCCCTTGAGCCCGTGAGGCCCGGCGTCCCTCAGCTGACCCGCCTCGGCCGCCTCCAGCGCCGCGTACGTGGCGTCGGTGATCAGCACGTCCGCGTCCAGCGTCCGCGTCAGCGCCTCGACCCGCGCCGCCACGTTCACGGCCTCGCCGATCACCGTGTACTCCATGCGGGACTCCGCACCGATCGGCCCGGCGATGGCGGTGCCGGAGTTGATGCCGACCCCGGCGGACAGCTCCCCGCCGAGCTCGGCCGTACGCCGGGCCATGGCGATCCCCGCCCGCACCGCGCGGCGGGCGTGATCGGGCTGGCTCCGCGGCGCCCCGAAGATCGCGACGACGGCGTCCCCCAGGAACTTGTTCACGATGCCGCCCTCCCGCTCGATCTCCTCGACCATCGCGGTCAGCCACCGGTTGAGCGCGTTCACGAGCTCCGCCGGCGGCAGGGACTCCGTCAGCGGCGTGAAGCCACGCAGGTCCGCGAAGATCACGGTGATCTCCCGCTCCTCGCCCCGGGCCGGGAGTCCCCCGCCCAGCACCTCGTCGGCCACTTCCGGCGCGACGAAGCGGCCGAACACCTTGCGGAACTCCCGCTCCTGCTCGAGGGCCTGGAGCTGTCCGCGCAGCCGCCTGGCGCGCTCCACGAGGAAGCCGGTGAGAACGAGCGAGATGCCCAGCAGGAAGCCGAGCTGCACGTCCCGCCGCTCGTACCAGCGCGGCGGGAGCCGGAACGCCCAGCGCGCGGGTTCGCTCCAGGGCCCCCCCGCGGCGCGCACCTGGGCCTCGATCGTGTGACGCCCGGGGGGCACGCCCGGCAGGTTGATCCGCGACGCGGCCTGGGCGTCCGACCAGGGGCCCTCGTCCATCCGGAACCGCCACGCGATCGACGACGGGGGCAGCAGCGAGTTCTCGGCGAGGTGCAGCCGGAGGAAGCTGTCGCCGGGCTCCAGATCGGCGTCGCTGGCGATCACGATGGCCCGATCGCCGGTCAGCTTCTCGATCTGGGCGATCCGCGCCGCGGGCACCGGCCGGTCCCGGCCGAGGCGCTGCACGTCCACGAACACGACGTCGTTGGTGCGGCCGAACGCCAGCCAGTCTCCGACCGAGGAGAGGCGATAGGGGTTGTACGGGCCTTCGGGCAACCCGTGCTCCGGACCGAACGAGGCCCGTGACGGCGCGAGCTGCTCGACCCGCCCGAGCGTGGTGACCCAGGCGCCTCCTCGGAACGCGAGCGGCGGTCCATGGACGCCGAGCCCGACGGCGACCTCCTCCCAGTCGCCGTCGGTGGGCCGATACCAGATCCGCTTCGCGCACACCGCGAGGATCCCGCCCTCGGTCGCCAGGGCGCCCTCCCCCCGCGTGCAGATCGGGGGCGGCGGGAGGATCCGCTCGAAGCCGTCGGGCGCCCAGCGCAGCACGCCCTCGGGGCCCAACGCCAGGAGGCTCCCGTCGGCGCCGGGGCGGCTCGCCACGGTCAGGGCCTCGGCTCCGTAGCCGCTGAAGGTCCGCGGCAGCGGCCAGACCTGCCAGGCCCCCGTGCCGGCCCCGACGAGGACCCGTCCGTCGTCCATGGGGATCAGCCGGTCCGAGGCCTCTCCCACGTCCAGCACCATCGTGGGCTCGCCATCCGGAGCGTGCAGCCAGGTGCGGGCGTCGTTGTCCACCCCGAGCCAGCCGTCGCCCGCCCGGGCCATGCTCACGATCCACCCGCGAGGCGCTTCGGCCGGGCGGACGGTCAGGACGTCGTCGACCTCCCAGGCCCGGCCCTGGCGCGCCAGGATCACCTGGTCGCCCTGCCGCAGCAGCACGAGGAGCTTGTCTCCGTCACCCCCCAGGCCCCAGACGCGCACTCCGGGCTCCATGACCCGCGCCAGCCCCCGACCGAGCTGGCCGATCCAGAGCTGCCCCTCGCGATCGGCGGCGATCCGGACCATGACGCCGGGGACCGTCACGGGGAGCAGCGTCGCTCCGGTCTGGTCCGGCGCCGCGAGGAGGATCCCCAGGTTCGTGCTCGCTACGACCCGGCCGTTCCACACCGCGAGATCCGTGATGAGGGCTCCGGTCGAGACGTGGCGGGCGCCGTCGGCGTCCACGAACCAGAGCCCGTCCTCGGCCCCCACCGCGAGGGTCCCGTCGGCGAGCATCAGGAGGCGGCGGGTCCGGCTCGGCACGACCGGATCCGACTCGCCCACCCGGCGCACGCCGTCCATCCCGGCGACCCAGATGGCCCCGTCCGGGCCCACGGCGACGCCCCGGGCATGCCCCGCTTCCACGAGCGTCAGGCGGTCCCCGTCCACGCGGCGGATCCCGTGCGGATCGGCGAGGTAGACGGTGCCGTCGGGGCCCACGGCCCACTGGGCGTGGATGTGCTGCCCCGTCTCGTCGGCGAGCACGTCGGTCCGGCCGTCCCGCATCCGCCAGACGCCCACCTGGGACGACACGTACAGCGTCTCGTCGTGCCACAGCAGCGCGTTGACGTGGGAGACCGCGAGGTCGGGAGGCGGCTCGATGCTGCGGAACCGCTCGCCGTCGAACACGGAGACGCCGCCTCGGCTCCCCACGTACAGCACCCCGGGGGGCCCCACCGCCAGCGCACGCGCGGTGTCTCCCGGGAGCCCGGCCTCGGGCGGCACGGTGTCCAGGATCAGCCGACCCGGAGGCTCGGCGGCCAGGGCCGATCCCGTCAGCAGGAGGAGCAGCGCGAGGGCGCGGACGATCACCGGAGGGGGATCAGCCCGGCGCGGCCGTTCGCAAGCGGGAGCTGCGCCAGGACGGAGGCCTTCGCTCGACCGCCCGACACGGGCTACTCCGCCCGGGCCTGGGCCACGGTCTGGCCGAAGCCCACTGGGTAGAACGTCAGGTCCAGATACACCTGGCTCCACCGATTGCCGAAGGGGTTGTACCAACCGCCCGACGGGTTCATGCCCCCCGGCGTCCACAGCCCGACGCCCACCGAGAACGCGTCGTTCGGCGCGATGGTCAGGTCGAGGATGAACGCCGACGTCAGGTTCGTGGGCGTGCCGCCGTTGTTGGCAGGATCCGAGATCGCGCTCTCGGCGTACTGGTCGCTCGGGGACTTCGCGTAGAGCCAGCCCCAGGTCGCGTCGATCCCGGCGGTCAGGGTGAACATCGAGTCGAGCATCGCCAGGGACGTGCTGATCCCCTGGGTCATCTGCAGCTTCGTGTTCAGCCAGCCCGTGTCGGTCGTCGCGCCGAGCGCGCAGCCCGTGGCGGCCGAGCAGATCCGGGGAACCGCGAACTGCATCGTGGTGTAGCGGTGCAGCCGGGGGGTCACCGTCATGCGGTGGGTCCAGCTCCAGCCGTCCAGGAGCGGCACGGTCACCGTGTGCTCGACGTACGGCGCGAACGCCATGATCAGGGACTCGGCCTGCGACGCCTTGCCGGTGGGCAGCGACACGTCCAGGCCGATCGCCGCCGCGATCGGCAGCGCCTCCTTCGCCCCCTCGAGGTGGAACGCGGGCAGGGCCAGCGACAACGCCAGCAGCGTGTCGCTCGCCCACAGCTCGTGCTTGAACGTCGTGTTCTCCTCGAGGATGAAGCGCTGGAACGAGCCCGAGATGGAGAAGCCCAGGTGCTCCGTCACCTGCAGGTCCAGCGCCGCCGAGAACAGCATCGACCAGGACCGCGTGGCCACCGGGTCGAAGTTGGCCCCGTGCCCGACGGACCAGCTGTTCTCGTACAGCACGGAGCTGCCCGCGAAGCGCTCGGCGGTCTCGGCCAGGCTCTCCTTGGCGGAGTCCTGAGCGAGGACCGTTCCGGGCGCCGCGAGGAGCAGCGCCGCGATGGCGAGTCCCAGCCTCACTCGTAGTCCAGCCAGCCCAGCTCGAGGTGGATGGCGCGCAGCAGGTTCAGGTTCTCCTGCTGCAGGTCGAGCTCGAGCGCGATGGCCGCCTCCAGCGTCGGATCCAGGTCCGGCCCCCCGGCCGAGTCGTCGTCGTCCCCGGCCGAGTCGTCGTCGTCCCCGGCCGAGTCGTCGTCGTCCCCGATCGGCTCGACGCCCAGCCGCTCCTGCAGGAGGTTCGCCCGCGTGATCATCCGCGCGGCGATGCCCGTCTCGACCCCGTCGCCGTCGAGGTAGCTGATGGCCCGCCACGTCAGCCCGCTCGCCGGATCCGTGTGGGTCACGGTGTCGTGCGTGGTGTCGATGGCCTCGGCGCTGCCGTCCAGCCAGATCCGCGTGCTGTTGATGATGTCGCTGTCGAACGTGTCGGGCAGCAGCACCAGGCCCAGCACCATGCTGTGCAGCTGGATGGTGAAGCCGGCGTTCGGATCGATGGGCACCGCGCCGAACGGCGGCGACCAGTCCGGATCCGCGTAGTCCGGCCACGTCAGCTCCTGGCCGACCTCCCAGGGCCCGAAGCCGGCCTTGTTGCCGACCATCAGGTCGCCCACCAGCGAGCGCAGCTGCGGGAAGAAGTTCGACGCGTAGTTCACGCGGAAGCCGCGCAGGTCGGCGGACGTGTCCTGGCCCAGGAAGTAGGTGCGCGGGTCGAAGAGCGACTCCATCGCCAGGACCTTGTCGTGGAAGTAGCCGATGCGCTCCACCGCGTCGTCCCAGAAGTACCCCTGGTCGTAGTCCCAGGACGTGTCCGGGTAGCGGCCCTCGGACAGGCCCACCTGCAGGTCCTCCGCCCACCAGACGTCGTCCCAGCTGACGTTGCCGTCCGTGTCCTCGATCTGCGTGTACCAGCCGACGTTGGGCCGGGCGAGCGTGCGGGCGAGCACGTTGAAGCTGTCCCGCACGCCCATGGTGAAGGGCCCGAAGCCGTTGGCCTGCGCAAGGAACCCGTCGACGTCGTCGTCCTCGGCCTCGGTGGCGTACAGGTCCTGGGCGTTGAGGACCCACCACTGGTTGAGGCTCACCAGGGACTCGAAGTAGCTCGCCCAGATGCCGTACGCGTAGCCGTCCGGGGTGAAGAACTGCTGGTCCCGCGCGAAGTTGTTGAAGATGTACCAGGCCTCGTAGCGCGCCCCGAGATCCGTGGGGATCTCGTACAGGTCGGCGCCCTCGTCGAAGTAGATGCAGGTGAGGGCGCTGCCCGCGAACTCGTCGCTGCAGAACTTGTACGGCTTGGCGGGGTAGCCCTCGCCGTAGTTCAGGTAGGTGTGCGGGCTCTCGAACCACTCGGCGAGGCCCCAGTAGTCCGTCATGAGCCGCTGCGGCACGTCGATGGTGTTCGACAGGTCGCCGAACATGGCCGGGAACTCGGTGTAGTGCCGCATGAAGAGCTCGCCCGTGTCGCCGTCGTACTCCACGGCGCCGGGCCAGCCGAGCAGCTGGTACAGGTACATCTCGTTGGCGACCTCACCGGGCCAGCGGCCGTCGGGCAGCGTGACGTCCTGGGCGTCGTCGAACATCACCTCGAAGAGCCGGCCGTAGCCGAACTTGATGGCCGCCAGGTCGTAGGGCTTGGCGCCCGCCGCGTCGCTGTTGAAGCGCGACAGGTAGTCCATCACGGAGCTGTACTGGAACTCGCGGATCCGTCCGTCCACCTCGGCCTGGGTCTCGGGGTCGAGGTAGCGCGGCGCCATCGTCCCGTCGTCACGCAGCGCCCAGTAGTCGCTGCCGTAGTTCATGGGATCGGCGCTGCCCTCGAGGTTGTGGCGCAGGCCGAGCGTGTGGCCGAACTCGTGGGCGGCGGTGCCCCGGAACAGGCCCTCCATGAGGATCCACCGGATCTCCTCCGGGTCCACGCCCGCGAGCTCCTGGGCCTGCCCCTGCACCGACGGATCCACGAAGTGCCGGTGGTAGACGCAGCGCTGGGCGTTGCGCTGCATGCGCGCCCGGGTGGCCTTGCGGAACCGCTCCTGCTGGATGCGGCGCAGGGGCGAGGCCCGGCGCTTCGTCGTCTCCGTCACCGGATCGTCGGGGTACTGACCCGCCGCGAACCGCGCCTCGGCGGTCATCAGCATGTCCTCGATCTCGCTGCCGGCGAGGGCCGACGCGCGGACCCGGGAGCGGTCGCCGTCGCTGCTCAGCCAGGACAGCTCCTTGAGGGCCTGGCGGGACTCCCGCAGCGCGCGGCTCTTGAACGCGGGCGTCTTCGGGGCGTTGGGCGGGGACAGCTGCGGCAGCACGTGCCGGTGGTGCAGCTGCACGTCGCTGGCGAGCTCTTCCGCCTCGGCGGACGTGTAGTGCGGAGCGGACTCCAGCGCCCCCTGCCGGGCGCTCACCCAGTCGCTGACGGTCTCGCCCTGGACGTACTCCTCCTCGTCGATCTCACCGTTGAGGAGCTGCACCACGTCCCGGGCCCAGGCGCCGTAGGACCGGATCGCGGCCTCGTACATGATCGCGCTGGCGGAGATGATCTCGCCGGTCTTGGGGTCCAGCTGGGCCGGACCGAAGCCGAAGGGCCCGCCCCGCTGGGGATTCGTGACCGAGTACATGAAGTTGTAGCGGAGGTCGCCGAGCCGCGGCTCGAAGCCCACGGGGCCGCAGGCAGCGGGGTCCCCCTCGATGACGGGGTTGTTGGGGCAGAAGAGGAAGACCTCGATGCTCGGGTCCTCCTCCGCCGCGCAGGTGTCCTCGTCGATCCCCTCGTCCAGGCACTCCCAGAACCGCAGCCCGTTGATGGTGGCCGCGAACGCCGGGTTCCACTGGTCGAACACCTCCTGGCTCACCTGCACGAACCGGGGATGCATGCCGGGGCTGGCGTAGTACGGGATCGTGCGCACCTGCCTCTGGCGGTACGGGATGGTGCACTCCTCCACCTCGCCGTCGCACGTGCTGCCGACGACGTCGTCGCAGTCCTCGTTGGAGGCACAGGGGCGGTCGTCGTGCGACTGCTCCCAGAGGTCCCAGCGGGACTGGTAGCGCTTGCGTCCCGTGTTGGTGGGCCCGTACTGCTCGTCGTACGTCCAGCGCTGCACGTCGAAGTACCCGAACAGCTCCATGTCCACGCCGGTCCAGACGGCCGGCTCGTAGTCCCGGTCCCCCACCTTCATGAAGCTGTTGCGCACCTTGATCTCAGCCGGAGCGCAGTCGTCGAAGTGATAGAAGTACCAGCAGATGGGGATCGCCCCGTCCTCGGGGAAGTCGGGATCCGTCTCGGTGATCGGCTGGGCGAGGAACGCGTTGGTGACCTCGATGTACTCGTCGCCCCAGGTGGGCGCGTCCGGGTGCGTCGGATCCGTCACCGCGTACGTCAGCGGCGCCACGTCCACGACCTCGGGGGCGTAGAAGTTCCAGTTGGACAGGCTCTGGGCCGTCCAGTCCACGCGGATGTAGTCCCGCTCGAACCACTGCCGGTCGTAGTCGTTCTCGATGAGGACGTTCGTCTCCTCACCGGTGGTGGAGTTGTAGTCCCGCTGGATGTCGAAGTGGTTGACGATGGGCCAGGCCGCGACGGGCGCGCCCTCGTAGTCGCCGTCGGGGTTCACCTCGGGATCGCTGTCGGTGATGCGCTGGTAGCTGCGCACGGCGACGAGCATGTTCTCTTCGATCCGCCAGCGGATCCGCTCGAGCTCGCCCTGGTCACCGATGAACGTGAACTCCGTCTCGTACGGCACGTCCACGACCGTCCGCTGGAAGTACCACTCCCCCTCGAACAGCGCCTTGGGGATGGCGTTCGCCTGGGTGCGATCGATGGGCGGCCGGGGCTCGGGGCAGCCGGAGATCGTGGCGAGGGCAAGCGCCGCCGCCATCAGGGTGGCAGCGCGGCTCAGGATCGACTGGGTCATGCGGTCTCCCGTGCGCCGACCGGTCCGCTCCCCGCGGTCTCCTCGGATTGGCGCTCGACCACCATACGCAAAGTCGCGGCGACGGGCTCCGGGCAACCCCCAGACAACGCTCGGGAAGGGGTACGAGACAACGCACGGAAAGGAGGCTTCGCCCATGTGGCGACGTCGATGGAGCCGAGCCGTCCTGCCGTCACACCCCCTGGCCATCCTGGGCCTCGCCGCCGCCTGACCGCGCAGGAACGCGGCACCGGACTCCTCTACACTCCGCCGATGCGTTCCCTGTGTGTGTACTGCGGCTCCTCCCCCGGCTTCGATCCCGCCTACCTCGCCTCCGCGCGTCGGTTCGGTGGCCTGCTCGGCCGCCAGGGGATCCGCCTCGTCTACGGCGGCGGCGACGTCGGGCTCATGGGGGCGGTGGCCGACGCGACGCTCGCCGCGGGCGGAGAGGTGGTCGGCGTCATCCCCCAGGGGCTGGTCGATCGGGAAGTGGCCCACTGCGGGCTCACCGAGCTGCACGTCACGCACTCCATGCATGAGCGGAAGGCGCTCATGGCCGAGCTCGCGGAGGGGTTCGTGGCGCTCCCCGGCGGCCTCGGGACGTTCGAAGAGCTCTTCGAGATCATCACCTGGGCCCAGCTGGGCCTGCACCGCAAGCCCATCGGGATCCT
>ENA-OWNT01004090-OWNT01004090.1-seawater-metagenome-genome-assembly--contig:-NODE-4090-length-13121-cov-4.579883_pt1 | contig 13121 bp, 10 predicted proteins | sample MGYA00238136_ERZ651165 | MGnify/ENA primary metagenome ERZ651165 (study PRJEB26861, sample SAMN08777766) | seawater metagenome | isolation source: coastal seawater | place: USA: Florida | collected... | reverse complement strand
CGTCGTTCGTCGTTCGTCGTTCGTCGTTCGTCGCTCGTCGTTCGTCGTTCGTCGTTCGTCGTTCGTCGTTTGTCATTATTGCGTCCCGAAGATGTGGTGCTTGGCCCCGATGTGACGGTGTTGGCGCAATACTGTACGAGAATGCGTTAACACATCGCTTTGTGCTCATAGTTGTTTCCGGGGACGTTAGTTTCAATGAGGTGATGTTTCCAAAGATGTGCGTGTGCGCGATACTTTCGTGACGAAGCTCGTATGCCTCGCGGCGATAGCTTAGTTGTCACTTTCCAAACAAGCGATGCAAATTTTGTTGGAGTAAATATTGTTGGTATGCCGCTGCGCCATGCAGAGTGCAGCGTGTGCATGACAATGCTTCGAATGCATGGAATATAGAATGAGCTCTCGCAGCGGAAATGTTGTGCGACTGGTGTTGAAAGCCATTGACGAAGACGCAGACTGTTGGAGGCAGGAACTAAGCTCGATCGACGGCAGCTTTATTTGGCTTTGCATCAACGAGCTGCGGTCCAGTGGGCTGCTCCCTGGTGATGTTGTTAAGTTGACCGTAGAATGTCGCGACGGCGTCCAGGACAAAGAATCGGACACGCTCGCTGTCGCCACGGTTAAATTGAGCCCCTTGCAGCCGTTCCAAAATCGTGCCGCCGAAGCCCAATCTGGGACTTCGGCGTTGGCGTCCCATTCAGTGCTGCGCAATCTCGGAGTCTGGAAAGTGCGGCCAGCGCACAAGTTAGTGGTGCAGGCACAGTTGCGCACTGATGATGGTGCACCAATCTTCAACGTGCGTCCGGCAGGCCGTGTTCATCTCGCTGTGCCGCGATACCTGGCTGGGGCCGCAGGAGTCCCACTTCACAGTGGGCCAGCTGTCTTCTCTCCGCTATCCAACGTGTTGTCGTCGTTGCTGGATGGGACGTTAATCAAAGCGAAGAATGATGGCACTGAATCGGACGACCCAACGACGCACCTGTCTGTGCGGTGGCGGCGCGTGCGTGACTGGATCGTCGCCATCGCGGGTTCACCAGCAAACGCGCGTAGCCGCGGTGCGGCCAGCGCCAGCCGTCAGAATCTTCTCAAGATCAATGCCAAGACCGAAGTGGTGGTGTCAGTTTTAGCAAATCCGGGCAAACCTGTCCGTCAGATTCATGCTGTTGAAAATTTGTCGCCTAGGGACGTTGCGGAAATGACAGCAACCAGGTTGGGTGGCGTGAAGAAGTTGGCACTGACCCTGGCTGAGCATGTCATCCCGTTGCTGTGTGGTCCACGAACCTTGCGGACCCACGCAGCGATCGCAGCTGGAGCCGTGGTGTTAGGGCCGTCTGGTTCCGGAAAATCCGCGTTCGTGAATGCATTTGCGGCGGCGGTCCAAGACCTCAGCGGCCACGCCGTGCAAAAGTTTGAGCTGAATTCCACACATGTATTCAGATCGGATGTCGTCGGCGACGCTGAGCGGAACATCAAAGCGATATTTGCCGCGGCGCGGCGATCTGGACCCTCGATTGTTTGCTTGGACGATCTGGCGTCGCTGGCATCAGAACGAGGACTGCGATCGACGCTGCAGTCTCGTTCCGTGTGCACATTCCTCCTTGAAGAGATTCGCCAATGCTCCCAAGCATCGTCCCGAGTAGCTGTGATTGCGACTACGTCCTCGCTCGCAGACATCGACCACGACATTTTGGCCTCAGATTGCCTCGGTGCACTGAAGCTCGTCGTTCCGGCGTTGGCGTTGAATGAGAGACTGGACATATTGGAAGTGATTATCGGTACGGTTGCGTCCGGTCGGGAATTCCCGTCGCTGGCCACGCGGCGCCTTTGCGTATTGATGGAATCTGTGCTTTTGTTATTTTCAGGCCGTTCCCTCGATCCAGGCGCTCGTGACACCACCGCGAGTATGCTGCAGGGTCTAGACGGAGGCCGTAGCGATCCGCGAGATGCTGTTGCCGCTTCTCCACAACTGTCGTCCATTTTGAGTTGGGTTGCGTCTGCAACCGCTGGGTTCTTAGCCGCGGACTTGCAAGCTCTTTGTAGAGAAGCCGTTCTGCAACTGGCCGCTAGTGGTCTCGACACTCGACAATCCATGCAGGCTCAGCCGTCAACCGTGGCCTTGAAAAAGGAGCACTTCGAAAAGGCATTGTATTACACACGTCCCTCGCTTTTGAAAACTTCGGATAGGTTTTCAGATGACGTCGCTTTGCGGTTTGACGATTCCGACCCATCGCGTGACGGCGCAACGGTTGGATCAGAGCAGTTGCGGCAACATCCGTTTGCTCACTTGCCTGGTTTGGCTAGTCAGCATCGACGTCTGTCGAGGGCGGTTCTTCGGCCATTGGCTGATCCATCTGAGCTGCAGCGATTCGGTTTGCCAAACCCACGTGGAGTGTTGCTGTATGGGTACGGTGACTTATTGTGGACACTCGCTTTCGCGAACACGGATTTGAAATTAGTGTGGTGTGTGGGTTTGCAGGCCACCTGGCACCGGTAAAACAGCCACCGGACTTGCATTACGGCAAGCTTGTCGCGGGTTTGCAAATTTCTTGTGTGTCACATGCACTGCCATCGTGGACAAGGTTCTCGGAGCTACAGAGAAGGTGTGTTCATGCAAAGTCTGCACCAATCGAGAGACATCGGAGTGATGTTTGTTTGCGATGATTTGTGTATGTAGGCTATCTCAAGAGTGTTCGCGCAAGCTAGAAGTGTAGCGCCGTGTATTTTATTCCTCGATCAGATCGAAGCCCTCGCGCCAGTTCGAGGAAACGACCAGGTGCGTCCTCATGTGTCAAGTGAGAACCACGCGACTGTTGCTAACGGGCTCACGTTCACGTTGTTCAATGACGATGATGCATTTCAGTCATCAGAGTTGACTTTCGACCGCCTGCTGAGCTGCTTGTTAACGGAGATGGACGGCGTTGCATCTTCGTCGAGTGGAAGTCGAGAGATGGTTGTAGTCGTTGCCACCACTGCTGACAAGCGTTGGCTGGACCAATCTATTCTGCGCCCTGGACGACTCGATGAGCACATTGAATTCCGTTTGCCGACACGCCGTGACAGACGTGAGGTTTTCCGTCACCTGCTTCAAGCTTTGCCGCTCGATTTTGCACAAGATTCTGAGTCTTATCGCAGCGCTCTACACAAGGTAGCAGTGGATATCGAGTCAGTTGATGAAGGCGGTGACAGAGATTACTCGTCTAGTTCAGAATCTGATTGTGACGATTCCGTTGAAGCGATCAACAAGGAACGCCCGCAGTTCGCTGCTCTCCTCGAAGCACTTGCTGCAACCACCAGTGGCCTTGCGCACGCAGACCTTGTGAACGGTGTGCGAGAGGCAGCAATGGCGGGGCTTCGGAGGGACCTGCAAACGCCTGCAATTACGGACATCGACCTCTTACAAGTATTTGCACAAAACGTGCCGTAACTCTATTTATTTATTCTACTACTTTCTCAACACCTGAGTGAAATTTGCTACAATTAGCCTCCATCCAGACACGAGTCGGTGAAGTAAGTTTTGTACCCCTCAAAGCTCTTGCAGTGAGATTTGGGTTCGCCACAGCGAACTTTGAGCCAGCAATCACCAATGTTTGTGTTGAAACTAAAGGAGTTGCACTTTTGCGTGGCGTCACATGCTTGCTGACATTGCTCCAAAGTCGCAGCAACATTGCTCCCTTCGACCCCCGGTGGCCATCCGTCAATTCCATTGCCTGGGACATCCTCCATGCAGTCAAGTTGACCGACAGTGCGGTACGAGCGAGCCTTCGCCAACTTCGTGGAACGCCTTTTCGCCACTACTGTTGGGACGTGTTTCGCCACCGCAGACTGCGCGCCAGCGCCATTCGTGCCCCACAACTTGTCGATCTCCCACAGAATGTGGTTCGCGGAGTCTTCCGGCCCACTAGGAACGAGGCTGGACATATCTTTGTCGCATTTTACCAGAGTTGGACCGCCCAACAATCCCTTCAATGCACCGCCTGTGCTCATTCCGAGGCACAGGTTGGTTGCATCATTGCGCAGCGCGACGTATCTCTCGCCGTTGACGTCGATGCGCTCCGCTCTCCACTTCTGCGACGGATCAATGGTGCTGTTGTGATGACCGGAACACACGTTCAGAACAGGCGTCTGCGACGCTTTGGGCGTGCTTGAAACGCATAGAGTGACACCTGGCCACCCGCCCAACACAATCTGTCCAGCTGCGCCGACATAAAACTTTTCCTCTTGCCTGCCAGAACATGCTTTGGTGGTCAGGCCCGATGCCACTTTCGGATCGGCACTTGGCGCTCTCAAACAAATGTTGGCGCTGGAATCGCCCATATTTAGACGTGTGTACGGCTGGAAGAAGGAGCCGTAATATTGGACGAAGTCGTCTCGGGGAGCGAACAAAGATGGAAACACGGTGTCCAGATACCACTGAAAAGAGTTGCACTTCATATCATTGCGCAACGCAACCCTCGTTTGCAGGTCAGGGTCTTCGGTCAACATCGATTTCTGTCGAAAGCCGGCTGTTTTGAAGTATATTTGTTTGAAGTCGTCCATCCAAACTTCGGCTGCCCTCAGCAGATTGTGTCGAAAGATTGCATTGACGTTGGAGCCAGGAAATGGACTCGGGTTGCGCTGACGGAAAATGTGGCCCACGACAGAGCAAGGAGCAACCTCTATCGAGCCTCCGCACATCCAAATACGGAATGAAATCTCAATATTTTCACCGCCCCAACCAGTCATGCCGTCGTCATAAGCTCCTATACTGTAGAAGAAATCCCGATCAATGCTGAACAAACCGCCTGCCATCGTTGGCGCTTCCACAGCATCGGTGAGTTCTTTTCTCTCGCTTTTCACTTGAGGAGCAGGTCGCGAACCCGAGTATGACCAATGAAAGATTAAATTCCAGTCCACCACCCCGTACGCCACGTTGTTCACTGAAGTTGACCTTTGATTGGTGATGGTGTCCTGCTTGATGACTGTAATGACTGGAGCAACAACTCGCGTCGCATCTTCGGACACCCTCGATAGCAATGGTTCCAGCCAACCTTTGTTGACTTCGATATGGGAGTCCAAAAATGTCAACACCGACGCTTCCGCTCTTTCCGCACCAAACAAGCGTGCCTTGATGAGTCCGGTGCGGCTGCCGGTGCGATACAACTTCAACAGGTGGTATGCAGGGTGGGCGCGAATTGCCTTCTTCAGCGGCTCTCCCATCTCCGGGGCATCGCTGCCGTCATCGACCAGCACGATCTCTAGCAACAGTTCTGGTGGCGACATGTCAATGACACTATTGATGGTGCGCCAAAGTGCGAACCACTCCTCGTTAACGAAGCAAATGATCACGCTGGTTCTCTCCATGACCACTTTCTGAAACTGTTCGTGTCCTAGCGCACGTTGCGCGTCCCAGTCCGGGCATTTTCCACTGCGAGTGTTCGGCCAGCCAGATTGTCTGGACTTGCCGACTTTTCGACTTGCGAACTCGTTGAAGTCGTACTTGGAAAATGCCCGCGAGTGCAACAAATCAGGGGAGTTGCGGGTTTCTTTGAAGTCCCACTGCTGTAGTGCAGCCCTGTCGTCGTCAAGACTAGCGCATGGCTCCAGTGCCAGTTTAAAATCGTCATCAGAAGGTACCAGCGATAGGCACTGCAGGTTCCGCGGCTGCAGGTCGCCCGGTGCCGGAGGTTGGTCGCCATGTCCGTCACCAGCTTTCTCATTAATGCGGCGGTGGTCCAATTGGTGCGGGACTGCGTCTCCGTCAAGTAGCACTACTTGTTTCGACTTGGTGAAAAACCACTGCGACTGGAGCGACTGGCAGGAGGTCACCTCCAACACGCTTTTCCCGCCTTCGACTGTTGCCGTGAGGCAGTGGCTCAGCGGATTTTCGAGCGCCTCAATGCGTCGTGAATAACCCCCATTGACCAGGGGCTGGAGGTCTGGCACCGCTGTGACCTCGAATGACTTGTCGCCTGTGTCGCACCTACCAGCGGTAGGCGAAATCACGGTGTTTTTCGAGCCTGGCTTCGAGGAGTGGAACTGCAGGCACCATTGCGTGTGTTGCAGACTACGCATTTGACCGAAGAATACGTCGGTGCGCTTGGATGGGTCGGTGAAGTAGCCACCCGCTGCATCGCCGACCACGGACAGAAGGCCGGCGGAATAAGCATCTCCGGGTGACTCCGACACGAATAAAATGAGGCTGAAATTGACAATCAAGATCAACGCCAGGCAGAACCCCATCACCCACCGGATGGTCGAGCAATCGACAGGACAGCAACCGCTGTCGTCCACGTGGACTCCACCATGGCGAGGAACCTCGTTGGCGGTGTCGGCAGCCATCACCGTCGAACAGGGAAGTGTGAACTCTCTTCCCTTTGCTAACTAAGCTGCGAGCAGTGTCAGCACTGCAGTGGAGGAGTGTCGGCCATGTTGTCTCAAAACTGCGACCGTTGCCGGGCTCGCTTGACCCAGTTCGACCAACAACGAGACGAGGAAACCAAAGGAAAAAAAAGACGGGACAAAACGGAGCCTTACGCATGATGGTGCATGGGATAGGTAAGCCATTGAGCGCGGCTATTGCACGTCGCAGGTTGCAATTGGAGCCATGGTAGTCGACCCGCCTGCATTCGCGAGCGCAAGGAGGCCCACAACCCGCGACCTCCCGTGACTCCACCGACACGTACACCAACGCTCCACCACAACCGACGTCAACTTGCCATCATCACCACACGTCACGACGACCACCACCAACGACGACGACGAGAACGATGTAACAACAGCGATGGTGATAGCGATGACGACGACATCGATGGCCACTGACCACAATAACGGAGCGGCGAACGACGGCGACGACCGCAACGACGACGACCACCACCACGACCACGGCCACGACAGCGATGACCACAACGAACAACGACAGCGATGACAACGACAACGACAACGACAACGACAACGACAACGAAGGCCACAACAACGGAGCGACGACGACGACGACGACGACGACGACGATGATGACAACAACGACACAACGACTGACAACCGACAACGCAACAACAACTAACTTTGCACCCACTCACTCACTCACTCACCCACTCACTCACTCACACACTCACACACTCTTCGTCAACAACAACGACGACGACGACGACGACGAACAACGACGACGAACGACGACGACGAACGACGACGACGAACGACGATTAACGACGACGACGACGACGACGACGACGAACGACGACGACCGTTGCTGTCGATCGATTGTCGTCGTCGTCGTCGTCGTCGTCGTTGTCGATTGCCGCCGTGGATTGTTGATCGCCGTCGGTTGTCGTCGTCGTCGTCGTCGTCGTCGTTGTGATTGCTGCTGCTCAACTGTTGGTAGACGCCGCCGTCGCCGTGGAATGTTGCCGTTGCCGTTGTTGTTGTTGTTGCTGCTGCTGCTGCTGCTGGTGGTGTTTGTGGTGGTGTTTGTGGTGTTTGTGGTGGTGTCGTTGTGGTGGTGTAGTGGTTGCCGTCATCGTCAGTCGATGCCGTCTTCAACGGACTGTGGTTTTGGCATGGTTGCTTTTGTCGGTGTCGTCGTCGTCGTCGTCGTCGTCGTCGTCGTTAGTGGTGGTGGAGTGTTGGTGACGATAACATGTTGCTGTAGGTTGTGGTCGGCCGTTGCAGTAAGTATCGTTGATGGCGCTCGTGAACGTCGTCACGCTACCTGAAGTTTAGGGATCACTACCCGAGGACAGCTCGCTTGCTCTACAACAATGCACTGCCGACATGGTGCAACGTTGCACTTTTAGTTGCGACGTGGTGTGCGGTGTCTTCGTGGATACTTGTCAGCCATAACCGTTTAAGCCTCCGGGAATGCATTTTGTGAAGGCCGGATTGGTGTGTCCTCTTGTTTGGCTTCTCTTTTTGTGTGTGTCGTTTTACACCCCGTCAAGCAAGCACGATGTAAGAAGGCTACGCGTGAATCCCTTGTGTCCGGGGCTGTGCGACTCGAAAAAGAAAAACCGCAGTTGCTGCACTCCACGAGGTCGCGCGAATTGTGGTCATGAGTCGTAACTCGTCGGCAGACGCCAACGAGGACGGGCGACCTCTTACTGCGAAGGAAAGGCGCCGGTTGAAAGCAAAGGCACGGAAAGGTGGCGGCCACCACCGTACAGAAGAAAACCACACCAGCCGACATTACGGTGGGAAATACGAACGCGAGCGTCGTAAGGGAAAGCAGCCCACATGCAGAGTTTGCGGCGGGCCGCACGAGCGCCGCGCGTGCCCGGGCATCGAAGATGATGGCACCGCATTGAGCTGGTTCAAAGGCAAAGGAAAGAAGCAAGGCGGGCGAGGCCGTCTAGTCGACCAATCTGGACAGTGGGCAGGATGGCAAAAGCGAAAGAACGCCAAGCGCGCTGGGCCGGTCGACCCGCAAAAGTATCTGCGGCGTTTCTCGAAACTAGACGCGCCTGACGCTCACGGCGCTCCGGTCGTCGACGCCTGTTGCAATTTGGTGCAGCTCTACGACAAGCTCTGCCTCGCCTCTGCCGCTGGAAACCGAGCCTCCAGTGAGGAGTGTGCGGTTCCACTGGAAGAGGTGTGTCCACTTCAGTCGACATTCGCAGGGTGCGTCGCCAGCCTCACGGAGCTGGCAGACTTCCCAAAGCGGTTCACGCTCCGGACCGGAGACGAGTCGTCAATCATCCCTGTGTCGTGCGGTGTAGCACCGACCTCGCCAGATCTTGCGGGCTGTGGGAAATGGGCGGAGACCGTGGTGGCAGAGTTCCTCGAAAGTGTGCGGGCAAAGCTGGTGGAGGCATTTTCGTCGAATGACTGTGTGGCGTGCAGCTGCGGATTAGACTACTCCAAGAGCGTGGAGTCCCCTCGCGCTGTCCAGAAACGCCTGCTCGCTGTCCAGGTCCAAGCCGCCGTGGCTGCAAAAAAACCCATTCTCTTGACAGTGCGGCCGGAACTTCGGCATGCGGAGGCGTTTGACGAAGCCCGCATCGACCTGCTCAGCGTGCTGCAGGAGACAATGGCCCCAGATCACCCATTCGCGCTCAACTCATGGGCAGGGGATGCAGAAACCGCTGTGAAACTGTGCAATTTCTTCCCTCGTTGCTTCGTGGGACTCTGCGGCATTGCAACTTTCTCGAAGGCCGTGCACATGAGGGAACTTTGCTTCGACGTTCCGAACGACAGACTCTTGTTTACAACAGATGCTCCAAACACGCCAACAAGTGCCGTCGGTGCCGCTGGAATCCCATCGTTGCCGAGTCACACACCGTACATCGCGCTGGCGGTTGCCACACAGAAACGAATACCAGTGCAGACCGTGTTGGAGCATGCAGCAAACAACGCTAGAAAGTTCTTCGGGCTTAGCTTTGACTTGTCGGAATCGACAACTTCAGTGCAGTCGAACCACGCTTCTGAGGCGGCAACCACTAAGGCCGCAAGCCTAGATGCTTCGAAGCAAGATCAATCGGTTGACACAGTTGCTTCAAAGGAGGTCGCAGCAGGCGGGGCGACAGCGGTAGCTGACGACAAACGCGACGGCAACACTGGGCGTTCTTCCCAGAAGAAAGCAACCTCAAGCACCAAAAGGTTCAAATGCAATCGTTGTAAGAAGAAATGCAAAGCTGTGGTGCGTGAAGTGTGGGAAGTCAAATTTGTTCCCAATGAGCAATCGCTCACCCTGTTTCAATTGTTTGCAAGGTTGGTTTCGACAACGGCACAGGCCCTGGGCCCTGCGAGTTTTGCAACTTGCAATTCTGCGCGAGGCATCGAATCCCAGAAGTGCATCAGTGCGAAGAACTGCCTGAAGAAGATGATACCGCGAGCGATTGAGCCGCTTTGGTGAGCAGTTTGAGAGTAATAGATGCAACAGAAGTGAAGTAAATGGTTTTAGGTTTACGGCATTGGGTTTGTGTGTATAAATGCTCGCTCCGCTCAGTTAATCCAGCCCGACGACTGACTCCAGAACAAGAACTACCCCGAGTGACAGAGGATAAAATGCCAAGATAATGCATCCGTCGAACAGAGTGAACACTTTTTTGAACGCCATGAACATCACCAAAACTTCGATAACCACAATTGCGATAGTTTCAGCGGTGAACGTCCAAGCCAACCCTCGAGCATAAATCAAGACAAGGAAAATTGCCACACAAAAGGTGTTGTTCATGATACCAGCGCCTTCAAGCTGGGTGAAGGAAACAGCGATGGAGCTCTTGGTCTTTTTCCGCGCGAAACTGTAGGATGCAATCACTTCGCTGGCGTTGGAGGCGAGTGGGGCGAGAACGAAAGAGATGTAGAAGGCGTCAATACCCAACCGCACACCAAGTTGAGACAACACGTCACACCTTCGAGCAAACACCAAGACAGCGACCGTCACACGGACCGCTTCGCGTCGCCACACAATGGGGATTTGCAAGCAGGTACATACATTGGGTCCGAAAACAGCAACACAAGAACCGTGCCCATGGTCATGAGCTTGAAACTCCGCCATTTGACTCGCGACATATTGAGGACTCGCCTTCCGGTGCGTTCGTCAACATCATACATTGCGTCATCCGCCTGTTCCCAGAAGCAAATAGCACCGTGAGTTGTGCTACAATGCGACGAATACACATCCAGCTGGCCACCAACCTCCTCCTCCTCAGAGTCTTCGTCAGCGCCGTCCTCCTCATCGTCGTCGTTCTCGATGCCCTCAGTGTCATCCTCCAAAACCACATCGATTTCGCCGCTGAGTGGAGAAGGAAATCGCTCTTGTCCAATGCCAGCAGTGTCCGCCAACTCCAAGTCCGTTTCGTTGTCCCCACGAGGAGTTGCAGCTGCTGACACATTATCCTCTTCGACTTCAGCGATAGTCGCAACAGTCTTGACCTTGAGCTTTTTCGGCCGGGCTTGCTGTTTGCTCGGATCGATGAGAGTTGCGGCAGAGAACCTCGTGGACACAACATTTCGGACTTTGCCTTGATATCTGAACAATTGCAACGAACATCATGACTTCACTCGTCGAAAACCGCCCAGCACGCGTTGTCACACTTACTGGTCATAGTTCTCCACGTAAGCCAACAGCGTGGTCAAGAACTCGTCATACGAAATACTGCCATCACCGTCAGCATCCATAGCGTTGAAGGACATAAAGTTGCTGTTCTTGGGGATACCCAGCGTCGTGGCCAGCAAGGAGTACTCTCCCAAGTCAATGTGCCCACTACCGTCGCGATCGTGGAAGTTGAAAAACTTGCGAATGAAGCGTTCAAGCCGCTCACGTAGTTGCTCGAGAGCTCGGGGAGTCTCGCCCTCGTTCAGGGACCTCTGTTGGCATCGACAGATGGAAGAATGAGACACAGAACAAGTTTGCAGAGGTGAGGGCAACGATCCGCATGAGCGAACAGTCGGCGTGTTTGCTTACCGCCAGCGAAGCCCGTCTGCGACTTTTGGCCAATATACTCTGTTTGACCATGACAAATTCTTGATGGAACAAACTGACAATATCAACCGCGCTCTCCTTGACGTATTTGGCCCCGATGATGTCCAGTCTTGCCGAAAGATTGCCGCTGGCCTGAGTGGAGCACAAAGGCCAGATCGGATCAAGGAACATCACAAAGCACGGCGCATGCGGACACAATCACGCAAAGCGCAGCGGAAGGAAACTGTACGCAGGAGGCACGGGAGGCACATTGTTCACCACGGCACTTACTTCTGAGTCCGACGTTGATCCGGTATTTCTTGCAGAGTAAATCAAGTAAGCAATGAACATCAAGGTGGACAAAATGAAGGCTGCCAGGGACCAGTACTTGATGTCTTCGGCCTCCACGCGAAGAGTTGTGGCGTTCTCTTGGCTCACCATTCCATGAGCGCCGATGGAGATGGCAGGAATTTGGATCAGCACATACGCAGCCAGAGTCATCACCATGACAATGCCGTTGGCCTTCACGATTGGTTCCGCCTCCACTCCTTCGCCACAGCAGCAGTTGCGCCGTTTGTGTTTCAATCGTTTCCGCCGCTTTTTCGAGTACACGGGTTGTCCATCAACAATGGGAACTTTCCCAGCAAGGATACTCATGAACCACGGAATGGTCAAGAGCATGATGGTCGAGCCCGCCAGCGCGCCGACTCCGACTTTGATCGACTCCTGCACACCGGCCAGTGGACCCATCCCGGAGAACAATACAATAGCTCCATCGGGCACAGCGCCCAGGACGGGAAGCACAATGCTGCCGACAATGTGTTTCACCGAGGGCACCAAAGTCAACATTTCGGACCCGTCGGAAATGAGGTTGGAGGCTACGAACAGTATGTAGGCATAGAATGCGAAGAGGACGAGCAGTTGTATAAACCCATAAGCCGGCGAGGTGTCGCAGTTCAACGCGTCGTAGTCCGTGTTGTTGAACTCTGACGCATTCGTGAGGCTCTGGTTCCTCAGAGAATCACACACGGCAACAATGTCGGGGCCTCCTGGAAGTAGCCCGACGTCCGGGAACAAGCTCGACATAACATCCCCCATGTTGTTAGCGGTCGTTCGGTCGGGGCCGAACGCGGGTGATTGCAGGCGCACGGAAAGGCGCCAAAACAATTATCTTCTGCCGAAAACTTTCACTTGAATCAAAATTATCCGGACCACAAAGTGCTGACAGAGCGTAAAGTTAAATCAGAGCTGCTACTGGGAGTTGGTGGGTGTCAGCAATGAGTAAGGAATGTCGGAGTGTTCTCTTCTACTCAGAAGCGATGTGGCTCCTTCACCACGAGCAAGGGCCCTTCACCACGAACACGAGCACTCCTCGCCACACCGCTGTCCGTGCAAGCGTTCGCTTGTTACTTGCGCTTGCCCACTCCGATTCCCGATGTCACTGCATCCTTCTTCTACAGGACCACACCAACTAACTGACTGACTGTAACCACAACGCACAGCAGGCAGGGACGGCGTCTTGCAACCCCACACCCTTCTTCAACTGCACTGAGATGGGAGGACGGCACGTTCGTTTGCTCGTGTTGCGTCCAAAGTGTTTGCTCTCTGTTGTTCGTTCCTTCGTTCCTTCGTTTGTGTGAGCGAGCGAGCGAGCGAGCGCTGAGTTTCGCAACAACCAACAACGAACGAACGAACGAACGAACGAACGAACGAACGAACGAACGAACGAACGAACGAACGAACGAACGAA
>ENA-OWNT01004088-OWNT01004088.1-seawater-metagenome-genome-assembly--contig:-NODE-4088-length-13126-cov-4.966587_pt1 | contig 13126 bp, 18 predicted proteins | sample MGYA00238136_ERZ651165 | MGnify/ENA primary metagenome ERZ651165 (study PRJEB26861, sample SAMN08777766) | seawater metagenome | isolation source: coastal seawater | place: USA: Florida | collected... | reverse complement strand
GCCGCGATGCGCTCAGCTTCCAACCGCTCAGCTTCTAATCTATCAGCCTCAGCTTTCTCCGCCGCGATGCGCTCCGCTTCCAAACGCTCAGCTTCCAAACGCTCAGCTTCCGCCGCGATGCGCTGTGCATCCAAGCGTTCCGTTTCTCGTCGTTCGGCTTCCAATCGCTCCGCTTCGGATTTCTTCGCTGCGGCTTTCTCTGCTGTGACGCGAGCTGATTCGGCTTCTCCTGCCGCAATGCGCGCAGCTTCCGCCTCCTCCTCCGCAGCGCGCTCTGTTTCCAACCGCTCAGCTTCTAGGCGTGCAGCTTCCGCTTCTTTGGCTGCGATGCGTGCTGCTTCCGCAGTTTCCGCAGCGATGCGTTCTGCTTTCAACAGCTCAGCTTGTAACCGATCGGCTTCTACTAGTTCAGCTTCTAATCGTTCCGCTTCTAATCGCTCTGCTTCTGCTTTACCCGCCGCAATGCGCTCGGCAGCTAATCGCTCTGCCTGCAGCATTTCCGCTTCCGCTTTCTCAGCAGCAACGCGTCCCGCTTCTAACCGTTTTGCTTCTGCCTCTTGCGCTGCGATACGCTCTGCTTCCAATCGTACAACTTCAGGTTTTCCCGCCGCAATACGGGCAGCTTCTGCTTCTTCGGCAACAATGCGGTCTGCTTCCAATCGCTCTGCTGGCGCTTTTTCTGCTGCGACGCCTTCCCTGTCCACTGACGATGTTTCGATGACGTTTGAGGCAACTGCTGGCTCCAAATGAACTTCCTGAAGTGGCTCCATTTCAACCAGCTCACTATCATCTTGCGTGTCTTCATCCTGCATCGACATCTGCGGCGTTCCAACACAACTGTTGTCCGATTTATCACCGGCGCCGGCACTGCTTCGACGCTTCCGCCTGAAGCTCGGCGTGTCTGTGTTGCAACCAACAAACCCAACGCGGTTAAAGCTGAAGCTCTCCAATGGCACATCGAAGTAGAAAATGGGAACAAAAGAAGAAACGCTGGCACTTACCACCGTTGCCGGCCGTCTTCGAAGTAGGCGTCACGCTGCCTGCTCCAGCTGGTCCTGTTTTTGCCGCCAAAACAGTCTCGTAAAACATGTCTGCTGGGCGATTTGAGTTTGATGTGGAAACATCTGCGCCTGTTTTGCCTTTTGCAGGCGTCCTCATCTTGTGCCGAACGACGGACTGCAGTTGCTTCATATTGGATACGTTCCTTGCTTCTTGCTTTGCCACATTTGACTGCTCCGACATCTATTTCACCACCGTATAATCTGCGTCATTGCCACCGCCAAAACGACCGAGAGTTCACAAACACGTTGACGTACCACGCGCTCAACGACATTTACGATCAAGAGGTACAAATCCTCGTAGCTTGCAGGTGCTTTCAGATCCTTCCTCGCAGTTTGAGACCTCACCTTGTCAGGGTGATCTGGATCTTTGAGAACCCCACCACGGTAATTGTGCTTGGGGTCAGCCGGATCGTATGCATACCTGAAGATTGTAATGGACACAATGAAGTTGTAATGATGAGTGTCACGAACATATCAATCACGACACACAATGCGCCGTACATTGTGCAGACTGCTGCGAAAGTGGTGTCTGCTTCACGTTTAAGCGTGCTGCATTCGTCGAAAAGCTGCTGCATGGAGTGCATCTCCTTTGCAAACGTTTGATGTGCTTTGGAATTGTTCTCGCTTTGCAATCTGCGGCGGGCGCACAACGGAGTATGTAAAGTAGGCGGCAATGGTTCGTGGAGATGAAAGGTTGCACCGTACCTGTCCAGCTCCTCGGCAACCAACTTTAGCTGCCGCTTGAGCTGCTTCACCCAATCCGAAATCCGCGACTGTAAATTGCGGATCTACAAACATCATTGATACGATTCTCATTCAGCAAATGTGAAGTGGGTGTCAAACGAACAGCTATGTCGCCGCACCACCGCCTTTTTGACAGGGCTCAGCTCGACAATTAAGTCTTGCAAGCGCGAAAGCTTGGGGTCACGCCTACGTCACACGAATGAACAAATCATGAACAAGTACGACGGTGACAACATAACGCAGACAGAAACACGGCCCACTTCGAGCAGTGACTTGCCGAATATGTTGCAGCATGTAAAATATCAGAGAACGCTTGAAACGGGCATCGTTCTGTGTTTTGGTGCGAAACAGAATGTTCTCGAGATCCGCAATATGCACGCCGTGAACCTGTGCATGGCAATGCGAATACTTGAATCCACTACGACGCCGCGTGACGCGCCGCACTTTCGGTGATCAGAACTAACCTCGCGCAATGAACAACGCCTCCTAATCTGTACCAAAGTGCAGGCAAACGCCTAGGTCACAGCGTGAACCCAACACACAACGTGCATCTACGTGCTGGAGCAGGGTATGGCATACCTGATTTAAAAGCATCACCGTTAGCCCGAGAAATACCCGGAACTTCTCCGCGCTCAATAACGCCAAATTCGCCTACGTGACAGAGAGTCGAGTGAATTGAGGACGAGCGTGCCACACAGATTATGTCACCAACTGAACGTACCTTTCGCACGATGTGTAATTGATCGACTAACTGGGAGTTGATCCGTGGGAATGAGAAAAGGGCGTCAAACATCATCAGCAGCCGCCTTGTTTTGCTACGAAGAGACGATTGAAATTGAGAGAACGAAACTGATGAAAGGCACTGCAACGCCACCAACACACAAACCCAAGATTCGATGCTGCTCGCGTCGTGTCACCGGGTTGACGCCACAGGTATCGCAGCAGCGACACCAGGAACATGTCAGTGCTTTTCATCGCCAACACTGGATACTCATCGAACACCGCGGCTGCAGGAGCGTCAGCGTCTGACAAAGAAGTTGCCGACACGACGTCCTCCACGGCTGAGTCCATGGACGCAATGACAACATTGTGTATGAAGGAATCTAGTTCGACCGTCCCGTCGTCTATACGCCATCAGACAAACAGATTGGTTTGTCAGCTGCGATGACACATCACGTGATTGTACACTGCTTCGATACCTTTGCTAGCTACGGGTCCATTCTCGAATCGGAGGTCGACGACAGAACTATGCAAGAAAGCCCGTCTTGGTGGCGTCAATCCCTTTGTCTTCAAAAGTTGCAGACAAGCACGTTGGTGAACGGTGGCGCAATGGCATATGGCCAGAAACAACGTCGCGCACCTTTACAGTCGTCTCAAACTTTTTGTGGAGTTTTTTGAAAGTGCCTTGCAATTCGTCGATTGCAGCTTTGAGCGCAGACCCACCGCCATCGTTGCCCCACATCGACAGCAGCAACGCAACAGCCTTGCCACAACACAAAGGACGAGGTAAGTTGCTCTGCGAAAATTGCAGCCCCAAACGTGATGCCGCACCTCCTCTGTCATGGCGTCTGGCTGACACCGTTCAATCGCGCGGAAAACGCCGCCAACGGAGCCATGCAATTTGACCAGCTTGGCGACCAGCATCGGTAGCTGTGCGCTCAGGACGGTTCCCATCAATGTTTGTAGAACAAAGGGTGTAGTGACGCGAGAGGTCTTCGCCTTCGCCACTGTACCGGTAGCATTGGCCTTGGATTCTCGCGAGCCACCTTTACGGCCTCGTTTGTGTCGTCTTTTCTTCGAGAAAGCCTCTTCCAGGTCCGGGAACAAATGTGAGACCGATGTAGAGGAAGATATCGCTTTGGCTAGTGTCGGCTTCAGCCAGAAGCATTTACTTGCGGTGCGGTGCTGCATCGTCGACCCTGCGAGGTCGTCGGCGAATAAGGGCGCCACCAGCCGAACCTGTATGAAACGTGAATGCAACGGTGAGCCACACTGAAAACTGCTGGCGGCGGGGGGGCAGGGGGCGCAGTCAGAGAGTCGTCAAAATAAACAGACAGATGCAAGCGGCACATATTTTTATGCCCAACCTGGCCCATTTTTGCCATCTTGGCATTCCAAAGTTTGGCAAACTTTGCGGCCTGCGCAAGCTTCTTTCCTGCACGGTGCGAAGCTGCGGACGACTCGCCCACAGCTGCAGCATGTGCCTCGATCTAGTTGAGAACGGGGCATGAAACCGTGAGTATCAAGCAACCCATGGCGCACAAAATCGCCAAAAAAATGTCACAAACCCGTCCATGCGCAACCATGCGTGGGATGGTAGCTAGAACCAGCGCTTTGATTGCTCTGGTCGCTCCAAAACACATTTCACCGATTCGCTGCTGTCGGGAGAATCGCAGGAGGTTGTTCATTTGCACAAGCATCATCATCTACGACAATGGACGTGCAAGGATTGGAACTGGCACGTTGCTCGACTTACGATCAATGTAAAAACAGCACGGACCTTCGGCAATACACATTTCCACAATTCATGCCCTGACAGCGGGCGGCGCCGTCGCAGAGAAGCTAATTCTTTGGCTTGTTGAGTAATTGCAGTTGTAAGTTGACCAACGGGTTCTTCCAACATGCCAACACCATCTGCGCCTTGATGTGGCCAGTGATCTAATTGTGCTTTCACCGCTGCGGCGGCCTGTGCACCAATGTCTATGGATTGCCGTCCTGAAACCAGCGATAATTGTTGTAACATGCTCAGGGCACTTGATAGTTGGGATGGGTCTTGGACTTGAAGACTGGCATCCTGGCCTTGCACGACTCCATGCTGCTGTAGGACTTTCATAGCGTATGCCTACGCAATACGACAACACTCGTCAGACACCGTACACGTTAGCAGCAGAAGACTCCGAAAATGGTCCCACCGCAAGCTCCTGCGCAATGCTGTTCTGAACGGGGACCACGTTCTGGGCCACCAGCGAACTCGGGAGCGTGTTGGGTGTGAGCGGGGCTGCCATCACTCGCTCTGTACCAGCTTGGCCGAGGCGTTGTTGCAAGGCCGCGAGGGGCACACCTACAACCGAGACAACAGACTTGAAACTCGATCTGAGACCAGCGCATGTCGAGTGTTGTTGACGCACCCAAAGCATCAGCTTGTTCTTGTTCGACCATCTCTGTCGCGAGGCCAGGGTCCAAAACTTGCTCGAGGAACTCACACCGACCGCGAAGATCTGCACACACACAAACGCACGAGACGCTGTGATTACCCCCAACAATTCGTTCACGCAAATGTCGTTGGTGATGATGTCCTGGATACGGACCAATCGACATTTTGCGGCGACGGCGCAGCGCTTCGCGTTTGAGATGCGTGTGCTGCATGTGCGCTTTCAGCGGCCCTAAGAGTCTCTCGAAGTCATTGCGGTTCATTGAAAAGCAGCGAGTCTGATCCCAATGCAACAAACGGTCAGAGTAGTCGTGATGAAATGGGCTGCATGCAGCTCTACTTGCCGAAGCTGTTGCAGCAGACACCGTGGCATTGCGCGGTGTATCGTGAAGAAGCGATTGCTCGCCGAAAAACGCTCCTGGTGACAGGTTGGCTATTTTGCGTCCTCCTCGAGAAACTTTGACGGCTCCGGAATCAATAATATAAAAATCGTCACCAACCTGCATGGTCGTTACAATCATCAGTCTCAAGAGCGAACATCTCATTGCACTCCGTGGCCACTTCTGGCACGAGCCCATGCCTCCAAGGTGACACCAAACATACCTGCCCTTCTTTGACAATAACATCGCCTTCGTCGAACTCCTGAATTGCCAAGTGTCGAGCGACGTTTTCAATCTCGGCACGAGATAGCCCTCGCAATACGTCCACTTTGCTTAGCGTTTCGATGATGGCTAGATCACCAGTTTTGTGCACTGGCACTAGACCACTCTCGGCACTTTGTGTCGCATTGCGATCAGCAGTTGGTAATGCTCTAGGAGGTGCGGACTCGCCGTCTGCGTTGTCGAGAGCACTCCGCTCCAGCTTCAACACATCACTGGGAGAGCCGAGACTGACGTCTAGCAGATCACTTGGTGACCCGAGGCTTACGCTGAGCGAATCCTCTTCGTCATCGTGGACGTCCAGTTCGTGCCGATCATGGATTTGAATCGCTGCTGCTGCTGGTACGTCAGCAGACTGTAATATTCCGGGCACGGCTTCCGTGGCTGCAAGCGGCGACAATGTATTCGGCATGGTGTGGTGATCGTCCTCTTCATCATGGAGCTCGATGTCGGATCCCTCGGCATCGCCACTGTGGGAAGGCTCATCTGCGGCGTGCACTCTGTGGGAGAGCAGCGCATTTGCATCACCCTGCTTTCCTGCCCCGCTAACTTCACCATCATGGCGATCTACATCAGCATCCACGTCCTCGTCCTCGTCTTCGTCTGCGTCGTCATCATCCCATCCCTTCACCATGCTGTCGTCGAAACTGTTGGACCTACCTAGCATTTCGCTTTGTGCTGAAGCAGGATCAGCACCGGGACTTGCATCGTCGTCGGCCCGCGCATCCCAAGCACTTGATTCAGCATCCAGAAACGAGGGTGACAATTCGCGAAGGTTGTCAACTTTCTTTTGTGTTTCGGGTGCCCGGTGCGCGGGCGAGCCGTGGACTCTGGCTTGGGGAGTGGCCTGGTCCTCGATGCCGGCATTTGACGGTTGCGCTGAATGAAAGGCTGATTGTTGCTCTGACCCGGCTAGTTTGCCCTGTGCCGACGATTCCGCGGGCTTAAACGGTGCTTCCAGACTACTTGAGTTACCTGAGTTCTGGAACTGTATCGCACGACTGTGTGGGTGCTCATGAAGCGACCGTTGGGGAGGCCCTCCAAGGTGTCGCCGCGGTGGGGTTCCAGACTCTGGACCAACATTAGGATGCTGTTTGTGGTGTAAGCGGCGGTAATTGCGCCACTGGTCGACACTGCTGAGAGATTGTGTGCGATGTGGGAACACGTTTAAGCCTGTTGGAGACACAGACGTGGAGCTTTCCACAACGCTGGCCCGACTGCTGCTGGACGCCGGCGACAGTACCTCCCGCACGTACCGATCGTTGTCTGCATGGCTTGTCCCACGACTTGGATCGGTCGACAAAGCATCGTGAAGTGGTCTCTCCCACGCGTACCGCGATGGCTGCTGCTGCTGCTGCTGCCGCTGCTGCGCTGATGGAAACGACCAATCCGAGTCGGGGTATCGCCTGCCAGTGGCCGGGCCGCCCTGGCGCGGGATTTCCGAGTAGATTTGCCGCCGTGCTGGAGGCGCAGACTTTGAAAAAGGCGCTTGCGGCGGAGACGTTGGTGAAGATTCCGCCAGCAGCCGGCGCGCCGTCGCGAGAGCGCGATGCAAGTTGATGTCCAAGTCGCGCTCGGATGGTCGCGGTGTGGCCGCGTGCAGTGCGTCTAGTGGGGCTCTTTCGTGGGAATCGTCGCTATCATGGAACGAGTGCGCGGAGCTGAGCGCAGCATTGCTCAGGTGGTGCGTAAAATGCGGCTCTGTTCTTTGTGAGTCGAGCACTGGCACGGGGTGTCTCGGGTCGGTGTTGCCTGGGCGGGTGTAACCCGGGACCGCGTTGCTTGGTCTGGCGTTGCTTGGTTCAGCGTTGCTAGGTCCAGCGTCGCTTGGTCCAGTGTCGCTTGGTCCAGTGTCGCTTGGTCCGGTGTGAGTTCGTTGCGTGTGCTGCAGCCACGCATCCTTGGACGGGGCCGACACGATAGCAGGCTCACCCTGATCAGAAGGCATGATCGAACCAGTCCGATGTTGTCGAGAATGACGCGCTTGCGTATGCGGCCTGTGTTCTGCTCTCCTGTGCGAATGATGTTCTTCAGGGATGCTCCCGTGGTGACGCTGCCGCTGTCCGGGTCTGGCCGTACGGATTGGGGTCTGTCTTTCGCGATGCGGTGGTTGATCGTCATAACTCTGCTGCCGTTGCCGCTGCGCGGGCAACCATGGATGTTGCGGTTGTCCTTGTGAAACCCGCGCCTGACGGTCGACAGGGGCGCCGTCAAAAGACACGTTGCCAGATAGGGGAACCCGTTGTGGCATTGCGTCGGTGTTGGGGAACAGCGGGTCTCGTCGAGGCGGCGCCGATGGAGCTGGATGCGATCTCGCCTGCCGGTGGTCATGGGCAGGCTGCGTGTTCCACGTGGTCGGACCATCCTCTGGGGTTTGGCGCGTGGAGTACGCTGGGATGAGGGCCTTTGAGCCTCCACGGTTGGGCCTTCGAGATCTTTGATGGCCGTCGTCATTGAACATGTAAGGTTGTTCGGAGAATGTGCTATTGTCTGCTTGGCTTCGTGACGAGGGCGCATGGCCACCAGCGCGTTTGTGTCCATGCGGCCCGCCGAGGTCTTGAAAAGCTCCGCGTACGAGTCGCGACGCCTACAAAACGTGCACAGTCAGACGGGCCACCACCGTTTTGCAACCGATGCACCAAAGCAGGCGTCTCACCAGATGCTTTATGTAAGCGTCACCTTCGGGCTGGGGCATGTCCTGCGTAAGTGCAAATAGCCGATCCAACAATGACAAGTCAGCAACATTGGCGGACTTGTGGTGCGGGACACGTGAGCCTGCAGGTGTCAGCATGAAACGTACCAGGAGTTCCTTGACCAGCAGTGGCTTTGTGTGATGCCTCTGTGTCTGCGCCGGCGATGGACGCGGTGACAGTGGAAACGCTTGTTGAAGCGCGGTATTCGGTGGCAGCGACTCCCGAGATACGGTGCGTGCGGTGGTGGACGGTCGGGTTTGCGCTTGCGACGGGCGCTGGGCGCGCGACGTAGCTGGACCACGGGAATTGTACCTCTTGGTGAACGTCACAAACGTCCGCTGTTCCAGTGCGTCGTCGTCGTCGAAGTCTGCCATTTTCTCGAGCCCAAACGGCGACGTCAGCAGACGTCCAACCACGCAACTTGCGACGACGACCACACCAAGGTCGGGATGTTCAAACCATTGCGCATTGAGGAGCCCGCACCTGTGCGGAGTCGGGTCCCGCTCGCCGTACCGCGGCGTGCAATGGCGACACAAATAAAAATGGAAGAAAAAAGTTCTGTGTCATTCAGTGGTATCGGTGGCAACTTTGAGGGCGTCAAACAAGAAAGTGGTTCTCAGCAGAACTCACCGACGATGCAGTCGCTGTGAACATGGCTGTTGCCGTCACCATGAACGAAAGTCTACTTTGTTAGTACGACGTCGACAAACAACAACGACAACAAAGACGACGGCGACGCGGACGAACCACGACGTCAACCATGAGAACCAACGACAATGTCAATGACCAACTACAAACGACGGTGACAAACGGCGACGACGACAACGACGAACGGCGACGACAGCGACGACGACGACAACGACAACAGTTTTCACTGCTTCAGTAATCTAAACGACGACGACAACAACAACGACAACGACGACGCTAACAAACGACGCTAACAAACGACAAAAGAAACCGACGACGACGACAACGCCGACGACGACAAACAACGACGACGACGACAACAACAACAACGCTGACAAACGACAAACGACGACGGCGGCGATGACGACAACGACGGCGACGACAACGACCAACGAACGAACGAACGAACGAACAAACGACAAACGACAAACTACGAACGACGAACGACGAACGACGAACGACGAACGACGAACGACGAACGACGAACGATGAATGAACGGCGACAAACAAACAGTCAAACAATGTAACGTTGTAGAAAGCTGCGAAAGTGCAAACATTGCGGAATTTGAAGTTTGGTTTATATCTAATTTATACTGTATGGGCGCTCTATACATGAATACAAAATTATAGTAAAGCGTGGGAAGGTGTGTGTTGTGAAATAGACAGTCCGTTAATGTTAATGTACAGTATGGGTTTTCAATTTTGTAAAATGTTGCTTTTCGGTGAAAGTTTCAGTGAACTCTTTCAAAAGTTTCCAAACTTTTCCAACTTTTGAACTTTTGAACTTTCGAACTTTCGAACTTTCAAACTTTGGACTTTTTGGACTTCGCAGATTTCTCGAAGATTTCGAAGATTTCGCTGTTCAGCATTGTATAGGGCGACGTCGCCAACTATGGAGAGTATCTCAACTTACGGTATTCAACTTTGTTTTCCGTACCGTAGTCAGTGATCCATATTTTCACCAAATTTCCCCATAATGTTCGTTGCTTTAGTTTCCATTGATCGTTCGTTCGTTCGTTCGTTCATTCGTTTATCGTTCGTTCGTCGTCGTCGTCGCCGTCGTCGTTGTTTGTCGTCGTCGTTGTCGTTTGTCATCGTCGTCGTCGTCGTCGTCGTTGTTTGTTGGCAGTTTGTCGACGACCGACGAATGACGAACGACGAACGACGAACTTCGTCGTCTTGGCGGCTTACTGAGGAGCGTCGGTGGCCGTCCGACGCTTCGCCGTTCTCGTGCTGGCTGTGTTGGATCATGTGGTGAGGCGGCCGAGGGCGCTGTTGTTTGTTAATTACCGCACGATTAGTTTAGGATATCGCAAAGAAGCAGCGTGCGTTGGCCACTGTGGACATGGACTATATTTGAATGGGTGCCTGCTTGACGACTGTGCATCCCTGCATCATAAGAGGAAGTGGTCGCAATGTAACCATGCACCACCATCACAGCGTTTGTGTGAGGCAAGTGTCTGGCAGGAAGGAGACGATGGCAGAACCGGAGGTAACATGAACGGAAGCCGTATGGCACTCCGCACTCTCTGTTTTTAAGGATTATCGCTTTGTTGCAGAACAATATCCGACCTTTTTCTTGCACCAAGTGATCTTGAAATAGCCGCCCGCAAGTGCGGTGGTTGCGACGTGCGGTGTTCCACGCACCAGAGTGCGATTTCCTGCGGGTGCGGTTGCAATGCCGGCCGCCCGTGGTCACCGCGAGGTCACTACACCATTCACAGTGCACTGATGGAGCCCGAACCCGACGATTGCTGCAGCCGCTCACGGGCGGATGCTGTTCTGGAGCTTGCGGCTGCGGTGGCCAAAGACGATGTATCTCCTCGTGTGGTACACCTGAGCAACCTCAAACGTTCCAAAATCATAGTGGGGTACGTAAGCCCTCGTGCAATCTTGAGTCCTATCGCTTTCCTCCGTCTCCACCTCGAGTCCTCACACCATATTATTTATCGTTGCTTGTGTGTATATGGCCGCCATTTTGATTGCCGTCACTTGGATTGCGATAGACGCGGCTGCAACGCAGACGTAGCACTCAAGTCTGGATCGCACCATCCCGGCCGCTTGGGCGTCCTGTCAGTGTCTCGCGAGCACTGTGAGATCTTCCAAAGCGCTGTAGGCGATTGGGTCATCAGCGATCTCGGCAGTCGTAACGGCTGCTTCGTCAATGGCAAGCATGCGGTTGCGGTAAGTTGCGTTTGATGTGTATTGAATCAATAACGTCTCGACTTTTTCGTGCTCATCCTTACCACTATTCGGTGCACTGCGTGGCCTGCGACACTTCTCATAGACCATTCTCAAAGATGGCGACCGAGTGTGCTTCGGAGGAGGTCGGTACTCCATGGCCAACAACGAAGAACAGCAGGAGCGCTGTCCATTCCAGTACGTCTTTCACCTCAGGCACATGAAGCCAGCCGCTTTCAGTCGATTGCCAAAGCGCAAAATCACCCAATCAGACACACATCATACAAGCCGAAACGACCGCGGCGACGACGAGAGTGACAGCGAGTGCGCGAAACGTCTCTGCAGATCGAGCACAAGTTCCGAGCCCGAAGAAGAGGTAGCTTCAGAAGCCGCGTCGTCTACGCCACGGTGCTATACGACACCTCCTCCGACTTCACCGAACACTACGCAGAGCAATCGCGGCGAGATGGACACGCACTTGTGCACACCACCGCAAAATTCTGTGGTCGATCCCAAGATGCAATCGCTGCTGAAGGAAGCGGACTGCGGTGTGTGTTTGGAATCGCTCGTGATTCCTTGTTCGCTGCCCTGCGGACACAGCTTCTGCCGACAGTGTTTGTTCAAGGCGCTGCGTATGCGAGCGCGGTGCCCTGTATGTAAGACGGTTGTGTGCGCGGTATGTAGCGAGCGGCTGCTAAGCGATGACCTGTGCGATAACTGCTGAGCTGACTTGGGCTCTTCGGGTGCTCGTGATGTGTTGTGCAGGTGCCCGAAAAGAACATCACGCTGCAAAAAATGCTAGATATTTGCAACGCAGGTACGCTGAGTTGCGAATCGCTACAGTGGCAAACCAACTTATGTGTGTTCTTGACGCTGTGACTCTGCGTGTCCTTGTGTTGTTCGACGCATTGCGGATTTATTGTTCAACAACGTGACCATAGATTCCACCAGCTACCGTGCCCGCGTGGAAATTGCAGACAGTGCGGTAAGCACAGCCCCGGCCAATGTTTTCATTCAAACGGCGGATGGAATGAATCTAAGCATGATTTTCCTTCCATTCATTCACACGTAGGCTCGATTTGAATCCAGATTCACTCTCCACGTGCGGCACACTGCACGCAAGGCCGAACTTCGGAGTCACTTCACACCGTCGATTTACCAAGCGCGAGAGTGGTCCATCAAGGTGCGATGACGTTTCCTAGAAACGTCCCCCCACGGAAATCCTCTGCTCGTGGGCATGCGGGATGTTGACCGGAAGAATCTGTTTGTATGATTGTTGTTGTAGGAACGCACTTGTTTATTCGTTGGTATTGCAGAATTTCCGTACGCCGCTAGAATAGAATTCTGCCGGTCCTTTGGGCTGACAACTGAGATGATCAACCGCAGCGACGCGGCGACGCTACAATTGGTGCGTTCCCTGTCGATTATGTTGCCGGTGATGTACTACTACGTGGAGTTTCTGTGTGTGATTGTGACTGTGACTGCGCTTGCGTTCGTTTGTGTCTGTGGTGTAAACACTCAAAACAACGTCCGAATGGAACAATCACACTCGTTGTGATAGGCTCTCCGCAACATTGGCTTGTTGGAGCCAAACATGACGCGCGAAACAATGGCACAGCGGCTGTTTGTGTTGCTGCATTTCGGCTCTTTACACGTTTGATCATTACTGCCTCTATGTGGATAAAGCTTGCGAAAACAACATCACGCCACATATCCAATCAACAACGCACGACTGCTAACGTGATCCCCACCACGCGGAATGTTCTGCGAAAGAAATCCGTGGGTATTCGGAGCACTTTGTTTTGTCGCCGGTTGTTTGTGCCTCCTACTCGCCATCGGCATCGCATCGATCATGAACCTCCTGCCGCCCTGCCCTGCCCTGCCCTGCCCTGCCCACGACTCAAACCAACGTTCTACGCAAGTCAACATACACATCGGACGACCCGTCCC
>ENA-OWNT01004087-OWNT01004087.1-seawater-metagenome-genome-assembly--contig:-NODE-4087-length-13127-cov-3.833946_pt1 | contig 13127 bp, 1 predicted proteins | sample MGYA00238136_ERZ651165 | MGnify/ENA primary metagenome ERZ651165 (study PRJEB26861, sample SAMN08777766) | seawater metagenome | isolation source: coastal seawater | place: USA: Florida | collected... | reverse complement strand
AGCCCGCCCCGGCGCCCGAGCCAGCCCCGGTCCCCGAGCCGGCCCCCGTGCCCGAGCCCGCGCCCGAGCCCGTGCCCGAAGAGCTGCCGCAGCTGTCCAACCCGGCCGTCTACGTCGACGCCGACATCACGGTCGTCCTGGTCGACGAGCGCGGCCTCGATGTCACGGCCCGCGGCACGGTGCCCGAGGGCAACTACAAGTTCATCGCCTTCTTCGAAGACCAGCAAGGAACCCAGGTAGACCAGCGCTTTTTGGCGCGAGGCACCGTCTGGGACGTGTACTGTCGAAAGAGCCGGCCCGGCCGGTGCAGCGTGAAGAAGCGCTAGCTGCTGTTCTTCCAGCCCCAGTCCCCCGAATGGGTGGGCGGAGTCTCCATGTCGTTGTTTCGTTCTGCCCTCTTCCTCACCCTCGCTGGCTGCCCCTACCTCGGGGAGCAAGGCTACGACGACAAGGTCCGCGACCTCGACGGCGATGGCTTCGTCGCCGAGCGCTTCGGCGGCCCCGACTGTCGCGACGACGACCCCAGCATCGGCAACTGTGACGCCGACGCCGACGGCTACCGCAGCCGCCGGGCGGGCGGCGAGGACTGCGACGACGACAACGCCTCGGTGAACCCCGACGGCGTCGAGCAGTGCGATGGCGTCGACAACGACTGCGACGGCCTGGTCGACAACGACGACGCCGATGCCGAGGCCAACGCCCCCACGGTCTACGCCGACGCGGATGGTGATGGCTACGGCGACGCCGACCGCACCCGGGGATGGTGTTCCCCCGAGACCAGCCTTCCCCTCGGCTATGTGCAGCGTGCCGACGACTGCGACGACCGCGACGACAGCGTCAACCCCGGCGCCCCCGAGCTGTGCGACGACCTCGACCGCAACTGCGACGGCGACTCCTACGCCGGCGCCGACGACCTGGCCCTGTGGTACGCCGACAACGACGACGACGGCTACAGCGACGGCACCGAGCTCCTCGGGAGCTCCTGCGAGCCCATCGCCGGCGCCTCGCGCCTCCTGGGCGACTGCGACGATGCCGACGGCACCCGCTTCCCCGGCGCCTCCGAGGTCCCCTACGACGACATCGACCAGGACTGCGATGGCGAAGACCTCCTCGACGCCGACGGCGACGGCGTCCTCATCGCGCCCTACGGCACCGACTGCGACGACACCAACGCAGCCATCCACGGCGCCAACCCGGACGCCGGCATCGACGAGGTCCCCGAGGCCTGCAACCTCCGCGACGACGACTGCGACGGCGTCGCCGACGACGGGCTCCTCCGCCCCTGGTACCCCGACGAAGACGGCGACCTCCAGGGCGACGCCGACGCCGACGCCGAGGTCACCTGCCTTCCCCCCGTGGGCTGGGTCGACAACCGGAGCGACTGCGACGACACCAACGCCAGCATCCGGTCCGGCAGCGCCGAGGTCTGCGACGACATCGACAACGACTGCGACGGCCTCGTCGACGAAGACGACCCCAACGTCATCGGGCTCGAGACCTTCTACACCGACCGCGACGGCGACGCCCACGGCGACCCGGCCGAGGTCTTCTACGGCTGCCGCATCCACCTCCCCCCCACCGCCCCGGACGGCACGCCGCTCACCTGGCTCGAGACCGGCTTCGACTGCGACGACGACGATGCCGCCGTGGCCCCCGGGCGCGACGAGCGCTGCAACGGCATCGACGACGACTGCGACGGCGCCATCGACGAGCAGGCCGTCGACGCCCTCCTCTTCTACGAGGACAACGACGGCGACGGCTTCGGCAACGACACCGCGCCCGTGGTCACCTGCCCGCTGAACGCTGGCGAGTATGCCCGCATCGCCGGCGACTGCAACGACGCCGACGGCGACACCTACCCCGGCGCCCCCGAGCTCTGCGGCGATGCCTACCGCCAGGACTGCTCCGCCGCCGACCCCTACGACTGCGACAGCGACGGCTACATCGACGTCAACTTCGGCGGCAACGACTGCAACGACGAAGTCGCCACGGTCTCCCCCGCCGGCCAAGAGGTCTGCGACGGCTTCGACAACGACTGCGACGGCCTCACCGACGACGACGACCCCTCCAACGACCCGTCCACCGTGGCCGACTGGTACCAGGACGCCGACGGCGACGGCATCGGCGGCGACATCCTCGTCATCCAGCAGGCCTGCGCCCCCATCCCCGGGGCCGCCACGGTCCGCGGCGACTGCGACGAGGGCAACCCCCTCGTGTACCCCGAGGCCCCCGAGCTGTGCGACGGCATCGACAACGACTGCGACAGCTTCACCGACGAAGCCGTGAGCGAGGAGCTCGCCACCAAGTGGTACCCCGACGCCGACGCCGATGGCTACGGCAACCAGGCGTCCACCTGGGTCCACGCCCAGTGCGACGACCCCGGCGATGGCAGCGTCGACGACAACACCGACTGCGCCGACGGCAACCCCGCCGCGAACCCTGGCGGGGTCGAGGTGTGCGACGGCATCGACAACGACTGTGACGGCCTGATCGACGAGGCCGACGACGACCTCGTCCCGGACACCTTCTACGTCGACAGCGATGGCGATGGCTTCGGCCGCGACAGCTCCGTGGTCTACGCCTGCGAGCCGCCCCCCGGCTACATCGCCACCGGCGGCGACTGCGACGACAGCACCAGCGCCAAGAGCCCGGGTGCCCCCGAGATCTGCGACGGCGGCATCGACAACGACTGTGACGGCCTCGTCGACGACAACGACCCCGACGCCGTGGGCGACCTGGCGTGGTTCGAGGACCGCGACGGCGACGGTTTCGTCGACTTCGAAGACGACCCGTCATCTCCGGGGATGCAGCCCATCGACGCGGACGCCGACGGCTTCTACGACGACGCCACCTACTCCTGCACCCAGCCCTTCGGCTTCGACGCCCTGGTGCCCGTGTTCGACGACCAGGGCCAGCCCTTCGGCTTCGCCCACGACTGCGAGGACACCGAGTTCCTCGTCTCCCCGGCCGCCGCCGAGCGCTGCGACGGCATCGACAACGACTGCGACGGCGCGGTCGACGACGACGACGACTCCCTGGCCTTCGCCCAGTCGTGGTACCTCGACAGCGACCTCGACGGCTTCGGCGGCGACGTGGTGGTCGAGCAGTGCATCGCCCCCACCACCGGCGGGGTCTACCAGGCTCTGGGTGGCGACTGCGACGACACCAACCCGCTGGTCTCTCCCGTGGCACAGGAGATCTGCGACGGCGGCATCGACAACGACTGCGACGGCCTCGACGAGTCGGTCGACCCCTCCGCCGCCGACACGGTCTGGTACGTCGACCAAGACGGCGACGGCATCGGCACCACCGACTTCCCGTCGCAGCAGCAGTGCGACAGCCCCGGCCCGAACTACGCCACCGTGGCCGGCGACTGCAACGACCAGAACCCCGACAACTACCCGGGCAACCTGGAGATCTGCGACAACCAGGACAACGACTGCGACGGCCTGGTCGACGACCTCGACGCGGACGTGGAGGCCCCCTTCCGCTTCCTCGACGCCGACGACGACGGCTACGGCCTCGACGCCGCCAAGAAGTGCCGCGTCGGCCTCGACGCCCTGGGCGACCGCTACGTCAACGAGCCGGGCGACTGCAACGACGCCAGCAGCGCGGTGAACCCGGGCGCCGAGGAGGTGTGCGACCAAGGCGTGGCCATCGACAACGACTGCAACGGCCTCACCGAGGACGACGGCGACGCCGTCACCACCACCTGGTTCCGTGACGCGGACGGCGACGGCGTCGGCACCGACGACATCACCTTCGTGCAGTGCGACGACCCCAGCGCCATCCCCGGCGACTTCGTGCTCGTGGGCGGCGACTGCTCCGACGACCCCACCGCCGATCCCTTCGCGGGCCTTCGCGCGCCGGGGAATGCCGAGCAGTGCGACGACGACAACGTCGACGAGGACTGCGACGGCCTGGCCGAGAACCTCGACATCGACAGCCAGGGCCAGCAGACCTTCTACCTCGACGCCGACAACGACGGCTACGGCGCCGACGGCATCGTCTCCAGCTTCTGCGATCCCCCCGCCGGCTACACCGCCAGCGTCCTGGGCATCGACTGCGACGACACCCGCGACAACCGCTACCCCGGCGCGCTGGAGATCTGCGACGGGCTCGACAACGACTGCGACAACCTCGAGGACGACCTCGATCCCGACGCTGACGGCCTCGACCCGTGGTACCGCGACCGCGACGGCGATGGCTACGGCGACGACTTCACCGTCGTCTACGCCTGCAACCAACCTGGCGGTCCGTTCGTCCAGGTCGGCGGCGACTGCCTCGACCAAGGCGGCGGCCCCGGGGTCGACCCGGGCCTGGTGAACCCGGGCGCCCTCGAGGTGTGCAACTTCGGCTTCGACGACGACTGCAACCCCGCCACCCTGGAAGAGAGCGTCGCCCTCGACCGGCAGTTCGTGTGGCCCGACCTCGACGGCGATGGCTTCGGCGACGCCACCGCGTCCCCCACCTACACGTGCTTCACCGGCTTCGCCCAGGCGGTCCAGGGGGGCGACTGTGTCGACTCGGGCGACGTGAACGGTGTCGATGCCAACGCCATCTTCCCCACGCAGCTGGAGCGCTGCGACGCCGCCGACAACGACTGCGACGGCTTCGTCGACGACGACGACCCCACCATGTGGCCGGAAGACCCCAACATCCAGACCTACGCGCCGGATCTGGACAACGACTTCTACCCGGACTTCAACCAGGCGCGGGACTTCTGCGTGCCCCCGTCGGGCTGGGTGACGGTCTTCAGTGGTCAGAGCGACTGCAACGACCTCGATCCCTCCATCCACCCCGATGCCATCGAGATCTGCGACCAGCGCGACAACGACTGCGACGGCTTCGCCGACGACGCCGACCCCGAGGGCCCGGACAGCTCCGACACGGTCATCTGGTACCGAGACGCCGACGGCGACGGCTACGGCAACATCGCCCAGACCACCGAGGCCTGTGAGCAGCCGGTAGGCTTCGTCTTCAACCACGAAGACTGCCGCGACGACCTCAACACCGTGCATCCCGCCGCCGTGGTCGAGTTCTGCAACGGCATCGACGACAACTGCAATGGCCTCGAAGACGACGCCGACATCTTCGCCCTGCCGGTCGACCAGGAAGATTGGTACGGCGACTTCGACAACGACGGCTACGGGCGGTTCTACACCCAGACCAGCTGCGATCCGCCGGCCTTCTTCGGGCCCTACAGCACCCTCGACGGCGACTGCGACGACACCAACGACGACGTGAACCCCGGCGCCGAGGAGATCTGCAACGGCCTCGACGACGACTGCGACAACTTCACCGACGACGACGACAGCTCCCTGCAGGGCCCGTTGGAGAATGCCTATGTCGACGCCGACAACGACGGCTTCGGTGCGGGCGGTGTGGTCGCACAGTTCTGTGACGCCGACGCCGAGCTCTTCTACTCGAGCACGAACACCGACTGCGACGACTTCGACCCGAGCCTGCTCGCCGACGTTCCGTACTACTTCGACAACGACGGCGACCTGCGGGGCGACCGCTACGGCGCGGTCGAGATCCATACGTGCAGCACAGGGCCCGCGCCATTGGGCAAGGTCGCGAACAACGACGACTGCAACGACGGCGATGTCAACGTCTACGCGGACAGCCCCATCCCGGCCTTCGCCGTCGCCGCCACCGACCTGTCCACCATGCTCGGCGGCTACAGCCAGAGCGCGGGCAGCAACGGCAACTCCATCTGCGCCGGCATGCAGGTGCTCCTGGCCGCCGGCGTGACCTTCGACGCCCCGAGCGTCTCGTCCGCCATCGACTTCCCCATCGACCTCCAAGGCTCCGACGGCTCCTCGGTCATCCAGGGCAACATGGTCTACTTCGATGCGCCCGGCGGCAGCCGCATCGGGAACCTCACCATGCGCCCCACGGGCGGCAGTCCCGCGCTGTCCCTGTTCGGCAACACCGAGGACTTCACCGTCGAGGGCGTGGTCTTCGACGGCACGGTCTCCACGGGCCGCGGCATCTTCCTGAACTCGGGCCAGCTCGCCCTCACCGCTACCGACTTCATCAGCCTGAACGGCAACAACAGCGCGGCCGCCCTCGATGCCGGCGGCGGTGGCGACACCCGCGTCGAGATCGAGAACGTCAACGTGGTCGGCTCGACGATCAGCGGCTTCGTCGGTGGCTCCTTCCGGATCCAGAGTGGCTACGGCGCGACCGCGACGGTCGAGCTCATCGGCACCGGCCTGAGCTTCGCCGACACCACCGGCACCGGGTCCGACCTCTTCGTCGAGAACGCGTCGGTCGACCTCGACGGGCTCACCGTCCGGAACGGCAAGGACGTGTTCATCAGCAACTGGCTGGGCAGCACCGAGGTGCGGCTCAGGAACCTCGTCGTCACGGGTAGCCACAGCGACTACCCCACCTCCGTGGTCGACATCAGCGAGAGCTACGGCCAGATTTGGCTCACCAATGCGCTCATCGCCAACAACGGCGACACGGCCCTCGCCCTGTGGCCCAATGGCCCCGCCGCCCAGGTCGACTTCGTCACCGCGGTGGGCAACCGTGAGGACATGCCCGGGGTCGGCGGCTTCGCCCTGCAGGGCAACCTGTGGAACGTGAACCTGAACGCCTCGGTGTTCGCGGCCAACGAGGGGGGCGACTTCCCGCCCTACGGGTTCTACGGCCCCTACCTGAACTGGTCCTTCGTGTTCTCGGACGATGCCGGCATCTGCGGCACCTGTGAGACGGGGCAGGCCGAGTTCATCACCTTCCACCCGAACCTCGACCCCGCCGCGTGGATGCTGGCGCCGGTCGAGGGCGGAAACCTCGACGACCAGGGCCAGATGCTCGGCTACCTCGGGCCCGACGGGAGCGGCTTCTACACCGACTACGACGGCGACGGGCTGCCCTTCGGCTGGGAGCAGTTCTGGATTGGCTACGAGGGCCTCCCCCAGAGCACCAACCTCGACGACACCTACGACGACGGCGACATGTGGACCCCGACCGATGAGTACGCCAACGGAACGAACCCGTTCCGGGCCGACACCGACGGCGACTACACCGACGACCACGAAGACTGCAGCCCCCTGAACCCGGCTGACGCCTCGGTGTGCCCGTGAGTCACCAGCACCTCCCTGGCGCCATCGTCGCCACCCTGCTCCTGGCCGGCTGTCCCTACCTGGGGCAGACCGGCTACACCGACAAGGTGCGCGACGTCGACGGCGACGGCCTGGTGGCCGAGCGCTTCGGCGGCCCGGACTGCGACGACGGCGACCCCGACATCGGCGACTGCGACGCCGACGACGACGGCGTTCGCTCGGTCGCGGCAGGCGGCACCGACTGCGACGACCAGGACGCCTCGGTCTACCCGGGCGCCCCCGAGCAGTGCGACGGCATCGACCACGACTGCGACGGCCTGATCGGCAACGACGACGACGACGTCACGGCCGACGCGCCCCTGGTCTACCCCGACGACGACGGCGACGGCTGGGGCCGAGACGTGGGCGCCATCCCCTGGTGCGGCGCCGCCCCGGAAGGCTATGTCACCGAGGTCGCTCTCGGCGACTGCGACGACGCCAACGCCGGCATCCACCCCGGCGCCGAGGAGCGCTGCACCGCGATCGACGAAGACTGCGACGGCGACCCCCAGCTCGGCGCCATCGATGCCATCGCGTGGTGGTCCGACACCGACGGTGACGGCTACGGCGACGGCGACACCATCGCCGTGCAGTGTGCCCCCCCGGCCGACACCGTGGCCCGCGACGAGCAGCTGCGGGACTGCGCCCCCACCGACAGCAGCATCCACCCGGAAGCGCCCGAGATTCCCTACGACGGCGTCGACCAGGACTGCGACGGCGCAGACCTGGTCGATGTCGACGGCGACGGCTTCGACGGCGGCCCCCTCGGCGTGGACTGCGACGACACCACCGATGCCGTGTCGCCCGCCCAGGTCGAGACCTGCAACGGCACCGACGACGACTGCGACGGCGTCGTCGACGACGGCGTCCTCCTCACCTGGTACCCCGACTTCGACACCGACGGTCATGGGGACCCCACCGGTCAGGTGGTCCTGGCCTGCGCAGCCCCCTCGCAGCATGTGCTGTCCGCGACCGACTGCGACGACACCACCGCCGACCGCGCCCCCGATGCCCCCGAGGTGTGCGACGGCCTCGACAACGACTGCGATGGCGTGGTCGACAGCGGTGCCCTGGATCTGGTGGTCCGCTACCCCGACGAAGATGGCGACCTCTTCGGCGACGAAGACGGCGCCTGGGAGGGCTGCCTCGCCGACCTGCCCCTCGGCATCGACTGGGTCGACCAGGGTCTCGACTGCGACGACGCCAACGAGCGCGTCCATCCGGGCTCCCTCGAGGTGTGCGACCTCCTCGACAACGACTGCAACGGTGCCGTCGACGACCAGGCCACCGACGCCATCCTGGCCTACGCCGACAACGACCACGACCGCTTCGGCGACCCCTCCCAGCCGGTGATGCTGTGCAACGTGGAGGAGGGCTTCTCCACCATCCCCACCGACTGCGACGACGCCGACCCCGAGAGCTTCCCCGGCGCACCCGAGACCTGCTTCGACGGCAAGAGGCAAGACTGCAGCGGGGCACCGGTCGACGACTGCGACGCCGACGGCACGCCCGACATCCTGGACTGCGAGCCCGACGACCCGGCCTTCTCCCTGAGCGCCACCGAGGTCTGTGACGGCGTCGACAACGACTGCGACGACCTCGTCGACAGCAACGACCCCAGCGTCGATCCCGCCTCCGCCCAGCAGTACTACCTGGACGAGGATCAAGACGGCTACTCCAGTGGCGTCGAGGTGGGTGCGGTCCAGTGCGAGCCGCCCGCCCTGGGCATCCCCCTCAGCGAGTACATCGACTGCGACGACCGTGACGCCCTCCGCACGCCCTTCGCCGACGAGCTCTGCGACACCATCGACAACGACTGCGACGGCGTCGTCGACGAGAACCCGGTAGATCCCTTCCCCTGGTACATCGACCTCGACGGCGACGACCACGGCGACGCCAGCGCCGAGCCCGCGCTGTACCAGTGCGACGACCCCGGCGACGGCTATGTCCGCTCCAACGACGACTGCAGCGACGCCGTGGCTGCGGTCTACCCGGGCGCCACCGAGGCCTGTGACAGCCTCGACAACGACTGCGACGGCCTGGTCGACGACGACGACCCCGACGCGGCCACCGTCCCCTGGTTCTTCGACGGCGACAACGACGGCGCCGGTGACGGCGCCCCGGTGTTCGCCTGCATCCCCCCGGCAGACCACGTGGGCGTCGACGGTGACTGCGACGACGCGGACGGAGACCGCTTCCCCGCCGCCATCGAGACCTGCGACGGCATCGACAACGACTGCGACGGCCAGACCGACTTCAACGACAGCGACCTCGACGGCGTCCAGATCTGGTTCGACGACCTCGACGGCGACGGCTTCGGCGACCCCAACACCCCCACCAACTCCTGCGTCCAGCCGCCCAACACCTCGCGTCTGGCCGGAGACTGCGACGACGCCGACATCAGCGTCTACCCCGGGGCCATCGAGGTCTGCGACGGCATCGACAACGACTGTGTCGACGGCATCGACGCCGGCGACCTCCTCGTCGCCCCGCTGTGGTTCGCCGACCGCGACGGCGACGGCTGGGGTGACCCCGGCCTGCCCACGCGGGCCTGCGACCAGCCCGACCAGCACGTGGTGCTGGCCGGTGACTGCAACGACGACCCCACCGACGAGCCCTCCGACCCGGCCGCCGACGTCTACCCCGGCGCCGAGGAGGACTGCTCCGACGGGATCGACAACGACTGCGACGGCCTGGTCGACGCGGCCGACCTCGATGCGGCCGAGCAAGTCTGGTACTACGACGCCGACGGCGACGGCTTCGGCGACCCGCTCACGGCCACCGAGCCCCAGTGTGCGCCCCCCGTGGGCCCCCCTGGCCCGGGCGACTGGGTGCGGGTCGGCGGCGACTGCGACGACCTCCTCGCCAGCGTCGGCCCCGGCCAGCCGGAGATCTGTGACGGCATCGACAACAACTGCGATGGCGACACCGACGACGACGACACCGACGACCTCGAGGCCCCCATCCGGTTCGTCGACGACGACGGCGATGGCTACGGCCGCACCCCCATCCTGGCCTGCAGCACCGGCGACGGCATCGTCGACGAGCCCGGCGACTGCAACGACGACGACGCCGGCGTGAACCCGGGCGCCCCCGAGGTGTGCACGGACAGCGGCGCCCCGGTCGACGAGAACTGCGATGGGCTGGTCGATGTCGACCTCGCCCCGGTGTTCCTCGACAGCGACGACGACGGCTACGGCGACGCCGCTGTGCCGCGTCCCAGCTGCGCCACCGGCCAGGCCCTCACCTGGGTCGCCAACGACGAAGACTGCGACGACGCCAACCCGTCGGTGTCCCCCGCCGCTACCGAGGTCTGCAACGGCATCCTCCCGGTCGACGACGACTGCGACGGCCTGGTCGACACGGTCGACCCCGACCTCGACACCGACACCCTCACCACCTGGGTCCCCGACCTCGACCGCGACGGCGTCTACGACCTCGACACCACCATCGATGCTTGCGTCCCCCCCACCGCGAGCTGGAACGACGCGTCCCTCGCCGACGTGAGCAGCGCCGACGACTGCAACGACGAGGACCCCGGCGTCCGCCCGGGTGCCGCCGAGCTCTGCGACGGCCTCGACAACGACTGCAACGGTGCCGAAGACGATGTGGGCCCCGACGACGGCCCCCCCTGGTACGTCGACGTCGACCTCGACGGCTACGCGGCCGACGACGCTACCCCGCAGTACACCTGCGGCACCGCGGGCCTGACCCAGCAGCTGGGCGACTGCGACGACGGCAACAACGCCGTGGCGCCGGATCTTCCCGAGGTCTGCGACCTCTACGACAACAACTGCGACGGCCTGGTGAACGCCGACGACCCCACCCTCTCCGACGGGCTGCTGGGCTGGGTCGACGACGACAGCGACGGCGTGGGGGACTCCACCCGCCAGCGCCTCGTGTGCGCCGACACCCCCGGGGTGGCCTTCGCCGACGGCGACTGCGACGACAGCGACCCGAACAACTTCCCCGGCAACCCCGAAGTCTGCGACAGCAACGACAACGACTGCAGCGGCCACCCCGACGACAACATCGCCACCAACTTCTTCGTGCCCGACCTCGACGGCGACGGCGTGTACGACCAGTCTGCTGCCATCGCTGCCTGCGACGACCCCGATGGCCTCGGGCTCGGCTGGGAAGACGCCTCCGTGGCCGTCGACGACGACTGCAACGACCAGGACCCCACGGTCCACCCCTTCGCCGACGAGATCTGCGACGGCATCCGCAACGACTGCACGGCCAACCCCGCCGACGACAACCCCGTCGACGGCGTGCCCTACTACCCAGACCTCGACGGCGACCTCTTCGGCGATGCGTACGCCGGCGCCGTCTTCGCCTGCGAGCCCCCCGCCGGCCACGTCCTAGACAACACCGACTGCTTCGACGGCGACCTCAACGTGCGTCCCGGGCTGCCCATCGAGGTGTGCGGCAACTCCCTCGACGACAACTGCGACGGCTTCGTCGACGAGGAGGGCACCGAGGCCATCCTCCTCGACGGCATCGAGTACTACGAGGTGCAGGGCGCCTTCGGCACCAACATCGACGTCGACGAGGATGGCTGGATCGACGACCAGTACAACCGCGCCGACCTCGTGCAGCTTCGCTCGTGCGACGCCGATGTCGTCGACTGGGCCGACGCCCGGAGCTTCGGGGACTGCGACGACGACGAGAGCGCCGTGCACCCGCAGGCCGTGGAGATCTGCGACGGCGAGGACAACGACTGCGACGGCGCCGTCGACGCCGACGACGGCAACATCGACTTCGAAGGCAACTCCGTCGACGTGCACCTCGACCTCGACCGCGACGGTGCCCGCAGCACCATGATCGTCGACCAGGTCTGCCCCGGCGCCTGGGTCGACCCTGGCTACGTGCTCTTCGACCCCTACGTCGATCCCGACTGCGACGACACCGACATCGAGCGCTCCCCTCTCCTGGTCGAGGTCTGCGACGGCGTCGACAACGACTGCGACGAGACCAACGACTTCCTCGAGGTCGACGAGGACGACGACGGCTACTTCCTGTGCGACCCCGACGAGTGCGACGACACCGCGAAGGAGCTGCACCCGAACACGCTGTGGTTCTACCCGGACGAAGACGGCGACGGCTTCGTCGGCGCCCCCACCGACCTCCAGGTCGGCTGCACCCAGCCCGCGCCCCTCACCTACGCCTGGGGCAACCAGCTGGGCGACTGCGGCGAGGGCGATGCCGACACCTACCCGGGGGCCCCGGAGCAGTGCGATGGTGTCGACAACAACTGCGACGGCGAGCTCGACGGCACCGAAGGCGACGTCGACGGTGACGGCGTGGCGGCCTGCCTCGACTGCGACGACAACGACGCGGACGTGTACCCGGGCGCCCCGGAGCTGTGCGACGGGCGCATCAACGACTGCGACCTCGCGGAGCCCCAGAACCGCGGCGGCGGAGGCAACGGCTACCTCTACGAGGTGTCCCGAAGCAGCGAGGTCCTGGTCGGCGACTCCATCGGGCGCGGAGGCCGCCGCCTGGGGAAGTTCCAGGTCGAAGGCATAGGGCGGGAAGAACTGCCCCCCCATCAGCGGCCAATCCGTATAGGACCGCCCGGCATCGATGCCTGCGACAAGTGCACCCAGCAGGATTTGCAGAAACGCAAAGTGCAAGAGGCCGGTGGTGAGCCCAAAGATCTTGGCTTCTTTGGCACGGCGCGCCTGCATCAACTCCCGCTCAGGCCGTCCAAGCTGAAACATATACCAGGCCAGAAACCCCAGAATTACAAAAGCAAGCCCCAGATGAACCGCAAGCCGATAGGAGGCGACAGCCGTCATCCCCTGCCCCTGTGTCACGCCCGAGGCAACCATCCACCAACCAATAGCGCCCTGCAGGCCTCCCAGGGCACCGGGCAGCACAAGCCGAGCCGTCCAACCAGTTGGAATTTTCTTCGTCAACCAGAACCCGACAAAGCCAAGCGCCCAAATCAGCCCAATGACCCGGCCCAACTGCCGGTGTCCCCATTCCCACCAGTAGATGCTCTTGAAG
>ENA-OWNT01004086-OWNT01004086.1-seawater-metagenome-genome-assembly--contig:-NODE-4086-length-13127-cov-5.144751_pt1 | contig 13127 bp, 6 predicted proteins | sample MGYA00238136_ERZ651165 | MGnify/ENA primary metagenome ERZ651165 (study PRJEB26861, sample SAMN08777766) | seawater metagenome | isolation source: coastal seawater | place: USA: Florida | collected... | reverse complement strand
TTCTTCGTCCTTCGTCCCTGCGCCCGCTTCCTGATTCTCTGCGTTCCTTCACTTGGGATGGGTGGAGTTGGGGTGGTGTAGATGGTTGGTTGGTTTGGTTGATGCGCTCTGTGGGAGGGATTCGTTGTTTTGTAGATGCTTTGAGTCCTTGCGTCGTTGTTGCGTTGTTGAAGCGTTTGTTCGAGTTTGTTTGTTCGCGTTTCATTACTGAAGTTCCTGCTTCAAACGAGATCGGTTGTTCCCGTCCATCATTGCACGCTTAAACGGAGTTGGTGTTTTTTTGCTTGCGTTTCCCTGTGCGCTGTCTCTGTCCCCGTCCTTGCCGCCGCTGCCGCCGTCGTTGCGGCTGCTGGTGCTGGTGCTGGTGCTGCTGGTGCTGGTGCTGGTGCTGGTGCTGCCGGTTTGCTCAACTCGACTTCAAACCTAGCAGTGGGCGTTCTTGGAGCCTGGTCCGCAAGCAAGCTGTGCCTCACCGCGTACCTGAAGAAGATGTAGTTCGCGATTTGACGCCGCAATTGCCAAGCCGTTGGTGGAACACTCCGCGTCTGCCAACTATGAGCCGGTTCCTGAAGCCAACAACTCAAGCTGTCATAGTTCTTTGTGCCCTCGTCTTCCAGTGCAATGAGCAATGGACATTCATTGAGGCCTCTTGCATCCCGAACGCGACGACGTGCCCCGCCGGCACTTACTTTGAACTGGTGTATATGGGCCAAGGGTGCCCGGACTATTATGCCTGCTATCAGTGCGCATATGGCCAGTACACCCCCGAGGCTGACCTTTACAGCTGTCTCCCGTGGGCGAACGACACGTCTGTCTGCCGTGAAGGAGAGGGACTCGAAGCGGGGTCGTCGACGTCTAACGCCTCGTGCTTGAGTTGCAGCAATGGCTACTACGTCGCCCTTGACGAAACTGGATACAATTACTGCGAACCGTGCCCGTACTACACTTTCACTCCCAACGCCACTGCCGAAGTGCCGTCCTACATGGCGTGCATCGACTGGACGAACCCAAACGGTGCCGACACTTGTTTGCAGAACCAAGGCTACCAGGATGGGTACGAAAGTGCGCTGCAGGACGGACCCTCCAACCGGGATCAAATCTGCTTCAATTGCAGCGGCGGTTACTTTGTCGAATACCTCGACGAGATGACAGACATTTGCGCTATCTGCAGCCCAGGGAACTTTACTCCCCCCGAATCCACCGCGTCCTTTCAGGAGTGCATCGTGTGTGAGAGCGGCTTCTTCGCATCGGACTATGGGGCAACTTCCTGCGGTGCGTGGAACGCGACTCTAACCTGTGATGCCGGGTACTACCTGGATCAAGGCACTCCCACCCGTGACCACCGCTGCACCGAGTGCGCGTACGGGCAGTTCCAAAGCCAAAACAATTCGAACGCAACCTCTTGCACGTACTGGACGGTCGGCGACTATTACTTCTGTTCCGAGATGGAAGTGTACGTCCCTGGATCAACGACGGCAGACGACGGTTGCCGAAACTGTGATCCTGGGCAAATGGTCTTTTACGAATCCGAGTTTCCAGTCTGCGTGGATTGCAGCCGTGGGCGGTTTGGCAACGGATTGGACTACTACTGCCCTGACTGTGGACCGGGTTACTTTGCCAACGGCACTGGACAGAGTGAGTGTTTGACCTGCCAGGCCGGGCGATACACCGCCGACGCTGGGTCGTGGAATTGTACTAAATGGTCGGTGGATCAGTGTGAGGCTGGCTACGCGTTGAACAGTTCCAATGTTCACGACGCGTCCTGCACGCAGTGTGAAAATGGGCGTTTCCAACCAGATGCTGGTTTCTCGGGAAGCGCATGTTTCAATTGGACATACGTATCTTGTGACGAGGTCCCAGACACGTTCCTCATTGCTCCGAATGCTTCATTTGGCGGCGCGTGTCAAAATTGGACAGTGACGTCTTGCGACGCAGGATTTGCTCTGTATCCCCCGACGTCAGCAAATGACGGAGAATGCAACGAATGCAGTTACGGCTATTTCCAACCGGATGACAACGCGGCTGTTGAATCATGCAGTCCATGGTCGGCATACGACGTTACTTTTTGTCAATCACGCGGAGCGGACGTTTTTGAGGTGGCATTCGAGGAAGGTAACACAACCGCAGACAGCATTTGCTTCTACTGTCCAGCTGGGCAATATATTGACAACCAAACAGGGGTCTGTATGGATTGCAGCGCGGGTCGCTTCAGTCACGGGGCCAACGCATCGCATGTGAACTTCGAATGTGAGCAGTGCAGTTACGGTTTCTTCGCCAGTGAGCCACGCGCCACGCGTTGCGAGCAGTGGACGAGCTCGTGTGCTGCTGGAAGTCATTTAGACGGCTGGCCAGACGCCACCATCGACTACGCATGCGCCGACTGTCTAGAAGGCTTCTTTCAGCCTGATGCCGCATCGAATGCTACAGCGTGCACGGCTTGTTCAGCCGGATTCTTTAGTGCTCAGCCGGCCGCGTCGAAGTGCCTTGGCTGGAGCGATGGAGGTTGTGACCCCGGAACTCGGTACGTGGCACCGAACGCCACATCGGACGTGTCTTGTGTCGCGTGTGCACACGGCCGTTTTCAGCCATACGAGTCTAGTTACCTGAAGACGTGCTCGCCGTGGACATACGAAGGGTATTGGTGGATGTGCCCAACACAAGAGTTTGTGTACACAGCAGGCAACTCCACCACGGACGATTCGTGTGACTTGTGCGGCGCCGGGAATGTGCTGACAATTGCCGAAGAACAGCCGTCGACTTGCACGCCGTGCAATCCTGGACGCTTCAGCCGAACTTCAAATGCTTCTACGTGTGTTGCTTGCCCCGTTGGTAGGTTTGCCAACGCGAGTGCCGCATCAGAATGTTTACCATGTGCTCCCGGCAAATATGCCAACGACAACAGCAGCAATGCATGCCATTCGTGCAACGATGAACAGTTTCTGCAGTATGACATCAACGCGTCGATTGCGACAGGGGTGTGCGTGAACGTCACAATTGCAGCGTGCCCCGCGGGTTACGCGCTTCAACGGGCAACGTCCACATCCGACGGTCAGTGCATGGAATGTCCACCCGGCTTTTTCCAACCGACTGAATCGTCCAAGGAATCGTGCTCACCCTGGACTTTCGCCGCGAGCGACGACTGCTTGGAGCCTGGAACGGACTTGTACGATATGGTGTTCGTGTCTGGCAACACAACGCGCGATGCTGATTGCGTCTACTGTTCCCCCGGATTTTTCACGGACCGTGTCGAGGGGTCGTGTCAGCAGTGCGGACCGGGTCGATTTGCTCGTGGAAGCTCGTCGGGCAACGTACAATCCGAATGCACCGAGTGCGACATCGGGCGCTTTTCATCGTTGTCTGGCGCTTCTGAATGCACAGAGGCCTCATTCACGGAGTGCAATGCGGGGTTCGGCTTGTTTCAACCCAACAGCAGCACCGACAACGAATGCCGTGAATGCGAATGGGGGTTCTTCCAAAGTGCAGCCAGGTTCAATGGGTCATGCAGCACCTGGACTTACCCCGACGAGCACGCGTGCTTGGACCAAGATGAGCTGTTTTCAACCGTATTTAGAGAAGGCAATTCTACCAAAGACAGCGACTGCGTCTACTGCGAGGACGGCTTCTTCACTGACCGTGTCGCAGGTGTCTGCACGCAGTGCGGTCCTGGACGGTTTGCCCGTGGCAGCAGCTATGGCGATGTTCAATCGGAGTGCTCAGAATGCGAGCTGGGGCGCTTCGCGGCTGAGACTGGAGCGTCAGAGTGCACGCCGGGCACGGTGTCATCTTGCGGACCTGGCTTTGGTTTTCACCAGCCGAACTCGTCCACCGATACAAGATGCGTGCCTTGCGAGGATGGATTCTTCCAGCCAGACTATGCTTCGACGAAGACCTGCGCTCCGTGGTCGTTGACTGCGGCTGTCGACTGTCTAGAAATCGGCGCTACACTGTTTGATCGAGTATTTGTTGCTGGCAACGCAACCCAAGATACTGGTTGTGATTACTGCTCCGCCGGCAAGGCAACTGATCGATTGGCAGGTGTGTGCGAGCTGTGTGGCCCTGGTCGATTTGCTCGTGCGAGCAGCGATATCGGCGTCGTGACGGAGTGCGAGGCGTGTGACTATGGGCGATTTACTCGCTCCAGCGGCTCGTCGTCTTGTGACATTGCGACCACATTGAATTGTTCCGCGGGCAGCGCACTTGCTGAAGCACCATCGACTACGAACGATGGAGTTTGCGCGCAGTGCGATCCTGGCTTTTTCCAACCAGAAAGGGACAGTACATCCACCGAGTGTTTAGTGTGCACCAACGGGTATTCTTCGCAAATGGGGTCGACTACCTGCGAAACTTGGACAGTGCTGTCTTGTGCCGCAGGGTACCAACTGCGGCCCCCCAATGCTACGTCAGATGGCCGCTGTACAGAGTGCGATCCGGGTCGTTTCCAACCAGTAGCTGATTCACAGTCGAGCACGTGCACCAGCTGGACGTACACACACAGCGAGTGCGAAGCTGGTTTTGATGTTGATCTCAACTTAGGCAAAGTCTTTACTGCCGGGTCCACTGTTCACGACAGTACATGTGACTACTGCCCAGCGGGCCAACTCGCCAATGCCACAGTGACGGCTGTAGGCCTCTCCATTAAGTGCTCGGAGTGTCCCCCGGGTAGGTTTTCGACCGGATTGTTTCAAGGCCAGGTGTGTCGTGTGTGCGACGCTGGCACGATCGCATGGCCTGTGGACGGCGGTGCCACAGAGTGCGTGGTGGACAGCACATCCTCACCCCCAGCCACCACAACAGCCGTCACCACAACAACCGCGTTCGAGGGATGTGCCCCGGGTTACTTTGCACAAGAGGCCGGCAACGCTGTTGGCGATGGAGATCTCGGTGGCCTGATCGGGAGCATCACATCCACTCTGTCGTGCGTGGAATGCCCGGAGGGACGGTTCCAGCCCAGCCCCGCATCGTCATCGACGCAATGTGAGGAATGGGCTGACCCGCGCCCGTGTCCGGCAGGAACTGCCGTTGCGCTTGGATCAACAACTTCTGATGCATTGTGCGAAGGGTGCCCACTCGGGCGGTTCGCCCGCGCGCCCGAAAATGTGTCTTCAGCGGTGGGTATTGCGTGGTTCGAGGAGGAGGAGTTTACTACTTGTGAGCTCTGTCCCGAGATCTTGACTCCTGTCCAGTATTTGTCTACGTCCAGTAATGGCGACGCAAAAGTGGGCGAATGTAGTACATGCAGCGAGTTTTCGAGCGTCGATGATGCCACAGATGCCGGGGCTCTTCGGTGGCTAGACATTGCAGAAGATGATGATGACGACATTCCCATGTTGGCGTGCAATTCATACTGCAATGAAGCGGCTGCAAGAGCATGTAATTCTCAAAGAGTTTTCGTCAAGTTGACGACTGAAGGCATTGAACTGGATACAACGACTCCGAATGCATGGAATGGCTCCAATACATCATACAGTCGGCGTCAGTTGAGTGTGTTGACCCCAGCAGCGTGGCCCGACGCCTGGCTGACTGCGATAGCAAGCACTTTTGCGTACCACTTCGCAAGCGAGTTGTCGTTGTCGGTTCTTGATGTTGCAGGTGAATTGTCTGTGGTAGGGGGTGAAGACTCAACGACGCTGCAACTTTCATTGAGTGTGATGGTGCCAACAGCGAGTGAGTCTCTGACTGCCAACACGTTGATCAACGCGCTGGAGGCAGCAGGAATCGATGAAGGATCGAGTTTTGAGTTTGACTTTGGCTTTTCAATCGGTCCGATTTCGCTCGGTGTCTTGGAGGTGGAAATAGAAGGCATCGAGATCATCCCTGTGTCATGCCCTGAAAACAGCATTGGTAATGGCGAAGGATCTCGCTGCAGATGCGAGGAGGGGTACACCGGCACTATTATTTGGGTTGCGTACGGCAGCGTGCGACAGTATCGAGGCTCTTGCGTTGCCGCTTCGTCAGGTGTGGCGGTGTCGTGGGCGGTGACTGTGGCCTCAGTCGCGGTAACTTCGAGTGTAGCTGCCGGAACGGGCGTTGCTGCGTCGGCCGCCGGGCTCAGTACTGGTGCATCGATGTCGACCGGTGCCTCATTCAGCGTTATCGCATCCATGCAAAACTACGCGTTGTTGTGCCATGTTCCGGCTGTTTACACGCGGATGCCAACTTTCACAGCATTCTTCAAAGGTACCGCTTGGACAAACCTGCAAGGAATGCCCGGATGGTGGTGGCCCGATCCAAACGCAACCAATTCGAGTCTGCCAAACGGCACAGCGTCGTCGCGGAGACGACGCCGTCTGGAAGGTAGCGACGCAGCCGAAACAAGCTCCGTTGCAAGCTATTTCAACTGTAGCATGGCCGTTGCGGACTCTTGGAATGAGACATGGGTGGAGGACGACGCCATGTCAATGGCTCCAGATATGATCGGCGACATCTACTCGAATTGGTTCTACTCCGTAATCCTGATTATGGCCATTGTCATTGGGCATCACTTTGTTGCCATGCTTGTGACATGTTCCATCAATAATATTTCGCTGGAAAAGCAAGTCGCCCGTTCGGTCGAGGTCGTTCTTGGCCAATTGCTGGAAGACCACATGCGTGCCAGCGGGGACGAAACCCCGTTCAACACAACAGCAGTTGCGAGCATCCGCTCCCGATTGTCAAAACGGCATGACGAATTCGTGCAACCCACCCCGCACGCGAGTCCGCGGGCCGGACAATCCCCTGATGATCCGAAACAAAAGAAAAACGAAGACTGCTTTGCTACCCTGCTCAACAAGGGCATATACGGCCTTCTCAATTCACTGTTCGTGCGCTGCACGGACGTGGAGCCGGACTTCAAGTTCCGTGACTTGGTACTTTCGTGCTTTGACTGGTCACTCGTCGATCGCCAGAGGCCAGGGAAGATTGCGTACCGCAAGGGACGACACCCACTGCAAATGAAGAAAAATGCCACCGCCTTTGCTCTCCACTTCGTTGACGACGCGGCAAACGAAGCTGCTTTGCAAGCCGCCGAAGATGCCGCGACGTTGAAAAAGATGTGGTCTGCACCGTGGTTCTTCGGTTCAGATACTCCGACAGACAAGTCTAAGGATCAGAGTCAATCACCGACGTCATTAAAAGAAGGTGCGGTCTCCGCTGCAGAAGGAGCAGGCACAGGCGCAGGCGCAGATGCAGATGCAGAGATGGGATTCGTGGAGACGAATCGGTTGTTCCGAGCCACTTTGAGAAAAGTCGTCGCGGAGTTCTTTGCTGCTGCCGAAGAAGCAGAGCTGTTGCGAAGGTCATCGTCCTTTACCGATTTCGGTTACAAGAACGCAGAGCAGGAGACAGCTGAAGCGCTTCGGCGGTCGAGGAGCCGTCTCGAGATGTACGTTGCCACCATTAAGTCTCATTCCGAATTTTTCAGACCCAACGCAATTCCTCTCGCGAGGGCTCAAGGTAAGCAACAACTCACCAAACTTTTGAGTTGGAAGTCACATGCCAAGAAGAATTCGGAGGGAGACGAAGACAGCGGTCCAGGCGATATAACTCATCCCGAGCAGCAACTTGGGCAGAGCACTGCCACGCCCTCTCAGGTGGAAGTGCCCGAGAATCTGGGTGCTGCGCACAACGACGCCAACGTTCATGGAGGTGACGACAGCAAAAATGCAAAGCAAAATGCAGAGCGGAGACCTGTTGTTGGAGACCGAGTCGTCTCAGTTCATCCCAACGCAGAGACCTATCGGTCAGGGCAAGCCGCCACGATCATTGCCGATGACCACGATTCGAAACCGTATCGATTGAAATTTGACGACGGAGTGGTTTTGGAATTCTTTGCCGAAAGCGAGGTTCGCCTGCTGCTCGGATCTCCTAAAGCTCCAAATATCGTCGACGAACCGCTAGAGGAGGACGTGGAAAATTCTCATAAGGACGCAGAGATGGATCCCACCGGCATCGACGACGCCGAGGCTCTGCGCCGCTTGCAGGTTGACCAGGCCAAGATGCTCATGCTTGATTACAGTCGACTTCCGTTGAAAATTGCACAGCGCGAGAAGAGCCTGCTGTACTACAACCCATTGTGGTACATCCGCCTCCTGACATTTTTGTTCGCGAGCGCTGTGCAAGTCGCCACGACGTCCGTCTTGCTGGGTCAAACGAGTTTTAGCAATGAGGGTTGGACAATGGAGTCATTGGCCATGATTATCGTTGGGGGCGTATTTTTCTTCGTGTTTGGAATTGTGTATCAAAGTTTGTCACTGTTTCACTTGTGTCAAAGTTTGTACAAGAAGCGTTATGCTCATTACGATGCTGCTTCGCACACGTGGGTGGACACAACGCAGCATGTGTACCACCCCATGTGGTTGGCGTTGTACGACAGATATCGCGACAGTGACAGCTGGCATCCGTTCTTTTACCGAAGCGTGTATTTCTTACTCCTCTTTGCCAAGAGTGTCGTCACTGCTCTGGGGACCACCGGCACGAATGCCATCAACAAGGCAACAGACTACGAAGGCATCAGCGCTGATGGCGGGTGGACGATGAACCCTTTGTGGCAGCTGTACATTTTGCTGGGCCTGGAAATACTCGACCTGCTAGCATTTTCCGTTTCACGATGCCCGTTCGCGACATTTTCGTTCAACATCATCTTTCCGCTGCGCATGCTGGTACAGATCGCATTCTTCAGCATAATCTTGTTTTACTACGATAGGTCCGAAGCGTGTCAGCTTCCGGACATGTACGAAGAAATATTCATGGGCTTGACCTTGGCTGTCACTGTGATGCCAATCGCCGCCGTGGTGTTTGCCTTCCTCGAAAACTGCATTCGAGGGATGGTTCGCAAGGCGAAAAAGCGCCGCGTGAAGGAAAAGCGGCGGCAAACGCTGATCGGAAGTGTTCGTCGCAGTTTGAACTTGGCCAGTCTCGGAGATGGTTCTGGTGCAAGTGGTGGCGCGGGAGTTGAAATGGTCAGCCTCGCGGTAAAAAATGCTGAATGTAAGTGAATGCCGTTTGAATTGTTGGAAACTTCTATCACTAGTCGCTGATCATATTTGTTGCGATGTGTCGTCGTTCAGCGAAATCTCCCGAGCAGCGGGTTGACCTCGCCGTCGAAAAGTATGAACAAATTGTCGAAGCGTCAGCCGGGGCCGACGCTTATTTGCGACTTCGTCGAAGGGTGTCCAATTTGGTAAGTCTTGCTTTCGTCATACATCGTCGTCCATTCGACACTCACGCGTCTGTGATGAAAAACATTGCTGCCTGCTCAGGCCACGTCGGTTGAAATCATGAAAGCGATGGCAGCAGGTGATCTCGCGGCACTGCCCCAGAACAAAACGCTCGAAGATGATGTGGATGACCTCCTTGCGGTAGTTGAGGCAGAGTTGAAGAACAACAAGGCGTTAGGTGAGGGATTCGGTTGCGTGGTGCGTCGTCGGCGTGTGTACTGAGTCTCACCTACATCTGCTAAACCTCATTTGCAGCGCTGAAACAATCTGAGAAGGACATGAGCAAGAAGAAAAGCAAACAGAAAGTCTCCGGTGTGAATGTTCGGAAGCCGGCCGGCGTCTCGAAGAAAGATCAAAGTGCCGGCAGGTCAGAGTTGAGAGCCGACACTGAGGCAGAGTTGGGGAGCGAGAAGGCGTCGGTCGTCGAGGACCTGAGCGAGCTAGATGGCATCGGAAACGTCGATCATGGTTCCGCAGCCAAAATGGACGGTGATAGTGCCAGTGCAAGCAAGGGCAGTGTCCACGACCGCCGTGCTGCGGCCGAGGCCGCGCCCGCCGCACCCCTGCCTTCAGCGGCGCAGGCGAATGGCGGCGCAAGTCGCAAGGAAAGCGCCGCAGCCCCAATAGTTCACCTGTCTACCGAAGAGCGCCCTTCATCGCAAGGGAGCGAAGTAGCAGCACCCCGTGAGAGCGCAGCCGCAGCCGCAGCCGAAGGTGGACAGGAAGGTAACAGCCACGCGGGATCCGAAGCCGATGCACCGCCTAGCATTCCGCCGCCGACCAGCGGCGAGAACACGACTGCATTGCCGCAAAGTGACACTACGCAGGACGACGCAGCATCCAATGGTGAGTGACGCACGGACGGGACATGAAACCGCGCATTGGATAAAACTTCTGCGTCGATGAACATTTTCATCACAAATAAATTTACACAATAACTTTACAATGGCAACAACGAGGCACAAAGGGCGGAACTCTGCCGGGTGCAAGCGGAACTGAGAGGGACGGCAGACAAGGGAGCTGAGGCCTCCAAACAGCGATGATCGAGTCAGCTGTCGCCAGAGGCTATACAAACTCGGATTGGATCGCCGAGCTCGGCGGAGATGCCAGAAGCGAAGCGTCCTGGTCGCGAAAAGCGTCCGAGCGGCGACGGCGATCATTCTCCTGCAACGTTGTTGTTCGCCCGTCAATCACTATGGCATTACACATTTGGTAACACGGCTCTGTCTTGGACAGTTCGATCTGACAGCGAAGATTCGCGATGTGGAGCGCGCAGCCGAGCCACCCAAATCGCCACATCAGTCAAATCCGCAAGTCGGGACTTTCGATCGCATGAAGCTCTTGAAATAGGCGGTATCTAACGACAAACGAAGCACACCATGCACGCATGGCCGAGTGGAGACGCAAGACATTGGTAAACGAGTTTACCAATCGGAATCAAGCGAATTTTAGTCACACGCACCAGTCAGCTGGTTGCCGTTCAAGTAGAGCAATGCGAGTGCAGTCAGCTGACCAAGCTCGGTTGGGATGCGACCTGAGAACCAAGCAGGCAAGCGAGTGAGATTGAATGAGTGGTAGACTCGTTTACCAATTGCAATCAAGCGAGTTTTATAGTCACACTCGCCTGTCAGCTGGTTGCCGCACAAGCGAAGGTCCATGAGTGCAGTCAGCCGGCCGAGCTCGGTTGGGATGCGACCTGAGAACCATGCAGACAAGTGAGTGAGAGTGACTGAGTGGTAGACTCGTTTACCAATTGCAATCAAGCGAATTTCGGTCACACTCACCCGCCAGCTGGTTGGTGCTCAATGAGAGCTGTGCGAGTGCAGTCAGCTGGCCGAGCTCGGTTGGGATGCGACCTGAGAACCATGCAGACAAGTGCGTGACTGATCGAGTGGTAGACTCGTTTACCAATTGCAATCGAGCGAGTTTTAGTCACACGCACCAGTCAGCTGGTTCCCGCTCAACCAGAGCTGTGCGAGGTCAGTCAGCTGACCCAGCTCGGTCGGGATGCGACCTGAGAACCATGCAGACGAGTGAGGTATTGAGTGTGAGTGGTATTACATACATAGACTCGTTTACCAATTGCTATCACGCGAGTTGTGATCGCACTCACCCGTCAACTGATTGTTGTTCAACCACAGCTCTGTGAGTGCAGTCAGTTGGCCTAGCTCGATTGGGATGCGACCTGTGACGCAAGCAGAGCAGTGTGAGTGAGTGAGTGAGTGGGTGCTAGACTCGTTTACCAATTGCAATCAAGCGAGTTTTAGTCACACTCACCCGTCAGGTGGTTGTCGTTCAAGTAGAGGATTGTGAGCGCAGTTAGCTGCCCAAGCTCGATTGGGATGCGACCTGAGACCCAAGAAGACGAGTGAGAGTGAGTGAGTGGAAGACTCGTCTACCAATTACATGCAAGCAATCGAGCTTTGGTCACACGCACCGGTCAGCCGGTTGTTATCCAAGTCGAGCTGTGTGAGTGCAATCAGCTGCCCAAGCTCGGTTGGGATGCGGCCTGTGAAACATGCAGACAAGTGAGTGATTGAGTGGTTTACCAGTTGCTTTAACCAGTTGCAATCAAGCGAGGTTGAGTCACGCAAACTCACCCGTCAGGCGGTTGACCTCCAAGTCGAGCCGTGTGAGTGCAGTTAGTTGCCCGAGGACGGTTGGAATGCGGCCTGCGAAACACGTAGTCTGCCTGAGTGGTGCGTTGAGACCGCAGCGAACAGGCCTGCCAATCATTCACCAACTGTGGTGGCAAACACATAAGTTGCGGCACGAACCCATTAAACCGGAATTTCTCTGAAACAATCGGCTGATGCGGGCATCACTGGCATTTGGAATCACACCGTCGGCGAACCACCCGTGCATGACCAGCATATCCACCACATCGCGATCTCGCCCTATCATCCACCACGCAAAACGAAGTGCAAGCATTGACAAAGTGTCGACGCGTCACCACCTTCTGTGCTGTTGTGACACCAAGGCCACAACACGGACTTACATTGCACGCGGAGCGCCACCAGTGGGGTGATGTCCAAGTCAACGGCTGCCAGACTCCCAGAAAGCAAAGCTTCATCGTCCTTGTCCAATTCTGTGCCGCCGTGCCCTACGAACAATCGTAAACCGCGGGTTCGCGGCGGCAGCTTGATGCTGGAGAGTACGAGCTCCCACAGATCGCCAACTGATTTGTTGGTGGGAATGTCGAGACCCCCGTGCAGAATTTCGCCGCTACCAAAGGCTTCAACCTGGACGCGGACTTCGCGTGGTGCATCATCGGTGTTTCGTTCAGGCGGCACTACGGGTCCGATTGCGCTGCTAGCGGCGTCGGTGCCTGTAGCGGCGGACTGAGCGCCTGTGGCGACGGCCTCAACTGTAGATTGGAGTCTCGTGCGTTTCGTTGTCGGGACGTCACTGTGGTTCTCCATTGTTTGGTTCGACACGATGCAAGTCACGCAGTGAAAGTTGGTGACACCGCGGATGCAACCGCAAATGCAACAAAGTGGTTGTGGAGGAGTGCCTTCGCCACTCGTGGAACGAGCAAGTGTCAAATAATGTAACGACAGTTTGATTATAGTTCTTGGTTGACGTCGAAGTGGAATGCAACTTGTGACGATGAAGCAAGAGAAGTGTTGGATCGAAATGACCTGATTGACAAAGAATGAGACAATCTTGCTACACAGCTTGTGGCGCATCCACGGATTCTGTGAATGTGGACCACCCTGCTGTTAGCTACGAGCGATGATGTATGTTTGCTCCACACACACGACGACTGTTGGTACTGTGTTTAAGGACATGTCGTCGTCGTCGTTTACTATGCCACCGCGTGCGTGTTGGCTCGAGAAGGCTCAAGAGCTTCGCAAACAACGACGAACGACGAACGACGAACGACGAACGACGAACGACGAACGACGAACGACGAACGACGAACGACGAACG